>ENA-ORXT01002683-ORXT01002683.1-marine-metagenome-genome-assembly--contig:-NODE-2683-length-20815-cov-37.886633_pt1 | contig 20815 bp, 7 predicted proteins | sample MGYA00237868_ERZ511482 | MGnify/ENA metagenome assembly ERZ511482
CCTTAGCTCAGCTGGTTAGAGCATCTGACTGTTAATCAGAGGGTCCAAGGTTCAAGTCCTTGAGGAAGCGCAATAACGACGGGGGTTTAAGCTTAAATGCTTGAAGCCCCTTCTTATATTTAAGAATTTTCTTCTAATTAAAATTAATCTAATTCTATTTTCTCGTCAATAGCATGGTAGAGTTCCAGCTATAATTAAGAGTTTTTTATATAGTTATAATAGCTTTTCCAGTGAGACAAGTCTATTCTCTTTGTATAATAGGTAGATTGCTAACCCTGTATAAGATGGAGAATGTTTCATTTCATGTGGATACAGTCAGTACAGCAAGATAAAGTGAAGCATAGTACACAAGAACTAGTATAAGTAGTCTACTTTTTGCAATAGCAAGAGAAGAACTCAGTCTAAATCAGAAAATCAAGTACGGGTATGTTTGAAAAATCAAGATGGGGAGGGATCATTAGGTGACCTCTATCTACCCGATACATATTTTAAATAGTAATTAGTAAGACTAAGACAAGTAACATTGAATCTATATTTATTTTCCTTTGTAATCAGTGTCATCTACATAAATCATTAAGTTATCATATCTTAACAAAATGATACTTTAATATTTTCGGATTATATAAATAAGAAACAAGCAACGCTCAAAGTAAAACATCAAATGAAATCAATGGAAGAAACAATTTTTGGGTTAAATTTTTGGACATGGTTAGGTTTTCTCTTTCTTATTTTAGCAGGTATTTGCTCAGCAAAGGCAGCAAAAGTATCGTCAGCTAAAATTGTAAAAAAATCTGTTGATCAAATAACGCATCCAATTCAAGATCTATACACTTTCGCTATTAGTCATCATAAGCAAATCAATGATAATTATCTGAGGAACCTTACTAGTTATGGGGCAATATTTCTTGCAATATCTGAAATGAAAAAGGGGAATAATATTATTAATAATGGAGAGGATGTGAAAGTAACTCAATTGGAAAAAGCAAATCAGAAGTTAAACTCTGATATTACGATTACTTTAAATAGTTATAGTATATCTCTTGCCACATTGAAATTATTAGCTGAGGACCTTGAAAATCCAATGGTAAGTGAAAAAATTATCAGCTATGAAGATTTTGTAAAACAAGCAAGAAATACAAAAAGTGATTTAATACAAGGAGGTATCAAATATGATGAATTTGTTGACAATGTAACAAAAGCCAAAACGAGCTATGCTGAATTTTTAGAATTACTCAATCAAATTAAGACAGAAGTACTCGAAAGGCAAAAATCGAATAAATAGTCACTGCATGATGATAGTATATCTGCGACCGTGGAGGCTTTGAATATTCTTAATTTGAGATTATATTACTAATTCTTTAAGCTGCCAGTTATGTTTTTAAATCTATACAGGTCAGGAAGTATTCTATGGTTTTTTTTGTTTAAATAATACATTTACTATTGGTAATATCTACAGTCAAAATGGTTTAATGGGTTTATAAAATAAGCCATAGATCAAGTATTAAATGCCATTAATTTTTGATGACAAAGGGAATTGGTGTGATCTATGACTTATTAAGTGTGCCAGAGATAATATTATTTTTTTATTGAAGTCTCACTTTGTAAATTGTTGGGACTTAAGTCACAACCATCAATTTTAGCGAGAAAAGTAGCTCCTTGCATGACTTCAAATCCATTTGTTAATTCAATTGTATTTCCAGAATCAAAAGTTGCATTAGAGTTTATTGCTACTTTTTTATTAGCCCTCACTAGCGAATTTGCTTCTATATAAATAGAATTTGAGTTTATATCATAGTCTACAATTTCTTGATCCGAACAAAATTCTTCTATTTTAATATTATCTATTGCTATATCTCCTTTAAACCCAGAGGATGTTGTTGCAGTAAATCTGAAAGACACGTATTCATTAGCCCAATAATCATTTCCATTTGTGGTTAGGAACATTCTTACATAATTCCATTGATCACCTTTATCGCCTGAAAAGCTTACAAGACGCTCCCATGTAGCTCCATAATCATCTGAAATTTCAATTTTTAATGTTCCCATATCACTACCATACATATGATACCAAAAAGTAATCATAGGGAAGTTATGGTAACCTAAGTAGGTACATCTAGTTTGAAAAATGGCGGCCTTATTTGGGTGATTAGGGACGGAAGATTCGACATAAAAATAATAGTCTCCTTCATGTGCTGATAGCGGACCTGTTTGAACTCCGTTAATTCTTGATGGAGGAGGTCCAGTATATCTCAACCATTGCATATCATCAAAACAAGACTCTTGATATATAAAGTTTGTGTTACTAGTTTCAAATGTTAAGTCTGATAGACCTTTATAAGAATCTATACAACTACCATCGGCTATACTCAAGAGTTCGAAATAAAAATCAAATCCATCTTCCGACCACCTATCATCCCATTCAAAATAATAAGTAGTACCACATTTGACATCTAAGAATTGTGCTGAGGATGCATAATTAGCTCCCCCTTGAGTTATTCTACATTGATTATCCCATGTATCTAAATTATTACCAATTAGAGATAAGTTGGAACAAGAACCTTCATAAATTATTAACCTAGTATCTACTCCTCCGTAACATGCATCAATATTTATAAAGCCATCTTCTAATGCAGTAAAATAGTACCAATCAGCATGTTCCACATTTACGTGATCTGAATTGTTAGCTCCAAAACCACTGTTTGGGCCATTGCTTGTATAGAAACGTGATGCTAATAATTGAATGGCATTGGAACAATTATCACCAGGGGTAGTACAAATATTTCCTTCATCAATTTGAGAATTGCAATTATTATCTAAGTTATCACACGCTTCTGTTGCATTTGGAAAGACTGCAGAGTTGTTATCATTACAATCACTATTATTTGTTACATAATTAAAAAGCTGAATACATGACTGTATAGTAGTATTTCCCCCATATCCATCTTCATCATTATCTATATAGTAAGTTTCACAGCATTCATCAGTTTGTCCATTACAGTCATTATCTTTTCCATCACAGATTTCATAATTAGCTGGAAAAATATCAGCATCATTATCATTACAATCAATACCGTTTGTCACATATCCATTTGGTGGAGTACAAGCAATAATTGATTGAGTATCATCACCAAATCCGTCACCATCATTATCTAGAAAATAAATATTGTTACAACAGTCTAAACAATATGAACCACCGCAATCGACTTCAACTTCATTACCATTTTTGATGCCGTCATTACAATAATAACAGAAAATTATATTGGCGTTTGAGGAATAGTTTACAGGAGACCCAGATGTATCATTGCATCCATATATTAATGTAGCTATCGAATAAGTATTGTTACCTTCAGAATTTTCTGGAATTTCATTATTAGGATCAATTACGACTTCTAATTTGTATAGTTTACTTTGAGTCTGTATTTCTGGAATTTGAATATCAAAAATATAGTTATAGCCAAAATCACTCGTGTAAGAAGAATTAGCTGCAATTGGTCTTGTCCTACTACTCAAGAAATATCTATCTCCGTTAGTTGGAGAGTTTGAATCATCTCTTAGATATAAATCCATTTGTACGTTTACTGAGTGGTTGCCATTATTTTTGATTTCTACATCTTCAACTTTTGCATTCGTTGAAGTAATAACTAAATTTCCTTGTGATGCTCTAAAAAGGTCAGTTAAAGCCCCACAATTATTCCCAGGTGTAATTCCTTCGTTAGCTATAACCCAATTACTATTAATTGTACCACAAAGAGACCGAATACTATAGCTATAGCTATTACAATCGGTCATGAATATTCCAGTAGACGTTTGGTTAAAATTATAAGTATTACAAGGAAGCGTATTGCCATTCTCAGTAAAACATATTTCATGACTATTCCCATCACTATCCCAATGTACATTTAATACATCTTGTGCGCCTGAAGTATTAATACTGTGGTTTACGCCAGTAGGCATTGGACAGTCAGGATCATTTGCACAACCAGATTGTAAATTAACTGTTTGCCATGTCGTATATGTACTAAAATTTTGTCCACAATCTATTCTTGCTCGAACCATAAATGTCTGACAAGGCTCATAATTATTGATCACAGCACTACCTCCAGCATTATGAAGAACAAGGGAATTAATGATATTTATACCATCATAACTTTCTTCGATGATGATACTTTGAGCGTTTGTAGGCCATGACCATGTATAGGTTATTTCTGTATTACTTTTAGAGTAAGTGAAATTACTCGGCGGATTACATGTTACATTACCATTACCACTACTTCCTCCATTATTTGATATGATTGGATCAACTACACAATTAGTCTCTACTGTAGGAGAATTTATTAATTCAGAGTCGTAACAGTTATCTGGATTTTCTTCATCTTGTATAATGATTCCGACGTTTTGATTAATATCAAATGGTCCTAAAATATAAAACCCAGGCGTTATACTATTTTTACTATCCAAAGTATTACCATCCCAATTTGCATATAAATCGTAAGTCGTATTCTCTCCTGTAAAGTCAACTTCTACTACATACTCTGTACCATCATTAACGCAATACTTTTTTGTAAAATTTATTTTAATATCGCATCTTTTTGTACTTGTTTGATAATTATATGTACAAGAATTTATTAATCCTGAGTTATTGTAAGATTTAATTTTTACTTGAAAATTGGAATTTGGAGTCAAGTGTTGGTCTAAATTTATGGAAGGATAGCCACCGTAAGTAAAATATTCATCAATTTCAAATGTGTTTTTATCAATATTATAAATTGAGATTGAATAATATTGAGCTGTACTTACATTCGACCAAATGAACTCTATTTTATGATTCAAAATTGTATTATTAGATGGAAATAGTACTGTAGGGCATTGATTTAAATTTTTCTTATTGGGGATTATTTTATCATGATTTGATATTATATTATAGTGAGGTTGTAATGAATTTGTGTATGAGCAGACATCATCTTCAATAAGAAATTCAGGAAAAAGCTTAACTAATATTTCTTGATTGCTATTATATATTATTGAAATATCTTCTGCGTTTGCATTTTTATGTTCAAGATCTAAATATAAAAAATCGTCGTACCAACCATCATGGTAGCCACCCCAACCGAAATTAATGTGATATTTATCGTTACTATACCCGTCAATAACCAATGCATGTCCGGATTCCTCTGAATTTTCACCATTAACGACTCTAGTTCCCCAAGTTCTAAGAAGCACAGGTCTACATTCCAAAAGTTCTCCTTTTACGTATTCTCTGAATCCTACATCATTATTAACTACAGATCTATCTATCCATTGAGCTTGATCACTATAGCCGAAATCATTTTTTAGGCGGTAAAGCATTATCTCATTTTCATAGGATGATATCCAGATAGGACTTTTTCGTTTATATGATCCTGCTCCTGGTTTAAAGACCGTAAGAATTGAGACTGCAATATTATATAGAAACTCATCAATATTATTTCCAAATAAATTTCCTTGGTAAAATAAGTCTGGAAAAGTATTTGTGTATTCATTATAGTTTGTAAAGGGAATTGTTTCATGTGGGCAGTAAAGTAACTCATAAGAGTAAAAATTAATATTAGTATTGGGATAATTATAATAGTTAACAATTTGTCCTAATGCTATTGCAGTGCAGCCATAATAAGTTTCTCCGTAGTAGGGAATCAAAGGGCATGAAGGAGAATTATTGTTGTAATCTACTTGATCCCATTGTGTGTTTAGTAGTTCTTGTCCAATCATTGAAATTGAACAAGATGTGAGGATTCCTATTATAGTGGTGAATACTCTTTTTGTAAAATATTTATTCTCATACATATATACAAGCGTTTTTTCTACTGTATCAAAAATATAATTAGTGTTTTTGTCTAATTTATATGTTCAATTTAGTTTAAATAGATTTTGAATAAGTTGGTTATTAAATTCATTTGGAGTATATAAAAAATTTTTTTTCCATCGTATAAATACGTTTTTTTGATCTTTACTATATCATTCTCAAATACCATCGAATATTTCAAATGTTTCTAAATTTGCTCATTCAATTATATTATCATTTAGAAAAATATTATTCTTGTCGTGATAATATAAATATCATTTTGATATTTTTAGTATTGTTATATTTTGTCAATTACTTCAAATGAATATTTCACAATTTTTATAATATACTCAGTTTGATAAATAGTAAGAGTTTCAATTTGTTTGAGAGAGAAATTGAAATTCATTACTATTTACTCCTTCGAGTAATTTTCAATCACATAATACCTTTTTATTGTCAAGTGCTATCTTCTTTCAAAACAATGATTTATTTATGCGTAAATGGGTCATATTAATTCAGTCTATTTTTTCTTTCTTGACTACAATTCATGAACAAAAATCATATGATACATAATATAGTCTTCAGTCTTCTATTAAATACTTTGGTACGAATCAAAGACATCATCTATCTATAAAACTACTTTTTGTAATACTATCAATTCAGTAATCTGATGTGTATCAAGCTCAACTGAGAATAGTTATTATAAATCGTAATAAGAATTGTTTCATAGCATAATTTATAAAATATAAACACTTAGATTATATAATAAAATTGGTTATTTGTCAAAATTTCGTTGAATCACATTGATGTTATAATAGTTTTTATGAATGTCCGTAAAGTTACCACTACTATATTTTGGCCTATTAAGCCATACATTACAGAGAATATTCAGAAGTATTTGTAGATAATAATTCTCATTTGTCTACAAGTGATACCATATATTTGGACACTGGTAATTAGGTGGACATTCATAATAGTTTTAAATTGAATCAATTGATTTGACCGGTACAAAGATTTTGCTTATTTATTTCCTATAAAATAAATACTAAATTGTATTAAAAACATATATATATTTACTTTTTTTGCTCAAACGCATAATTTCCTTACTAAAATACATTACCTATTGCTAATAGGTCAACCTATTATTTACTTCTCCATGTTTTGGATATAATATTTTAATTCAGCTTTATAAGCTCTCCCTATCTTAAGAACTTCTCCATTAACCATTTTTAGTGTATTGGTATTGATATATTCAATGCATACCATATTTTATTAAATTTAATTTGGACATTCATAAATGTAGCCATGGAAGATTGATCCTTTAATAACTTCGAAATCAGGTTTTAATAGAATTGAATTTTCACCCACATAAGTATTCTGTTGAGCGTCTATAATTGCAGTACTTTCAATTATTTTTGCTCTATATTTGTGGTATGAATGAGTAGCACTCTTTAAATTGAGAAATGGTGTATCACATCTGTCTTCAATGGTAACCTTATAGTTTCCAGATTGTCCTCCATATCCATGAATTGATAACAGGTAGGATTTGCCTGATTCAGCAAAAAATGTCAATCTACTTTTTGTTCCACATACGTTAGGAGTAGGTGTAATAGAGTAATCATCATTTCCATCTAAACATATAATAGAATTAGGATTATTACAAGAACCATTATATTCATATAGATCTAAAACTGTATCATAATCTGTATCAGGATGGCATGTATTAATTCTAAGCCATTTATTATTTCCTTGAATTTTATAAAACCGATTTGGTGCTGAAGATTGACCAATTTCACAGCTTATAATTCTGTTATTAATGTTATCAAATGTAGCAGTACTTGTCGTACTGATGTGCTCTTGTCCTTCATTTAGCAGTAATGCCCCACAGACATCACTGTTATTAGAAACGCAAAAATTCATCTTCCAATTTCTCAGTATACCACCACTACCATTAGCTAAATCTTCAATTTTTAGAGTCCAAGTCCCATTAGGATTTATTCCATAAAACCGATTCAATTTTTCGTATGGCACAAGATCAAAGCTTAAGTCTAATTCGGAACAAAATAATGCGGTATTTGTTGATTCATCATCAAAATGAATCCTTAAGTTATCATTAGAATTACAAACCTGATTAAATAAGATCGCTGAATGACCGGAAGGAGAGATAAGTGTAATTTTTAAGTCACCAACGAAGGTGTGATTTATGTCTAAGAAAATGTTTAAATCGGAAATTTGGTCTGATATATTACTAAAAGATCTAGTGGAATAAATTGTATTGGGCCCTGCCGGACTAATAGAATAGGGAACATCCAGAGAATATAGATTGTAACAGTCTGGGCCACAGACAATGCCTTCGTCGATTAGTCCATTGCAATTATTGTCTATGTTGTCACAATTGTCAAATTGGTTAGGGTGAATGTTCGGGTTATTATCATTGCAATCAGCTGCATTGTTTACATATCCACTAGGTAATGTACATGCTACTATTGGATTATTAGGATTACCAAAACTGTCTCCATCAAAATCTTGGAAATAAGTTGTTCCTACATCTTCATCGATATTTCCATCACAATCATTATCAACACCATCGCATATTTCACTTGTGCCATTACATATATTTGAATACAGTGGATTGAATTCATCACCCGGATCTATTGGATAATAATCATTAGTCCCACTCTCTTTAAATAATATTTTAATTGGTACAATACTACCTTCATGCACTGTTGTTGGTGTTAGATTATAAGACAAATTAACTGAAGCACCTGCATTTATTGTTCTGGAACCATCATTGAATAATGTACCATGTTCATTTACTTGTAAATATATATTACCAGTAAAAGCTTTAGTACCATTATTTGTCAATCTCCATGAGATTGTAGAACTTGAGCCAATATTCATTAAAATTGGTATTGAAAAATTATCTACTTGGAGATCAAAACAATTAAGTGTCTGACTAAATTCGCTTAAACATCCATTACTATCTGTGGCTGTAACCGTATATGATCCTGCAGATAATTGGCTTATTGTGTTTGTTGTTTCACCCGAAGACCATAAAATATCATAAGGTGAAGTGCCACTTGTTATATTGGCGGTCATTGTTCCATTATTCTCATCGCAATCGCTAAAATTATCTGATATGCTTATAGAAGGATTGGGATTAATTGATATGGTTTCTTGATATATTTCTTCGCACCCCAATAAATTTGAAGCTTTAAGTGAAACAGTATAATTACCATCATTTGAAAATGTATAGACCAAGTCTTGGTTATTGGAAACGATAACATTATTTACTTTCCATTCGAATATTGTTCCTTCTTTTCCTGCATAACTAATTTCCACTTCATCACCTTCACATATTTTGGGATTGAAATTAAACTTAGTTGTAACAGCACATTCTTGTCCACAAAGTCGAGAGTAATTAAAAGGCTGTACATTCGAAACATTCAATAAGTTTGTATTTGTAAATGTTGTAGTTCGATTTATTGGATTATTAATTGAGCTATTAACATAAGAAACGGTTTTAGTTTGTGAAGTCGCATTCAAATTAATTGGAAAGCAACCTTCAATTAGCTTATTAATTTTTATAATTGCATTAGAAATTAAAGCCCCTCCAATTGTTACTCCAAAGATGTTATTGTTGAAAATATGAAGATCTGGGTTCCCCACACCTAATTGACCAATTCCGGATTCATTAGCTGATAAAACAACACCATTTGTGTTTATTGAAGTAATATAATAATCACTAAATAAAATAAGGTTAGATGAATTCGGATCTTTGGCTATGTTACAATCTGTTGAAATATATCCATTTATTACTTTGAACCAATTCAAATTTCCATTTGAAGAAGTAATTCTTGTTACATAATCTTGACCAGTAGCAATAAACCTTGTTGTACTTCCTACTAAGAAGGTGTGTGTTCCGTTGTAATAAATGTCACTTATTGATTCTTCAAACTCCTTCGCCCAAAGAACAGAACCACTCGCGTTGAATTTTACTAATTGATTATTGTCAAAAACAACATAAAAATTATTGCCATCAGCAGCAGCTATCTTACTAACTTTATTAAAAGAACTAAATTCTTTTGTCCAACTGACGTTTGTATTTAGATCAGTCTTCATTAATATGGCGTCTGAAAGACTAATATCTTTACATCCAATTACTATTGAATTATTTTGTTCATGTAGTACATCTGTCCTGAGATTGAAATAATTGTCAATAGTGTAGTCTTTTTCATAAACAACATTTCCATCACTGTCAATCCTCACTAAAATTCTACCAGAATAGCCATTACCATTTCTCAGAATATAATATGAGTAAAGTGCACCACCATCAGGTAGAGAAATGTTACCTGGGTCAAAATACAGTCGGTCCAAGAAGCTTAATCGATCTATATGTGTTTTCTGCCATTCGATATAACCGTTTTCATCTACTTTTGTAATGGTAGGGGTATAAGTAGTGCCTCCCACCATAGTTATTGCTTGACCAACAAAAAGACCATCATTAGAATGACATATATTATATACATATCCCCCTTCTAATAAACCGACAGTAAAAGTATTGAAGTCAAATTTTTCTACAACAGGTTCCTGAATTGTAATGGGAATGAATTCAATATTATTAGATGTATTTTCTGATCCAGTTGAAAATAATTTCAAAATTAGGTATTTATTACCACTGGTCTCATCCCAAGGGATTTGAAGTCTCCTCTTGCCCTGATGTGGTATACCATTGTAAATTTTTGGATCAGTAGTCGTGCTTTGAGGAAGTGACCACTGATAATCACTTGCGTCAATTTGAGTGTTGTCTGATAAATAATAAATAATTGATGTTAATCTACCTTCTATATATCCAGTATTCGCAATTGTGTAGTCAACATCAAAAAAATCACTAAGTAAAACAGGATTCTTTGATAATGATACATTGGTAAATTCTAAATCAGGATTTTCATCTCCTGGATTCACAACATCAACTTCAATGGTCTTAGTTGTAGATTCTCCTGTTTCTGCATTAGTCCCTGTGAGTGTCACATTATAAGTCCCAGGCACCGACCACCTTATATTATTTCCTGTGTTACTAGATGAAGGCGTTCCATTTTGAAACGTCCAAGTTTCAGAAGATAGATCTCCGTTAGACGTTATCCAATCAAAATCTACATACTCACTTCTTATAATGGGGTGCCCACCATAAATTATATCCATTTTCATATTACCATCTGTAGTTATCTTCAAATAGCCTGGATCTGTGAGAAGATATTCTGTATTGCTTCCAGTACCATTAAACTCATAGATTCGTACGTGATAGCATGTCGCCTCACTAAGCCCTCTTATATTTACGACGTTTCCAGTTCCTTCATATACAATTTTACTAGAAACTATTGAAGGGGCTGATACGAAATTATTATTTGACCCATAATCAACTCCATTTTTAGGTCCATTATGTATATTTCCGCACTCTGTGACGGTAACCAATCTTTTTGAACCATTTCCTTTTCTCCATTTTATTGTAAAGTCATCATCATTAACAGTTGTAGTATATATATTCGTTGAATTTTGACTCGGAGATTGGGTGGTAAAACTAAAGAATAATTCTTCTGAAAATCTTGAGAAACCATTATTAGTAGAATTAATTTCAGCCAATGTAGCCTTATAAGTTTCTCCGGGAATTGGAGGCTCATAAATTGAAGACGAAGTATTCGAATCCCATGTAAAGGATATAGAATTATTAGAAATTGTAAGATTTTGATCGACTATAATTGTAGAATTGACAGATGAATTAAATGATTGTTTGTATCCTGACACGCTGTTAAAAACTGCATCTTTCTCTTTTGTTATCTGGAGTTTTAGGGTACTGTTTGATTTCTTTATGGAATTGATTAATGATGACTGATTAGATGAACATGAAATAAAACAACTAGCTACATCTATATTGTATGAAAAATTTATTGAATTAGGAGTAACTGAAATAGATGACTGACTTATAGGAGATAGAGGGGTTGGGCATCTAGACAACCTTACTCTTTCTTGTAAGTATTTAGCTTGTTCCATCTTTTCAATTTGTTGACCAGTAAAAGAATTCAATGTTGCAGAATGATTATATTGCATATAATTTTTCCATATTAAATCATTATTTTTCCAATCTCTAACGTCCAAATAATAATCTCTACAACCAAAGTAACCAAAGTCATATTTCTTATATAAATAGGTTTGAGATATGATCTCGTCTATGGTACTGATTGGTCCATACGTATCAAATAATCCATCATCATAACAATCTGAATTAGGAATTTGACTTATTTGGCATCCGTCACTTGGAGATGTGTGTCCTTCAAATGTATGTAGTAAATTAAAGAAGTGACCTATCTCATGTTCAATCAAACCTTTATTATCTGTAAAACTATCAAAATTTAACCAAATAGTATTTCTGTATTGTGTCGCTGAATTATAGCCACACTGGTCGATAGGTAGTTCTGCAACTCCGTCAAGATCTTTGTTACGTAAAATAATTTTTCCATTAAAAATGTAGAAATTTATATAAGAATCAGCGATTTGGCCATTTTCACTAATATGGTAATTGTGTATAGGTTCTAAATTTGAAATAGATAGTCTCCCATTAGAAACACCTTCCTGATTAATAAATAATTCATATCTCTGATTAATCGAAAACTCAATACCAGCTTCGTCAAAAACTCCATTTAATTGTTGAACTACCTCACACAATTTATCCATAGGAACTGATTCATTTCCGAAAGTGTGTTCGTCTACAATTACAAAATTGATTGGAAAATGATGTGTAATTGTTTGTGCGTGACAGACAGATATATTGAATACTACTATTAGAATGTAAAGAATATCTGTAACAAATTTCTTTCTTTTATCGCCATCAATTTTATTGAAAAATGTTCTTACCTGATAAATTGTTGTCTGTATCATTTTTTTTTATTATTTATTAGATTTTAATTCGAACCCAATACGTTAGATAGTATTCTTCAATTTTTCAGTTTTATATTACTATCTTATTGTATTTAGATCGTTCTAATTCGCAGTAAAATTGGGTCAACTTTATCATGTAAGCTTAATCCCATAGGTGTATATTTTGTTAACGTGTGCATTTCTAATTTTATTATATAGCTTGTTCATTTAAGAGTTGATAATCATATTATAGTTGCTACATGTAGTATTGAATCAGATATTAGGATTTAAATACACACTTTCAAGTATATTCTAAGTGAAAAAAATTTCAACTTTGGTAAACATATTACCCTACTAAAGTAATTTATAGCTCTCAAATATCTATGAACAATGATGTATATATTTACCGAAGTGCATCATTTATATACCGAAAAACAGGATAAGTTATCCAATCTATTAACCTTCCAAGTTTTGAATAAATAATTTGAGCGGGGTTTTATAAGCCCTACCAATTTTAAGAACTTCTCCATTTACCATTTTTAATGTATTGGTATTTACCCAATCAATATATGTCACATTTATCACTGTAGAGCGTTGAATTTGAAAGAATCCAAGATCTTTCATCAGGGCATAATTTGCCTTCAAGCTTTCATTACTCCATATTACGGGTTTGTCCAAAAGTGTCAGCTTTGTGATTTTTTTATCTGATTGTAGATATAGTAGCTGATTTGGATTGATAGAGTAGGATTTGTCAAAAGATGAGATTTTGATGATTTTTGTGGTCTGACTGACTTGTTTGACTTTAAGTGATTCAAGATTATTTGAAAGAATATCATTTAACTGCGTCAGTTTTTCTCTTTCAGTTAGTAGATTTTGATTCTTTTCAGCTAAAAGGTCGTTTCTTTCCTGGAGTATATCGTTCAATTCACTGTCATTCTTCCGTTTTTGAAACAACCAAATTAAGATACCTATAGTCGTGAGGAATAGTACTAAGATCAAGTTGTTAAAATATGGTTCTTTTTGTAATGGAAGATCAATGATAAAATTTGCTGCTGTCATAGTGGCATCACGATCATCTGAGGATGAGTATTTAGCTTGTAGCTTTAAGTCGTAGATACCAGAGGATAGATTCTGAAACTCTTTACTTGTCTCTTTTGTCCAGGATGACCATTTTTCTTTATTCAGCTTCATCCTATAAACTGTTTGTGTGGTTGGGCCGTTACCAATAGCGCCAAAATTTATTTTTACTGATGAAATACCTCGTTCTATTTCTAAGGGAGTTTGATGAGCCAATCTTAGACCAGAAATATTCTTAACATACGGAGTCGTTATTTCTGAATTATATTCTAAGTTATCAGGATTAAAGGAGATAATATTGGTGGAAGATGTTGTCCATACAAGTCCCTCTTTATCTTGATAAAGACCATTTTGTCCTGGCTCTAGAGCGTCAAAACCATTAGTGTTGTTGTATATATTAAACTGAATCAGCTTATCTTTTTTATAATTACTTAGATCAGCCATCATAAGACCATCAAGAGTATTCAGCAGATACTTCATGGAATCTACCTGTATTATACTTGAAAAACTAAAGTTTCTTAATTGGTCTACTTTGTGGAATTCACTCTTATTTATATCATACATTGTTAACCCACCTGTTCCTCCGAACCAAATATTTCCATACCAATCTGTTAGGCTACATGATGCTCCTTGAATAGGCAGTGTTCCTTGGTCATACGTGTAATTAGTTAGCGTGTCCATATCTAAGTCATACATAGCTATTCCGCCTGATCCAGCTATCCAATATTTACCAAACATATCTTTTGTAATAGTGAGTAAACACCGATGCTCAAACAGTCTTTCCTTTATAGTTTTAATCGTTTTAAAGTCCTTGTTTAGCAAGATTATTCCTTGGCAACTGGCTAAAAGTATTACTTGTCTTTCTTGATCGTAATAGGGAAATAGTATTGTTTTTTTATCATCTATATCAGAAGGAAAAACATGTGATGCTTCGTAATTGTGAAGAAGGATTAGACCATTTTCTGTTCCAATCAGCAGCGAATCTTGACCTATCTTAGTAGGAGAGTAGTAGATGCATTTTTTAACAAGATCCTCATCCTTGTGATTGAAAGTAGAATCATATCTAAATGGCTTGCCAGAATTTGTGATTAGCCCTTTTCCGTAAACACCAAAAATTAATTCCTCATTATTTTCTGATACGAAAAATACATTTGATAGATCTCTATCACTCTTAGTTGTAAATTGTGATTTTGATACTTTTAGTAATCCTCTATTTGTTCCGATATAGTGAAAGTCTTTATATAGTTCATAGGTTAAGAAATGATTATATTTTTTTTGAATATCATTTAATAAAGTGGCCATTTTTCCTTCAATCGTCACATAAAGTGAATTTGATGGTCTATGATCTATTTGAAAATTATATCCTGTTTTATCAAGATTCTGAAAATCTGCTTCAAGAAAGTCGAATGAATGTGTCTTATTTGTTTTAAACTCAAAGAAATGATGCGCCTTGCGATCAATTGAAAATTGAAACCCATGAGGATTATTAGAAAACAAAAAGTACTTCCATATGTGAATTTTGCCAGTAGTTTCATAAACTATGGTAATATCATCACCACAATATTTTAGAATACGTTTTTGATTTTCAATTCCATAGTAACATTTGGTTTCGTTATCTGGGATAACAAACATAACTCTTTTGAAAAATGGATGATCAAATCTATCATTGGCTCCTTCAATACTGTCTTTGAAGACGAGTAAGTCTTCCTGTAATCTGTTTTGAATCCATATGTTATCTGCCCAATCAATACAAATATGTGAATGGGTAGTACTTTTAAAAGACTTAGGTAATCTATAATTTCTAAAAGATTGACCATTAAAGGAATAGAAGCTTTTGCCTGCATCAATAATTATACGACCATCAGAAGTTTCTATAATCTTCTTTGCATAAATAGGTTTGTTTTCAAGATCTACGAATTTGTCAAAAGAGTTCCCATCATACGTACAGACTCCACCTCTTGTTGCTATCCACATAAGACCGTTTTTACCAAAGTGTATATCTTCGATTTGCATCTGTTTTAGACCGTCAATGATGGTGTATTGCTGTACTATCCAGTTATTTATCGTGGTATCTATTGAGGATCCCTGAGCGATGCTTTTGGGCGCATACATTATAATCGTAAGTAATGCCATGATGGCAGTGTATAAGTTGTTATACATCAGTAAGTTAGACTTGTATTAGTTTGTTTACGGTTCAGGCAAATCTAAAATATAAAGTTCAACTATACAAAATCAAGAATGCAGTTCAGTATGTAAATAGTGCCGTTGAGTAACTTAATGTGACCTTGTATTTCATAGTGATACGGTCAATTAGGTGTAATATGGTTATACACCTAAGAAATTGATCGAAGGTATCATCGCTATAATATTAATCATATTTAAGAGTTTGTTCTTATGGTAAGAACTATTTTTTCATACGTAGAAAAGTTAGTTCCTTTAGTGTTTATGACATATAACCTGTTTGATTGTTAATTTAAATCTGAAGAAGTAATAGATGTTTGACTCGAAGGTGTATTGTTTTGTATACACATCTCACAAGATGAGATATTGGAGAAGTTTTGGGAAGGGGAATGGCTATAAGTCACAAATACCACACGCTTTATCTAAGCCTCTTTAAGTGCTCCCAGATCGCTTTAAAATGCCTCTTTGTTTCATATCATAAGCATTTTCAAAATATTTGTATGTAATGGTCCATAATGGTCCATAATGGTTTATAATGATGAATAAAACTACAACGCGAAAAGTTACATAAAACCTTGAAAATGAGGCAGTTGATTAAAAGTGATGAATCCTGATAACAAATCTTTTGCGACTATAAATCAGAGGGTCCAAGGTTCAATACCTCAAGATAGCGCAACAAAAACGGGGGTTTAAAATGTCTGAAGCCCCTTTTTATTTTCATACACTAGATCTTTCCTTCTGATTCAATCTATGATCATGATAGCACCAGACAGAGTCTCCACCCGCTGATCAATAAAGCGAATCTTTGCTGAGTAGGTATATGGTCCAATGCTCACTCTCTGGTCGCCATACCTGCCATCCCAGCCCGAAGTGGGATCATTGATCTGGAGATCCTGAGTCTCATACAGGATGTTGCCCCAGCGATCTAAGATCATAAAATCTTCCACTTCCTCGATTAAGCCTTCACGTGCATACATGGTAAAAGTTTCATTTGTCCCGTCGGCATTTGGAGAAAAACCATTGGGGATATACACGCTATAGTCCTTATCCACACGGACGGATATATCATCAGTCGCCTCGCATCCATCGGCATTAGTCACCGATAATTGAAGCTGTATATTATCAAAGGGTGTGAAGCTCGGCTCTCGACAATCAGGACATGATGGATCATCTGGTAGTGGATTCCAACTAAAACCACTAAGCTGCTCACTAGCTGTGGGTACCAGTGTCACCGCCTCTCCCAATAATACATCTATGTCATCTCCCAGATCAACAAAAAATTCATCTGGAGCCTCAATACTCACCACAAGATCATCGGCACACATAAACCGATCTACCACAGCTATCGTATAATCTCCAGCCGGCAGATCATTATACTCCCTCAAGCCTATCGTGTCGCCTCCAAAAATATAAATGAATGGTGGTGTGCCATTGACCACGTCAGTCACTGTGATCCTTCCATCAGAAAAGCCAAAACAAGCTGGATCAGACACATCAGTCACCAGCTCTAATTCTCGATCATTGATGACTGTTAAGTCCAGCGTCACGATGCTATCGCAACCCATCCTGCCCACCAGCTGCGCCGTGTATACACCCGTTTCTGAAATCTGTCGTGGCCCCAAGTCAAATACTGCTCCTTCACAGATGGTATCTATCACAGAAAATTCGATAGGCAAGATCTCTACTACGGTGGTATCTGACACGATGCGGCAAAGTGTATTGGATAAATTAGTTGACGATTGGGCGGCATAGTATCTGTAGGAATACTGCCCAATATCAAACGCTTCATGAGAAAATAATTGATCATTTGCTCCTGCAATATCATTCCAAGTATTCCCTTGATCAAGGCTCCGCTGCCATTGTACAAAGCTGAAATCGGTGTCAGAGACATCAGTCGCCAGATCTATCGGAGCACTATCTGGACACAGCACGATTCTGGACGACGGGGCGACGATCGAGGCATCTGGACCACAGGCTCTGAATGATATATTATCCAGTGCCAGATCATTCCCCCTGCCACCAGGCGCATTATTTCTAAGTGTCAGTACAAGGTCAGTCTCTCCTACACCAGCCGTAAATGTAAAGCCATAGGTATTCCATTCTTCTGATTTTGAAATCAGTCCTGTATTAAAGAAGACTTCGTCATTTAGTAAAAACGAAACGTCTGGATCTGAATGATCTGTGACGCCTCTCTGAATCATGTTGATGATGTCGGCAGAAAATACATAGGTCGTATTCTCGCAGAGTCCAGATACCACTTGCTCAAAAAAAGTACCTGGCGTAAAGTCTGCATTGACCACCATCATGTAGCCATCAGGGTCCGAGCTATTGTCTCCGATCCCGAGCCATGTTCCATATTTATTTGGCCAATCAGAATTATTAGTAATTGTATATTCTCCATCAAAAGGTGGCGGATTCCTTTCGTATATGAAACCAGTAGCTATCTCTGGATCTTCTAATAGTATCTGATCATTACCACTTCCAAAATCTCCATCTGCAAAGACATTCTCCCCTAAGTTACCACTACATAAGTCTTGTGCTTCAGTATCTACATAGAACACTATTACAAAAAGGAAAACCAATTGATATTTGAATCTGAACACAAATCGGAAGTTACTACTTATAGACAGACTTGAGAATATTAGGGCTTTAAATTCTAAAGCTAAGTCGCTGTATCACCTAAATATTTGATGATAGAAATCCAACACAACACATCATACTTTAACACTCTAATGGAACTTAATGCTTTACTAAATTGTCAACATTTATATACAATTACTGTGTTCAGACACCATCCTTTATTATCAAAGTATTTTACTTTATCAGTGCTTCTGTTCTGCTCGGTCTCTGCATCTACACAGTCCAACTATCTTAATGCTGCCAATGCTGCACTAAAGCGCGGAGACTTTCAAAGCACACATGAGCTATTAGAGAAAGCTGAAGCACATTGTAAAGTGACGGAAAAAGTAAAGCAAAATTCTGCTGTTCTTTCAGCGATGGAAGGTGATACTGATGTTGCGATTCAGACCTTAAATAAAATCATCAATAATGGTACAGATAATCCCTCTTTGTATTATAACAGAGCCATTATTTTACTGAACCAAAATGATTATTCAGCAGCACTTGATGATTTTAAAAAAGCTTCTTCTTTAGGTGGTAAGAAGGGGAGCCAGTCAGAACGCCACGCTTTTTCATTAAAGCATAAATCAGAAACCAAACAAGTCGAAGCACTTTGCAAACTTGCAGAACAGGCTACAAATAAAGGCTCTTTTGACCTAGCTCATCTGTATTATGAAGATGCACTAAGGCTTAGGCCCAATGAAACTCAAGTATTATTCGCACAAGCGCATACCGGATTGATTCAGGGTAATCCATTCATTAGCCTCAATGCTTTAGAGAAAATAAAACCTGCTACTGTATCAAATGATGAACAATTAGAAATCACCTTAGTGAAAGCTTACAGTCTGGCCAGAATAAATAAGATGCCTGAAGCGATCCGCCTACTGGAGAGTACACTATACAGCGATGCTTCAGATGATATGCGCGTCCGAGAACTGCTTAGTTATTATTATTTAAAACTGTCCAAACATCAAAAAACACTCGATGTACTCAGTGGTCGAGCGTCCACTCATGCCAATACCTTTGTCATCGCTGGGAATGCCGCATTGCGACTAAAGAAATACAAGCATGCTCTCTTTTGCTACAAGCAAGCCAAGACAATGGATAATGATAATCTGAATGCAGCCCTGGGGATAGCCATGTGCTATTCTTCTACTGATCGAAATCAGGAATCCATATCATACATAGACTCACTAAGTCAGTCTCATCCTGATAATCATCTGGTCTGGAATGTGAATGGCATCATCCACAAGGACGTAGGATTATATTATAAAAATAACTTTCGCGAAAATCAAGCAAAGGCATTCTTTGTCAAGTCGGCAGCTGCCTTCCTCATGGCTCAGGGGCTCAATAAACACATGCAAGCTGTCTATAATAGCAATAGAGCTCTCGCACTCTATTTTCAAAATCAAAAAGAAGCGGCTAAAATCATCTGGTCTGAAAATGATGAACTGTCAAGTCAAAATAACTTAGCCTTACTGCTGGCAAGTCAGAAAGACTACAGTGCCGCTTATCAGATACTGGACGAGCAGTACGATGACTTTTGGACCAAGACTAAAAAGAAACATCACATCATCGATTATAATCGGGGTCTTGCTCGGTCAAGAACGACACTGAATAATAATTATAAGTTCTTGACGAATTTTAAACTGAATCAAGAAAGGCCTACGCTGGTTGTTGAGAATTTATTCTCATTAAAATCAGTGCAAGATATCGAAGCTGCTGATTCATTCGAATATATACTGGCTACTTCTGATGAAGACTGTAAGGAGCAAATCAACCGAAAAAAAGTAAAGAAAAAAAAGAAGAAAAAATGGAAGTTTAAATTCTTTAAAAGAAAGAAGAAAAAGTACAACGGCGGGTGTCCGAAATTTTGAAATTATAAATGGGAAATACGGGGTGGTTGTCAATATTAGACATCTATGAGACCAAGCTGTCTTACTTCTGAATAGGCATGTTCAGTAGTAGAAAATAAATTCAGAAGTAAGAGAACTGTTGGTCAAGCTGCTATGACTTTAGCACTTTTAGGTCAAAACCTGTACAAATACCTGAGTATAATTTAATTCTGTCAAATACCTTTTAGGTTGCTTTTTATCTGGATTAGATTCGCTACCCCGTTTATTGCCAAAACCCCTTAAAAGCGAGGTAATAATTCAGGGTAAACGTGTTCAAATCAAATTCAAGACTGTCACTTAATAGACTAAACTT
>ENA-ORXT01002684-ORXT01002684.1-marine-metagenome-genome-assembly--contig:-NODE-2684-length-20809-cov-92.560197_pt1 | contig 20809 bp, 19 predicted proteins | sample MGYA00237868_ERZ511482 | MGnify/ENA metagenome assembly ERZ511482
ATCCCATTGTTTCCAACGGTCGTGACGGCCCCGGTTTAAGATCAGGCAGTCAACGCTCGCCGCAAAAGGCCCGGCACGGTCTTCGGTCTCACCCGACGATGCTCAGCCCTACCGTCCTCCAAACCAGTCTATGCAATTCATCGAAGATGAAATGCATAGCGTTCATTTGTTGTTACCAACAATAGACGAGGTGAGCTCCTAACATCCTGTAATCAAGAGAACGTGTTTAATATGCGGCCAAAGGCGTTGGGGGCGGAGTTTGTGAGATTTTTCATAAGGTGCTAAAAGATAGTCAAACTTCTCTCGGTGCATCGCCCGCGAAACGGGGATGGAAACCCCAAACTTGTCAAACTTTATCAAGGATGAAAGAAACCCCTGAAAAAGCGAAATGCCAGTTAAGGAATGCGCATTGTTGAACGCACGAAAAGGGCCTTTTCCACCTAAGCAATGCTCGCGGTTGGCGACCAACGGCTTGATCAACATCTTCACCCAAAAGCCCCTTCCTGAACGCCAGATGAACTATATTGGAACCCTTTTGAGCCATGGGGCGTTACTTTATTGAAAGCATTAACAACTTTCCGAAACACTGAAGGACCCGAGACGATGACTAATTTGATAGATAACTACCTGTTACAGTCCGGGATGCCTTCTGAAGAGCTCAAGCAAATTGGCCGCACCAAACGTTCATTTTATTATTATGGCATGGCCTTCTTAGGCGGCATTGCTATTGTTCTGATAAGTTCCGGCCTTTTTAATATCCTTACTTAGGGCATTCTATGTCGAAACACACTCGGCCGACCCATTAGTGTAACAGTCATTCCAATTTGATATTCTGAATATATAGCAACCACACGAGCCCGCCTAAGCCTTCCAGCCCGTGCGAGTTTTATAGGTAAATTGCCCCTTATCATTCAGACGACGGCTCACCACACCCCGCGCTCTGAGACAATTCAGATGCGCAATAGATTCCCCCACCGCCATAATCCGATTGCCGTCCGTAATTTCGCGGCGAAAGAGAACAGAATAAACACCTGTCGCCAGCCGAGGTGTGCGGCAATGTTCCGCCAAACGGTTCAACGCTTTTTCATGATGTTCAATCAATTTGGACAGACGCTTATGCGCACCGCGAAACGGGATGCCATGGGCCGGGCCGATGAGAATATCTTCCGGAAATTCCCGCATTAATTTGTGACAGGATTGAATCCAGTCTTCCAGCGGATTGCTTTCCGGTTCTGTCGGCCAGACGGACACATTGGAGCTGATATTGGGCAGGAGCTGATCGCCTGTCAGCGCCAAGTTTAATTCCGGGCAGTATAGACACGCATGTTCGGGAGAATGGCCGGAGCCAATAACAACCCGCCATACGCGCCCGCCAATTAGCCCGAGTTCGCCGTCAACCAACCGGTCATAGCTTTGCGGAAGCGGCACGATGGCTTTGCCGAAACCGCCGAAGCGTGTTTTATAAAGCTCGAGTTGGGCTTCAGAAAATCCGGCCTTTTGATAGAATTTGATACCCTCTTTCGGGGCGACTTTCCCGGTATCCGCTGCCATGAGGCGGCATAAAAAATATTCTCCGCGTGTCATGAGAAGCGGCGCGCCAAATTTCCGGCACAGCCAACCCGCGAGACCCGTATGATCGGGATGCAAATGGGTGCAGATCACGCGGTTCACGGGACGCCCGCCTAAAAGCGCTTCGAAATGGGTTTTCCAGATCGTTTTGCTGACCTTATCCGCAATGCCCGTATCAACAATGACCCAGCCGTCCCCGTCGCGCAGCGCCCAGAGATTGATGTGGTTGAGCCCGCGCATCGGTAGCGGAAAGCGCAGCCAAAAAACGCCCGGTGCGACCTCGATCGCACTTCCCGGTTCGGGAGTCTCGGGCGTAATAAAATCAAGTCCCCGCCCCTCATATCCACTCTCTTTGACGAGGGATTGATCGGCAGGTGTTTTTACGGAAGAACGGCTCATGGACGATAGATAGTCCATTGAAGGCAAAAAAACAGTAATGAATTGCGCCTGATTAGGAAGTCTGTCCCGCGCCTGCATGGACTTTGCGTCAGGGAGACCATAGTTTACAGGGGAACCAATAAAACAGGGTCGGGAATTTGCCGAAACTCACTTCAAAAATTAATCCGGACAGTGCCGAATTTCGCGCCAATCGCGAGGCGATGGAAGCGCTCGTGACGGACCTACGTGAGAAAGTTGCCAAGATCGCATTGGGCGGATCAGAGCGGTCGCGCGAGCGGCATATATCGCGCGGTAAACTCCTGCCGCGGGAACGTGTGGAACGTCTGCTTGATCCCGGGACGCCGTTTTTAGAGCTGAGCCAAATGGCGGCTTTCGGCATGTATGACGACCAAGTTCCGAGCGCAGGTTTGATAACGGGGATTGGCCGCGTGTCGGGCCGTGAGGTCATGATTATCTGCAATGATGCGACCGTCAAAGGCGGGACCTATTATCCCATGACCTGCGAGAAACAGGCGCGGGCGCAGGAGATTGCACAAGAGAACCGCCTGCCCTGTATTTATTTAGTGGATTCTGGCGGCGGGAACCTGCCCAATCAAGCCGAGATTTTCCCTGGCAAGAATGACTTTGGACGCGCCTTTTACAATCAAGCCAACATGTCCGCTGAAGGCATCGCGCAAATTGCGGTTGTCATGGGCAGCTGCACAGCGGGCGGGGCCTATGTTCCGGCGATGGCGGATGAGAGTATTATCGTCGCCGACCAAGGCACGATTTTTCTCGCGGGTCCGCCTTTGGTGAAATCTGCGACGGGCGAAGATATTGACGCGGAAAGCCTCGGCGGCGGCGCGCTCCATGCGCGGACCTCGGGCGTCGTGGATCATCTGGCGGCCAATGACGCCCACGCGCTGCAAATGGCGCGGGACGCGGTGGCGACTTTGGGCAAAGCGGGTATATCCTTTGCGCCGGATGAGACCCACGAGCCGCCCGCTTACGATATTGACGAGCTGGACGGGGTGGTTCCAACGGATTTGCGCCAGCCTTATGATTGCCGCGAGATTATTGCGCGCATCACGGATGGATCGAAATTCACCGAGTTCAAGAAAGAGTTTGGCACAACATTGGTCTGCGGCTTTGCAAGCATCCACGGCTACCGCGTTGGCATTCTTGGCAATAATGGCGTGCTGTTCTCAGACTCCGCCGTGAAGGGCGCGCATTTTGTTGAGCTCTGCGCGCAGCGGAAAATCCCGCTTGTCTTTCTGCAAAATATCACGGGCTTTATGGTCGGGTCAAAAGCCGAAGCGGGCGGTATCGCGAAACATGGCGCAAAGATGGTGCATGCCGTGGCCTGCGCCAAAGTCCCGAAATTTACGGTCATTGTCGGCGGCTCTTATGGGGCCGGCAATTACGGCATGTGCGGGCGGGCCTATTCTCCTCGCCTCATGTTCATGTGGCCCAATGCGCGAATTTCTATCATGGGCGGCGAACAGGCAGCGGATGTTCTGGCGACAGTTAATCGCGATGCCGCGAAGTGGAGTGACGAAGAACGCGAGGCGTTTAAGAAACCTATCATTGAGCGGTTTGAGAAAGAGGGACATCCATATTTTGCCAGCGCGAGATTATGGGATGACGGGATTATCGCGCCGAGAGATACACGGCGGGTTTTGGGCCTCGGATTGGCAATGGCTGCGAATGCACCGCTGGAGGAGACACGCTTTGGCGTGTTTAGGATGTAGTGGAAGCGCGCAGAGAAAGAACAATTCAAAATTCCGTCCACCCCAGCCTGTTGTTTGGAACAAACAACAGGCTGGGGTGGACGGAGAGGTCTGATAAGCTATGACCAAAAAAATCACAAAAATCCTGATCGCCAATCGCGGGGAAATTGCTTGCCGCGTGATTAAGACCGCGCGGAAGATGGGTATTGCGACGGTTGCGGTTTATTCGGACGCCGACCGCAAAGCGCTGCATGTCCGCCTCGCGGATGAAACCGTTCATATCGGTCCGAGCCCGGCTGTGGAAAGCTATCTTGTCATTGAGAAAATAATTAAAGCCGCCAAAGAGACAGGCGCAGATGCGATCCATCCGGGCTATGGCTTTCTGTCGGAAAATCCTGACTTCGTGCGGGCCTGCGCAAAAGCGAAAATCACATTCATTGGCCCATCAGCCGAGGCCATGGAAGCGATGGGCTTAAAAGATGCGGCGAAGAAACTCATGGACGAGGCGGGCGTGCCGATTACCCCCGGCTATCACGGCAAGGACCAAAGCCCGAAATTGCTGAAAGCGAAAGCGGGCATGATCGGCTATCCCGTCCTCATCAAAGCCGTCGCGGGCGGCGGCGGTAAGGGCATGCGCAAAGTCGTCGCCGATAAGGATTTCGACGCGGCACTCGCCAGTTGCCAGCGCGAAGCCGCCAGCAGCTTTGGCAATCAAGATGTTCTGATTGAGAAATATATCCAATCCCCGCGCCATATTGAGGTGCAGGTCTTCGGCGATACGCACGGCAATGTCGTGCATATGTTCGAGCGCGATTGCTCGCTGCAGAGACGCCACCAAAAAGTCATAGAAGAAGCCCCCGCTCCCGGCATGACGGACCAAGTCCGCAAAGCCATGACCGACGCCGCCATCAAAGCCGCCAAAGCGGTGGATTACGTCGGCGCAGGCACGGTTGAGTTCATTGTCGATGGGTCAGGTAAGCTGAAAAAAGACGGCTTCTGGTTCATGGAAATGAACACGAGCTTGCAGGTGGAGCATCCGGTGACGGAAATGATTACGGGACTGGATTTGGTGGAATGGCAGATACGCGTGGCGCGGGGTGAGGAACTGCCGAAGCAGAACGAAATTAAGATGGAAGGTCATGCTGTTGAAGCGCGCCTCTATGCGGAAGATCCTTTTAATGGATTTTTACCAAGCACAGGGAAAATAAACGCTCTTAACGCGAACGGAAATTTACCTATCAAACATGGATGGAGAATAGATACTGGATACAAACCTCCCTCTTCGATTGGAATTTTTTATGACCCTTTGATTGCCAAAATTATTGGTTTTGGAAGTGACCGTGAAGATGCCATCTATGAAACCCTCAGAGGTCTAGATGACATAGAATGCTCCCCAATCCAGACCAATGCAGGGACTCTGTTCGCGTGCCTTTCGCATAAAGAATTCCAAGAAGAAAATTTATCAACACACTTCTTCGACCAATATTATGTAGACGTTACTCCTTATGACATTCGAGAGGATGACAGAGCTTATATACAAGCCGCAAGTTTTCTTAGCTCTGCAACTTACTACAAGAAAAACGGTGAGCTTGGATATAACACTGATGAGGGATTAGATAAGACTAAGGATGTCTTTTCTACTTTGGATGGGTGGCGCTTAAATTCCGAGAAAAACGCTGTCTTCAGTTTTCGACGCGGAGACGAAGTGGTTGTTGTCAAAATTATCGAGAGCAGGGATTACTTTATCCGAGTTGAGATAAATGGAGAGACTCAAGTTCTCTACTTCCAAACTTACAAGAATGATATGTCACTTGATGAAGCCTTGAATCATTTCAATGCTTGGGGTTTTAAAGATTTGGACCATGCAGTTGAAATGACATGGAACTCAACAAAGTTTCTCATAGAGAAGTTTTTACCAGCCGATCAAATAGCAGCAAATAATTCAGATCAAGTCACCGCCCCCATGCCCGGGAAAATCATCGCGCTGAATTGCGCGGCCGGGGACGCTGTCTCCGAAGGCGATGCGCTCGTTGTCATGGAAGCCATGAAGATGGAGCAAACCCTCACCGCGCCGCGCGACGGCGTCGTGGCGGAAGTCGGGGCGGCAGTCGGCGAGCTCGTCACGGACGGCACGGTATTGGTGCGGTTGGAGGGTAAAGAGTGACTACCCAACGGGTAAACCCCCTTCTCCTTGGGGAGAAGGTCCCCGAAGGGGGGATGAGGGGAGAACATGGATAGTCTCACATTCGCCAGACATTTGCGAAAAAACCAAACAGATGCGGAAACGCTTTTCTGGCAAGAAGTCAGAAGTCGCCGTTTCAAAGGTTTGAAGTTTCGGCGGCAGGTTTCCGTTGGTCGCTTTACTGTCGACTTTCTTTGTGAGTCTGAGAAGTTAATTGTTGAGATCGATGATTCTCTGCATGAGGATAATAAAACTTATGACGTCGAGCGGACCGAGGTTTTGAACACTCATGGCTACCGTGTTATTCGATTTACCAATGCTGATATATACGAGGATATCGTTGCGGTTTTGGACCGACTTTTTGATTTCGTGGGGCAAGCTTGATATCCCCTCATCCGGCCTTCGGCCACCTTCTCCCCAAGGAGAAGGGGATTACTGAGAGATTATAAATGACCACTACATCCTACCCCACCCTTGGCTTTGGCCATTCTGAAACAACCGAGATGATCCGCGAGACGGTTTATCAGTTTTGCCAATCCGAGCTGTTGCCCATTGCGAATGAAATTGACGCCAAGAATGAGTTCCCCCGTCATCTTTGGGAGAAGATGGGCGCGTTGGGGATGCACGGGATCACTGTTGCGGAGGAAGACGGCGGTTTGGGTCTTGGTTATCTAGAACACACCATTGCGATTGAGGAAGTCTCTCGCGCCAGTGCGTCCATCGGCCTATCCTACGGCGCGCACTCGAACCTGTGCATCAACCAACTTCGCCGCTGGGGGAATTCTGAGCAAAAAGCGAAATATCTGCCGAAGCTTATTTCCGGCGAGCATCTTGGTTCGCTCGCCATGAGTGAGCCTTCCGCCGGGTCGGATGTTGTGTCCATGCGCCTCAAGGCCGAGGCCGCTCAGGGCGGTTACCTCCTCAACGGCAATAAGATGTGGATCACCAATGCGCCGACGGCAAACTTGCTCATTGTCTATGCTAAGACCGACCCCTCTGCCGGGTCGCGCGGGATTACGGCCTTTCTGATTACGCCTGACATGGACGGCTTCTCGACCGCGCAAAAGCTGGACAAGCTCGGCATGCGCGGGTCGGATACCTGTGAGCTGGTGTTTGAAGATTGCTTCGTCAGCGACGAGAATGTCATGGGCAATCTCGGACAAGGCGTGGAGATTTTGATGTCAGGCCTCGACTATGAACGCGTGGTTCTCTCCGCCGTTTCCACAGGCATCATGCAAGCCTGCCTCGACACTGTGCTGCCCTATATTCACGAGCGCAAACAATTCGGCAAAGCCATTGGCGAGTTCCAACTGATGCAAGGCAAGCTGGCCGATATGTATGTCTCGCTCTCCACTGCGCGGTCATATTCCTATGCCGTGGCCGCGGCCTGTGATCGCGGCGAGACGACCCGAAAAGACGCGGCGGGCTGTATTCTCTACGCCGCCGAGCGCGCCACGCAGGTCGCTTTGGATGCCATCCAAATGCTGGGCGGAAATGGGTATATAAATGACTATCCGACAGGGCGATATTTACGCGATGCAAAGCTGATGGAAATCGGCGCGGGCACATCAGAAATTCGCCGCTGGCTCATTGGCCGGGAGTTATTTAACGAAACCAAATAACGACCAGTGGACAAAAACCGGACTGTCAGCACCCTTGATTTCATTGCAAATTTTCTCTAATAGATTGCAATTTCAATTAAATATACTTGAAGCTTCAATGAAGAGGAAATTAGAAGCTCTCGACCACACGGGGCGCAATGGTGGTCGAGAGCTATAAGATAATTTTAAAATTATCCTATAGATAAACTGTAGTTGAATATCGCCGAATGTCACCCCTACTTATGATATAAAGAGTTAAACTTATGCACTAATTTTATAGAATTCGGTCAAATCTGCTACATTCGGACGCACCCGCGGCGATGAACCAGTGATGGCGGTCCCAATATAAATATAGCCCGCGATGCGTTCCGAAGGCGACAAGCCTAATGCCGCATTTATGTCCGGATCAAATGCATACCATTCGGTCAGCCATTGCGCCGCAAATCCGTGCGCTTGAGCCGCCAAACACATATTAAAACACACTGCCCCGGCGGAGAGTTCCTGCTCCCATTTCGGCGTACCGCGCGGGCAATCCACAGGGGAAGAGATAACCGCAACAACCAGTGGCGCGCGTGTGAGCCGCGCGCCCTCAAAGATTGCACGGTCGACGGGTGCGGACGGATTCGCCGCCATAAAAGCGGCAGAGATATGCTGGCCAAAACTTGCGCGCGCATCGCCTTCAAATACGGTAAAGCGCCACGGCGCGAGTTTTCTGTGGTCGGGCACACGCGCGGCGATTTCGAGAATTTTATCGCGAATCTGTGGATTAGGCCCCGGCCCCGCCATAGACTTGGCTAAGTTAGACCGACGCGTCTCGAGAAATTCAATGAGTTCTGGACGATGTGTCGGCAACGGAAAAGTTTGTGGCGTATCTGTCATGGCAAATCATATAGAGTCTGGACCATCAAATTTAAACCGACTAAGCAAAGTCAAAGTGAAGTTAAATACTGCAAGCCAATCAATTTTAAACTTGGGAACATGACTCAAACACCTCGCCCTCGCAAACGCATGTGCATGCATTGCAAACGCCCCTTTGTGTTCAATGATTTCTCGCACTTTCTGATGCACTTTCCCGCCCATAGTCTGGTCTGTGACATCTGCGAGGAGGTCAATTATTTGACGGGTCAAAAACATCGGCTTTTTTGTTTTTAGTGACGGGTATTCTCTGCGTGATTGCCGCAATTCCACTTGTGGCAGGGCTGTGGTATTTCTTTGCTCCGATAATAAATTCTGAAACTTGGCACGGGGTTATCCTCTTCATCGTTCCAATATTGGGGTTTGTTGTATCGAGCGCATTGATAAATGTTATTATCAGGAATTATAATTGGCGCACCGATATGCTATCGCCGCGTTTCGAATCTCCCTTTTTTGATAATTTAAATAGGTAATTTTATGACGCCCGAAACCAAACTCGCCGCGCTTGGCCTGACCTTACCGACACCTGCCGCGCCCGTGGCCAATTATGTGCCTTTCGTCATGAGCGGCAATCTCGTTTTTATCTCCGGCCAAATTTCAAAGATCGGCGATGAGGAAATAAAGGGCCGTTTGGGCGAAGGCATGAGTGTTGAGCAAGGCCAAGCCGCTGCCCGCCTCTCTGCGCTAAATCTTATCGCGCAAATGAAAGCCGCTTGTGATGGCGATCTCTCCCGCGTGAAACGCATCGTAAAACTGGGCGGTTTTGTTCAGGCGACCACCGATGCCACGCAGGCCGACATTCCAAAAGTTATCAATGGCTGTTCCGATTTGATGGTTGAGGTTTTCGGGGATGCCGGGCGACACGCCCGCTTCGCTGTATCCGCGCCAAGCCTGCCGCTTGATGTCGCAGTTGAAATTGATGCGGTCGTGGAGATTAGCGCGTAAGTTAGGCGTATGACGTCTCCGCAATACACCGCCACGATACTGCCGCATATTGGCGATGTCTCGGCTGCGGATTGGGATGCGTTGATCCCGTTCGGCAACCACCCCTTTCTCTCCCACCGTTTTTTACTCGCATTGGAAGAGAGCGGGTCAGCGGCAGTTGAGACAGGTTGGATGCCGCGACATATTTGGGTTGAAGACTCCGAAGGCAATTCGATCGGGGCCGCACCACTTTATGTGAAATCCCACAGCCAAGGTGAATATGTTTTTGATCATGCCTGGGCCAATGCACTGGCGCAGGCGGGAATGGAATATTATCCCAAGCTGCAATGTTCGGTTCCTTTCACGCCTGCCACAGGGCCGCGCCTGTTAGCCAACACACCGGAGGGTAAGCAAGCCGTCGCAGGCGCAATGATGCAGGCTTGCGCCGAATGGGGGATGTCGGGTGTTCATCTGACATTCCTGCAAGAGGACGACCGCGCAGCGCTGCGTGAATTAGGCTTTGCCGCGCGCGAAGACAGACAATTTCATTTTATCAATCGCGGCTATGCCGATTTCGACGCCTTCCTCGCCAGCCTGTCGTCGCGCAAGCGCAAGAATATTCGCAAGGAACGTAAAGCCGCTCAAGAGGGCGTCAGCATTCAGCGCCTAATAGGCGACGATCTGAAAGATGCGCATTGGGATGTGTTCTATCGCTGCTATCTCGATACGAGCGAGCGCAAATGGGGACGGCCTTATCTGACGCGTCAATTTTTTGACATTATGCAGCAAACCATGCGGGATGATATTTGCCTTGTGATGGCATCCATGGACGACACACCGATTGCAGCGGCTCTGAACTATATCGGGTCTGATGCGCTTTATGGACGTAATTGGGGGGCGCTAGTCCATAAGCCGTTTTTGCATTTTGAGCTGTGTTACTATCAAGCGATTGAGGCAGGGCTGGAGCTCGGCCTGCCGCGTGTGGAAGCCGGGGCGCAAGGTGAGCATAAACTCGCACGCGGGTATGAGCCAGTTGTCACCCATTCTGCCCATTGGCTTTCCCATCCGGGGCTCATGCAAGGCGTGGAAAATTATCTGGAGCGCGAGCGCACCGCCGTAGAACATGAGGTCGATATCCTGGCAAAACACACGCCGTTTCGAAAAAGCTAAATGATGATTTTTGCTAAAACACCGTTAGGGCTTGCTAAAGTTATGGCTTTAAGTCTCGCATATCGTACAAATAGACCCGCTGATTTTTATGTCGTTTTCTCGCGTCTGCAAGCCGGCGGCTTTCATCCTTTCACGCCAAATTTAGAGCATGGAACGCTTGTGGCAGGTTATATCATGGCTCTCGGCGGATTTGATATTTTGTTGCCCGAGCAAGAGTTTGAGGGCGCAAAGATCTGGATGTCAGATATTGAGCCTCTTGAGGAATACGACCCCATTAAGGAAAGACCCATCAGAGATATTTTCCAAGCCAGCGTTCTGACAAGGAATCCGTTCTTCGCTGTCATTTGCTTGCCGCCTGAGGTGCTTTTGGGGCTGTGGGTGCTCTGTGTGGGTTTGCTTTGGATTACCGGCGATGGAAGCTTATTTCTGATTCTGTTTTTAACGTCCGGAGCGCTCTGCATCATTGGTATTCTGGCCCATGCCAGATATTTGGCGCGGCAAAGACAGATGCGGATTTCATGACCTTTCAAGCCGCAATTTTGAAAAAGCTAGGCGTTCAAACCGGTTGCGAGCAGAACACTCCGCCCGAGGCACGCCGCATCCTTTGCCTGAAAAACGAATTTTGAAAACCCGCCGCCGCGTAATATCTTCTCATATTCCTGCGGGCTCAGGCTGGCGTGATAAACCGTCTCATCATCAATCTGCCCCGTCACTTCGCTTTCTTCGGGTCCGACCGTGAAGAGAAGCGAACCGCCCGGTTTCAAAAATTTGGCATATTTCGCGAGCACCTCCCGCTGTTCTTCTATGGATAGATGGAAGAACCCGTCCCAACTGATGAGTCCATCAAATAGACCTAACTCCGGCAAGTCAGTTATGTCTGCGACGATCCAGTTGCCCGCCGGGTAAGTCTCCTCCGCCAGCTCAATCATCGTCGGCGCATAATCAATACCCGTCACGCGGAAGCCTTGCGCCATGAGATTCCCTGCGATGGGGTCACCTGTCCCGCAGCCAATATCCAATATTTGACCGCCTTTGGGTAAACCCTTTAGAAAGCGGTCGATCCAATGGCTTTCATAGCCGGACCGGTCTCTTACCTGATGCCAATAGGCGGCTTTGCGCGTGTAAACCGCCTGAGTTTGATTTTTGATATCTTTTAGGTCGGGCACGGCCTTGGTTTCCTCCAATAAAGAAACCCTATCTGACGGGATGGCTTTTCAAAAGCCTCCGTTCGTGGTGTAAGCCCCTATGACCCTACACGCCCCTTATGACGACCAGAATATTTTCGCTCAAATCCTAAAGGGGGAGATGCCGTGCGCGAAAGTTTATGAGGACGGCGGGACGCTCGTCATTATGGATGCCTTTCCGCAATCCAAAGGCCACTGCCTCGTCATCCCGCGCGGGCCTTCGGTCAATCTATTGAATGTGAGGCCCAAAGACATTGGACGGCTTTTTGGAACCGTTCAGCGCGTGGCCCAAGCCGTCGATAAAGCGCTGAAACCCGACGGGATTGTCGTGACGCAGTTTAACGGCGCGCCTGCCGGGCAGACCGTTTTTCACACCCATGTCCATATTATCCCGCGCTATGACGGAGAGACGCTTGGTGGGCATGGGGGAGACATGGCCGATATGAATGAGCTGGCGGCCCTCGCGCAGCAGATCAGAAATGAATTGGAGAAATAAGATGAGAGCCTTTTTAACAACAATCGCAGCCGCCGCACTTTTGGCCGCCTGCGGAGAAACTGCGCCAAAGACGGACGTGAAAGCTGCGCCAAAAACGACTGATACGAAAGCGTCGACACCTACCGCTTCAGGATATGACATCACGCGCCAATATGAAAAATTTGCCGAAGTTCGGATGAACCCGGATGTATCTTTCCTGACGGCGACAGAACGTAAGGTCGTCAATAAGCTGATCGAGGCGAGTGATTATCTATCTAAGATTTACCTACTGCAACGTGGTGCGGATTATCCGGCGCTGCGGGCAGAGATTGCGAAAACAGGATCAAAAATTGAACTGGCCATGTTCGATTTGCACTACGGGCCTTGTGACGGATTGGAAGATGACAATAGAGTTTTTGTCGGCAATACGCCCTGCCCCGCAGGCGCAGGGTTTTATCCGGCCGATATGACAAAGGCGGAGTTTGAAAATTGGATTGCGGCTCATCCCGAAGACAAAGACGCCTTCACCTCGGGCTATACCGTTATCCGCCGCACGGATGATGGCGGGCTAAAGGCGATTCCCTATCACGTCGAATATGCGGAATATCTGGAGCCCGCTGCGGCCCTCATGCGCGAAGCGGCCGCCATTTCGGAAAATGCCAATTTGAAAAAATTCCTCAACTTGCGCGCGGACTCATTCTTAAACGATGAGTATTTCGAAAGCGAAATGGCGTGGATGGACTTGGACGGCCCTATCGAAATTGCGATTGGTCCCTATGAAGTTTATGATGATGGATTATTCGCCTATAAGACCGCCTATGAGAGTTTTGTGACCGTCAAAAATCCGGACGAGTCTGCGGCGCTTGCGAAATATAAAGACTTTCTCATCGACATGGAAAAGAACCTTCCGGTGCCGGAAAATTATAAGAATTTCGCTCGCGGCTTTGAGAGCCCGATCGCCGTAACCTACCAAGTCCACGGCGGCGGCGATAATGAGAACGGTGTTCAAACCATCGCCTTTAACCTGCCCAATGATGAACGCGTGCGCGAAGCCAAGGGCGCAAAGAAAGTCATTCTGAATAATGTGCTGGGCGCGAAATATGACCGCATCCTTGCGCCCATCGGTGAGCGTGTTTTGGCTCCGGATCAAGCCAAGCTGACCGCCAAAAAATGGATGGGCAATAATACCCTATTCCACGAGCTGTCCCATTCGCTTGGGCCCGGCACTATTACGGTCAACGGCACTGAGACCACGGTGAACGCACAACTCAAAGATCTATCTTCGGGTTTGGAAGAAGGCAAAGCCGATGTCATGGGCGCCTATAATATCCTTTATATGATGAAGCGCGGCGAGCTGGATATTGCTGATAGAGAAGCGTTTCTTGCGACCTATTTCACGGGAAAATTCCGCTCTATGCGGTTTGGCACAGGCGCGGCCCATGCCAAAGGCGCGGCGTTCCAATATAATTATTTCCGTGAAGTCGGGGCGGCGGAATGGATAGCGGAAGAGAAACATTTCCGTTTGGATTTTGACAAGCTGGAGCAGGCGATTTCGGAACTAACAGGGAAAATTGTTATGATTCAAGGGGACGGCGATTACGATAAAGCCAAAGCCTTTTTGGATAAATATCTGCCGCTTGATGATGCAGCTGAAACCGTCCTGAGTAATCTGGACGACATTCCCTATGATATTCGCCCAATATATCCGGAGAAAATATAATAATGGAAGTGGCACAAACGATCCGCCTGGGGGCCATTTTATTTTTGGCAGGCGCGACTCTAGCAGCATGTTCGGACAGCGCAGAAGCGCCTGCGCCATTAGTAGCCACCGAGTTGATGGGCGATTGGCAATCCTTAGAAGATCCGAGTTATGTCTTAAAATTCAAAGCAGAGAGCTATCGGGAGTTTTACGACAATGAGGAAGTCTCCCGCGATAAATGGGAACCCGTCAAAAGCTGCGACGACTTACAGCTAAATGATAAAACGGGCCTGTCATATGGCGGCTTTCAGATTTGGACAAAAGAAACTGACGATCGTATCTGCTACGCGATTTCCGATTGGAGCGAGGATAAGGTCTCTTTCACCTATGCCGGGACAACATCTCGCTACACTCGGATAGATTAACCTGTTTGTGAAAAGCGCAAAGCCTCACCGTCAATCAGCTCTATTTTATCTTCACAAGTAGCATCGCCTGATGTGCACCGAATTTCAGGAATGCTAATCGTATCAAACGCGTCGCAGCTTTGACCTTCGACGATAACGCGCGCTTCTGACACCTCACCGGGCTGCGCGGCGGGCGCGAACATATTGCCCTTGGCGTCCTCTCCCGGTCCGGTCAGATCAAACGCGATCATGGTGACGCTGGTTGGATTATCCAAACCGTTCTCAACACGGATCGGAATAATACAGGCGCGCGGCTCGGACACCGGATCGCTCAAACGCAGAGCGACTACATCCTCTTGAATAACACTCGCCAGAGGCGCCTCAATTTGAGGTTCCCCAGTCTCTTGCGCGGGCTGACAAGCGGTCAAAACAAATCCTAATAGAATATATCGCTTCATAACTATCCTTACGCTTAAACGGGGATTGCGTTGCGTGTGCAGTAATCTTGCACGATTTCACGCATGGAGGACATACGTGATTCAACGCCTATATGCGGCAGAATCACGCGCGCCAAATCCTGAGTGTCCAATTTCATTAAGGCCGCTTTGACGGGGCCGATCCCCGTAACCGGCATGGATAGAGCGCGGTAGCCGAGAGCCGCCAATGTGACGGCCTCTAACGGGCGGCCCGCGATTTCGCCGCAAACCGAAATCGGTGTGTTGTTCAGGGCGCAACGGTCCGCAATAAACTTCATCACGGACAAGAAAGCCGGATGAAGCGGATCATAGCGGTCGGACACCCGGGCGTTGTCCCGGTCAGCAGCAAAGAAAAACTGCATCAAATCATTTGCACCAACGCTGACAAAATCCGCATGGTCGCAAACATAAGACACTTGCCACGCCAATGACGGGGTCTCTAACATCACCCCGATTTCAATTTTTTTCGGCAAGTCCAAACCAAGGGTCGACGCGCGGTCGACTTCCCTGTCAAACAAGGTGCGGGCTTCAATCATTTCATCAACGGTCGTCACCATGGGGAACATAACGCGCAGATGGCGATTGGCCCCGGCTGCCACGAGAGCACGTAGTTGATAGCGCATTAGCCCCGGACGATCCAAAGCAATCCGAATAGCGCGCCAGCCAATGGCCGGATTTTCTTCGGGCACGGGATCAATATAGGGCAGGATTTTATCACCGCCCAAATCCAGCGTCCGAAACGTTACGGGCCGTGTGCCTGCCGCGTCAATCGCTCCGCGGTATAGCGCCGTTTGCTCTTTCAGCTTTGGCATAAAATCGCTGACCATAAATTGAAATTCGGTCCTGAAGAGGCCAATGCCGTCCGCGCCGACTTGGTCCAGTTGCGGGAGATCAACCAGAAGCCCTGCATTTAAAAGCAAGGACATGGACTGTCCGTCCTTGGTGACGCTGGGCTGTAATTTTAAAGCGTCATAGGCACGCGCCAGCTCACCTTTCACATTCATGCGCAGGGTGAAACTGTCTTCGACAGATTCCAGCGGGCGAATATGGACAACGCCGGATTCGCCGTCGACTAAGACCCGGTCCCCTGTTTCAATCAAATCCAAAATACCGTCCGTGCGCCCGACAAGCGGAATACCCAAAGCGCGGCAAATAATAGCAGCATGAGAGGTCGCAGAACCATCCTCCAACACAATGCCGCGCAGCTTTTTACGGTCATAATCGAGCAGTTCCGCAGGGCCGAGCTCCCGCGCAAATAAAATCGCGTCATCGGAAAGTTTACGGTTGCCGGGGCCGAGCTGTTCCCCGCCCAGCGCGCGGATAAGACGGTTCGCCAAATCTTCTAAATCATGGAGCCGCGCCCGCAAATAGGGATCATTGGCTTTCATCAAGCGGGCCCGGTGTTCATTGCGCACACGCTCAACCGCCGCCTCTGAGGTCAGGCCGGAAGAGACCGCTTCGCGCAGACGTTTGACCCATTTCCGATCATAAGCGAACATGCGGTAAGTCTCGTAAATTTCTTTCGACGCCCGCGACAAGGTCGCCGCCTCGCCCGAGACCATCGCGTCCACACTCGCCCGCAAAATTGTAATGCCCTCTTCCAAACGGTTTTGTTCGACGGTGATATTCTCCGCCAGCAAATTGGCCGGGGCAACGGGCGGGAGATGTAAATGCGCGGAGCCACGCACAAGACCCGGCGCGAAAGCCATCCCTTCAAACCGTTCAGGTTTGACCGACGCCAAGGTAATGCCTTTGAGCTTGCCCTTTTTCCCGCCAACGCGTTCATCATCAATAATAATCTCGGCGAGCACCATCGCCACAGTTAGTAGGTCTTCGACTTCCGCTTCGGTAAATGTGCGCGCCTGTTCGCTTTGAACAACCAAGACGCCGAGTGTCCGGCCGCCGCGTAAGATCGGCACAGCCAAGAAACTCTTGAACGGGTCTTCCCCGGTTTCCGGACGGTAGGAAAACAGCGGATGAGATGGCGCGTCGGCCAAGTTTAACGGGCGCGCTGTCAAAGCGACATGGCCCACCAGACCTTCACCGGGTTTGAGACGCGTTTTATGGACAGCAGATTTCTTCAGCCCTTCTGTTGCAGAAAGCTCTAATTCTGAGCCGGGACGTAGAAGATAAATGGACGCCACCCGGACCCGCATGGAAGACTGGATAGCGATTACGAAATCATCCAGCCGTTCCTGAACAGATTCGGTCCCCGCCATCGCCAAACGAATAGCCTGCATGAGTTTGGGAGGAGTCGTCTTTATGTTGGCGTCCAATGTCATATGGCCACCCTAGCAGGACCGGAGCTGCAAAGCCCGTGAAATTCTATGTAGAATGATTAAGGAAGCTGCACCGGTTTTAAACTGTGCGCAATTGACTGGGATCGGGCGTCAATCTTCCGAATTGAGGGAGTCTTCATTGCTTTCTGGTTCAGAACTAGGAGCCTTGCCCATAACCGCTTCTTCGATGTGAATCACAACTCGTCCGGCGTTAAGATCAACTTTGGGGACAGCAATTTTGGTGAAGGGATGATAGAAGCTGTTCTGGTTTTCAGCAGTCTTTACAGGCCTAATTTCCAACATCGTTCCGGCGCCAAAGTCTTCAACCCCAATAATTATCCCAACGCGTTTGCCATCTGTGGACTTCACGTCCAATCCGACCAAGTCAGTAAAATAAAACTCATCTTCGTCAGGCTCTGGAAAAGCGCTGCGTGGAACAAAGAGCTTTGTGCCTTTCATCGCCATCGCTTGTTCCCGCGTTTTAATCTCGGGCGAGCGCATGGTGAAGGCATTATTTATCGGTCGCGGATTTTTCGGCGTCAAAATAACGTCGCCCTCTGCGTTGAGCAAAGGGCCGTAATTAGAAAAGTCTTCAGGATTTTGCGTGAAGGATTTCACCTTCACGGCCCCATGAACCCCATGCGCCCCGACTATAATCGCAACGCAGGTCAGAGGCTCAGGCTTTACACTCAAAGCCGCGCTTTAATTTCGTCAACGAGGTCCGTCTTTTCCCAAGAAAACTCACCGTTTGGCCCCGGCTCGCGGCCAAAGTGGCCATAGGCAGCAGAGGAGGCGTAAATCGGCTTGTTCAGGTCCAGATGCTTACGGATACCACGCGGCGTCAAGTCCATCACTTGTCGGATGATTTTTTCAATCTGTTCGCCCTTGATTGGGTTGTTGTCATCAACATTGACATAAATCGATGTCGGAGTTGCGACGCCAATCGCGTAGGAGACTTGGATTTCAACCCAAGGCGCAACGCCCGCTGCGACGAGATTCTTCGCCAGATAGCGTGTTGCGTAAGCCGCAGAGCGGTCAACTTTCGTCGGATCTTTACCGGAGAATGCGCCGCCGCCATGTGGGGCCATGCCGCCATATGTATCAACGATAATCTTACGGCCCGTCAGCCCGGCGTCTCCGTCGGGTCCACCAATGACGAATTTGCCCGTCGGGTTAATGTGATAGATTGTGCTATCCGTCAGCCAGCCTTTTGGCAGAACTTCTTCGATGTAAGGCTTTACTCGCTCCGCAATCGCGCGGCTGTCTAATGAGGCGTCTAGATGCTGCGTAGAGAGGACGATAGCGGTCGCTTCTACCGGACGTCCGTGATGATAGCGCACAGTAACCTGCGATTTACTGTCCGGTCCGAGCCAGTCTTGACCCTCAGTTTTACGGGCCTTTGCCAGGCGTTCGAGAATTTTGTGCGAGTAGTGAACAGGCGCAGGCATGAGCGCACCTGGAACGTCGAGAGACGCATAGCCAAACATAATGCCTTGGTCGCCCGCACCTTCTTCTTCGTGGAGGCCGGTGCCGGAATCGACGCCCTGGGCGATATCAACGGATTGCGCATGGAGCAGAACATCGACATCAGAATTTTTCCAATGGAACCCGTCCTGCTCATAGCCAATGTCTTTGATGGCTGCACGCGCGACTTCTTCGATCATGTCTTTGGTAATTTTATCCGTTCCGCGCGTTTCGCCCGCAATGACAACTTTATTCGTTGTCGTCAGCGTTTCGGCTGCGACGCGGACATCCCAAGGGGACATGCCATCAGCGATGGATTCACGGAAATATAGATCGACGATTTCATCAGAAATACGATCTGATACTTTATCCGGATGGCCTTCTGACACAGATTCGGATGTAAATTCGTAAGTTTGGCGGCTCATTTTTGGCTCCAGGATTTTAAGGCTCTGCGCTTTTTGTTTTTATCAGGGCCTGGATGGTGAAAGGCGGCCCGAAGAGGGGCCGCCAGAAGAGTTTCGAATTAGTAGCGGTAGTGTTCCGGCTTATACGGGCCTTCTTTTGCGACACCGATATATTCGGCTTGCTCTTTTGTCATCTCAGTCAGCTTCACGCCGATTTTTTCGAGATGCAACCGTGCAACTTTTTCGTCCAAATGCTTAGGCAGCATATAGACTTTATTCTCATATTTGCGGGACTTCGCTTTGCTGTCTTCCCAAAGTTCGATTTGCGCCAAAACTTGGTTCGTGAAAGACGCTGACATCACAAAGGAAGGATGACCCGTGGCATTACCGAGGTTCAAAAGACGACCTTGAGAGAGCAGGATCATACGATTGCCCTTCGGGAAGGTAATCATATCGACTTGGTCTTTGATGTTTGTCCACTTCAAGTTTTGCAGAGACGCTACTTGGATTTCATTGTCAAAATGACCGATATTGCCGACAATCGCCATGTCTTTCATCGCGCGCATATGCTCGAGACGGATGACGTCTTTATTGCCTGTTGTTGTGACAAAGATGTCTGCATCTTCGACTGTGTCTTCCAGAGTGGTGACTTCGAAACCGTCCATAGCGGCTTGCAGCGCGCAAATCGGGTCAACTTCAGTGACCTTCACGCGTGCACCGGCACCGCGAAGGGACGCCGCAGAGCCTTTACCGACATCGCCGTAACCTAGGACAACAGCGGTCTTGCCGGCCATCATCGTATCCGTTGCGCGGCGAATGCCGTCCACAAGCGATTCTTTACAGCCATATTTATTGTCGAATTTCGACTTGGTGACCGAGTCGTTGACGTTAATAGCCGGAAAAGGAAGCTGACCTTTTTCTACCAGCTCATAGAGGCGGTGAACGCCCGTTGTTGTTTCTTCGGAGACACCGACAATTTGATCACGCATTTTTGTGAACCAGCCCGGAGACGCTTCCATACGCTTTTTGATTTGCGCGAAGATGGCTTCTTCCTCTTCTGAACCCGGCTCGCCTTGGATCAACTCAGGCTCGCCGTTTTCAACGCGGGCGCCCATGAGAATGTAGAGTGTAGCGTCACCGCCATCATCCAAAATGATATTTGGGCCTTCGTCAAACAAGAACGACTTGTCGAGGTAATCCCAGTGCTCTTCCAGCGTTTGACCTTTGATCGCAAAGACAGGCACACCCGCCGCCGCAATCGCCGCCGCCGCATGGTCTTGGGTAGAGTAGATGTTACAAGACGCCCAACGCACATCCGCGCCGAGAGCCGTGAGTGTTTCAATCAATACAGCCGTTTGAATGGTCATATGTAAGGAGCCAACAATGCGGGATCCCTTGAGAGGTTTGCTTTTGCCAAACTCTTCACGCAAGGACATCAGGCCCGGCATTTCAGTTTCTGCGATGTCCAACTCTTTGCGCCCATACTCGGCGAGAGAGATGTCTTTGACGATATAATCTTGCTGGCTCATGATAGCTGTGTCCTGATCGTTCGGCAGAAAATCTGCCCTGAATTCGACGGCCCATTACGCCCTCATTCAGCCCTCGTCAATATAATATAAAGGTTTTCTTATATGTTTTTAGCAGCTGCCTTGCTCCGTTTTCACACACAATCGGGGACTATCGCTTGGCGCTGGGTCTGATAGAGACGCTGCCGTGTCTGTTCAATCCACACAGCCGGAAATCTCCGTCATCATTGTGAATTACAATGCGGGTGAATATTTGCAGCCTTGCGTCGAAAGCCTGCTCACGCAAACCCTGACGAATTTCGAATGTATCCTCATTGATAATGGCAGCACGGATGGGTCTTTAGAGACTTTGCCGGAATTGGATGAGAGGTTCACGATAGTTGAAGCTGGAGAAAATTTGGGCTTTGCCGTCGCCAATAACCGCGCCGC
>ENA-ORXT01002686-ORXT01002686.1-marine-metagenome-genome-assembly--contig:-NODE-2686-length-20783-cov-4.167729_pt1 | contig 20783 bp, 15 predicted proteins | sample MGYA00237868_ERZ511482 | MGnify/ENA metagenome assembly ERZ511482
CCGTCGCCTGGTTTGAGAACACGCTGGTGGGCAAAGAGGAGAACCTGGAGGCGGTAGTTAGCGCCTCATTATCGGTAACGGACGCGGCTTATCGCGGTCCTTCCTCCGTCATCGACGTAACGATTCACAACGACAGCGACTGTGAATATCTGCTGGAAAACATCAGCGGCTATTCGCTGCAAAGTGATCTGGGCATCGTGCGGCTGCACCCAAACGCGAGTACAACCATTGAGGTGATGACCCTCCGGCAGCTGGCCTCGGTTGATCTAAAATTCAAGGTTCTCAACGCCGTGACCGCTCCGGAGGAGCGGCTGGAGATTACTCTTTTGGTCAAGGCTGATAATTAATACCAATGATCAAAATAGAACACCTCGCCCTTTGGGTGAATGACCTCGAATTAATGCGTACTTTCTATCAGGACTGGTTTTCGGCTACCGCCAACGAACTTTACCACAACGAAAAGAAGCAGTTTCGGTCCTATTTCATTTCCTTCGGAGACGGCGCCCGGCTCGAGCTAATGCAACGGCCGGACGTTGAAGATAAAATTGCTCCGGGAGCAGAATTTCGGGGACTGACGCATTTTGCCATCCGGCTCGGCAGTGAATCTGCCGTTGACGAAATGACCGGGCGGATGCGAACCGCTGGCCTGACCGTGGCCGGGCCACCCCGCCGAACGGGTGATGGTTATTACGAAAGCATTGTCTTAGATCCGGAAGGGAATCGGCTGGAGTTGATGGCTTGAGAAAAGCCATTTACGGCGTCTGAAGCGTGGATAGTGGGTGTACGGTCGATTAGCTTTCAATACTGGTTGAAACCGGTAAAACCAGCACGAAGCTACCTATGGCAGTGAGCATGTGCTCTCTGCCGTAGGTAGCTTCGTGCCAACAAAACGTTGTTATCAGGCAAACTTGCGGTAGAGGGCAAGGCAGATTACCGCACCAACCGTAGCTACGATGATGGACCACAGGTTTATACCGCTGGCCCCGCTCATGCCCACCAGGTTAAATACGAAGCCGCCGACCATTGCACCGACGACGCCGATGACGAGGGAGGCGATCCATCCGCCGGGGTCTGGTCCGGGGTGAATAAATTTTGCAATTGCGCCGGCGATGAGGCCGAGAATGATCCAGGAAAGAATGCCCATAATGATTTGTTTTTTGGTTGATGTGTCGGTGTAGCGCAACTCACCCGATGAATGTTCGCACGCTTTCTTCGGTAAAGACTATCTAGCAGGCTGGCGGGGAGAATGTTTCTGGACAAGTGCTGACAAATTTTGTTCTGAGCGAAGAATGAGGATGCTTGCATAGCCATAGCTATGGAAGTGACGAATGATGAAGTTCAGGACGAAATTTGGCGCACGTAGCCCGATATCATTCTCTCCGACAGCCTGCTAGTGATCGGCGATTGAAGTCCGGCTCAGCTTGAGCGCGGGTAGTCCGCGTGGTAGCAAGGCGGCTAACCCGGAACCGGCTAAGGGTTTAGGGCCCCATCCCCAAATCCCGCAAAGCTAGGTGAGGCGTTAGCCAACGCCGCTACGGCGCGGAATACCACGTCTCGCGCCGGTGAGCGCGCAACCCCCACCCGTCGCTAAACGTTACCCCACCCGTGCCCCCTAATAACAACAACCTCCCTACCGGCGCCCCCGCCCTCCTCATCGCCCTGGCCACCCCCGCCCCGAACGGTCTGACCGGCATCCCCGTCTTGCTTTGGGGCCGGCCCGGCGTCGGTAAATCCAGCTTTATCGAGGGGCTGGCTACCGACGACGTAATAGTGACCACCCTGATCGCCTCCATTCACGACCCCACCGACTTCAGCGGCCTGCCCGTGCTGGAAGGCGGCAAGGTGATTTACGCCGTTCCCCGCTGGGTGGATGACTTTGCCGAATCGGAAACCGGCATCCTCTTCCTGGATGAGCTGAGCACCGCGCCACCCTCCGTGCAGTCCGCGCTGCTCCGGGTGGTGTTCGAGCGCAAGGTCGGTTTCCACCCCCTGCCCGCCGGCGTCCGCATCGTCGCCGCCGCCAACCCGCCCGACCTGATGGTGGGCGGCTGGGAACTCTCGCCGCCCCTCCGTAACCGCTTCGTACACCTGACGTGGGACATTTCCACGGACCTTTACGTCGAGGCCCTCAACAACGGCTGGTCCACCGCCGAACTGCCCACCATCGACCCCGCCGCCCACGCCGAAAAGCTGGCCGAATTTCGCACGAAGATTACCGGCTTCCTCCGCGTCAAGCCCGATGCCCTCAACGCCGACCCGGAGCGGAACAAGTACGGATTCGCCAGCCCCCGCGGCTGGGACTTTGCCGCCGCCCTGCTCGCCTCCGCCGATCTGCTCGGCCACCGCGTCGACGCCGAACCGACAATCAGGTACTGTACGAATTGACCGCCGGTTGTCTCGGTGAAGGCGTAGCCGTCATGCTCCTGGAATACCTCCGCAACCTCCGCCTGCCCGACCCCGTCGCCGTCCTCGACGGCGAGGTGGCCGTCGACATCAGCGAGCTGGACGACAGCGAGCTGTTCGTGCTCTTCGCCAGTCTTAACGACCGCCTCAAGCGGGAGGACAACGACTCCGAAAAGCTCCTCCCCCGTTCAAGGGTCTACCTCACGCTGGCCGAGGCCGCTTTCCGCAACCAGCGGCGCGACGTGATCTTCGTACCGCTCAAGAACCTGGCCCGGACGCACTGGCTCACCGGCCTTTCCGCCGCCGCTCAGGCCGCTGGCCCCAAAGAACTGACCGACATCAACGCCCGCATCACCAGCCTGTTCAGCGATGATGGTTTGCGGGAATTCATCGAAGTACTGTCGTAAGGACTGCTTAGCCGTCCACTTACAACCGTCATGATATGGAACGGCGAGTGAGGCGGGACGCGGCAGCCCGGTTTATCACGCCAGAGACATGCGGCAGCCACTAAATTACTAACGCACTAAAGAACTAAAGCACTATCCTCTCTCACCTCCGCTTCGCCCGCGCCTACGTCGCTGAAAAACTCCCCTGGTTCGCCCCGGCCCTTTTCCGCTGCCGCATCCTGCTGTCGGAGAAGGTAGACGTGGCGGCCATCGACCTGCACTATAACGTGTACTGGAACCCCGCCGTGGTGGAAGACATCTGGACCAACCGCCCCCGCGAAACCGCGCTGGCCGAACTCGGCTTCCTCTGGGTACACGAGATCAGCCACCGCCTGCGCCAACACGCCGAGCGGGCCGCCGAGCTCAACGTCTCCGGCACCGCCCCCGCCCGCCTGTGGAACATCGCGGCGGATTTCGAGATCAACGACGCCGACTGGAAGGGCCTCGCCATGCCCGCCGCTTATCCCGGCATGCTGCCCGAAGAACACGGTCTGGAGCCGGGCCTGCTGGCCGAAACCTACTATAAGGCCGTGCTCGATCGCCACCCCGACCTCGAACAACGGTTCGACGACGGCAGCGGCGCGCACAACCAGGCCCGCGACTGGGAAACGGGTAACGAACGCCAACGGATGTCCGGCCTAGACGACCAGGTACTGCGCCGCGACGTCGCCGGGCGAATGCGGCGGGCGGGCGACCAGGCGATGCCCAAAGGCTGGCGGGAATGGGCCGAGGAAACCCTGCATCCCAGGGTCGATTGGCGGCGCAGCCTCAGCCACCGCATGAGCGTCGCGCTGCAAAACGGGATCGGCAGCCGCATCGACTATAGCTTCCGGCGGCCCAGCCGGCGGCAGTCGGTTTACCACCCCGTCCTGACGCCCTCTCTGCGCGGTGACCAGACGGCGCGCATCGCCATCGTGGTCGACACCAGCGGCTCGATGAGTTCCGAACTGCTGACCCGCGCGCTGAGCGAAGTGGCCGAGGTCCTCCGCATCTTCCAATATCCGGTCACCATCATCCCGTGCGACGTAGCGGCCTACGAGCCGGTAGCCGTCGTCGCCGCTAACGAAGCTTTCAAGGTGAGCCATCTGGCGGGCGGCGGCGGCACCGACCTGCGCGAGGGCATCCGTGCCGCCCTCGAGCTACGGCCCGCGCCCGATTCCGTGCTCGTACTGACCGACGGCTTCACGCCCTACCCCGCCCACCGCTTCAAAACACCCGTCATTTTCGGCATCTTTGACCCGACCGGAAGTGCGCGGCGAAAGCCGCCGAATCCGCCCTGGGGAGAGGATACGGTGGTGGTAATTGGAGGACGGGAGGTGGGAGGTGATGGGTGGTAGGTCTTCCGCACTACCCACCACCCACCCGCCACCTCCTCCGCGACAAACTCTATCACACAAAAAAACTCCCTCACAACGCTCCATGCAACTTCCCCTCACCCTACCCACCCCCTACGGCCCGGCCGGCTATCGCGTCATCATCGCTCCCGACGGACGGGTGACCGACGTACAGCTCGCCACCAACGGACTGCCCGAAGCCGTCTTCCGCCTGACCTTCGGCGATCGTTGGGAGGAAGCGCGGGAATACTTTTCCCGGTTGGCGGAGAACGTGCCTTTCCAGGTGGAACTGGCGTTGCACCGCCCACCGGCGTCCGGCCCGCTGGCAAAGATCGGCGAGGCGGCAAACGAGCTCGACCTGCCCGACCTCGGCGGCGAGCTGCCGCCCTTCGACGCGGGGGAGCCGGAACACGTGCGGCGACTGCGGTTGCTGGCCACGAACGCGGCCTTCCACCATGCCGTCTACCTCACGCCCGACCGGGTGACGCAGGCGCTGGACCGGCTGACGAACCCGCCGCGTAAGACCGACGCGGGGGTTCGCCCTTATTTTGCCAGCCTCGAACCCTGGCTGCTGAGCCTCACCGGCCTGCTGACCGGTCGCGAACTGGTGGCGGCCTGGGTTGCGTTGGGCTACCTGCAAACACCGACGGCCCGCGATCGCATCTTCCAGGAGCTGGAACGTCCGGGGCGGCACATCGTGGCCGACGCGCTGCTGCGGGGCCTCGCTCCTTACAAGGAGGAGGGCGACAAGGAACGTTTTCGCGCGCTTTACCCCGGTTTGCGGGGACACGCCGACCTGAGCGAGCGGTTCCTGAAATTGCTGGCGGGCAAGAAAGGACCGGCGAGTATGACCCTGGCCCTCGAGATCCTCGGTGATCACCCGCGCGCCGCCGCCCTCGTGCTCAAGGTGCTGCGCGTCAATAATCACCCGGACGCCGTCGGGGCACTGCGCGCGCAGTTCGACCGTGAAGAAGACTACTTCGTGCTCGATTACCTGGCCGGCATCATCAACGATAACCAGCCGGGCCGGCACGCCGTAGGGCCGGCGGAGATGAACGCGAAGCTGGCGACCGAACATTTTACCGACGGCGCGCCCGTCACCTGGCCGCAGATGCTGGAGCCCAACTGGACCAAGCTGGTGCTCGCCGCGCCGGCGGAAGAAATTTTCACCATCGTCGAAGACTACCTGGCCCGCAAAGAACCCCGCCTGCAACGCAACGCGCTGCTGCAACTCAAGACCTGGGCGAAGGCCCAAACCATCGCGCCCGCTCTTACGCCGGAGATCGAACGGCGGTTGCGCGAAGCGATCAATTCGCGCTACGACAAAATTTCCACGGTCGCCCTCGACGTGGTGGCCGAAACGATGCCCCGCCTGGAATGTCCGCTGGAGATGACGAAGGTGCTGCTGGCCCACCTGCTCACCTCCCGCTACCGGCTCATGGACGCGGCGGCCCTGAAGAAAGCGGCGGCCGACCCCGAATTGAAAGCCTTCCAGGTTCAGCATCTCGAAAAAGAGATCGCCGCGACGACGGATCCCGGTAAACTTGACGCCATCGAAAAAACGCTGCCTTATCTGCGTTTCCTCGGCGTGCGGGAAGATCTCAAAAAACAGATTGCCCACCAGCGCCTCCCGGTTCCTGACTGATCGACTCCTGACTTCTGACTATATAGGGCGGGGAACGCGGGTGACAAGGCGGGTTTTCAGGCTCGTTCTTGCCCCGAGCGGAGTTCTTCGTCGCCCAAACACGGTGGGCCGTCGAAAAAAATCGGGTTGGCGTACATCCTTTTTCGTCCTTCACCGTATCTATGGGTAGGCCGAGTGACGTTACTTTTTCGTCGCCCGCATTCGGCCTTCCATTTCTGCCGTCACTTACCGCCATGTTGAACAAGAACCTCGCCGGATTTTTCGCCTTTTTTCTCGGTCTTTTTGGAGTCCACCGCTTTTACCTGGGGCAGTGGTTTCGGGGCGCGTTACAGTTTGGTGGATTTTGGTCAGCGGTTTTTCTGGCATCTCAGGCATACGGGGAAGAAGCTACTTTATTCGGCATCATCGTCGCCTGCATGGTCATCGCGCCCATCCTGACCGCCATCGTTTTTTGGGCAACCCCCGAAAAGAAGTGGCTGAAAAAGTATGACCCCGAAAGCCTGGCCGACGAAACGCCGCTCGGTATCGCCGGGCCGTTGCGCGACGCCAAGGCCCTTAAGGCCGAGGGCATCCGCTACTACCGCACGGGGGATTACGACCTGGCCATCGAAGCTTTTCAGGATGCCTCCGAAAGCGATTTGGCGGACCCCGGCACGCACTTCAACCTGGCGTGCTCCTTCGCCCAGCTGGGGCAGTACGGTGAGGCGTTGCGCCACCTCGAATTGTCGGTTACTTTTGGCTTGCCGAAACCGGAGCGCATCGAGAAGCACCCCGCGCTGGCGGCCCTGCGCAAAACACCGGCCTTCGGCACCTTCCGGGCCAACAATTTCCGCCGCCTTAACCTGGTCGACGTGCGCCGGGCCGCCCCCGTCGCCGAGCCGGACATCGTCAGTAACGAGCCCGCCGAAACGCTGGAAGACTTCGCCACCCCACCGGCCCGGCCGGCGGGAAAATCAACCGAAACCTTCGGTGCTGCCTCCCCTTCCTCCGATTTGCTGGAGCAGATCACGCGCCTCCGCGAACTGCACGACGCGGGCGTGCTGACGCAGGTGGAGTATCAGGCGCAGAAGGAGAAGCTAATGGGGTAAGGGTGGATTGCGAAACGACCTTACGATTGTCCTTCTCCCGACGGCTCTCTTTCTATTCAAATACCTTGCGCTGACTACCTTTGCCCCCATGCGGCTATTTCTCCCTGTTTTTCTCCTCTTCGCCTTTGCCAACTCCCTGTTTGCTCAGGGCCTGGCCGGTGCTAAAAATCTCGACCCCGGCGTACTCATATCGCTGGGTTACGGCCCGTTCTTCACGGCCGGCGATTTGGCGGACCGCTTCGGCGGTGGCTGGTCGGTTGACGGCGGGGTGAGCTTTTTGCCGAAAAACTCGAACCTCGAGATCGGCGTCCGGGCACAGTTCGGCTTTGGTGACCGGGTGCGGGAAGACGTACTTGCGGGTTTACGCACGTCGGACGGGTTACTGATCGGTAATCAGCGAGCGCCGGCGAATATTGCGCTGCGACACCGGCAGTTTTTCATCGGCCCTAGTTTTGGTTATACCCTCAAGATCGGTAAGAACAAACGGGCGGGCCTCCACCTCAGAACATCGCCGGGTTACTTCTTTCATAAGATCCGTTTTCAGGACGATGTGGTGCAGAGCGTACCGCAATTACTACCGGAGTACCGGCCGGGCTACGATCGGCTGACGGGAGGCTTCGCCCTCCACCAGTTCGTGGGTTACCAGCAACTGGCGCTCGACCGGCGGGTCAACTTCTACCTCGGGGCGGAAGCGACGGTTGGTTTCACGAAGGCCTTACGCAATTTCGATTTCGCGGCGGGCACACCCTCTCCCGCCGACGGGCGAACGGACATATTATTAGGCCTGAAGGCGGGTTTTATACTCCCGCTGTACTTTGGGGAGGGCCGGGAAATCTTCTATAAATAGTGCTACTGCTCTATCGCATCGGGATTAGCGCGTACCATTCGGCTATTCGGCTCGCGGCGTTGTTCGGCGTTGCGCAAGCAAAGTTGTGGGTTGCCGGGAGGCAATTGCCCGTTCCGTCGCTCCCGCGTCCGCGCCCAAACGGGCGGCTGATCTGGATGCATTGCGCCAGCCTGGGAGAGTTTGAGCAAGGGCGGCCGGTGCTGGAAGCGTTGCGCCGGGAACGCCCCGATTGGCAAGTGTTGCTTACCTTTTTCAGCCCCAGCGGCTACGAGCGTTGCAAAAACGAACCGCTCGCCGACCGCGTGGCCTACCTCCCCGCCGACGGGCCGGGCCGGGCCAAAGCCTGGGTGGAACGGATTCGGCCCGACGTCGCGATCTTCGTCAAGTATGAGTTCTGGTTCTTTCACCTCCGCGCCCTCCACCACGCCGGCGTACCTACCTTCCTGATCGCGGCAAGCTTCCGGCCATCTCAGCCGTTTTTCCGGTTCTGGGGTGGCTGGTGGCGACGAATGTTGGGCTTCTTCGAGCTGCTCATCGTGCAGACGGCCGCCGACAAGGAGTTGCTGCAAGACAAAGGTCAGCTTACCGCCGGCCGCCTCCTCGTCGCCGGTGACCCGCGGATGGACCGGACGTTGCAGGTCGCCGAAGCCCCGTTCGCCGACTCCGTGCTCGATGCTTTTTCCAATTCCGCTTCCGGCCCCATCCTGATGGCGGGCTCGGTCTGGCCGGAGGACGTGGCGATCCTGCTTGAAGCCCTCCCGCAACTACCACCCGGTCTGCGCATCGTGCTCGCGCCCCACCAATTGCACGAATCGGAACTGGAGAAGTGGCGAGTGGCCTTCGGAGCCTATCGCTACACGCGCGCGGAAGGCGTTGACCCCGCCCGCCACCGCGTGTTGATCATGGATACCATCGGCATCCTGAGCCGCGCTTACCGCTATGCCGACCTGGCCTACGTTGGCGGTGCCTTCCGCACCGGTCTGCACAACACGCTGGAACCCATGGCGCACGGCTTGCCCGTGATCTTCGGGCCGCGGCATCAAAAGTTTCCCGAAGCGGGCGTCGCCCTCGCCCGGGGTGGTGCTTTCGTCGTCACTAAGGCCGAGGAACTACGGGCAACCATCGTCGCGCTAACGAATACGGACGTCGGTTCACACGCCAGTACCGCGCAACTGGCCCTGGCGGAGGAGAGTGCCGGTGCCTCGTTACGTATTGCGGCGGCTATACTGGAGGAATTGGGGGAACGACGGTAAGGGCCGTTTGGAACGCCAGGGCTATCGCAAAATTGGACCTTACTACGGCTAAAGCCGCAGCCTGACATAGGAATTCCTTCGGACTGATACGACCTTGCGACTGCCTTGTTTGAAACGCCCGAAGCGGAACCGGGTTGCCATTACCTTCCTTATCTTGAGCCCGATGCGTGCCTGTTTACTATTCTTAATTTTGTTATTTGCTTGCCGGATGCCGGCACAATCCTCTCTTCCACCGGCGGAGAGCCCGGAAGCGAGCCTCGCGAACGCATTCGCCAAAGGTGACCTGATGGTTGCGATTTCCGAAGCCAACTGGCGCAAAGGCCTCTGCCTGGCGAGCGCAAAACTGCGGAACGGCGGCCACGTCAGCCTCGAGCTGTACCTGACCGCCGGCCGGACGTATACCTTCGTCGGCTCGGGTGATAACGACGCGGTCGACGTTGACCTCTACCTTTGGAGTGACGCCCCACGCCCCGTAGCGGAGGATAAGGAAGACGACGGTACGCCCATCATCGAATGGACCTGTGACGTAACGAACATCTACCGCCTGGAAGTCAGCCTCGTAGCCGCCGCCCGGGAACGGGAGTTCATTGCGCTGAGTCTGCTGAGCGACGACGGCGGATCGCTTGTTAAAGAAACTTACCAAGGCGTAGCGGGTCGTTTTTTTTCGGCGGCCGGCGGCTTACGGCGGTCCGCGCCCGGCCTGGACTGGCAAACGGAGGACGATCAATGGTGTGTCTTCGGCTACCTCCCGGGAGCAGACCGAGGAGCAACATTGAATCGCCTTACCCCGGGCGAAGGAAAAACTGTTTTCGCGGCTACCGGAAGCCCGGAACTCCGAAATATTAGCCTATATTTAGCCAACGGAAAATCGGACATAATTGCTTCCAGTACGGAGGATGGTCCGTTTCCCCTCGTGCGGTACACCAGCGGCATCAGCGAGTCACTCGACCTTAGAATCGAGACGCCCCGCGCCCGCGCCGGTGCTTTTATACTGCTCGGGATTTTTCATCATTAAACCCGGGTTGCGGCCAATTGCGGCGGCCTCCCACAACCTCATCCTAATTATGAGCAAAGTCCTCAAAGTAATCGAAGTTCTCAGCGAGAGTAGCAAAAGCTACGAAGACGCGATCAAGAACGCCGTGGAGAACACCTCCAAGTCCGTTCGCCACATCCGTTCCGTTTATATCAACGAGCAATCCGCCACCGTTAAGGACGGCAAGGTGGACAAGTTCCGCGTCAACGTAAAACTTACCTTCGAGGTCGACGTCTAAAGATTGTCGATCTAAATACAAAAAGCCGTGCCTGGAAGTAATTCCCGGCACGGCTTTGTTTTTGGCGTCAACGGCAAACGAGGCACCAATACTGATTTATTTCTTGGCCGCAATCTTCCGGATCAAGGCTTCCACCTCTTTCTCGCGCCCCTGCTGATAACCTTTAAAGCTTTTGACAATCTTGCCTTTGCCGTCAAGTATGTACATCTGAGGAATGCTGCGGAAGCCGAGTACGGATTGTAGTTGACCGTTAGGATCAACGAGTATGTCGTATTTCCAGCCCTTGCGGCTGACGAGTGGCTTTATACGGTTGATCATATGCCGCTTGTCAACGCTGATGGCAAGCACCCGGGCACCAATCTCATCTTCCCACTTACTGAGAAAAGGCTTCATGTGGTCGAGTTCCATATGACAGGGCTGGCACCAGGTTGCCCAAATAGCAACGACGGTTGGTTTACCGTTGCCGACGAAATCGGAAAGCGCGGCGGGCTGGTTATCGATGGTAACCAATTCGGGCGTGGGGAAGCTTTTCTGAGCGGACAGAGAAAGCGTGAAGCAAAGTAGAGTTAGGGAAAAAAGCAATTTCTTGAGCATAGTGTCTGATGATTAGTACCGTGAAAACGATAAGGGGTAGTCATAAGGTTACCTCAATATATGTTATATTTTCATTAATATGAGGATGCCGCTTTCGCGCCTTCCCCTTTCCTTTCTTAAAACACCGACGGCCACTCCCGGAAGTTGGGAATGGCCGTCGGCTGCTAATCGGGTCGGATCAAGCGGATATCAGCCTAAAAGTCATTGATGGAGCGACCGGTGTAGGACATTACGTTACGGAAACCGACATAAGACTTGGTTGTATCCTGGTACTCGTAAGTGCGCGTGCCGTTCTGGAGGAAAAAACTGACGTCTTTCCAGCTGCCGCCGCGAATCACTTTACGCTTCAGGGCGATGGGGTCATCATCAGCCGCGTTGTAACGAATATCGGGGTTGAAATCGTGAATGAAGCTGTTAGCGTTCTCGTTGAAGGACGTGACCGTCCACTCGGCGACGTTACCAGCCATGTTGTACAGGCCGTAGTCATTGGGGTAATAGGCGTCAGCGGCTACGGTGTAAGCACCACCGTCGTCGGGGTAATTACCGCGACCGGGCTTGAAGTTAGCCAGCAGACAACCTTTGGAGTTGCGAACGTAAGGGCCACCCCAAGGGTAAGGAGCGTTTTCCTTGCCACCGCGGGCCGCGTACTCGAATTCGTACTCGGTGGGCAGTCGGAAATCCTCGATGAGTGTTTCGTTGTAGGTGTTCCAAAGCGAAGTCCGCCAGTAGCTGAAGGCGCGGGCCATCTGCCAGTCGATACCCACGATCGGGTAGTCGTCATAAGCGGGGTGAGAGAAGTAGCTACGGGCCATCGGCTCATTGTAGCTGTAAGCGAAGTCACGAACCCACACCAGGGTATCGGGGTAGATGTTCACGGCTTCTTCGGTGATGAAAGCGTCCATGCCTTCGCCGCTACGGCCCTGGGGGCGCGCGCGGGCGGCGGCACCCCAGTCGGCCTCCTTGTAGGTGTACTCGTAGAGGTTGGTGTTCACCTGACGGCGACCGGCGAAGGTTTCGTCCAACCAGAGGTCGGCCAATTCCTCGGCGGCGTAATCGAGCTCGATCTCCCAGTCGATACCACCATCTTCGTTAAAGTCACCCATCATGTCGTGCGCAATAGAATCGCGAACCCAATTGATGAACTGACGGTATTCGTTGTTGGTGATCTCGGTATCATCCATGAAGAAGCCATTGATGGTAATGGCCTTTGGTCGTTGGATAAAGGTACCGGAGATGTCTTGGTCACTGTTTCCGACGTGGGCGGTTCCTGGGGGTACGTAGACCATGCCGTAAGGCTGTACGCCTTTCCAGTCAGGACGATCAAGCGCTCCAACGAGCTCGCCGGTGTCACGGCTGCCGCAGCTGGAGAAAGAGAGGGCCAGAAGGGATGCGGCCAGGAGGAGGTAAATATAATTCTTCATTAAAAGACCCGAGTTTTTCCTCTTAGTTTTCAAAAAGCGTTGCAAAGATAGACGAGTTGCCTTGGCTAAACAACTTTCCGAGGGACTCAGAATGTATTTAACGGTGAGGTCAGCAACTACACGACGCAAACGCACTCAAGAACGGCCGTAGTATTAAAGTCGGTGAGGAAACCAACTTTTAACATAACGGTTCACTCTTTGGCGCGCGGATAAAAGATGATGGGAGGAGGCACGCCCGCGCCGATGCGCTGACGGAGATTGTACTTCAGGCTCACCTCGTGGCTCCCCGACTGCACGCTGTTCAGCTCGGAGAGCGTCACGTCAAAGGCGTAAGCCAGGGTTAGTTTTTCGCTGATGTTGAGACCACCGCTCAGTACGACGGCGTCCGTCGTCGGACCGCTGTGCCCGCGATAAGCAGCACCGGCAAAGATATTTTCCCGGTAGCGAACCGTCGCCCCGGCCATAATTTGCGTTTGAGTGTTCGTACTCGCGGCGTACACCATGGGGTAAACCTCCACGTTCCGGATTACGTCGAACCTCAGGCGTAGATAAGCATGATATTCCCGCTCCAGGCTGTAATCAAAACCGGGAAAGGCGATGACCGCGCCGTTGAGATTTTTCGCGGACAGGCCCGCATTGATCGTTTCCGACTGATAAAATAGCCCCGCACCGAAGGAAACGGAGCTGTTATTGACCTGCCCCGAGGGCAGTAAATCATCGTTATGGATGACCGTATTAGGGTCTTCGTAGAGCCCGGAAGGCGTACGCAGCAGGCTGCCGTCCACCCCCAGTTGCATCATTCGCGCCGATAGGCCGACGGACCAAACCGAGGCTCCGCGCACCAACTGGTAGTTGTAGCTCAACCCAAAAGCGTTGATAAACCGCGCGCCGATCTGATCGCGTTCCACCTCCACCCCTACGCCGCTGCTGAGAAAATAGACCGGCAGGTGCGCACTCAATCGTTGACCTACCGGCCGGCCCTCCAGACCTGACCACTGGGCGCGGTAGGCACCGGTGATGCTCAGGCTGTTATCCAGCCCCGCGTAAGCGGGGTTGAACTGTACGATGTCTCGTCCGGGCATACTGTAGCGGGCGAACTGCTGCGCTTGCGCCGAGAAGCCGAGCGCGAGTAGGGACAAAACGAAAAGTAGACGTGTCAGCATGGAAGGGTATGGTCTTAAATTTTCTTCGTTTGGCGATGGTCATTAACCCGGCTGGGTCGCCGCCGCCGGCCCGTCGAGCAGCACCAACGCTTCGGCTACGGTCTTAACGGGCAAACGGCACGCCCGGTTTTCACAGACGAACAGCCGGGTGGTATCGGGAAGGTAACGATTTTGCAGCAGCGGAACGTCTTCCCGAACCTCATTGGCGGCAACAATCAGCAGGCCGGGTCGGTAACGCGACAGGAAAGCTCGGGCTTCCGCCTTTGCCCCCGGGCCGGTGATCGCCAATTCGCGCGGCGGTACGCCGTGTAGCAGGGCCGCTTCGAGCCAGTTGCCGAAGCTCGACGGATAACGTTCCAGGCTGCCGGCCATGGCGGCGAGCATCTCTTCGCCGCGCGCCAGGTACTTCGGTTCGCCGGTCAGGCGGGCGAGGCGGAGCAGGCAGCTCATCAACTGGCCATTGCCGCTGGGCAGGGCGTTGTCGAACAGCTCCACGGCGTCGACGGGAAGGTCGCTGCCGGCGGGCGGGCGCAGGAAGCACATCGGGCCGTCGGGCATGCTGAAATTGGTCAGCAACTCGTCGATAAGGGCGCGGGCGTCGACCAGAGCGTAATCCAGGTTGAAGGTAGCGTCGTGCAGGTCGAGAGCCGCCTCGGACAGGGCGGCCAGATCGTCAAGGAAGGCGGGCGCACCGAGTTTTCCGCTGGTGAGGTTTCGGTACCACTTTCCATTTTTGCGGAGGTGATCGTTGAGGGTCCGCCAAAGGTCGGTGGCCAGCTTTAGGTAGCGATCGTCATTGGTGGCGCGGTAGCACCATGTCCAGCCGGAGATCAGCAGGGCGTTCCACTGCAGGATCAGTTTATCGTCCGCGCCGGGCGGAATACGGAGTAGTCGGGCCTCGTGCAGCGTCTTGCGGGCCTTGTTCAGTTTGGCCTCCGCCACGTCGGTCGGCAGACCGACTTTAGCGGCGACGGCGGCCAGCGTATCGGGGCGGTAGAAGATGTTGGTTTGTTCCTCTTCCCAGTTACCTTCCACGGTGACGCCGTAGAATTTAGCGAGCAGCTCGGCTTCGTCGGCGGGTAGCAGGTTAGCGATTTCCTCCAGCGTCCAGGTATAGTATTTACCCTCGACGCCTTCCGAATCGGCGTCGAGCGCGGCGCGGTAGCCGCCGTCGGGCAGCGACATTTCGCGTTGCAGCCAGGCGGTGGTTTCGGCCATCGCGTCGAGGTACCGCCGGTTGGGCAGGGCGAGGTGGAGCTTGCCGAGCAGGCGCAGCAGCAGCGCGTTGTCATACAGCATCTTCTCGAAGTGCGGCACCCGCCAGTCCGCGTCGACGGTATAGCGACTGAAGCCGCCACCGAGCTGGTCATAAATGCCCCCGTCGAGCATGGCCAGCATCGCGTGGGCGGCAAAGTGCTGGTCGTTGAATTCGCGGTGGAGTACGCCGTTGGTCAGCAAGGCTTCCAGGGCCAGGCTCATCGGGAATTTCGGCGCGCCGCCAAAGCCGCCCCGCGCATAGTCGTAGCTGCCGGAGAGCTTACCCATCACCGTTTCGCGCCACTCGGCGTGGTCATTGGCTTCGGGTTCCAACCGCAGCAGTTTAACGTTGCCCGCCTTGATGTTACGGGTCAGGCGGTCGGCCTGCTCCTCCACGGTGGCGCGCTCGGTCTGGAATTGTTCGTGGAGGTGAACGACGACTTCGCGCCAGCTCGGCCGGTTGTATTTTCGCTCGGGTGGGTAGTAGGTGCCCGCGTAGAAGGGGCGGCCGTCGGGCAGCAGAAAGGCGTTGAGGGGCCAGCCGCCGCCGCCGCTGATGGCCTGACAGGCTTCCATGTATATACGGTCTACGTCGGGCCGTTCCTCACGGTCCACTTTGATGCAGACAAAACGCTCGTTCATCAAATCCGCCGTCGCCTGGTCCTCGAAACTTTCGCGCTCCATCACGTGGCACCAGTGACAAGTGCTGTAGCCGATACTGACCAGGATCGGTTTATTTTCAGCTTTGGCGCGGGCCAGCGCGGCCTCGCCCCACGCCTGCCAGTGCACGGGGTTGTGCGCGTGCTGCAGCAGATATGGGCTTGTTTCCCGGCCCAGGGTATTTTGGGTGGCGATGATGAACGGGGGTTTGATTGGCGGTGAAACGTGGGAGGCGGAGATTAGTTGGATGCACGGCCGGGTGACATTACATAACGATTTTCATCAGGGCGGGGCCGCGGGTGCGATGGAAAGGGAAAGCACTTCGGTTTTCACGCCTAACCTACGTTTCTTTGCCCCTTGCGTTGCATCCCGCGTCCCCGCCCCAAAAGGCATCCGTCCCGTCAAAAGACGCAACCGTATTCTGCGTGGCGGCCGTGCTGGTCGGCGTTACCTTCGGCACCTACCCGGCGCGAAAGGCGGCGCGGCCGAGGCGGTGGAACCAAGTCAGCGAAGTTGAAATTTATACCCGTACTTCCTCCCCGGGCTCAATACCCACGTTCAGCACTTTGATGACGAAGGAGCAGGTCACCGCCCCCTCGATGGTGGGCCGCATGGCGACGGTCAGGGCGGCCATGACGTCAGCGTATTTACCGGTGAGCTGGGTCGACAAGCCGTTGGTGGCGACGGTAACGCCGGGTTGCGCGCGCAGCAGACGGATGAAGTCAACAATTACCGGCGAGTAATCGGGCGTCAGGGGGTAGAGAGAGAGTTCGGCGGAGGTCATGCTTGATGAGATAATAGGAATAAACGCAAGCTGATGGTCATCAGCCATGAAGCGGCTGGTACTTGATCGTTCCCGCCGGGGCAAGAAAATAGATAACTCGCACCTAACGGGAAGGCCGGGATTAGCGCGAATAATACGGCTAGTTGACGCAAAATGTACAAAAGCACCCGTAATAGTACTGTTATATGATAAAAATATGCGGATGATTGAATCCAAGTGTACGATACTTTCGTACATTACTATCATAAGCAGTTTGTTTCAACTGTATATATTCCGTCCCAAAGAACTATAACCGTATAATCTCATTCCCTTCCGATACTTCGGTAGTGGAGCTAATTCTTAATTTGCACTAACACTTTTATCCATGACTATAAGAATTTACCCTAATTATATAAAAGCCCTGTTTTTCGCGTTACTGGCCGCCTTTTGGCTACCGGCCACGGCCCAGGACGGGTGCTTCACCAACGGTGGAGAACTCAACACGCCGAGCGGTAGCGTTTACGTCGGTGTCTGCGTCGACGATGATACCGAGGTGCCGATTGAGATCACCCGCGACGGTTTCGTCGGTGACCGTAGTCAGTACTTTCTGACGACGCCTTCCGGCTTCATCGTAGCCGTTTTATCCGGCAACCCACCTTTCGACCTGAGTTCTTACGGCGCGGTCAACCTCGCTATCTGGAGCGTGTCCTACTCGGGCAGCCTCACGGGCGCGGCGATCGGCGACAACATTTGCGCAACCGGCTCCACGGACTGTTTCAGTCTTTCCAACCCGATCGTGATCAACCGTCGGGAAGGTTCGGACTGTGGTGTTTTCAATGGCTGTACCGCGGATGCGGGCATGCTGGCGCTGGTCGGCGAGACCAACACCACGACCACCCGTTGTATCCGGGACGGTGATTCCGACCCCGTGGAAGTAGCCATCACCGGCTCCCCGTCCGGAGAGAATATGACCTTCCTCATCACCGATGATCAGGGTAACATTCTTGCCATTCCCGGCGACAACGGTCCTTTTGATTTGAGCGGCGCGGGTAGCGGTACCTGCCTTATCTGGTACCTTTCCTTCGAAGATGACCTTACGGGACTGACCGTTGGTGCCAACGCAAGTGATTTTGACGGCTGTTTTGCGCTTTCTAACCCGATCACGGTAGAGCGCGATGAGGTTTCCATGGGTGTCTTCTCCCTTGTTTCCGGTATTACCAATGTTACCATTTGCGCCGGCGACGGCATTCCCGACCCTTTCGATGTTACGCTGACCGACACCGCGGGCACCAGTATCATTTACGTCATCACCGATGCTGCTACGGGTAACGTGCTCGGCCTTCCCGCCGCACCGCCATTCGACCTGGAAGGTGCCGGCGGCGGCGTTTGCAACGTTTACGCCCTGTCCACCAGCACCAGTTTCGGCGGTATTACGGCCGGAGATAACATTGCCGACCTGACGGGTTGTTTCGCTTTGTCCAACCCCATCGTCGTTACCCGCAATACGGGAGCCGAATGTCGGGATATGGAATTCACCGCTAACCTCAGCGGCCTCAACGAGCTCCCCTGCCCGGTGACCACCACCGGTACCGGTACGATCACGGCTAACCTGATGGGCAATACGCTGACGGTAAGCGGTAGCTTCTCCGGCCTGACGTCTGATTTCGACCCCAACGTGGCCGGCGGCGCGCACCTGCACACCGGCGTGGCCGGCCTGGGCGGAGGCATTGCTTTCCGCCTCGACACCGAGCTGGACTCCGACCTGCGCGGAGGTTCCTTCCTCGCGGAGAACAACTCTTTCGAGCTCAGCGACGAGCAGGTGGATCTGCTTATGGCGCGGGGCATTTACGTCAACATTCATACCGTCGACTTCGGCGGTGGCGAGCTGCGCGGCCAGCTGGTTCCGGCCGGCGCGGATGATTACAAGGTCGCCTACCTGTTGGGCGTCAACGAAGTTCCGGCCATCGTTACGCCCGCCATGGGCGCGGTAATCGCGGAACGGACCGGTAACACCCTTACCGTTTCCGGTGGTTTCAGCGGCCTGACGGGCACCATTGCCACCGACATTGCCGGTGGGGCGCACATTCACCTGGGTATGGCCGGTCGTAACGGCCCCGTGCTCATCCCGCTTGCGCTTTCCATAAACGATGACATGACCGGCGCGACCTTCGCGGCAGCCGACAATACTTACGAACTGACCGATGAGCAAGTCGACGCCATGAGCGGCGGCATGCTTTATGTTAACATTCATTCCTCCACCGTCAGAAGTGGAGAGTTGCGCGGTCAGCTGCTGGATAGGAGCGTGACCCGGTTCTACAGCAACCCGAGTGGCCACCAGGCCCGCCCGATGGCCATCAACACGCCCGGCAACGGCCGCCTGATGATGAGCCTCGACGCTGACAATAACCTGAGCGTCACCGGTAGCGCTAACGACCTTATGGGGACGGTGGCCGTAGACATCGCCATGGGTTCTCACATCCACCTCGGCCTGGCCGGTTCCAACGGACCGGTCGTCTTCCCGCTCGACATTACGCTGGACGACGACAATCTGGGTGGTGTTTACCTCGGCGAGAACAACACGTTCGCGCTGACGGAAGACCAGGTGACCGCTTTCTACCAGCGGGGTTACTACGTCAACATCCACACCAATGCCGAGCGCAGTGGCGAAATTCGCGGTCAGGTAATGAACCTGGCCAAAGGCTACTTCGGCTCCAACCTGGCGGGCATCAATGCTAATCCGGACGCGGTAAAAACGACCGGCGGCGGCTTTATGATGTACGAGGCTTGCGGCACTAACTTCACCGCAACGGGCTCTTTTGCCGATCTGGCGAGCGATTTCGACGCGGCGGTAGCGGGCGGCTCCCACGTTCACCTCGGTGACGCGGCCTCTACGGGCGGTATTTCACTTCGTCTGACGGCTGATGTTGCGGATGACCTGCGCTCCGGACAGTACCTGGCCGCTGACAATACATTCGAAATTGACTCGGCCTTTATCTCGCAGTTGACGATGGGCAACTACTACTTCAACCTGCACACCACGGGTAATCCTTCCGGTGAGATACGCGGACAACTGCTGCGCGATGACAACGCCTTCCCTACGGGTCCGGAAATCATCACGCCGGAGGACAACGCCGAAGTGACCGTGTTCCAGGGAGGAAGCACGTTGGACGACGGCGTATTCTTCGCCGCTGACGATCCTGACGGCGACCTTCTCGTCTACACCATCGAGGTAACTCTCCAGAATGATGAGGACTTCACCCAAATTCTTGCCTGCGAAAAAGTAGGTCCCGATACGCTTTCCAACGCTACACTCGATGCGGTTTACGATACGCTGGTCGCCTTCGGCGCGCTGGAGGGTACGCGCGTTCCGTTGCGCTACCGTGTTGTCGCTTCTGACGGAAGCGTAGCCACGCCCGGCCCTTCCCGCCGGATCACCCTGATCATCGGTGACTGTGACATTAACGGTGGAACACTATCGCTGGCCGACGGCGGTACCGAGTTCACCATCTGCGCCGGTGACGGCATAGCCGACCCCTTTAACGTTGTCCTGACCGATACGGCCGGCACCGACGCCTTCACTTACATTGTCGTCTCTGACGAAGGAGAGATCCTCGGCGTACCCGGCGATCAACCTTTCGACTTCGAGGGGGCCGGCGGCGGGGCCTGTACGCTTTACGCGGTAAGTCACGACGGCTCGCTGAGCGGCGCCGTGATGGGCGCGCGATTCGACGATCTCGGTGGCTGTTTCTCTTTGTCCAATCCCGTAGTGGTGACCCGTCTGACGGGTGACGAATGCGACGACGATGAAGTATGTGACGTAGAGGGTGGTATTCTTTCGCTCGAAAGCGGTATTACTTCGTTCACCATCTGCGCCGGTGACGGCATAGCCGACCCTTTCAACGTAGTACTGACCGACACGTCCGGTACCGACGCCTTTACCTACCTCGTCGTTTCTGACGAAGGGGAGATTCTCGGCGTACCCGCTAACCAGCCCTTCGATTTCGATGGTGCCGGCGGCGGGGCCTGTACGCTTTACGCGGTAAGCCACGACGGTACTCTAAGCGGTGCCGTAACGGGCGCCCGGTTCGACGATCTCGGCGGCTGTTTTGCCCTCTCCAATCCTATGGTGGTCACCCGTCTGACGGGCGATGACTGCAACGACTTCTGTTTTGTGGAAAGAGGCTTTTTGGAACTAGCCGACGGCGGAACGGAATTCACGATTTGCGCCGGTGACGGTATAGCCGACCCCTTTAACGTGATCCTGACCGATACGGTCGGTACCAACGCCTTCACTTACATTGTCGTCTCCGACGAAGGGGAGATTCTCGGCGTGCCCGGTAATCAGCCCTTCGACTTCGACGGGGCCGGCGGCGGTGCCTGTACGCTTTACGCGGTAAGCCACGACGGCTCGCTGAGCGGCGCCGTGACGGGCGAGCAATTCGATGACCTCGGCGGTTGTTTCGCTTTGTCCAATCCGATAGTAGTGACTCGTTTGACCGGTGAGGACTGCAGTGACGATGTAGAATGCAACGTGCAGCGTGGTATACTTTCGCTCGAAAACGGCATTACTTCGTTCACCATCTGCGCCGGCGACGGTGTAGCCGACCCCTTTAACGTTGTCCTGACCGATACGACCGG
>ENA-ORXT01002687-ORXT01002687.1-marine-metagenome-genome-assembly--contig:-NODE-2687-length-20783-cov-3.752149_pt1 | contig 20783 bp, 12 predicted proteins | sample MGYA00237868_ERZ511482 | MGnify/ENA metagenome assembly ERZ511482
TTTATTCTATTTTTCACTTTGATTTTCTATCCATACTTTCGTCCTTTTGCCACAAACCACTTATCTTCGACCATCTTTTTGAAAAAATAACTTTTATTGAAATCAGCAAGACTCGAATTTCTGACATTTGACAGTAACGCAGTCTGATAGCTGACTTCTCTTTTTAAATTAATAATTAACATGAAAAAATTTAGCATCCTGGTTGGATTCGTGGCACTTTGCATGCTTTTTAGCTGTGGAGACTCCGCAACACAAACAGGCAAAACGGACGCAACTGCTCAAACCGATGAAGCTACGCCAACTGACATGGGCGCAGACTTCAAATGGAATCCAGAAAATTTTGCAGATAAAAAAATCGTTCGCTACCAGATTCCAGGCTTCAACAATTTATCGTTGTCGCAAAAAAAGTTGGTTTATTTTTTAACACAAGCGGGTTATGCAGGTCGTGACATTGCGTATGACCAAAACTACCGTCACAACATCGCTATCCGACGGGTTTTAGACAAAATTGCCAGTGATTACAAGGGTGAACGCAGTGGTGAAGATTGGGATGCATTTATGTTGTACGCCAAAAATGTCTGGTTCTCCAGTGGCATTCATCACCATTATTCTTCAGATAAATTTGAGCCAGGTTTTTCAAAAGAATACTTTGCCAGTTTGCTAAAAGCGACAGGACAAGAGTTGAATGCAGACGCGATGACAGCGATTTTTGACCCATCGGTTGACCCGAAAAAAGTAAGTTTAGACCCAGACAAAGATTTGGTTTTAAACTCTGCGGTGAATTTTTATGGACCAGATATTACAGAAGTGGACGTAGATGCTTACTACGAAAGCATTATGAAAAAAGGCGATAAAACACCAATTTCTTACGGATTGAATTCAAAATTGGTCAAAAAAGAAGAAAGAAGCGCTTATTACTGGAAATTTTCAGGCTAATATCAAAACCTTAAAAAGTACTGCGAGTCAAGATGATTTTCATTCAACCGTAACACCCACCAAATTGCAAAATAGCTTCGCCTCCCACATCCTCCAAGGCATCCCCCCCACCCTCCCCCCTGCCCGCAGCATCCCTGCCGACGCCAACCGAGCACCCCGCCGCAAAGACATCCTGAACGAAGAGGAAAAGCGATTGGCGCTAAAGAATGCGCTACGGTATTTCCCGGCCGGATGGCACGCGGAGCTTGCCCCGGAGTTCGCCGCTGAATTACGGGATTATGGCCGGATCTATATGCACCGTTTCAAGCCCGACTACCCCATTCACGCCCGTCCGATTGACGAATACCCGGGAGAGTCCATGACGGCCAGGGGCATCATGCTGATGATCCAGAACAACCTGGATCCGGCGGTGGCGCAGCATCCGGAGGAGTTGATTACCTACGGAGGAAACGGGGCCGTATTTCAGAACTGGGCGCAGTATTTGCTGACCATGAAGTACCTGGCCATGATGACCGACGAGCAGTCGTTGCACATGTACTCCGGTCATCCGATGGGCATTTTTCCCAGCTCGCCGGACGCGCCCCGGGTGGTGATTACCAACGGGATGATGATCCCGAATTACTCGAAGCCGGACGACTGGGAAAAGTACAATGCGCTGGGTGTGACGCAGTACGGGCAGATGACGGCGGGTTCGTATATGTACATCGGTCCGCAGGGAATCGTGCACGGCACGACCATCACGGTAATGAATGCTTTCCGGAAAATATTACCGGAGGGCGAGACGCCTGCTGGAAAGATATTCCTGACCGCCGGGCTTGGCGGCATGAGTGGTGCCCAGCCCAAGGCGGGCAACATTGCGGGCTGCATTACGGTTTGCGCGGAGGTCAATCCGGCAGCGGCCCGCAAGCGATACGAGCAGGGCTGGGTAGACGTGCTGGTCGATAACTTAGACGATTTAGTGGCGCGCACGCAGGATGCAATGGAGGGTAAAGAAGCCGTGTCCATCGCGTACCTCGGCAACGTTGTCGACGTTTGGGAACGCTTCTATGACGAAGACATCTACATCCACGTCGGCTCTGACCAGACCTCGCTGCACAATCCCTGGTCAGGCGGCTACTACCCCGCCGGCAAGAGCTTTGAAGAGGCCAACCGCCTGATGGCCTCCGATCCGGAAGCCTTCAAGGTAGCGGTGCACGCCTCTCTCCGCCTCCACGCCAGGGCCGTCAACGCCCACACGGAACGAGGCACTTATTTCTTCGATTATGGCAATGCCTTCCTGCTGGAAGCTTCCCGGGCTGGCGCCGAAGTAATGGCGGACAGTGAGTCGGATACCTTCCGTTACCCTTCCTACGTGCAGGACATCCTGGGGCCCATGTGCTTCGACTATGGCTTCGGCCCCTTCCGCTGGGTCTGTGCCTCGGGCAAGGCCGAGGACCTTGCCCTCACGGATTCCCTTGCGCTTGAAACCCTGCAGGGCATCCTGCGTACTGCGCCCAAAGAAATTCGCCAGCAACTGGAAGACAACATCACCTGGATTCGGGACGCCGGCCATCATCAACTCGTCGTTGGCAGCCAGGCCCGCATCCTTTACGCCGACGCCGAAGGACGCGCCGCCATCGCCCTGGCCTTCAACCGGGCCATCGCCGAAGGCCGCCTCGGTCCCGTCATCCTCGGTCGCGATCATCACGACGTAAGCGGCACCGACAGCCCCTACCGGGAAACGAGCAACATCTATGACGGAAGTAAATTCACCGCCGACATGGCCATCCACAACGTCATCGGCGACAGCTTCCGCGGCGCCAGCTGGGTCAGCATCCATAACGGTGGCGGCGTTGGCTGGGGAGAGGTCATCAATGGCGGCTTCGGCCTCTTCCTCGACGGCTCCCCCGACGCCGAGCGCCGCCTGAAAAACATGCTCTTCTTCGACGTCAATAACGGCATCGCCCGCCGGGCCTGGGCCCGTAACCCCGAAGCCCGCTTCGCCATCGAACGGGAGATGGAGCGGACGCCGGGTTTGGTCGTTACCTTGCCGAATATCGTAGATGACGAGCTCCTCCACTGACCCCGAAGGGGTCTAACCGCTTTAACCCCGGACGAAGCAGGGAACTACACCTTTATTCTTAAGACGTAAAAGTGGCCCCTTCGACAAGCTAAATTCAGCACACAAGTTTAATGAGAATCAAAAATCACGGTCATCGTTTAATACCGGCCCCTTCGACAAGCTCAGGGACCGGTGCCGCGTATTATCTTTCCTGGTGCCTCCGGCACCCAAATCAACAAGACATGCCGTATATGTATATTTTAAAGTGTGCTGATGATAGTTTTTACACTGGCAGTACCTACAATCTTGAACGAAGATTACACGAGCATCAAATTGGTAAAGGAGCTAATTTCACACAGAAAAAACTTCCAATAACCTTAGCGTATTCGGAATACTTCGAAAGAGTTGAGTATGCCTTCCAGCGTGAACAACAAATTAAAGGTTGGAGTAGAAAGAAGAAGCTAGCCTTAATAGAGAACCGGAAAAATGACCTTATCAAACTCTCCCGAAATTATACAGAACGAGAAGAAGAATAACTTCGTGCGATAGCACGAAGGCCTGAATACATAACGACTCGGTCCCTGAGCTTGTCGAAGGGGCCGTAAAGAACTACTTACTTATCCAGCACGTCGGTCCCTGAGCTTGTCGAAGGGGCCGTGAAGAACTACTCTTTTTTACCTGTTACTTCGGTCCCTGTGCTTGTGAAAGGGGCCGGGGAAGAGGTTTTAAATCCCCCCCATGCTCTACCAAAACGCCCACCTCCTCCAAATTCGCCCCGCCAGCCAACAATGGGTAGCGGGTGCCGATATGCGGGTGCTACCTGAACTTAAAAATGCCTGGTTACTGACCCAGGGCGGCCGGATCAAAGCCTTCGGCCCCATGAGCGAATGTCCGCAGGACCATCAGGAAGAGGTCGTAGACTGTACGGGAAGGCTGCTGATGCCCGCCTGGTGCGACAGCCACTCTCATCTGGTCTACGCCGGCAACCGGGAATCTGAATGGATGGACCGGCTGAACGGGCTTAGCTACGAACAGATTGCCGCCCGGGGCGGCGGCATCGTCAACTCCGCTCAACTACTGAATGAGACGCCGGAAGAAGAGATTTACCGCCAAAGCAAAGTCCGGCTGGAGGAAGTGATCAGCCTCGGCACCGGCGCGCTGGAAATCAAGTCAGGGTACGGTCTCACCCTCGAGGGAGAGCTGAAGATGCTGCGGATTATCCGCCGATTAAAGAAAGAAGCACCGATCCCAATTCGAGCCACCTTTCTGGCGGCTCATGCCCTGCCAACCAGGTATAAGGACGACAAGGCAGGCTACCTTAAACTGGTAATCGACGAGATGCTCCCGCGCGTTGCTGCCGAAGGACTGGCGGATTACATCGACGTCTTCTGTGAAAAAGGCTATTTCGACCTTCAGGATACGGAGCTTCTGATGGAGGCAGGCGCTAAGCATGGCCTGCCGGCCAAAATCCACGTCAACCAGTTTAATGCCTTCGGCGGCGTTGCCGCTGCCGTTCGTCATAATGCCCTTTCGGTGGATCACCTGGAGGAACTTGACCCGGCTGACGTAACAGCATTAGCCGGAAGTGAAACCATGCCCGTAGCCCTACCGGGTTGTTCCTTTTTCCTCGGCATTCCTTACACCCCCGGGCGAAGGTTAATCGATGCGGGCCTGCCGCTTGCGCTGGCCACTGACTTTAACCCGGGCTCTGCACCTTCGGGAAATATGAATCTGGTGGTTGCCCTGGCCTGTAACAAAATGAAACTCACCCCGGAAGAAGCCATTAATGCCGCGACTCTGAATGGTGCGTACGCCATGGGCTTATCGTCTGATACAGGCTCCATTACAACTGGAAAGCTTGCAAACCTTATCTTGACCAGGCAAAATGTGTCCGTATCTTCCTTTGGGTACCGGTTTGGATCTAACCTCATTGAGCAAGCCTTTACCCAATAGCTTGCAGAAAGCCCTCTTCAATTTTTTCCAAATGCAGCAAAGCAATTACACTCCTCCTTCTACGGATTGTTGGACAGGTAGAAAGACAGACCCCAGCCTGGGAAAAGAATACTGGTATCAGTGTATAGAAATGCTGGATATGCGTCAGCCTCTTACCCTTGGAAGTCTCCCGGATGTAACCCTGCTTGGATATGCCTGTGAGGAAGGGGTACGAAGAAATCAGGGCAGAATCGGAACGGCAGGCGCTCCCGCCCGGGCCCGCCATTATCTGGGTCGTTTGGCCAATCACCTTGGCCAGATACGGATCGCGGATGCGGGCGATGTATTTTGCCCGGCTGGAGATCTTGAATCAACGCACAAAACACTTTCTTTTACCGTTGCTGAACTTTTGAGGGCGGGAATCCGCCCAATTGTTATTGGTGGTGGACATGACATTGCTTACGGACATTTTAATGGTATCCGGTCAGCCGTAAAAGGCACCATCGGCATCATCAACTTCGACGCTCATTTTGATTTGAGAGAACCCGTTGACGGCGCTAACTCCGGCACTCCTTTCCTGCAAATTCTGAAAGAAAACGAGGGAGTAGGTTATCTGGCCGTTGGCATTCAACGATCTGCTAATCCGCCCTCACTCTTTACTACCGCCGAGTCGTACCGGGTAGACTATATTTTGAATTTGCATTGTTGCATCAATTCTGACTTTCGGAAGGCAGTCATTGAACGAATGATCGCCTTTTCGGAAAAATTTGACCACCTCTACGTTACCGTCGATATGGACGGCTTTTCCTCTGCGGTCGCTCCGGGAGTAAGTGCACCTTCTCCGATGGGTTATCTGCCCCCCTTTTTCTTTCCGGCCCTAACGGCTGTATTAGCAACCGGGAAAGTAGCCAGTATTGATATCGCGGAGTTCAACCCTGCCTTTGATCAGGATGATATCACCGGTAAACTGGTTGCTAATATTGTGGAGACTATTGTCTCCTCCAGGGGCCAACTGTCGGCCTGAAAAAACATGAGTCATCCCGAGCACGAAATACTGCGCAGCAAACTTTGAGCAGTGTTTCTGTGACTATCTACTATCGACAGGGCGAGAGGTGACATAAAAAAGTGGTCAGCGAACAGCATTCAGAGTCGTTTCGCCTGAATGCTGTCCGCTGACCGCTAAAAGTGGTAGGATTAATTACAAAACATATTCATCTCAATCTAAAATCAGGGATGACTCATGTTAACAAAAGGGATGACTTTCAGAAAATCAGTTTTAGATGGTCCGATAGCTGTTCGCTAAACGATCCTGTAATTGTGGCTTAAGCACTTCGGCAGCGTCCAGAATCAGTGCCTCGTTGGTGGGGAACTGTACCGGACGATTACCTATCCGGCGACGGGTGTTGCTGCTTAGTGCGCGACGATCGCCCCGGAAGGTGCTGGCGTAATTTTCGAAGATGGCTTCGGCGGTCAGCTCTTCTTCGTCTACGACCCGGCGGTTTACGTTATCGTACAGTACCAGGTTTCCGCTTACGATGGCAGACTTCGTCTGCAGCACCTCCGTAATATCGGCCCGAACGATGACCAATCGAGCGCGGGTAATGTCGTTGCCCAGGGTGTCTTTGGCTACGTTGCCGTTGGCATCCAGCACGTACTCCGTTCCGTCGGTGATCTCCTGCTCGTCGATGTAGTTACGTTCAGTGATCCGTTCGGGGCTCACCTGGATATTGCGGATAACGATGCGGGCATTGTAGTCGTAATTTCTGCCGGCAACGGCGCTGAAGTCATAGGTTCTCCAGCGGTCATTCATGTCTGAAGTACGAACACGAAGCAACTCACGCTCAAAACCACGGGGCAGGTAGCCACCGGATTCATTGGCCATACTGACGGCAATGTATACCCGGCCGAGTTCTTCGGCTTCCAGCGACAGTGCATTCGCATCGCGGTAGTTGCTGCGGTAGCGGTTGATCTGGTTGAAGGTGCTGTAAGCCTCCCGGGCGGCAGCTTTATCACCGGCCCGGCCAGCGGCCAGTAGCTGGTTTGCTTCAAGGTAGTACTGGTTGGCGGCGTTTTGGGCTGCTTTAACCATCAGCCCGTCGACACGGGCAAAACGGAACTCCGCCTGGTAGCCATTCTTGTCTACCAGCGGTAGTAAGGGCTGCAAGGCGTCCTGCCGACGCTGGATCTGGCCATAAATGCTGTGCACCCGGGCCCAGTCGGCATTACCGCTTTCGCTGATGCGACGGGCTTTAGCCATATCTTCTGCCGTCAGGCGGTTGAAGGCGTTCTCCAGCGCTGCTACGTAGCGGGGGTTCTTTTTCTGCTTGCCGGTAAGGCGGCGCTGCGCCAGGGCAATGGTCTCTTCGTAGTTGCCGGTCTCTACCAGCTTATCCACCGATTTACAGGAAGGCATCATCAGTAGAAGGATGGCCAGGAAAGCAAAAATTTGAATGGGGCGATGCGTTTTCATTATCAATACATTTAAAGTGTGTCACGATGAAGGATACAGGGGCGAAACCTGTTGTTCCCGTTGTTTACACTAAAATACGACCCGAAAGGGCTCAGGTTGCTTACGAATTGCTTAAAGGAAATTAAGATATGTTAAGGGCGAGATGACACTATGTACCGTCAGGCTGATGGAAACCGGCGATAGGAGGGTTTTGGGGCACGTCCGGCAGGTTCAGTGGAGGCGCGGACACTTTGGCAGGCTCAGCGGGGTCCGCGGGTGCAAAGGGAGACACTCTGGAAAGCAAGGAGAGAAACACCGGGACACCCTCTCCTTCCCTACCTTCGCCCCCGTGGTCTTTTCCTCCATCCTCTTCCTGCTTTACTTTCTACCGGTTTTCCTGCTGGTGTACACGCTGGCACCAGCCAGCTGGCGAAATGCCGTGCTCCTTGCTTTTTCTACTGTCTTCTATGCCTGGGGAGCGCCGGTCTTCGTCTTTGTGCTGTTGGCCTCGACGGTGATCGACTTTTACATTGTCCGTTCCTTGCACCTCGCGTCTGCGCCCAAAAAACGTAAAGGCTGGTTACTGCTTTCACTGGGGATGAACCTCGGCTTACTGGCCTATTTCAAGTACGCCAACTTCTTCGTCGACAACCTGAACGCTGCCCTTACGGCAGCTGGCATTAATGCCATCGGCTGGACGGCCGTCGCCCTGCCCATCGGCATCAGCTTCTATACCTTTCAGACATTGACCTACTCCATCGATGTCTATCGCCGCGAAATGGAGCCGCTCGAACGGGTGAGCGATTACCTGGTGTACATCCTCTCCTTCCCGCAGATGATTGCCGGTCCGATTGTCCGCTTTCAGGAGGTCGCCAGCCAATTGCGGGAACGTGTCACCCTGCCCGAAGACCAACTCATCGGCTTCGTTCGCTTCGCCCTCGGACTGGCCAAAAAGGTCTTCATCGCCAACGTGCTGGGCGCAGAGGCTGACCGCATATTTGGCCTGGAAGACACCCCGGACCTGGCCACCGCCTGGCTCGGTGCCATCTCCTACGCCGGACAGATCTACTTCGACTTCGCCGGCTATTCCGACATGGCCATCGGCCTGGGCAGGATGATGGGCTTTCGGTTCCCCGAAAACTTCAACAGCCCCTACGTTGCCGCCAACATCACCGATTTCTGGCGGCGCTGGCACATTACGCTCGGCCGCTGGATGCGGGACTACCTCTATATTCCACTGGGCGGCAACCGGGTTGGCAGTAAGGCAAGGCTCTACTTTAACCTCTGGGTCGTCTTCCTCCTCTCCGGCCTCTGGCACGGTGCTTCGTGGAACTTTGTGATTTGGGGCGCTTATCACGGACTCTTCCTTATTCTCGACCGGCTCTTCCTGGCGCGATGGACAGAACGGATCGGGCGTTGGCCCGCTGCCTTTCTCACCTGCTTCATCGTCATTATCGGTTGGGTCTTTTTCCGCATTGACACCTTCGGCGAAGCCATTCACTACCTCTCCGCCATGTTTCCGGGCAGTTGGGCTGGCCTCCCGGAAAGCAGTAGTAAGTTTTGGTGGACGCTCGGTGCCAGCCTGCTTGCCAGTTGGGCCGTACTTATACCATTGGGCCGGAGAGCAGAGCGGATGCTATACCCCACAGAATTTGCTGATTGGCGCATTGCCCTACCGTATTTAATAATTGCTCTGCTCACCTACGCACTTGCCTGTGCAGTAATTACCGGGCAAGGTTTCAATCCATTCATTTACTTCCGGTTTTAAGCGTTTACTCCCGCCGATCAAACACATAGCGCGCCTCTCGCCAGACGACCGTATCCAGTGGCTGGTTTCTGGCCAATGCCTTCTCTTGCATGTAGGCCAGCCATTCTGGTTTCGCTCGGATCTCGTTTACAATTTTCAGCAACTCACGTTCTGCTGTCGCTGGATCGGGGGGAGCAGCAAAGGCCCTTAAAGCAGCCTTCAGAAAACCATTAGAAAGGCGGTGGTAGTGAGACTCGGTTTCCCAAAGTATCACCAGATCATACTTCGCCAGCTCGTGCTTCAGGTCAAGTTCGGAAGCTGCCCCCCGGTCCTGCCCGCCGCGCATGACGCGGTTGAAGTAGTACCAGAAGTCTCCTCCGGCAAAGAATTTATCGCTCAGGCCCTGGTGCAAATACAGGCTCCAGTAAAAGCTGTCGCCAACCACCAGCACCTTCGGCTGTGGCTTATCCGGATTTTCTACACGCCAGTGAGGGTAGGCAAGCGGGTAGCCAGCGGGTTTTCCGAAGAGGTTCATCCCCAGGTAGATGTCCGCCTCCGTACCGCGTTGCTCGGGGCTGATTTCGAGGGAGTCCAGCATCAGGTCCGGCATATCCATTTGCCGGTTGATCTCGAGGTAATTGATCAGGGAGTCCATCACCAGGTACTGCCCGTATTTGGTCCAGTGAATTCCGAGCTTAGGAAAAAGGGGATGTGCCGTTGTGGACTTCATGTCCCGAAACCAGGCATTGAAATTAAGGTGATCGATGCGATTGATTTGCAGCACGCGCAGCAGCTCCTCTTCATTGGTACGGGCGGGTGGTCTGCTGGCGTAAGGTTCGGGATGAAACTCTGGAAAGTAGCTGCCTTTTCCGGCGGCCATCATTACCAACAGGTCAACGTTCATGCGGGTAAGAGAATCGCGTAGGCTTCTGAGCTGGCCTCCCAGTTCGTCAAAATGTTTGCGGCCCTGATAATTGCCTCCCGTTGCCGCTTCCAGATAGGTATCTTCGAAGAGGTAGTCGTCTTTGCCGATCACCACATCGCGTGCCGTCGGGTGGTTAAAAATGCTGTAGTCTTTTTGGTTGTTCCAACGGACGAGGGTGTTGCGGGCACCGAACTGTTCGTTGAGCCGGCGCGCTGCGCCGGTCTGAAAGCCACCCGACCACCAGTTGGCCAACGACCATTCTGGCCCGGCCGCCGGCCGGTGGTTGGCAAGCTTCTCCCCCACCCTGCCAAAAAAGAGCAGGGGAAGCAGTAAGCATAACAAAAGAAGAGTTAGTAATACGCGCACAGCAGTCAGATCACTTCCTGCTCCTCGCCCCGTTCCCGATAAGGCCCAGGTCTAATAAAACAGCGATGACTAAACCTACCGTCTGTACCGTTCCGGGGAAATAAGTTTCGGAAATACCATACCAGAGCACCGTGAGTGGTAAAAAGATAAAACCGAGAATGGGAAGAAGGATACCGTCAAAAGCCGATTTCCACCAGCCCGTAAAGAGGTAGAGAACGATGATCATCAGACGAGGAAAGAAGTAACCGAGAAGGAGAGATAGAATGGGCATAGAAAGTGGTGATTTATCATTTAACGAGGCAAAGGGCTAAGATGATCGCATCGGGTTTAAAAAAATGACATATATAGCAACTCAGGTAATTTTTTCCGATGGCTAAATAAGCACCTTTAAGCACACTCTTAAAACGCAAAAGCCCGTTCCGGATGTTTCCGCAACGGGCTTTGTTTGTTTTGGAAAGTGCTGCTTACCGAATCAGCGAAAACTGTCCCTCTCTGGTCTCCTCACCACCATTAATGCGGTAGGTTGTGTAGTAGAGGTAAGTATCCATATTCTGGGGAGTGCCGTTCTTACTACCGTCCCAGCCTTCATCGGCATCCGTTGAGGTGAATACCTTCTGGCCCCAACGATTGAAGACGGTCATGGTGTAGTCCGTAATCTCGCCATTGAAGAATAACTTGAAGACGTCGTTGGTTCCATCACCGTTCGGGGTAATTACTTCCGGAATATTGACCACGGTCATCCCGACACTCAGTACTCTCGTGATTTGCTCTTCACAGCCACCATCAATACTTACCGTAAGCGTGTACGAGACGGAAGATGGAGGGTTATCACTGCGGTTGGGCACCATCACTTGCAGTGTCTCGCCCGTGCCGGTGGCCGGGTTCAGGTTGCCTTCCCATGAGTACATGGGGTTGAGCGCAGGGTTTACGTTCACGGCCGTGAGGATCACCGTATTTCCGGCAAAGGTTTCCGTGATCTGGTTACCATCCACATCAGTATAGATAAATTGAGGGTCGAAGTCCTCCGCTAAAACCGTTACCTCCGTAGCGGCTGTGGCACTGCCACAACCAAAGTCATCAACGAATGCAACGGAGTAGGTACCCGAAACTGCGGGCACGGTGATCTGAGCGCCGGATTGCGTTGTTGTACCTCCGGGTAATGTCCAGGTATACTGTCCATTACGGCTGTTGCTCAATGTTGCCGTCAGGGTAATATCGTCGTCGCCACAAACGGTGCCGGGGCCGCTGGCCGTCAGGGTATAATCGTTTACAATTTCCAGGGTAATGTCTTCGGAAACTACACCGCAATCACCCGTAGTTTCAACGGTGTAGGTCGTCGTTTCCGTTGGTGTTACCTGTAAATTAGGGTCAGCGGAATCAATACCACCACCGGTAATGCGGTAGGTGTAGCCCATCACGGTGCCACCGACGATCAGCCGGCGGGAATCACCGAGGCAAAGGAGTCGGTCACTGGTCAGTTCCGGCGTCAGATCGGTACCTACCGTTACCGTGTACTCCGCCGGGGAGGTACAGTCTGATCCATCCGCCGTCACTTCAATCATATAGGTCGTCGTTTGGGCTATGGTAGCGATGGGGTCAAGGCAATCATCACAACTTAGGGTACTTCCCGGATCCTCCCATTCCAGTGTTCCACTCGGTCCGCTGGGATCAAAAGAAACAGTAATCTGTAGTTCTTCGCCCGGGCAAACGACGGGGTCTATCGGATCAAAAATCAGGATCGGCGGTTGAATGACGTTGATCTGTATGGAGGTCGTATCTCCACATCCTCCACTTTCGTTGACACGCTGCACCAGGGCAGAATCGGAAGCAAAAAACACCGCATTGTATAAATCCTGAGGGCTGGCAATGCCCGGTGCCACAAGCCATTCATGTGTGATCAAGGGGTAATCCCCTGCATCATAGGTCGTAGAGCGTAGGGTAAACGTATCACCCTGACAGAAAGGATCTTTCTCCGGATCAAGCGTAAAACTCATATCGTCAGGTAAAGAATCAATACGAACGTAGACCGAATCAATCTGGAAACAGCCCCCGACTACGCCTTCAACAAAATAAGTGAGGTTGTCATCGTGGTCCACGGTATAAGTTGGCCCTACATTGCCGGACAATGCTCCGGTGGCCGGAGACCAGGTAACGTCGTTATCCACAAAGGGATCAACCGCCGCTTCAATAACAAGGGCCCCATCGCCCAGGCAGCGAAAGATAGTGTCTTCGGCAAGAATGTCCAACGAGCTGCGAATCAGGTCAACGCGTACCGTTTGTGTATCCGCACAGAGGCCATTTTCTGAAGTAGAAATCAGGGTAAAAATGGTATCCTGCCCGGTACCGGAGATGAAGATGGCATTTACGTCCGTTGAATCTTCCAGAAAATCGCCGGGGCTCCAGTTGTAAAGGGTGTTACCTGTATCCTCGATTGGAGTGGTGATAAGAGGTAAGGGGTAGCCCTGACAGATAAGGGTATCATTTATGAGTTGTGGCACCACAAAAACGTCTACCTCGATGTAAACACTGTCGCTGGCGAGGCTATCGGCCGCCCCCACACTCACTACGTAGTAACGGGAATTGACTGGGATTACCCGGGGAGAGGGATCAGTCAGGTCGTCAATAAAACCCTCTCCTGGCCGCCAAATGAGGCCGGAATCGTTGAGGTTGTTGGTTTGCATCAACTCTACCGTATCGCCCAGGCAGAGAAAAATGGTATCGGGGTTGAGAATCTCTACCCTTCCCATCATAGTGACAGGAGGATGGACAGAACTACCTTCCGATTCGGCGGGCAGTCCTCCGGCCAGCAGGCAGGATGTTCCGGTAAAGAAGCAAAGAAGAAGAGTAAGCAGACGGATATTCATATTAGCCACCGCAGTTTAGGTTTCAGGAAGCTGAAGGTTGACGGTGCCAAAGTACGAATTTATCCGACCTGTCGGGCGGTGTACGCTAATGATTAACGTGTGGGGCCCAATGAAATCGTTCAACGTCGGTTAGCCGCTATTCCTTTAGCCAGCGTCGGGTTTCTTCTACGGTGATTCTACCGTAGTCATTTCCCCAGGCCTGGTTGATGTAATTGACGATGTTTACGATCTGAAATTCGGACAGGTCCTGGTTGCCCGGCATGACTTCGTCGTAGGTTATTCCGTTCACTACGATCGGCCCCTTCATACCGTAGCGTATGCCGCGAACGACGTCGCGGGGCCTGTTTTTCAGATAATCGGAGCCCGCCAGAGGGGGCATAAGCCGGCGCAGCCCCGTTCCTTCCTCAAAATGGCAGCTTCCGCAATGCTGGTCGTAAAGATTGTGGCCCTGCTGGTTATCCGTTTTACCGCAGGCGGCCGGAAGGAAAAGAAGCAACAGAAAAAAACAGGAGCAAACCAGAATACGCATGGGAAGGGTTTAGCAGAGAAACGACCGGGAGCGGATTCTGTTCAGGGCGCGGACGCGGGTGCAGGGTTTGGGGATGGAAAGCATGGCCAATGCTCAGGCTAACTAACATTGCACCTGTGGGCGCGCCAATGCATTCAACAATGGTCCGCTACGGTTTTCGCATGTTCAAGTACCGTACTAATTATGTCCACTTGATTGAGCTTTCAGATCGGGCGTGTGTGGGACGAGCCCACACACGCCCGAATTGCGAAATCCCGTGCTTTTATCGGAGAAAGCATGGAATTACCCATTGTTTTACATCGCTCCGCGCAGGCTCGTACTTTTAGCTTCGCTGCTACTTCGTGGTCAGAAGAAAAGTACCAAAATTCTCTGGCTGTGCCGGTGTCTTCTCGTAAAATGAGAAGACAAAAGCCTAAAACAGAAAACTCCGAGGAGGGACGACGATCAGCGAAGCTAAACTCGCCTATCGCTTTCTGCACTGCTTTACCACTTTGGGGTTACTGACGCTTTTCGTCAAAAGAAAGCTTTGGAGAGGCTCATACAGTTTCTGTTTTTTAACGGCTTTTGCCTCCTCATTTTACGGACACCGTCAAGGCCGTCCCGCCATAGTGCTCCATTCTGGGTTCCACTCATCATTTTTAGGCTCTTGGGGAGCAGGGCGCGAATTGTTGGCAACTTACTCATTTTTAGCGCAGTGTCAAAGGCTAAAAATGGTGCATGGCCACACAAACTTATACTCTAAGGAAATAAAGCGGTGTATTTTCCTCGCACTAAAGTAGCGTTGGATGAAACTCGAAATCCAGAGCTTCTCGGGGGACGGCCCTTGACGTTGGCCGGTAGAAGGAAGCAAAAGGGCCGTGAAGCGGAAGGGCTGTTTGAGCACACCCTAAACTTATGCTTTTTCCCCAAGAGAGTATTCTCTAAAGGCTTTGCTTGAAAAACAAAGTGACTGGCGAGTTTGCCCTTTCGTAGGCTCTTTTGTTTTCTTCTGCCGATCAGCCAACGACACAGGCCAAGGGTTTTGTTCCTTTTGCCCTTCAAAAGGAAGCCCCCGGCAGGGAAGTTAGACGGGAAACCCGACCGAAACTAAATGTCACTATCAGGCTTATACGACTTCGCTATTATTGCCTGTCCAAAAACCATAGCGGACCATTGTGTAACAAATTGCAGGTTTCAATAAGTTTATTCCGGATGCCGGTTGCCCTGCTGCATGCGTGACGGGCACCAGGCACCAGGTACCAGGCAACCCAGGTGAAAGTTGTCAAACCTGCAATCGGTTACACACACTAGCCATCCCCCCCGACACCAACCACAAAAATGTCTTTACCTTCACCTCCGATGACCGACGATCAGCGCAACGATGCCTTCCGCAAATATTTCTACCGTAAGCTTGATCGCCTTCGGGATAACGAAGCCTGTACCCTTCAGGAACGCTGCCTTGCCCTCCGGCGTTTTTTGCTGGAGCTTTTCGAACGTGCGACGGAGAAGGACAAGCTGCACTTCAGTACTAACTTCTCCCGCATCAGCTACGCGGCCCATAAGTTCGGCATTCCGGCAACGCACATTCATCAGGAGCGGCGCTTCCGCCGCCGCCGCCCGGCCCGGCTCACCGCTGAAGAACTGGACAAGCAGCTTACAACGGGCTACCGGCTGGCTACCGAGCTTACCCGCGCGCTCTTTGGCGGCGCAGTGCCGGAAGACTGGGTCAGTTACCTGACCCTTCCCTACCCTTTCCCCTACGTGAAGCCCGAAGTAAAAGACCGCTACGCCAGCCTGCGGGTGCTTGCCGTCGAAATTGAGGAAGAAGAAGCCCTGCTGTACGTCCGCGAAGAAGCACGCCCCGAAAGGACCCATACCATCCCCTTCGGCGCTGACGACGTCAACAACCCCCTCGTCGCTCAGGCTCTCGCCATCGTACGCAAGGTCAGCGGCCTTCCCGTTTTGCTCAACCTCATCAACGCAGAGCTGCGCGCCGACGGCCATTTGCACCCCGCTCAGGTCGTCGTACAACCTGATTACCTCATCGACGTCACCGCCGTCGCCGAAAGTTTTGAAGCCGACAAGAGCTACCAACCCTGGAGCAACCTGGCCCGCAAGCTGGTGCCCATGCGTACGGCCATGCCGTTGGTGCGGGGTAACCTCGTCAATTATTTTCTCGATCGGCTGGTGGAAAAGCCCGACGTAGCCTTCAAGGAATTACTGGCCAACATTTTCCAGACCCAGCCACTTCCCCTCTGCCTTTTTGAAGACCGGGAAATCACGGACCTCATCGGGCAGCTTAAGCACCACTTCGTCAGCCTGCAGAAATTCGTCAATCAGGAGTTGGGACGGATCGACGTTGACCGCGAATCCATCCTGCTGGAGCCCACTTTTCTCAGCCCCACCTACGGCGTACAGGGCCGTCTGGACCTCCTGCAGGCCGGGGCCGGTAAAGCCGACCCTACTACCATCGTCGAGCTCAAAACCAGCAAATACTGGAAGCCCAATAAGCACGGCATTAACCAGACGAATTACATCCAGACCCTGCTCTATGACCTGATGATCAACGAGGCACTCGGGGAAGGAGCCAACGTCAGGTCCTACATTCTGTACAGCAACGACTTTGAAAACGGCCTGAAGTATGCGCCGCCCGAATACCAGCAAAAACTGGAAGCCATTGCCGCCCGCAATCAGATTCTCGGCGTTGAGTTACTGATCGGTAAGCTCGGCGCGGAAACCGGCAAAGACCTGGCGGTTGAAACCAACAACCTCATCAATCGCCTGCACCCGGTCAAGATTCCCAGCCTGGGGAAATTTGCGCGGAGAGACCACGAGAAAGTGCTCGACGTCTATGGCAAACTAAGCGACCTGGAACGACGCTATTTTGGTGCCTTCCTCGGCTTCACAGCAAGGGAACAGCAGCTGGCGAAAACCGGTGAACAGCGGCTGGAGAACATCAACGGACTGGCCAGCCTCTGGCTGGATGAGCGGGACGATAAGATCGAACGCTTTGAGCTGCTCGACGGGCTGAAATATGCCGAATACGACCCGGAGACGGCCATCCTGACGCTGGCCCGCCCCGCCGGCGATGATCGCCTGGTGAAGTTCCGGCAGGGAGACATCATTGCCCTCTACGCTACGCCGGAAGCTGCGGCCCGGCCGCAGGATGCCATCCGCTCCCAAATTCTGAAATCCACCATCATCGAGATCAACCCCGGCCAGGTGCGGCTGCGGTTGCGCAGCCAGCAACTTAACGATGCGGCCTTCCGCAGGAGTGGTTTCTGGAGCATTGAAAAGGACGTGCTGGACAGCAGCTTCCGCAACCACTACCAGGGCCTGCTCACCTGGGCCGCCGCACCGGCAACCTTACGCCGCCAGTGGCTGGGACAACAGCCTCCGGGCCGGGCGGAGCCCCTTGGCGGTACGATTGCCGAAGGGCTTACCGAAGAGCAGAACCGCATCCTGCAAACCATCATTACCGCACCGGACTACTTCCTGCTCTGGGGGCCACCCGGAACGGGAAAGACCAGCCAGATGCTACACCATTTGGTACGGCATTTGCTGGACAACAGCGGGGAGAGTTTGCTACTCGTGGCCTACACCAACCGGGCGGTAGACGAGATATGCGAGAGCATCGAACGAATCGTTACGCCGGAGGGAGCGCCCTTCACCAATTACCTCCGCATCGGCAGCCGCTACGGCGTAGCGCCACGGTTTGAGGAGCGGCTGCTGCAAATACAAAGCCAGAAGATCAGTACGCGGGCGGAGCTGCGGGCCTTGATTCAAAGCACCCGCATCATCGTCAGCACGGTGGCCAGCGTAGGCGGCAAGGGAGAGCTCTTCAAGCTTAAGCAGTTTGACCGCATCATCGTGGATGAAGCCAGCCAGATCCTTGAGCCACTGCTGGCCGGGCTGCTTCCGCGAGCCCCGCGGGCGCTGCTCATCGGGGATCACCGGCAGCTGCCTGCCGTGGTACAGCAACGGTCATCGGAGACAATGGTCACCGACGAAGCACTGATCGGTATCGGGCTCAAAGACCTCGCCACCAGCCTTTTCGAGCGCCTTTACCTCACGGCTCAGCGCAAGGGGTGGGACTGGGCCTACGACCAACTCCGCCACCAGGGGCGAATGCACCAGGACATCATGGCCTTCCCCGCCAGGCACTTCTATGACGGGCAGCTGGAGATTTTGCCGGAGAACATTCCCCATCACCAAACACAGCTCCAAAAACTTCCCCCTTTGGGGGCTGGCGCATCGCGCCAGTCGGGGGCTCCTGCACCTGCGGTCGCGCAAAATGCAAACTTGCCAAACGACCCCCTGCATCTTCGCCTCGGCAGCAGCCGCCTCCTCTTCCTTGAAACCCCGCCCGATCACCGCAACGCTGATCCCAAAGTAAACGGTCACGAAGCCGAATTGATGGTAAAGCTTATTGCCGCCTTCACCGAATTATATGCCAATACGGACCGCCCGGTTGCCCCGGGAGACATCGGTATCATTACGCCCTACCGGGCACAAATCGCCCACATCCGCCGCCACCTGCACGCGGCCAACCTGGCCGCCGAAAACTATATGGTAGACACCGTGGAGCGCTACCAGGGAGGCGCCAAACGGATCGTCCTTATCTCCCTCTGCACCAACGAAGACGCCCAGATTCAGATGCTCTCCCAGATCAGCGAAGAGGGCGTGGACCGTAAGCTGAACGTCGCCATGACGCGCGCCCGGGAACACCTCGTCATTGTCGGCTGCCCGAAAATTTTACGGCAGAGTGAGGTGTATGGGGAGTTGTTGGATTTTGTGGAAGGTTAGGCTGTCGCCGTCGGCCCGATTCCCGAGGAACGAGGGTCGGTCCGCCGGCTGGTCCTGGGATATTGGGTGCGGGATGCGGGGTGACAGTTACGGGATGCGGGATGCGGCAAATTATGGTAGAAAGCTTACTCTCCACTCAGCCGGCGGACGGCCTCCGCTACCGCTGCGAGCCGGCCGACGGCTTAGGGACGTCGTGAAAATAACTTACTGCTTTTGGTAACTTATTTTCACGGCGTCCCTTAGCCCGCCGCCAGGTAAAACACCACCGTCATGTAGGTCCAGAAGCCAACGGCAGCAATATGAATAACTGTCTCAAATCGTTTGCCACGCCAAAGCTTGGGCGAGTAAACGAAAAACTGAAAGAGTAGCCGGAGCATCCAGAATACAGACAGGCCGAGGCAAATTTTTCGGCCTAAGGGCGTAGTGGTCAGCTCTTTCCCAGAAGTGAAGCAAAGCAAGCCAATGGCGAATACAGTGATGGCAATAAAAATCATATGGGTCTGCATCATCTGCCGGTTCATCAGGCTGAGGGGCTTCAGGTCGCGCTTCCAGTCAAGATAGCCGGGAATAATAACGTGAAACAAGGACAGGAATATCAGCAGTCCGCCAATAATTTTAAGGTGTAACAGCATCTTTGACCAGGGTAAACTTAACAACGAAGGGGTTGATGTTTTCTCTTGCGACAATGTTGAAAGCGGCCGCTGCGAAGGTCCGCTGCCAATCAGCATCGGACAAAAAGTGAAGGGCTCCGACGGAGTACGCCAGGTAGTTGGCGGGGTCACGAAGATGCTCCGCGAGGATGATTTTTCCGCCGGGCTTCAGTGCTTTACGGAGCAGGCTGAAAAAGCGGGCGCGTTCTTCCGGGTCGCGGATTTCGTGGGCGGCGAAGATCAGGAAGATGAGATCGACGGAATTGTCAGCGAGGGGAAGTTCATCTGTTGTAATTTCCTCCGTCCCCGGATACGGGGGGTAGGCTTTCCGGGCGCGCCTGATGGATGGTTCGGTGTGCCGTTTGGGGTCGTAAAAATCGAGTACCCGAAGCCGGGCGTTGGGTAGCCGAAGGGCGAGTAGCCCACTGGTTTCATCGAAACCGGCGTTGATGTTGACGATTGTTTCCGGGGTACCGAGATCGCCCAACCAATTGAGGGTATACAGGTCAGATCCGTCGTACACATACCAGGACACCAACAGGGAGGTGAAGATGGTGACGAGGCCGAGCAGGGCGACAAAGGCCGCGAGCATGATCCACCGACCGCCCAGCCAGGTAGCGAACCACATCCCTACGATGAGGCCGATAATGGCGGTGACGTAAAAGGGCCAGTTAAAGTGGATGATGTTGCGGAGACCCTGCAGGAGAGTCCGTTTTTTAGCGGTCATTTTTTCCGGGCTTAGCGTGTTCTACGATCCCTTTTTTCCAGGAATAGGGGATGTCTTGTACTACGAAGGCGCTGGCGAGTGTGGCGGGCTTCCAGCCTCGCTTTTCCAGCCAGGGCAAGGTAAGGCTTTCGACCGCAACGGGGCGGGGTTTCCAGTTTTGGCGGCGGCCTTCAACGATGAGCATTTCCCGGGATTCCGCCAGGTAAGTAAAGGTGAACGGCAGTGGGCCGGCGAAGCGGCGCGCCTCCTTCCAATCGGTAAAAGGGGAGCCGGCGGGCAGGTCAGGATCGTTTTCGTAGCGAACGCTCACGTTGAAGCCTTCGCTCGGGGAGGCTACGCGGTAGGCGTTTGCTGTTAGTTGCTGAGACACCGAAATTCGTCGATAATTATAGTGCGTCATCAGGTTACCAAGTAGTTCCATTTTACGGCTATCCGTCTGTGATTCAAGGATGTAGAGACCGCGAAGGCGCTTACCCGCCTGGTTTACGTAGCGGGTGAAGATGCGGTAGCCGACCAGGAAAAAGTCGTTCCCGAGAAAGGCGGGGAAGGCACTGGGGCGTAATTGCCGGGTTTGTACCATGGCGACGGCGACGAAGGCGTGCTCGTCGTTGAAGGTGTCGAGTTGTAGCGGTGGCGGCAGGAGGGACTCTAGTTCCTTCGGTGGTAGCGCGAAGGTGAGCACCAGCGATTGGTCGAAGTGAGCGGAGACGGGGAAGGGGTGGCGCTTACGCAGGTGCATAGGGAGGGTTTTGGGGCAAAGTAGGTTGAAGGGCTCGTGCTTCGCACTCGGAGTAATGTGATATGGCTCGTGCTTCGCACTCGGAGTAATGTG
>ENA-ORXT01002688-ORXT01002688.1-marine-metagenome-genome-assembly--contig:-NODE-2688-length-20779-cov-7.511062_pt1 | contig 20779 bp, 7 predicted proteins | sample MGYA00237868_ERZ511482 | MGnify/ENA metagenome assembly ERZ511482
GCGCGCTCCTCCCACACCCCGTACTGCTGGGCGATCACGAACACGTTGGTGGCCGAGGGCAGGGCGGCGAGCAGCACCGCGGCGTGCAACCACAGCGGCTCGATGCCCGGCACCCGGCTGACCACCGCGTACATCAGCAGCGGGTGCACCACCAGCTTGACCGGAATCAGCCAGGCAAGCTCCAGCGGGATGCGCTTCAGCGGCCGGATGGCGGCGGTGACGCCCATCGCGAACAGCGCGCAGGGGGCCGCGGCGTTGGCCAGCGTGTCGATGATGGTCTGGATCGGGGCGGCCGGCCTGAATCCGGTGAAGGCGGCGGCCACGCCCACCAGCGTGGCGATGATGAACGGGTGGGTGAAGATCTTCTTCAGGATGCCGCCCAGCAGCGGGAGGAGCTTGGGGCGTTCGGCGCCTTCACCGCCGCCGAGCGCCATCAGCAGCGGTGCGAACGTGAAGTGCATCGCGTTGTCGACGCAGAACACCAGCGCCACCGGTACGCCCGCGGCCGGGCCGAACGCGGCGATCGCCAGCGGCGGGCCCAGGTAGCCGATGTTGCCGTAGGCACCGGCGAACCCCTGCACGGTGGCGATGCGCAGGCCGCGGCGCAGCAACAGGGCCACGATCACGCAGCTGCAGAACACCAGGAAGGTGGTGCCGGTGGTGGCCAGCAGAAAGGCACCGTTGGCGAACTCCTCCACCGGTGTCGTCGACAGCAGCTTGAAGAACAGCGGCGGCAGCGCGACGTAGACGATGAACACGTTGAGCCAGCCGAGCGCCTCGACCGGCAGCCCGATCCGCTTGCCGGCGACGAAGCCGAGCAGCACCAGCGAGAACAGGGGCAGTACCAGCCCCGCGACCTCCAGCATGCGTCAGAACAGCTTGCCGGGATTCAGGGTGCCGGCCGGGTCCAGCGCGTTCTTGAGCGTGCGCATCAGCGCAAGCTCCGCAGCGCTTCGGCTGTGCGCCAGCCAGCGCCTCTTCTTGGTGCCGATGCCGTGCTCGGCCGACACCGAACCGCCGAGCGCGCGCAGGGGGTCGTACACGATGCGATCGCTGGTCGCCTCCTGCGCCAGCGTGGCCTCGCTCGCCTCGCCCAGCCCGTGGCGCGCGGTGGCACCGGGCCGGATCGCCCCGGGCGCGACCATCAGGTGCAGGTTGCCGTCGGCCAGGTGCCCGTAGGCGTAGAAGTTCACCGCCGGCCACCGCTCGCGCAGGGCCGCCTCGACCTCGTCCAGATAGGCCGGCATGCACCCGATCGGCAGGCTGACGTCGTAAACGAACACCGGGTCGTGGCGCAGGGCGATCTCGATCTGTTCGCGCACCGCCCACAGACGCCGACCCTCGCTGTCGGAGCCGGCCAGCACGGCATCCGTGATCAGGCCCGCCTCGAGAGCGTTCTCCAGCGCATCCGATAAGCGTGCCGTGGTGCCCTCGTCGCAGCCTCGGCTCTCCACGATCACGTACAGCGGGTGATCGCGCCCGAGCGGGGCATCGACGTGATCCGCGTGCGCCGCATCGGTGTTGAGTCGGTAGAACGGGTTCCAGATCACCTCGAACGCGTTCAGCGTGCCGTCCAGATCGCGCGACAGGGCGCCGAGCAGCCCGACCACCTGATCGAAGCGTTCGCAACCGAGCATGGCGGTGGCCACCACCGGCGTGGCCGGGCGCAGCCTGAGCACCACACGCGTCACCACCCCCAATGTGCCCTCGCTGCCGATCATCAGCTGGGTCCAGTCGTAGCCGGTGTTGTTCTTGAGCAGGCCCTTCATCGACGACACCACGGTGCCGTCGGCCAGCACCGCCTCCAGGCCCAGCACCTGCTCGCGCATCATGCCGTAGCGCAGCACCGACAGCCCGCCGGCGTTGGTGCCGATGTTGCCGCCGATGGTGCACGAGCCGCGTGCGCCCAGGTCCAGCCCGAACTGCAGCCCGGCCTCTCGAGCGGCCTCCTGCACCCGCTCCAGCACCGCGCCGGCCTGCACGGTGACGGTGCGCTCGCCGGTGGCCACCGGCTCGATCGTGCGCATGCGCTCCAGCGACAGCACGATCTCGTGCGGCGCGCTGTCGATGCCACCGGCCAGTCCGGTCGTGCCGCCGTGGGTGACCACGCCGCAACCGGCGGCGTGGCAGGCGGCCAGCACCGCCGACACCTCCTCGGTGCCGGACGGGCGCACCAGGGCGAGCGCCTGCAGGGGGCGTGCGTCCCAGACGTGCCGGGCACGGTTGGCCACCTCGTCACCGGTCAGCACCGCATCGTCGCCGAGCCGGACGCGCAGGGTGTCGAGCAGCGAGGACACGTCGTTCCGGGGGGCGGCACTCGCGCGTTCGGCGATCGGTGCGTTCATGGCAGGCCGTCTCTTGCAGGCAGGGGTCGGGGCAGGGCCGGCCAGTGTAGCCCCCGGTTGTGGCCCGCATGTTGCCGCGGCAACGCGCATGGATACCTGCGACACGCTCGATGCTACCCGCACGGTGCGCTCGCGACGTCGCGCTCAGGCACGGCTGGCACCGGCCCTGCTGGCAGCCATCACGCGCGACGGCACGGTCGAGGCGGTCGCGCACGCGCTGGCCGGATCGTTGCCGGCCACGATCGGTGCCCGGCGGGTCGCGATCGGCCTGTCGCTCGGGCCGGGCGAGCCGATCCGCGTCCGTGCGCTGACCGGTCAGCCCACGCTGGACGAACGCCGCCGGGCGGTGCGGAGGCTGACCGCCTGCCTGGAGGCGATGTCGGTGCCGGCGGGCGCGACATCGGCGGGGGATGCCGGCATTCGCGTCTGGCCGGACGCGGCATCGCGTGACGACCAGGTCGTCGGACAGGATGTCGGCGGTGACGACGCCGAGGGTGCCGCCGCCTACGCCTACGCCGACGGCTGCGGTGCGATCTCGCTGGCCTGCCTGACGCTGTCGGGTGCGCACGGTGGACGGCTGGTCGTGCTGTTCGAGCGTGGACCCGGCGAGCGAGCCTTCGCATCGGGGGAGCTGGTCGGTCTGCGCAGCGCCTTGCCGGACGTTGCCGGGTGGCTCGTCATCGAGGCGCGTCGCCATGGCCCCTGGCGCCAGCGCGCCCGCGATGCCTGGCGCGACGCTGCCGGTCGCGTGCCGGTGCTGCCCCGGATGCTGCCCACGGTGCTCACCGACGCCGTCACGCCGCGCCGGACGACAGCCCTGGTCGCGGTGTGCGCCGTGATCCTGCTCGGCGCGCTGCCCGTGGTACATACCGTCACCGCGGTCGCCACGCTGGAGGCTGAGCACCGCCAGGTGGTGGGCGCCGCCCAGGCGGGTCACCTGCTCGCGGTGCACGCGCGTGTCGGCGACCGTGTCGAGCAGGGCGAGCTGCTCGCCCGGCTGGACGATCGGCAGGCCCGTGACGAGCTGATCGCGTTGCGCGAGGCGATGCTGCGGGTGGACGAGGAGCTGTCGCGTGCGCTGGCGGTGCGCGATCGTTCATCGCTCGGGCGGCTGCGTGCCGAGCGCGCCGGAGTGCTCGCCGACCTGTCCGCCGCCGAACGACGCCTGGAGCGCAGTCGGGTGCTCGCACCCTTCACCGGGACGGTGCTGGCCGGCGAGCTGGACGAGCGGCTCGGCGCATCGGTGCAGGCGGGCGAGACCCTGTTCGAACTCGGCGCGGACCGGCGCGTGCGCCTGATGCTGGAGATCGACGAGCGGGACGTTCGGCTGGTCGAGCAGGGATTGCAGGCACGGCTGCGCATGGCGAGCCTGCCGATGCAGGTGTGGGAAGCCACCCTCGAACAGCTCGAGCCGGTCGCGGTGGCCGAGCCCGGTCGCAACGTGTTCCGCATGGCGGCAACGCTGGTGGACGCCGATGAGTCGCTGCGCCCGGGCATGCAGGGGGTGGCGCGTATCGACACCGGACACGGCGCGCTGGCCCTGGTGTGGACGCGTGCCCTGCGCGAACGGCTCACCGTTCTCGCCTGGCGCATCGGGCTGATCGGGTGAGCGCGTCCGAGCCCTGGCGACGGATTCGCGATGCCCATGCGGTGGTGTCGCCGGACCGGCGTCTGGACGCGGCGGCGCGCGCTCAGGACCGGGTCGTGGTGCGCAACGAACTCGACGGCTCGCACGTGCGCATCGGCGACGCCCTGTGGCGCCTGGTGGAGCGATTCGACGGGACGTCCACGATCGCGGATCACCTCGGCGACGAGAACCGGGCGCGATGCGCACGCGGCCTGCAGACGCTGGACACGCGTGCCGATCTCGATGCGATCGCCCACGGTGTCGCGGCGCTGGAGCGTGCCGGTCTGGTCGACTGCCGCCTGGCGGAAGACACCGCGCCGCTGGTGGCGCGGGCCCGCGAGCGGGGGAAACGCCGACGCCGCGCCCGCTGGATGAACCCGCTCGCCCTGCGGCTGCCGCTGCACGATCCGGATCGCTGGCTCGATCGCTGGCAACCGGCGCTGGCACGGCTGCCCTCGGGGAGGCTGCTCGCGATGCTGGTCGCCCTGTCGATGGCGGTGGCGGCGGCGGTGGCGTTCGCCTCCCAGGAGCGGCTGCTCGCGGACCTGGCGTCGCTGGCCGGTACGCCGCGCCGCTGGTGGTCGCTTCTGCTGGTCTGGCCGTGCATGAAGGCGGTGCACGAGCTGGCGCACGCGCTGGCGATACGGCGCTTCGGCGGTCGGGTGCACGAGGTCGGGATCGCGCTGCTGGTGCTGATGCCGGTGCCGTATGTCGATGCCAGCGATGCATCGCTGTTCGGACGCCGCCGCGATCGCATGCTGGTCTCGGCGGCCGGCATGCTCGCCGAGGGCGCGCTCGCCGCGCTGGCGTTGCTGTGCTGGAGCGTGCTCGAGGCGGGAGTGCTGCGCGAGGCGGCGCTGGCGATCGTGGTGACCGGCAGCGTCTCGACGCTGCTGTTCAACGCCAACCCGCTGTTGCGCTTCGACGGCTACTACCTGCTGCAGGATGCGCTGGAGCTGCCGAACCTGGCGGCCCGTTCGGCCGCGTGGTGGCGCACGCTGGCGCGGCGCCGGGTGTTCGGCATCGCGCACGCCATCGACGAGGCACCCCCTCGCGAACGGCGCTGGTTGGCCGGCTACGGTCTGGCCTCGCTGCTGTATCGCTACGTGGTGATGGTGACGATCGCCTGGTGGCTGCTGGAAACCGTGCCGTTGCTCGGCGTGGTGCTCGCAGGGTATGCGCTGTGGCCGATGATCGTGCAGCCGGTGATCCGTCTTTCGCGCTGGGTGATGACCTCGCACGAGCTGGCCGGACGCCGTTGGTCGGCAACGGCGCCGGGGGCCGCGATGCTCTCGGCGCTCGCCCTGGCGATCACGTTGCTGCCGGTGGCGGCGAGCAGTCGGGTGACCGGCGTGATCCGGCCGGCCGAGAGCATCGCGGTGGTCGCACCCGAGTCCGGTGAGCTGCGGGTCTTTCCAGGCACGCGTGCCGTGGGCATCGGGCAGAGCATCGTCACGTTGCACGCACCGGCGTTGCAGGACGAATCGGCCCGGCTCGACGCCCGTGCCGCTGCGCTCGACGCCGCCATCGGTGCCGCGCTTGCAAGCGATCCGCTCGAGGCCCGCCTGCTGCGTGGCGAGCGGCGTGCGCTGCTGGCGCGCTCGCGCGAGCTGCGCTCGCGCATCGATGCCCTGAACGTGCACGCGACGGTGGACGGGCAGTTCGTGCCGGCGGCTGCCGGGCCGTTGCCTGGCCAGTACGTCGAGCGCGGTACCGTGCTCGGCCATCTGGTCGACGACGGGGCGCTGACGGTGCACGCCGTCCTGCAGGAGCACCAGTTCGCCCGGACGCGGCACGGCGGCCCCAGCCGGGCCAGCGTCAGGCTGGCCGAGGCGCCGTTGCAGCGTCATCCGGCGCGCACCGTTCGCGAGTCGCCCTCGGCCGGACACCGGTTGCCCAGTGCGGCACTGGCCGGTACCGGGACGGGCGGCATAGCCGTTGCAAGTGATACCGGACGGTTGCAGACCTTGCGACCCGTGTTCGACATCGAGCTCGAATTGCCCGCCGAGCTGCGGGTCGCCGGTCTCGGTGGGCGCGCCTACGTCACGTTCCACCATCCCCCGGAGCCTCTGGCGCGGCGGTGGTGGCGCGGTGTACGGCGACTCTTCCTGGAACGACTGGCCATCTGACGACATGGATGCACGACGTGGTGGACAAGTTTTCTTGCAGCGCAGGCGTTTCGCCCGGACGCTGGACCGGCGCCCGTGGGTCCTGCCGGTCTGGATCGGTACGAGCGTCGCCTTGCTGGTGGCCGGTGCGGTCGCCCCGCTCGGTGCCTCGCCCGAGACGCTCTCGGACATGGATTGCGTGGTGGAACCCAGCCTGAGCGTGGCGTTGGGCAGTGCCGCACCCGGACTGCTGGCGCAGACGACGCACGATCGCAGCGACTACGTGCGCCGCGGCGAATTGATGGCACGTCTGGAGGACAGCGTGGAGGCCGCCGCGCTCGCGATCGCCGAGGCGAACGCCGCCGATGTCTCGGCGGTGGAGCTGCGGCGCATCGCGGCCGGCTTCGGCCAGCGCACCCAGGAGCGTAACGACCGGCTCGACGGCGGGGCGGCGATCTCGGCCCAGGCGCTGGACCAGGTGCGTACCGAGACGGCCGTGGCACGGCTGCAGGTGCTGCAGGAAGAGCGAGCCTCGCGGGTCGCCGTGCTGGAGGTGGACCGCGCCCGGGCGGTGCTGGCCCGTCGCGAGCTGCGTTCGCCCATCGAGGGGACGGTGATCGAGCGGTTGGCCAGTGCGGGCGAATTCGTCGACGGCGAGCCGGTCTACCGCATCGCGCAGCTCGATCCGTTGCACGTCGAGGTCATCGTGCCGATCGACTACCTGGGTGCACTGCGCGCAGGCTCCAAGGCCGGTGTCACGTTGCAGGCGCCCGGCTTCGAGGGGCGGGTGCTCGAGGCCAGCGTGCGGCGCATCGATGCGGTGGCGGATGCCGCCAGCGCCACCTACGGCGTCCGGCTGCTGCTGCCCAACCCGGAGCTGAAGATTCCCGCCGGGGTGCGTTGCAGCGTCGACTTCCTCGCCTCCTGACGGGCGGGTCGTCCCGTGCCATCACCTCGCGCCCGCCGACGGACACCGCCCCGCACGGTGCGACGTTCGCTCGCGGACCTCGGCGTCGAGGTGCTCGAGCCGCGCGTGCTGTACTCGGCGGACGTGCTCGGCGCGCTGCTGCCCGCGCCACCGGAGACGCTGGTCGAGCCACTCGACGGCGTGTCGGCGGAGCGGCTCGCGCCGCCCCCGTCGGCAGAGGGTGCCGAGCACGACCGGGCCGCCGCGCCCGCCCCCTTGTCGGTGGTCGACCTGCGCGTGCCGGATGCGGGCACCCTGATCGATGCGCTGCGCGCGGACGGGCACGACGTGCTGGCGGTCGATGCCGGTGACGATGCCATCGGCGAGATTTCGAAGGCCCTGGATCAGGGCGGGCACCGGCTCGCGGTGCACGTGTTCGCCCACGGCGACGGTGCGGGCATCCAGCTCGGTGACGAGCACATCGATGCCGCGACATTGCACGAACGCGCCGCCGAGCTGCGCGGCTGGTCGGCGGCGCTGGACGAGGACGCGGACATCCTGCTTTGGGCCTGCGATCTGGGCGGCACCGAGCATGGCCTGAACACGCTCGCAACGCTGGCTCGCCTGACCGGGGCCGATGTCGCCGCCAGCGACGACATCACCGGGCACGCGCGCAACGGTGGCGACTGGGCACTCGAATCGCGCACCGGTGACATCGACGCGACGGCGCTGAAGGTCGCCGATGCCCTGGCCGACTGGAACGGCACGTTGCGCACCATCGAGGTGACGACGATGACCGACGGACTGCGTGACACCGACTTCGGCTTCAGCCAGATCGACGGTGGCGCCACCGATGTCACCCTGCGCGAAGCGATGTACGCGATCAACCGGGACGGTGCGCTGGAGACCGATACCGGCGAGCACATCGTCCGGCTCGGCGCGGGCGTCTTCCGGCTGACCCTCGATGGCATCGGCGGCGGGCTCAACCGCGCCGGAGACCTGGACGTGACGACGTCGATGACGCTTCGCGGCGATTCCGCCGACACCACCACGATCGTCCAGGACAGCATCGACCGCGTGCTGCACGTCGCCGATGCCGGCGTGACGCTGGTGCTCGAGTCCCTGACCGTGACAGGCGGCGACGTGGAGGGCGACGGCGGCGGGCTGCTGATCATGCAGGACAGCGCGGCGACCCTGACCGAGGTTCGGTTCATCGGCAACCGCGCCGAGGATTCCGGCGGTGCCGTGCACAGCCGGGGGGACCTGAGCGTGTCGCGCAGCCTGTTCCAGGAAAATACGGCGATCGGGCACACAGGCGGCGCGGTCACGGCCGAGAACCCTGGCGCGAGCGTGCGGATGAGCGACGTCCAGTTCGAACGCAATCGGGCGCTGGACAACGACGGTGGCGCGCTGTACACGCGCAGCGACGATGCCGTGCTCGAGCGGGTGACATTCCATGCCAACCAGGGCAAGGATGGTGGTGCGATCGCCGTGCGAGGCGACGGGACCTTCATCCAAAATGCCACCTTCCTGGCCAATATCGGTGATGACGATGGTGGCGCGATCCACAGCGACCGCGCCGTGGCGGTGATCTCGTCCACCTTCGTGGGCAATCGGGCCGATGGCGATGGCGGTGCGATCTCGATCGACACGGCGACCGCTGGATCGGTCCTGTATTCGAGCCTGTTCATCGACAACCAGGCCAATGCGGGCCCGGACGTGCACGGTCCGGTCGTATCCCTCGGCTACAACTTGTTCGAGTCGCTGGACCGGATCGATTTCACGTCCGCTGATGGCGACAAGCATGTCAACGATCTGCTGAGCACCGCAGCGCCTGGCGAGGTGGTGGCCGGCACGCTCGCCGTCGATGGCGGCTACGTCGGCACGCTGGCACTGCCCGTGAACAGCATCGCGATCAATGCGGGCGGACGTGGGCTGGAATTCGTCCCGGGTGATACGGAGGTCGATGCGAACCTGCGCGAGCGCGACGAGGTGCCCGACATCGGTGCGAGCGAGAACCCCGTGCGCCGCGATGTGCTGTTCAGCGCGCTCCAGAACGGACAGATCTGGCGCAGCACCTTGAACGGCGTCGTGCAGTTGGTGGTGGACACCGGCAAGACGGAGGATGACGTCCCGCAGGATCTGGAGGTGGACATGGGCGCCCGGCGCCTGTTCTGGCTGGCGGATCAGGGCCGAGAGCTGTGGTCCAGCGGTCTGGACGGCACCCAAGCGCCCGTGCAGTTCGTCGCACCGGGCATGGGTGCCGTCGCGCTGGCCGTCGATACGAACAGCAGGCGATTGTTCGTGTTGCGCGACCCGGTGAGTTTCGACGCGGGGCCATTGAACTTCGTCGATCCGGGCGGCATCGACATTCGCGACTACGACGGCACGAAGCTCGGAGAGGTGAGCACCGGGGCCATCGAGATCGGCGATGCTGGCGATCTGGCCTTCGACAGCCTGAACGACCGTCTGGTCTGGACCCAGGGCAGCGACGCAGCTCCGGGACTCTACGCCGTGGGCGCCGATGGCGGCGATCCGCGCCAGGTCCCCACCGCCACGCCGCTGGTCGATCCTTCAGGGCTGGCCGTCGACAGCGCGGGGCACCGGGTCTATCTGGTGGACAGCGGATCGGACCGGACGGTCATGCAGCTACTGGACCGTGGAGCGACGCTCGAAGCGGCGGGCGGTGGTGACACCATCGCCCACGGTTCGTTCGACAATTTGGTCTTCAGCACCGACGTGTCGGAGCGAACGGTCGCGCAGCGTGACGAGGCACTTACGCTGCTGATCCCGGTCTCCGCCCGTACCCTGGCGACCCAGTCGATGGTGATGGGCACCACTTCTGGAGAGGACTCGCTCCCGGCAGTGTCCGGATCGCAACGGCTGTCGGCCGAGTCGGGAGAGAGCGTGACGTTGACCGAGGCGATGCTCGCGACGACGGACGACATCGCCTCTGCCGAACAGATCACCTGGCGGGTGAGCGCCCTGCCCGAGCACGGCACGTTGTACGTGGGCGATACGGCGTACGAGGACCTGGTCGGTCCGGCAAGCTACTTCACGCAGGCGGAGCTGTCGGCCGGGCTGCTGCGCTACGTGCACGGTGCGAGCGAGGACTCCGTCACCGATCGCATCGTGCTGGACGTGCATGACGGGCGCCCGGCGGAGGCGGTCGCGATCACGCTGGACATCGAGGTGGATCGGCCGTTGCAGGCGAGCGCGCAGCCGGTCGACGTGTTCCAGGGGCGCACGGTGATCCTGACCGATGCCATGCTGTCGATCAGCGATGCGAACGGCATCGATCCGGCGACGCGTTTGCTGATCGATACCGGTACCAGCGGGGTGACCCTGCACGATACCCTCACCGACGCATCGACGGCCGACGTCACGTGGCAGCAGGTGATCGACGGGCGGATCGAGCTGCGCGCCGACGATCGGGAAGTCGGTCCGGTTCCCGTGGAGCACGTGTTCCGGGTCGAGGCGGTCGATACGGCCGGCGACCGTGCCGTCGTGGACTGGGCCGTCACCTTCAACAACGTCAACGACCCTCCGGTCCCGACCACCCGGCCGGTGGAGGTCGACGAAGCCGGCAGCCGGACGCTGACGAGCGCCGATCTGGCGGTGACGGATGCCGATGGCATCGCCCCGGCCACGCGCTTCGAGATCGACACCGACGTCGTCACGACCGGGCTGACGCTGCACGTCGAGGGCGGCGGCGCGACCGACCGCTTCACCTGGCAGCAGCTGCAGGACGGACACGTCGAGCTGCGCGCCGACGCACGGGAGCCCTCGAGCCCGCCCCACGTGCTGTCGGTCACCGTGGACGATACCGACGGCGGCGTCGCGACGGCGACCTGGCAGGTGACGGTGGCGCCGAGCAACGATCCGTTGCAGCTTGCCACGGTGCCGGTGACGTTGGCGGAGCGTGGCTCCGTGGCCGTGACGAGGGTGACGCTGCAGTTATCCGACGATGACGGGGTGGATGCCTCGACGGCCTACACCTGGGAGGCGCTGCCGACCGGGCTGTCGTTCGTGACCGACGGCGGCGGCACGACGCTGTCGGCGTTCACCCAGCAGCAGTTGCTGGATGGCGAGATCGCGCTGGCGTTCGACGATACCGAGCCGCAGGTGGCGCCGTACGACATCACGCTGAACGCTCGCGCCGGCGATGGCGAGACGGCCTGGGCGGTGCTGTCGGTCACGGTCGAGCAGAGCAACGATACCCCGATCCTGGGGGCGAACACCGTGTCGATCGACGAGGCCGGCCGGCGCACGCTGTCGTCCACCGATCTGGTGCTGAGCGACGACGACGCCGTCGCCTCGCTGACGCTCTGGAAGGTAGGGGCCGACACGACCACGACCGGCCTGTCGCTGCACGTCGACGGTGGCGGGCCGGTCGACACCTTCACCTGGCAGCAGTTGCAGGAAGGTCGGGTCGAGTTGCGTTCGGACGGGCGTGAACCGTCGGCAGATCCGCCCGTGTTGACGGTGAGCGTGGACGATGCCGACGGCGGCACCGCCACGACCGCCTGGCAGGTGACGGTCGTACCGACCAACGATCCGTTGTCGCTGGACACCGCGCCGGTGACGCTGGCGGAGCGCGGTTCCGTTGCGCTGACCACCGCCGCGTTGCAGCTGTCCGACGAGGACGGGGTGGATGTCGCGACGGTCTACACCTGGAGCGCGCTGCCGGACGGGCTGTCGTTCGTGAACGCCGGTGACGGCACGACGCTGTCGCAGTTCGCCCATCAGCAACTGCTGGACGGCGAGATCGCGCTCGCGTTCGACGACACCGAGCCGCGAGTGGCGCCGTACGAGGTGATGCTGACGGTCCGTGCCGGCGATGGTGAAACGGCCACCGCGGTGCTGTCGGTCATGGTCGAGGAACGCAACGACGTGCCGATCCTGACGACGTACCCGGTGTCCGTCGACGAGGGTGGCACGCGGGCCCTGTCGGCAGCGGACCTGACGCTCGCCGACGGCGACGGTCTGGCGCCCGAGACCCGGTTGGATATCGACACCGACACGGCCGACACCGGTCTGTCGCTCTATGCGCTGGATGCGGGCGGAACGGTGAGCGGCTTCACCTGGCAGCAACTGGTCGACGGCCATATCGAGCTGCGCGCCGACGGGCGGGAACCGCTGTCGGTCGCACATCTGCTCGCCGTGACCGTGACCGATACCCGAGATGGCGTGCGGACCGGCGACTGGCAGGTGAGCGTGACGCCGACCAACGACGGATTGCAGCTGAGCGCGACGGCCGTGACGCTGGCCGAACGCGGCTCGGCCCTGCTCGACACGACGATGCTGCGGTTGTCCGACAGCGATGGCCTGGACGCTGCCACCGTCTACACTTGGGATGCCTTGCCGGTCGGCTTGTCGTTCGTGGGTGGCACCGACGGCGCGACCCTGGCCAACTTCACCCAGCAGCAACTGGCAGGGGCCGGGGTCAGGCTGGCGTTCGACGACAGCGAACCGCAGCAGGAGCCCTACGCGGTAACGTTGTACGCTCGCGCCAGCGACGGCGAGAGCGCCACGGCGGCGCTGTCGGTCACGGTCGAGGCGCGCAACGATGTGCCGACGCTGGCACCGGTTCCGTTTTCGGTCGCCGAGGGCGGTAGCCGGGTGCTGATGATCGACGACTTGGCGCTGAGCGACGGAGACGGCATCGAGCCCGCCTCGCGCTTCGATGTCGACACCGATCTCGCCACGACCGGCCTGTCGCTGCACGTGGGAGGCGGTGCCGCCGGTGGTTTCACCTGGCAGCAGCTGCGGGACGGTCAGGTGGAGCTTCGCGCCGACGCGCGAGAACCGGCCGGCGAGCCGCACACGTTGTCGCTCAGAGTGGACGATACGGAGGGTGGCTCCGTGACGGCGGGTTGGCAGGTGACGGTGACGCCGAGCAACGATCCACTGCAGCTGGGCACCACGCCGGTGGCGCTCGCCGAGCGAGGCACCTTGGCGTTGACGACCACGATGCTGCGGCTGTCCGACGACGACGGGATCGATGTGGCGTCGGTCTACACCTGGAACGGCTTGCCGGACGGGTTGTCGGTCGTGTCCGGCGACGATGGCGCAAGGGTGTCCTCGTTCACCCAGCAGCAGCTGGCGGATGGGGACATCGCGCTGGCGTTCGACGATACCGAACCGCAGCGGATGCCGTACGCGATCGAACTGACCGTCCGTGCCGGCGACGGCGAGAGCGCCACGGCGGTGCTGGCGATCACGGTCGAGGCGCGCAACGACGTGCCCACGCTGGCGCCGGTTCCGGTCTCGGTCGACGAGGCGGGTGGCCGGGTGCTGACGATCGACGATCTGGCCTTGAGCGACGGCGACGGCCTCGAGCCGGCCTCGCGCTTCGCCATCGACACCGAGCTCGTCAGGACCGGGCTGTCGCTGCACGTGGGCGGGGTTGCCGCCGGCGGTTTCACCTGGCAGCAGTTGCAGGACGGCGAGGTCGAGCTTCGCGCCGACGCTCGGGAACCGACCGACGCGCCGTATACGTTGTCGGTCAGCGTCGACGACACCGACGGCGGTGTCGCCACCGCCGGCTGGCAGGTGACGGTGGCGCCGAGCAACGATCCGTTGCAGCTGGGCACCTCGCCGGTGACGCTGGCGGAGCGTGGCACCGTGGCGTTGACGACCACGATGCTGAGACTATCCGACGATGACGGGATCGATGCGGCATCGGTCTACACCTGGAGCGAGCTGCCGGACGGGCTGTCGGTCGTGTCCGGCGGCGACGGCGCGAGGGTGTCGTCGTTCACCCAGCAGCAGCTGGTGGAAGGGGCGATCACGCTGGCCTTCGACGATACCGAACCGCAGCCGACGCCCTACGCGATCGCGCTGACGGTCCGTGCCGGCGATGGCGAGGAGGCCACCGCGGCGCTGTCGGTTACGGTGGAAGCGCGCAACGACGTGCCCACGCTGACCCCGGTTCCGGTCTCGGTTGCCGAGGCGGGCAGCCGGGTGCTGACGATCGACGATCTGGGGTCGAGCGACGGCGACGGCATCGATCCGGGCATGCGCTTCGCCATCGACACCGAGCTCCTCAGGACCGGGCTGTCGCTGCACGAGGGTGGGGTTGCAGTCGACACGTTCACCTGGCAACAGCTGCAGGACGGGGAGGTCGAGCTTCGCGCCGACGCTCGGGAACCGTCCGGCGCGCCGCACACGCTGTCGGTCAGCGTCGACGATACCGACGGTGGCATCGCGACGGCGAGCTGGCAGGTGATGGTGTCCCCGAGCAACGATCCGCTGCGGCTGGACACCTCGCCGGTGACGCTGGCGGAGCGTGGCAGCGTGGCGTTGACGACCGCGGTGCTGGACCTTTCCGACGATGACGGGATCGATGCGGCATCGATCTACACCTGGAACGCGCTGCCGGACGGCCTGTCGATCGTGTCCGGCGGCGAAGGCGCGAGGCTGTCGTCGTTCACCCAGCAACAGCTGGTGGACGGGGACATCGCGCTGGCCTTCGACGATACCGAACCGCAGCCGACGCCCTACGCGATCGCGCTGACGGTCCGTGCCGGTGATGGCGAGGAGGCCACCGCGATGATGTCGGTCACGGTCGAGGCGCGCAACGATGTGCCGGTCCTGTCGGCGGGTACGGTGGACATGGACGAAGGCACCAGCTTTCGACTCGGATCGGCCGAGCTCTCGCAGGTCGATGCGGATGCGTCCGACGTGAACCTCACCGTCTACCGGCTGCAGACCGATCCGTCGGCGGCGGGGCTGCGACTGGCGCTGAGTGCCGACGGTCCGGCGATCGAGCGATTCAGTCAGCAGGAGTTGAACGACGGTGTCTGGGTGATTCACGATGGTAGCGAGCGGCACGGTTCCACCGCCGTCGCTCTCCGGATCGACGACGGTGCGCCGTCACCGCCGCTCGATGGCCCGGGTTCGGATACCGGTGCGCTGACGGTCCGTGTCGCTCCGGTCAACGATCCGCCGGTCGTGGCGCCCGATGTGCCGACCTTGGGCAGCATGGAGCAGAGCGGTTGGCTGGTACCGGACGAGCTGTTCACCGACGCGGATTCCACGACCCTGATCTACGCGGCTACCCGGCTGGACGGCAGCGACCTGCCACCCTGGATCGTGTTCGATCCGGCGTTCAGACGGTTCGATACGATCGACCCGCCTGCCGATCAGCGTCGGCTCGATGTCTTGCTGACGGTGCTGGATGGAGACGGTGGTCGAGCGTCGAGTGTCATCACCCTGCTGTTCGACGAACCCGGACTGTCGCCCGCCAACCCCTCCGAGGCGCCGGTACCGGTCGAGGTGTCCGGGATCGAGCGAGGGTCGTCGACGGCCGCGACGGTCGACGTGGCCGTTCCGACACCGGACACCGAGCCTTCACCGGATGCCGATGAAGGGGACGCGCCGGCACGGCAGGTCGACGAGGCTGTCGAACAGCCCCCGAGCGATGCCGTGCGGGCGGTTGCCGGACCACGCGCGCTGATCGAGCCGTTGGAGCGGGTCGGCAAGGAGCTGGACGAGCCTGCCGATGCCGACGACCCGGCCATCGATGTCCGGGCGTACGCCGCACAGCAGACGCGCGTCGACGTGGACGCACTGGACCTCGAGGCCCTGTTCGCGCAGCTGCAGCGCGGCGATGACCCGGCCGATGCGGCGTTGCTCGAGGCGCTGGAACGCTCGCGTGAGCAGCTCGCCGAGCAGGCGGCGTTCGCACAGACGGTCGTGGGCGGCAGCGTCGGTCTGACCTCCGGCCTGTCGATCGGCTATCTGATCTGGCTGATCAGGGGCGGGACGCTGGCCGGCAGCGTGCTTTCGTCCTTGCCGGCGTGGCGGTTCGTCGACCCGTTGCCGGTGCTGGGATCGCTCGGCACGGACAGCTCGCCGGCGGACAACGAATCGCTGCAGACGATGGTGGATTCGTCGCAGCCGTCGCCCGGCGGACATCGGGAGGAACCGGCATGAGTCTCATCGCACGGGCGTCGATGCCGCTGCGCGCGCTGCGGGAGCGCTTGCCGAGGGTCTCGGCACGGGTGCACCTGTCATTCGGGCTCGCCTCGTTGCTGTCGAGCATCGTGCTGATCGCGCTGTTCGCCGGCTTCGTGCCGGACCGCCGCGCGGCGGTTCAGGACGGGCGATTCGCGCTGGCCGAAGCGCTGGCACAGTCCGGTTCGATGATGTTGCGGCGCGGCGACGTGGACGGCATGCGACGGACGCTCGAGTTCATGGTGGAACGCGACGTCGGCCTGGACCGGATCGAGCTGAAGCGCGACTGGAACGATAGCCTGGTCGGCTTCGGTGCGCCGGAACCCATCGACCGGGGTGACGGGGTCGCGGCGGTGCCGGGTGTCATCACCGTCCCGTTGATTCGCGCCGGCAAGGAGTGGGGGAGTCTGACCTTCCGGTTCCTGGACCCCGCGACAACCGGGTGGTTCGCCATCTGGAAAGCATCGCCGTTCGGCCTGCTGGGCTTCGTCGGCGTGCTCGGCTTCGTTCTCTACTACCTGTACCTGGGTCGGATGCTCAAGCAGCTCGACCCGTCGGCGGCCGTGCCCGGACGCGTTCGATCGGCCCTCGACAGCATCGCCGAATGCCTGATCGTCATCGACCGTCAGGCGGACCTGGTGCTCGCCAATGCCGCGTTCTGCACGCTGTCGGGAAAGGAACCAGAATCGCTGGTCGGGGCACCGATCGGCTCGTTGGCCTGGGCCTTCGATGACGGGCTCGGCCCCGGACCGTGGCACCGGGTGCTGGAGAGTGGCGAACCGGTGCTGCAGGCTCGCGCCGGCTACCTGGACGGGTCGGGCGTCTGCCGCACCTTCATCGTCAACTGTTCGCCGGTGCAGGGAGCCGAAGGGCAGATCGGCGGCGTGCTGATCAGCATGGACGACATCACGCTGCTGGAGGAGCAGGAGCAGCGGCTGCGCGACGCGATGCTGATGGCCGAGGAGGCCAATCAGGCCAAGAGCGCGTTCCTGTCCAACATGAGCCACGAGATCCGTACCCCCATGACCGCCATCCTGGGCTTCACCGACGTGCTGCGCCGCGACACCGGCTGCAGCGACACGGACCGACAGCGCCACCTGTCCACCATCGCCAGCAGCGGCCAGCACCTGCTGGAGCTGATCAACGACGTGCTCGATCTGTCGAAGGTGGAGTCCGGTGCGATGACGGTCGAATCCATCGACACCGACCCGATTCGCATCGTGGTGGACGTTCGCGAGACGCTCGCCGTGAAGGCTGTGGAGAAGGGCATCGATCTGGCGCTGGAGGTGGGTTCGCACGTGCCGGCATCGATCTTCTCCGACCCGTCGCGCCTGCGCCAGATCGTCACCAACCTGGTCGGCAATGCCATCAAGTTCACCGAGCGCGGCGGCGTATCCATCGCGCTGTCCTGCGACGCGGCGTCGCAGCGGCTGCTCATCGCGGTGCGCGACACCGGCATCGGCATGGACGAGGCGCAGCAGGCCACCATTTTCGAAGCGTTCACGCAGGCGGATGCCTCCATCACCCGCCGCTTCGGCGGCACCGGTCTGGGACTGTCGATCAGCCGCAAGCTCGGCAAGGCGCTGGGCGGCGACATCACGGTCAGCAGCGTGCCGGGCGAGGGCAGCACCTTCTCGGTGACGCTGCCGACAGGCTCGCTGGAGGGCGTGGCGTGGTTGTCCCCGGAGGAGGCCCTGCAGGCCGCGGCGCGAATCGACGAGGCGAGCATCACCTCCTGGCGCTTCCCGGCGGCGCGGGTCCTGGTGGCGGACGATGCGGCCGAGAACCGCGAACTGCTCGAGCTGGTGCTCGGCGGACTCGGCCTGGAGGTCCTGCTGGCGGTGAACGGTGCCGAGGCGCTGGAACACGTGCGCGTCGCGGGCGACGATGCTCCGATCGAGGTGATCCTGATGGACATCCAGATGCCGGTGATGGACGGGTATCAGGCCATGGCCGCCTTGCGTGCCGAGGGGTGGACGCGCCCGGTCGTCGCGCTGACGGCCAACGTCATGAAGGGTTACGAGCAGGAACTGGTCGCTGCCGGTTTCTCCCACTATCAAAGCAAGCCGGTCGACATCGATGCGCTGACGGCGCTGCTGGCCGAACTGCTCGGCGGCGTTCCCGATGAGCGAGGTCTGCAGCAACGAGCGTCGCACGGTGCCGGAACCGGGACGGACATCCCAATAACGTCCGAGCCGCTCAGCCTTTCGACCGATGTGCCCGATACGTCGGTGAGAAGCACCTTGTGGGATACGGACGATCGCTTTCGCGCGATCGTGGAGCGTTTCGTTCTGCGACTGGATGAGCAACTGGCCTCGATGCGGACAGCATGTGACAACGGCGACGCCGGCGAGCTCGCCTCGCTGGCGCACTGGTTGAAGGGTTCGGGCGGGAACGTCGGTTTCGATGGCTTCACCGAACCGGCAGCCGAACTCGAACGGGCTGCCCGGGCCGGTGATGCGGAGGGCATGCGACGCACGCTGGACGTCATCGAGCGCTACGCGCAGCGGATCGATGTCGGATCCGCCGACGGGCGTCGCGCCGCATGAACGCGGGTCCGGACATGCCGACCGGTTCGGTCGAGCGATCGGCGCGGGTGATGCTCGTGGACGACGAGCAGATCAACATGGACGTGCTGCAGATCCATCTGGAGTCGGAGGGCTACGCGCGGTTCACCTGCCTGGCCGACTCGCGCGAGGTCATCGCTCGCATGAGGGCCGATCCCCCGGACGTGCTGCTGCTCGACCTGATGATGCCGCACGTGTCCGGGTTCGACATCCTCGCCGAGATCGGCGCGTGTCCGGAGCTGTCCGAGGTTCCGGTGATCGTGCTCACCTCGTCCGACGATGCCGAGACCAAGCTGCGCGCGTTGCGCCTGGGGGCGACCGATTTCCTGGCCAAGCCGGTCGATGCCAGCGAACTCGCCCTGCGCATGCGCAACACGTTGAAGGCGCGCGCGTGGCAGAAGCGCCGCAGCCGTGTCGACGAGCTGACCGAGCTGCCCAACCGCACCTGCCTCGTCGGCCTGCTGCAAGGTGAGCTGGAGCGTGCGGGTGATGGCGGAGCGCCGCGACCCGCATCGCCTGGCATGCTGTGCCTGGTCAATCTCCAGCGCTTCAAGTCGATCAACGATTCGCTCGGCACCAGACTGGGGGATCAGGTCCTGTGGCTGGTGCGCGAGCGACTGATCGCCGCGTTCGGTCGCAATCCGGTCCAGGTCGTCGACGAGCTGTCGCTCGAGGAGGGTCGTCACGGTGCGTCGTGCATCGCCCGTCTGGGAGCGGATCGGTTCGCGGTCTACACGCCGCTGCAGTCCGACGACCCGGAGGGTGCCCGGGTGTGCGCTGCCATCGAACGTTTCCTGGCCTCGTTCGGCGTAGCGGTGCAGATCGCGGACGAGAAGCTCTACCTGTGCGCAAGCGTCGGTATCGCGCGGCTGATCGACGACGGGGAACGCGTGTCCGACGTGCTGAACGCGGCGGAATCGGCCATGCGGCAGGCGAGTGCTCATCCGGTCAACGACTACGCCTTCTACTCGGCCGACATGGTGGCGACCAACCGGCAACGGCTCGAGATGGAGAACGGCCTGCGCACCGCGGTGTCGGATGGCGACATCTTTCTCACCTACCAGCCCAAGCTCTGCGTGCCCACCAACGCCATCCTTGGGGCCGAGGCGCTGGTCCGATGGCAGCACCCGAGACTGGGCCTGATCTCGCCGGTCGACTTCATTCCGCTGGCGGAACACAACGGCACGATCGTGCCGATCGGCGAATGGATCCTGCGGCAGGCCTGCGAGCAGACGGTACGCTGGCAGCAACTCGCGGGCGCCGGGTTCCGGATGGCGGTCAACGTCTCGATCAGGCAGCTTCAAGAACCCGACTTCGTCGATACGGTACGGCGCGTGCTGGTCGATACCGGTCTGGAGTCGCGCTCGCTGATCATCGAGCTGACCGAGAACATGATCATGGAAGACGCCGAGGCGAACATGCTCAAGCTGGAGGCGCTGCGCGAGATCGGTGTGAGGTTGTCCATCGACGACTTCGGCACCGGCTATTCCTCGCTGGCCTACCTGCAACGTTTCCCCGTCGATCAGTTGAAGATCGATCAGTCCTTCATCCGCGAGATCGAAGGGACCACCAGCCGGGTGCCGATCGTCAAGGCGGTCATCTCCCTGGCGCACGATCTGGGGCTGAGCGTGGTGGCCGAGGGGGTGGAGACGCACCATCAGCTGGCCCGGCTGCGTGCCCTGCGTTGCGAGGAGTACCAGGGCTACCTTGCCAGTCGCCCGGTGATCGCCGATGCGTTCGAGGTCCTGCTGCGCGACGGGTGCGAGCTGGGCCGGCCCGGTCGGCGTGCGGCATAGGCAAAGCGAGTGACCGGCGTCACGCGGAGGCGCAAGGGGTGTTGAAACCCGGCGGTGATGTCCGCATACTGGGAAGGTAGGGACGTTTCCGGGGAAGACATGGTTTCGACGGAAGTGATGAACCCTTAGGTGCATGCCGAGGCATCGGACTACCTCGTAAATCCAGCCGATAACTTTATAGTTGCCAACGACGACAACTACGCAATGGCCGCATAATTAGACCCTTCGGGATCTAGTTGTTCGGTTCTACCCCGTGCTGGTCATGCCTGTGTGGCTGGCCGGGGGCAATAGCCACAGGATCGCGTGACGGGGCGCCCTTCCACCCGATCGCTAAACCATAATGGGATCGCTGTCCGGTTCTTCCTGTTCGTCGGGTTCCGGGTGGCTAAAGCCATAGACGACACTAAGCATGTAGTACCGACGGCGGAGTGCTTTCGGACGGGGGTTCGACTCCCCCCTTCTCCACCA
>ENA-ORXT01002690-ORXT01002690.1-marine-metagenome-genome-assembly--contig:-NODE-2690-length-20774-cov-9.035222_pt1 | contig 20774 bp, 17 predicted proteins | sample MGYA00237868_ERZ511482 | MGnify/ENA metagenome assembly ERZ511482
GTTGATGCTCATAACTCCGAAGGTCGGGGCACAAGCGCGGACGATCAACCGTCCCTCTCAAACTTGACGCAGTAGGATTAGCATCTGTGAGAATAGAAAAAGGCTACTTTTAATTATTGACGGGCCCTAACCCCTTTTCGCATGGCTTTGTTCGCCTTGGTGTCTCGTGAAGCGAATTGCCTCCATGTAGCGGTATAGAGGGCTTTCGAAATACCGACTGTTTTGGTCTTAATAATAGACGCATTATGACTACCTCCGAAAATATTTCTTACAATAAATCTCCTTCAAGATCAGTAAAGGTTTTTTCACTGCTTGTGGCGATCCTGTCTCTGTCGCCCGTGTTGCCGCTATTCTACCCGGCGGCGCGAGCGCAGGAAGTACCCTCGGCCCCCGCCATCACCGCCCAGCCTGCCGATCTGAGCGTTGCCGAGGGCGAGGATGCAGCGTTCACGGTCGAGGCCACCGGCAGCGGCACGCTCGACTACCAATGGTCTGTCGACGGCACGACGATTTCCGACGCCACCGACAGCACGCTGATCCTCGAAGCGGTCGACCTGGGCGATGCCGGCACCGTCTACTCGGTCCAGATCACCGACGACAACGGCTCGATCGTCTCCGATGGCGCCACCTTGGAGGTAATGCCGGTGAGCATTGCCATCGTCGGACAAGGAACCCTCGACTCCGGCAGGCAGGCCGGGCCACGTTGGATAAGCCTGGACCTGGAGGCGCTGGCAACGGCCGTCCACACCGTCACCGTGTCCTGGGACACCGATGCCGATGTGCGATTCAAGGTGCAGGAGGAAAACGGCGGTTCGCTCAGCTCGACCCTTCAAGGAACGAATCCCGGCGTCTGGACTGGCGAACTCGAGGCGGACGGGCAGTACTTCATCGGCCTCTGGTCCGCCGACGGCGTCGCGAACTACATCGTGAAAGTGGAGACGTCCGCCGATCCCGTCGACCCCGAACTTGCCATCACCGCCCAGCCCACCGACCTGACCGTTGCAGAGGGTGGCAACGCCACCTTCAGCATCACCGCCAGCGGCAGCGGCACGTTCAGCTACCAGTGGTTCGCCGATGGCTTGGCGATCCCCGGCGAGACGTCGGACTCGTTGACGGTCATGGCCATCACGCTTGAAGAGGACGGTACCGGATACCGCGCCCAAGTCAGCAACACAGTCGAAGTCCTTACCTCGGAGGTTGCAACCCTCACCGTCAGGGAGTCGCTGTCGCCTGGCATGTTCTCGCGGGAAGCCGATGCATCCACCTGGATACTGAGCGGGCCGGCTCCCACCCTTGATTTCAACGTATCGAATGCAGATGCTGCCTGGGGCCGCGTCCTGTTGAGAATTGGCGAGGTTTTGCTGGTGGGCGGCGATTTCACAGGTATCAGGCCGGCCCGTGGCGGTCCGGTCACGGACCGGCCTTGGCTTGCAGCCTTGAACGCGATCTCAGGCCAACCGGAATCGACCTTTCAGGTGCCATCTCGGATAGATGGTGTCGTTCGAGCACTCGCTCTTTCCCCGGACGGAAGTCAGGTATACGTCGGCGGAGACTTCGGCTTTCTCGCGTTGAATGCCACCACTGGCGCAATCGAATTCGAGGTCGATGTGGCTAGAGGCGCAAGGATGGGTCGTGTCTTCGATATCGCGGTTACTCCGACGCAGATGTACATCGGCGGAGATTTCACCGCAGTCGACGAAGCACTTCGAGAAAACGTTGCGCGGCTGTCGCTCGACGGTGAACTCGACGGCTCGTGGAGGCCAGGTGTGGAGCAGGGTTTCAGATCCGGCAGAGAAGCTCCCGTGCAGTCCATAACGGTCTCGCCTTCCGAAGATGTCATCTACGTGGGTGGCAATTTTCGTTTCATCAACGGCACTCCAGTGCCGAGGACGAGGCATGACACGACCATCTCCTTGCTGGCGGTGAGTACGAGCGACGATGGTACTGTTCGTTCCGAGAGGTTCACCCCGATCGTTAATGAGCAAACACAAAAGTCTGTCAAGGTGCGCGATATCGCCGTCACTGAAAACTACGTAATCGTCGCGTGGGGAGGACCGAATTATCTGACGTTCCACTCGCTGGATGGCACCCGGCTTGTGCAGTACCAGGGAACGGGCGATGTACAGGCTCTCAAGGTCGTCGGCGATCTCGTTTATGTCGGCCACCATGGCGAATTCTTTGGCTCCCTGCCGAATCCGATTCCACCGGAGGCCTATGTCAGTGCGGATCCCGAGATCATCCGGCGATTTCGATTGCACAGCTTCCGAATAGATGATCCAAGCTTTCTCCCGGAAGATTCATGGGAGGCGTCAGGTCTTTTCGGCGTATGGGGAATCGCGGTCTCCGAAGATTCCATCTGGCTCTCAGGACAGCTCATCAGCGCGGGCTCGAATGGTCGGCTCGTCGATGGACTCGTGAGGTTCTCGGCTCTTGACTAATCCTGCCTTGTTGAATATTCGAGCGTATCGTCCGGGGCACTGCAGCAACATGGATAGCGCGGTAGCGTCGTCGCGATCATCTGGCTTAACGTGCAGCCCTTCGTGACCGGCAAGGTAGGCATGTGACGCTTCATCCGTCTCGGCGGCTCTATGGAGTGGCGGAAGGTGCCGGGAATGTCAGGGGCTTGTGGTCCAGGAAGTGTTTATCCCGCGCCGGATGGCGGAGCCTCCCGATCATGGTGAAGCCGGACAGTCCCTGACGGCTGGGTGTGACCGATTGCAGGATCATCGCCATCAAGGTGCATGACACTCCGTGTCATGGCGTGCGCAACGCCCGGGTTCCGCGCGATGGTTGCCCAGGGGAGCTGACTGCTGTTTGAGCGGACTGTCGGTTGCAGGGGTGTTCCGACTGGAAATCTGGCGAACTGTGCTGCTGTCTTGGGCGAGTGGCGAAAAATCCGGATCGTGCGCCCGGACCGCACCACCGAAGCGATGCTCGACCTGCCCGAGCGCAGCCGGGCCCGACCGAGCCTCCTCCGGGCCCGCTGCGCACCCCGTCCATCGGCCCGGATCAGCGCGTCGGCGCGGTGCCGAGCATCAGATCCGCGCACCGGTCCCCCAGCATCATCGCGCAGGCGTTGGTGTTGCCGGCCACGATGTCCGGTACCGCCGACAGATCGCACACTCGCAGCCCGGACACGCCCCGCACTCTGAGCTTCGCATCCAGCACCGCCATTCGATCGCCGTCGCGACCCATGCGGGCGGTACCGCAGGGGTGGTAGTTGGTCTTGACGAACCGCTTGCAGTGCGCGCGCAGGGTGGCTTCGTCGTCGGCGCCCGCGGGCGGGATGGCGATGCGCGCGATGCGCTCGGCCAGCGGCGCCTCGCGCATCGCGCGCAGGAAGAAGCGCTGACCGGCGATCATGGTGCGCATGTCGTCCTCGTGGGCGAGCAGGTTCGGCGATACGCGCGGCATCGCCGCCGGATCGGCACTGGCCAGGCGCACCTCGCCGCGTGACTTCGGTTTCACCACCACGGTGGTGATGGTCATGCCGTGCACGTCGTCCACCAGGCCGAGCGCGTCCCGGTCCAGATAGACCACCGGTACGCAGAAGGCCTGCACGGTGGGCGGTGCGTCCGGGTCGTCCGGGTTGACGAACGCTCCCGCCTCCACGCCGGCGGTCCGCAACGGCCCGGTGCCGAACAGCTTCATCTGCAGGCCGTTCCTCACCATGCGCCAGCCCTCGCCCTGGCGGTGGTAGCCGTACGGGCCGTTGGCGATCGCCGTCATCGGCACCTCGGGGTGGTCGATCAGGTTGCGGCCCACGCCCGGCGATTCGACCCGGCAGCCGATGCCGTGCTCGGCCAGCTGTGCCGGATCGCCGATGCCGGACAGCATCAGCAGCTTGGGCGTCATCAGCGCGCCCGAGCTCAGCACGATCTCGCCCTCGGCGTGCGCGGTGTGCTCCCGGCCCAGCTTGTCGCGGTACACCACCGCGCGGGCGCGGCCGCCCTCGATGACGATGCGCAGCACGCTGGCGCGCAGCCGCACCGTCAGGTTCGGGTCGCCTTCCAGCGGTGCCAGGTGCGAGTGGACCGCCGAGCAGCGTTGCCCGGCGCGGTTCATGAACTGGTAGAGGCCGACGCCGCGCTGGCTCGCGCCGTTGAAGTCGGTGGTGAGCGGCTCGCCCAGGCCGTGCACCGCCTGCACGAACCAGCGCGACACCTCGTTCACGTGGCCGGGGTCCGACACCAGCAGCGGACCATCCTGGCCGTGCCGTTCGTCGTGCAGCCGCTCGTTGCCCTCCATGGCGCGAAAGTGCGGCAGCACGTCCGCCCAGCCCCAGCCGAGCGTGTCGTTGTTGCCCTGCAGCGTCGCCTGCCAGCCGTCGTAGTCGGACGGGCGCCCGCGCATGTAGACCTGCGCGTTGACCGACGAGCCGCCGCCGAGCACGTTGCCCTGCGGAATGTCGTGCACGCGCCCGTCCAGGTGCGGCTGCGGCTCGGTGTGGTGATAGCGCATGAAGCGCGAGCCGTTGATCAGCTTGAAGATGCCGGGCGGCATGTCCAGCAGCGGGTGGCGGTTCGAATAGCCGGCCTCGAGCACCAGGGTGCGGGCACCGCTGCCCGCCAGCCGCGCCGCGGCCACGCAGCCGGCCGAACCGCCGCCGATGACGATGTGATCGAAGGTGCCGCTCACTCGGGGTGCTCCGGGTCGATCGACGATGCGTCCTGCACGAGGGTGACCCGCACGTACTCCCAGGCGGCGTCCAGGTGGCGTTGCAGTGCAAGCTCGGCCCCGTCGGCATCGCGATCGACGATGCGTGCCACGATCTGCGCATGGCTGCCGTGGTTCATCGCGTTGCGCTCCGGCGAGCGCGGCATGCGCTCCCAGTGCGGTGCCAGCCACGAGGTGTAGGCCGAATGCACCGCGGGGAAGATCGGGTTCCTGGGAATGCGGTACAGCACGCCGTGAAAGGCGATGTCGGTGCGGTAGAACGCCTCCGAATCGGCGATCGCATCCTCGTTCGCATCCAGGGCGGTGCGCAGGTCGTCGATGTCCTGCTTCCTGGCACGCAGGGCCGCCTCGCGCACCAGCGAGCGTTCCAGGAACAGGCGGGATTCGTACAGGTTGCGCACCCCGCGCCGGTCGTCGAGCAGGTGCTCGACGATGCTGCCCACCGCGGCGAAGGCGGACTCGATGCCCGGCTTCCTGACCAGCGGGCGGAACCGGGGCCGGTTCTCGATCAGGCCGCGATGACCGAGGGTGGTGATCGCCTCGCGCACCACCGCCCGGCTGGTGCCGAAGCGCTTGACCAGATCGCGCTCGGCGGGAAGCGGCGAGCGATCGGCCAGCGCACCCGACAGGATCTGCTGCTCCAGGTAGCGAACGATCCGGGTGGAGGCGCGCTCGTCGACCACTCCGGTGTCGGCACTCGGGTCCGGGACGAGCGGTGTGGTCGGATCAGGCATGGCGGGGGAGGGTGGGGGGTTCTGGATCCGTCGGGACACCGAGCATACCGAACAAAGTGGCAATACCAAAAATCCGCAGCAGGGTTCGGTACGAGAGGCCATCGCGAGCGTGTCGTAGGGAGCGATCGACCGAGAAGGCTGACGAACGCGCGGTTGACGGGCGTGAACCCGGCTGGTTAGAATTAAGATGGTCGGACCAAACTACCGTGTCCAATGGGAGCAACCTCGTGACCGATCTGTCTCTGCAAGCCGGCACCGACGGCGATGCGGTATCGATGTACATCGATGGCTCGTGGGTCGGTGCCGGCCGGTCGGAGCGCATCGAGGTCGAGAATCCGGCCGACGAACGCATCATCGCCAGCATCGCGGACGGCACGGTCGACGATGCGCAACGCGCGCTCGAGGCTGCCCGGCGCGCAGCCCTCGCCTGGGCCCGCGTGCCGGCGGTGGAGCGTGGACGCGCGGTCGCCCGGCTGGCCGATGCGGTGGCGACGGACGCGCAGCGGCTCGCCCGCATCGTGGTGGCCGAGCAGGGCAAGCCGCTCGATCAGGCGCTCGGCGAGGTCGGAGCGGCCGAGAACTTCCTGCGCTACGCGGCCGAGAACGCGCGCCGCATCCGCGGCGACATCTTCCCGTCCGACCACCTCGACGAGGAGATCCACATCCGGCGGGTGCCGCACGGCGTGGTGGTCGGGTTGACCGCCTGGAACTACCCGCTGGCACTGGCGGCACGCAAGCTCGGCCCCGCGCTGGTGGCCGGCAACGCCTTCGTGCTGCTGTCGCACGAGTTCACCCCGCTGTCGGGCCTGGAGCTGGCAGCGCTCGCCGATCGCGTCGGCCTGCCGGCCGGGCTGTTCAACGTGCTGACCGGGCGCGGCCGCGTGGTGGGGCAGGCGCTGGTGGAGAGCCCGCTGACCAACCTGGTCACCATGACCGGCAGCACGCGCGCCGGCCGGGAGATCTACGCCGCCGGCGCGAAGGGGCTGAAGGTGATCCGGCTGGAGCTCGGTGGCAAGGCGCCGCTGATCGTCATGGACGATGCCGATCTGGAGCTCGCCGTGACATCGGCGGTGGCGGCACGCTTCGCCAACTGCGGGCAGGTGTGCACCTGCAACGAGCGGATGTACCTGCACCGCTCGATCGCCGCCGAGTTCACCGAGCGCTTCATCGAGCGCACCCGGGCACTCACCATCGGTGACCCGATGACATCCCCCGGCCTGGGTCCCAAGATCAGCGGCGGCGAGGTCGACAAGATCGCCGCCATCGTCGAGCAGGGCATCGCCGCCGGTGCCGAGGTGCTGCTCGAGGGCGGTCCGCTGAACCACGGCGACCACGCGAAGGGTCACTGGTACGCGCCGACGGTGCTGTCGGTCGACGACAACGACTCGCCGCTGATGCGCCAGGAGATCTTCGGCCCGGTGGTACCGCTGATGAGTGTCGATTCGCTGGAGCAGGCCATCGATCTGGCCAACCGCACCGAGTACGGGCTGTCCGCCTACGTCTACACCGCCGATCAGCGCCGCATCATGCGCGCCGCGCAGGCGCTCGACTTCGGCGAGCTGTACGTCAACCGCGGCATCGGCGAGCAGGTGCAGGGCTTTCACGCCGGCTGGAAGCACTCCGGCCTGGGGGGCGAGGACGGCCAGCACGGCTTCGAGGGCTATCTCAGAAAGCAGACGATGTACTTCAGCTGGGCCTGAGCCCGGCGTCGATGAACGACCACCGACGACCACGACCGACCACGACCGACACGAACAGGAGCAACACCGCATGAAACGACGAACCTTCGCACGCGCGCTCACGAGCGCGTTCACGGGCGCCGGCATCGCGCTGGCGATCGGGGCCTCGGCCGTCTCCGCGCAGGACCTGCCGCCGCTGGAGAAGAAGGAGCGCTACAAGGTCGGCTTCTCGCAGATGGAGAGCAACAACCCGTGGCGCATCGCCGAGACCAAGTCGTTCGTCGACACGGCCGAGGAGTGCGGCTGGGACCTGATCACCACCGATGCGGCCGGCTCGGCGGCCAAGCAGGTCGCGGACGTCGACTCGATGATCGCGCAGGGCATCGATGTGCTGTTCCTGCCGCCGCGCGAGGAGAAGCCGCTGATTCCGGCGGTCATGAAGGCACGCGCCGCCGGCATCCCGACCTTCCTGGTCGACCGCTCGGTCGATCCGGACGTGGCGGTGGCCGGACGCGACTTCGTGGCGTTCCTCGGCTCGGACTTCATCGACCAGGGGCGGCGCGTGGCCGAGTGGACGCTGGAGAACTTCGAGGGCGAGCAGGGCGTCATCGTGGAGCTGGAGGGCACCACCGGATCGTCGCCCGCCAACGATCGTCGCAAGGGCTTCGACGACGTCATGGCCGAACACGACAACATGACGATCGTCGCCTCGCAGTCCGGTGACTTCGCGCGCGATCTCGGCCGGCAAGTGATGGAGACGCTGCTGCAGGCGCACCCGGACGTCAACATCGTCTACGCGCACAACGACGAGATGGCGATCGGTGCGATCCAGGCGCTGGAGCTGGCCGGGCGCACCCCCGGCGAGGACGTGATGATCGTCTCGATCGACGGCACGCGCGATGCGCTGCAGGCGATCATCGACGGCAAGATGGGCGTCACGGTGGAGTCCTCGCCGTTCTTCGGGCCGCTGGCCTGCGACGTGATGCGGCGCTACGCCGACGGCGAGACCATCGAGCCGTGGGTGCAGGTCGAGGATCGCATCTTCACCGCCGCGAACGCCGCCGACCACATCGACGAAGCCTACTGATGGGCGCGGGCGACGCACCGTTGCTGTCGATGCAGGGCATCGGCAAGTCCTTCGCCGGCGCGGTGGCGCTGGACGGTGCGTCGCTCGTCGTCGGTGCCGGCGAGGTGCACGGGCTGATCGGCCAGAACGGTGCCGGCAAGTCCACGCTGATCAAGATCCTGACCGGCGTGTACCTGCGCGATGCCGGCACGGTGAGCTTCCGGGGCCGGCCGCTGCAGGTCGCCTCCCCGCGCGAGGCGCAGGCGGCCGGCATCTCGACCATCTACCAGGAGCTGACGCTGGTGCCGCTCAGGAGCGTGACCGAGAACGTCACGCTCGGCTACGAGCCGCGCACCCGCTTCAACACCATCGACTGGCGCGCCGCGCACGCGCGCACCCGCGCCATCCTGACCGGGTTCGGTATCGACATCGACGTGCGTTCGCCGCTGGGCGAGCACTCCACCGCCATCCAGCAGCTGGTGGCGATCGCCCGGGCGGTGTCGCTGCAGGCGCGGCTGGTGATCATGGACGAACCGACCTCCTCGCTCGACGAGCGCGAGGTGCAGGTGCTGTTCTCGGCGGTCGGGCGGCTGAGGGCCGCCGGCACCTCGGTGCTGTACGTGTCCCACTTCCTGAACGAGCTGTTCGCGATCTGCGATCGCGTGACGGTCATGCGCGACGGGGCGACGGTGGCCGACCGGGCCATCGGCGAGGTGTCCAGGCCGATCCTGATCTCCGCCATGCTCGGCCGCGACATCGCCGAGATCGAGTCCGCCGGCATGACCGAGCTGGGTGGCGGGTCGGCCGATGCCGGCGAGCTGGTATTCGAGGCGGCGGGGCTGGCCACCGGCCCGCGACTGAGCCATCTCGACCTGGCGGTGCGCGCCGGCGAGATCGTCGGCCTGGGTGGCCTGCTCGGCTCCGGGCGCACCGAGGCGGCGCGGGCGGTGTTCGGCGCCGACCCGCCGAGCGCCGGCCGCCTGTCCTTCACCGGGCAGGACGCCCCGCCCGCCACACCGGCCGAGGCCATCGCCGCCGGCATCGGCTTCCTGACCGAGGATCGCAAGGCCGAGGGCATCGTGCCGCACATGTCGGTGCGCGAGAACCTGACGCTGGCGCTGCTGCCGGCCCTGACCCGCGCCGGGCGCATCCGGCGCGAGCAGGAGCGCGAGCTGGTCGAGCGCTTCATCGTCTCGCTCGGCATCAAGACCGCCGGCATGGACCAGCCGATCCGGGAGCTGTCCGGCGGCAACCAGCAGAAGGTGCTGCTGGCGCGCTGGCTGGCGATCCATCCGAAGTTGCTGATCCTGGACGAGCCGACGCGCGGGGTGGATGTCGGCGCCAAGTTCGAGATCCAGGCGATCATCCGCGAGCACGTCGAGCGCGGCGTGGGCGTGCTGCTGATCTCGTCCGAGTTCGAGGAACTGGTCGAGGGTGCGGACCACATCGTGGTCATGCAGGACGGCGTCTCGGTCGGGCGAATGAGCAACCCGGGCATCACCGAGGAGCGGCTGGTGAACGCGATCGCGCACGTGGCATGAACACCACGACACCGAGCACCGCATCCGGCACCGCGTCCGGCACTCCCGGTGCGCCGCGCGCCCCGCGCTCGTCTGGCCGTCCGGCGTGGCGGTCCGCGCTGGCGCGTCACGGCACGCTGGTCGCGCTGGCCGCACTGCTGCTGGTCAACGTGCTGGTGACGCCGAACTTCCTGCAGCTGCAGACCCTGTTCGTGAACATCAGCCAGGTGGCCACCATCGCCATCGTGGCGATCGGCATGACGCTGGTGATCGCCACCGGCGGCATCGACCTGTCGGTCGGTGCGGTCATGGCGCTGGCGGGGGCGCTGGCACCGCTGATCTTCGGCTCCGCGTTCGGGATCGCCTACCCGATGCTCGGCCTGGTGGCCGCCTTCACCGTGCCGCTGCTGGTGGCGATGGCGTGCGGGGCCTTCAACGGCGTCATGATCAGCGTGCTGCGGGTGCAGCCGATCATCGCCACGCTGATCCTGTTCATCTCCGGGCGCGGCATCGCGCAGGTGCTGACCAACGGCAACCTGCAGACCTTCTCCAACCCCGGCTTCAGCTACCTGGGCACCGGGCGCGTGTTCGGCCTGCCGTTCCAGGGCTGGCTGGCGCTGCTGATCGCGGCGGTGGTGTTCTGGGTGGTCAACCGCACCATCCACGGACGCCACCTGCTGGCGGTGGGTGGCAACGAACGCGCAGCGGCGTTGTCCGGCGTGCCGGTGCGGCGCGTCAAGATCGGCACCTACATGGTGTGCGCGTTCCTGTCCGGCATCGCCGGGCTGATCGTGGTGGCCATCAACTCGGCCTCGGACGCGGCGCGCAACGGCAGCCTGATGGAGCTGGACGCGATCGCCGCCGCCGTGGTCGGCGGCGCCCTGCTGCAGGGCGGGCGCGCACCGATCCTCGGCGCCCTGCTCGGCGCGGTCATCATCCAGCTGGTCAAGTACACGCTGCTGGCCAACGGCATCGAGGACGAGGTGGCCCTGGTGGCCAAGGCGCTGATCATCGTCGCCGCGGTGGCGCTGCAGCAGGGGAGGCGCGAATGAGCGGGGCACCGGAGCGCGCCGGACCTGCATCGGAGCCTGCATCCGGATTCGACATCGACCTGCGCTCGGCGCTGCGCGGCAACGGCCAGACGTTCGGCGTGTTCGTGGCCCTGGTCGCGCTGATCTGCTTCGGGCTGGTGCGCTACGAGAACTTCGGCGGCGCCTACAACATCGCCTCGTTCCTGAACTACAACGCGATGTTCATCCTCATCGCCATCGGCATGTGCCTGGTGATCATCACCGGCGGCATCGACCTGTCGGTCGGATCGGTGGCGGCGTTCAGTTCGGTGTGCGCCGCCTACCTGAGCCCGTACGGCATCCAGGTGGCGCTGCCGGGCGGGGTGCTGGCCGGCATGGCCTTCGGGGCGATCAACGCGTTCGTGATCCTGCGGCTGCGCGTGCCGCCGTTCATCGCCACGCTGGCCACCCTGCTCGGCGCCAAGGGGGGCTCGCTGGTGATCAGCGGCGCGCAGACCATCTCGGTGGACTGGGGCAGCAACTTCACGAAACTGGGCATGGAGAAGGCCTTCGGCACGGTGCCGTGGAGCATCCTGCTGGTGCTGCTGGTCGCCCTGGCTGCCTGGGTGATCCTCGAGCGCACCTCGTTGGGCCGCACGCTGCTGGCCATCGGCGGCGGCGAGGAGGCCTCGGTGCTGATGGGGCTTCAGGTCGAGCGTGCCAAGGCGTTCGCGTACCTGTTCAGCGGTGGTTGCGCAGGCCTTGCCGGGGTGTTCCTGGCATCGGGGTTCGGTGCCGGCCAGCCGCTGGAGGGTGTCGGCTGGGAGCTCTCGGCGATCGCCTCGGTGGTGGTCGGCGGCACGTTGCTGACCGGCGGGGCGGGCTCGATCACCGCCACCGTGGCCGGTGCGCTGCTGCTGGGCCTGGTGTTCAATATCCTCAACTTCGAGAACGGGCGTGGCACCATCAGCCTCAGTGCCTACTGGCAGGAGGTCATCCGGGGCGGCTTCCTGTTCCTGGTGATCCTGCTGCAGATGCGCGTCGCGAGACGCCGTCCGCCGGGTACTGCAACACCCCGCCCGGGCTGAGAGGATGCCGTCTTCGAAAACTCGGGTGCCGCATGCGACGTCCACCCGGCTGACCGATCCACACACGTCAAGGAACGCGAACCACATGAGCGCAACAGGCGCACAGCCGGCCGTCTACTACACCGGCAACAAGCAGTTCTCGCTCGAACGGGTCGAACCGGTCGAGCCCGCCGCCGGCGAGGTGCGCATCGAGGTCGCGTTCTGCGGCATCTGCGGCACCGACCTGCACGTCTATCTCGGCCACATGGACCCGCGCATCGGCCACCACCGGGTGATCGGGCACGAGATGTCCGGTACCGTGGATGCGGTCGGTGATGGGGTCACCGACTGGAAGCCCGGCGAGCGCATCGTGGTGCGCCCGCTGGACGCCTGCGGCGAGTGCCCGTCGTGCCTGCGCGGCCTGCGTCACGTCTGCCAGAAGCTGACCTTCCTGGGCCTGGACACCGACGGGGCGTTCCAGCGTTTCTGGAACGTGCCGGCGCACACGCTGCACGCGGTTCCCGACACGCTGCCGCTGGACCTGGCAGCCCTGATCGAGCCTGCCGCCGTGGCGGCTCACGACGTGCGCCGCGGGCGGGTCGCGGCCGGCGAGGACGTGCTGGTGATCGGCGGGGGGCCGATCGGCATGCTGGTCGCGCTGGTCGCCCAGGGTGCCGGTGCGCACGTCACCGTGTCCGAGGTCAACGAGCACCGGCTGGCGATGGCCGCGGCGTTCGGGTTCGCCACGTTGAACCCGCTGCAGTCCGATCCGGTCGAGGCGATCATGAGCGCCACCGGCGGCAAGGGCAGCGACGTGGTGTTCGAGGTGTCGGGCACCCAACCCGGCGTGGACCTGATGACCGCGGTCACCGCCACGCGCGGACGCATCGTGATGGTGGCGATCCACGCCGTGAAGCCGGTCGTGGACCTGTTCCAGTTCTTCTGGAAGGAGATCGAGATGCTGGGCGCGCGCGTCTACGAACCCGAGGACTACGACGAGGCGATCCGCTTCGTGGCCGCGAACACCGAGGCGGCGCGGCAACTGATCACCAGCGTCAAGACGCTGCCCGAACTGCAGGCCGCGTTCGAGGAGCTGGCCGGCAATCCGCGCTCGATGAAGACGCTGGTCCGGTGCTCGGAGCAGACGGTATCCGAAACGGCAATGGCAGGCGCATGAGCATCCTCGACGCGTTCGACCTGAGCGGCAGGACCGCACTCGTCACCGGCTGCAAGCGCGGCATCGGCCGGGCGATGGCCGAAGGCCTGGCCGAGGCCGGTGCCGACATCGTCGGTGTCAGCGCCACGCTGGAATCCGAGGGCAGCGAGGTCGGCGCCGCGGTCGAGGCGCTGGGCCGCTCGTTCACCGGCCACGCCTGCGACTTCTCCGACCGGGCCGCGCTGACGGCGTTCACGCAGCGTCTGGAGAGCGCCCACCCGGTCATCGACATCCTGGTCAACAACGCCGGCACCATCAGGCGCGCACCGGCGGCCGAGCACCCCGACGAGCTGTGGGACGAGGTCATCGAGGTCAACCTGTCGGCGCAGTTCATCCTGACGCGCGAGGTGGGCCGCCGCATGGTGGAACGCGGTCACGGCAAGGTGATCTTCACCGCCTCGCTGCTGACCTTCCAGGGCGGCATCACGGTGCCGGGCTACGCGGCCAGCAAGGGCGGCATCGGCCAGTTGACGATGGCGTTCGCCAACGAGTGGGCCGGCCGCGGGGTCAACGTCAACGCCATCGCCCCGGGCTACATCCGCACCGACAACACGCAGGCGCTGCAGGACGACCCGGACCGCCACGACGCGATCCTTGCCCGCATCCCGGCCGGGCGCTGGGGCGAGACCGGGGACTTCCAGGGCCCGGCGGTGTTTCTCGCATCACGTGCATCGGACTACATGCATGGCACTATCGTGACCGTGGACGGCGGCTGGATGGGTCGCTGACCCGTCTCGCCCGTTCGCATCACCCGTCCGAACCACCATGAACCGCACACCCAGGAGAGAGACCATCATGAAGATCAGGACCCTGCTCGCCGCCATCGCGGCCACCGGCGCCCTCGCGGCCGGTGCCGTCGATGCGAAGACGCTCAAGTTCGCCCACGTCTACGAGGTCGGCGAGCCGTACCACACGGTGATGCTCGAGGCAGCCGAGGAGCTGGCGGAGCGCACCGAGGGGCGCTACGAGATGGACGTATTCCCGGCCTCCTCGCTCGGCAAGGAGACGGCCATCAACGAAGGGCTGTCGCTCGGTACGGTCGACATCATCTACACCGGCGTCGGCTTCGCCTCCAACGCCTACGGCCCGATCGCGATCAGCGATTTCCCGTTCACCATGCGCGGGCTCGACCACTTCATGGCCTACCGCCAGAGCGACCTGTTCAAGGAACTCGCGCAAGGCTACAAGGACGCCACCGGCAACGAGATTCTCGCGCTGACCTACTACGGTGCGCGCCACGTGACGGCCAACAAGCCCATCCTGACGCCTGCCGACATGCAGGACCTGAAGATCCGCGTGCCGAACGCACCCGCCTTCGTGCTGTTCCCCGAGGCGGTCGGTGCCAACCCGACGCCGATGGCGTTCGCCGAGGTGTACCTGGCGCTGCAGCAGGGCGTGGTCGATGCGCAGGAGAATCCGCTGCCGACGATCCAGGCCAAGAAGTTCTACGAGGTGCAGAGCGACATCAACCTGACCGGGCACATCACCAACTCGCTGACCACCATCGTCGCCGGGCCGGTGCTCGACGCCATGGACGAGGCGGACCGGCAGATCCTGGTCGAGGTCCTCGGCAAGGCGGCGGACGAGGCGAGCACGCAGATCATCGAGGCCGAGAACACGCTGGCCGAGTGGTTCCGCGAGCAGGGCGTCAACGTCAACGAGGTCGATCGCCAGCCGTTCATCGAGGCGGTCAGGCCGTACCTGGCCAGTGACGACATGCCGTGGCCGACGGAGATCTACGACCGCCTGCAGGCGGTCGAGGACCTGTAGGGGGAATCGGTTCCCGGCCACCCTCGCGCGGTGCGGGGGTGGCCCGTCACATCCAACGGGAGGGTTCGGCATGACACGTGTTGCGAATGACGGCGGTGCGCAGGCGCCGGACCCGCTCGAGATCGAGGAGGTCACCGACGACATCTCCGACGTTCCGCTGTCGGACATCCCGGTGCTGATCGTGTTCTGGCTGCTGTTCCTCATCGTGGCGCTGCAGTTCTTCACCCGCTACGTGCTGAACGACTCGCTGGCCTGGACCGAGGAGATCGCCCGCTTCTTCCTGATCTTCCTGGCGTTCATCGGATCGATCACCTGCATCCGCCGCGGTTCGCACATCTACCTGGAGTTCTTCTACCGCTACCTGCCGGCGGCGGCGATCAAGCCGTTGGCGATGGGTGTCGAGACGATCGTGGCGCTGTTCTTCACCTTCGCCGGCTGGTACGGCATCGGCCTGGCGCAGCGCACCTCCTCGCAGCGCATGATCTCGATCGACCTGCCCAAGGGCATCGTCTACTGGGTGGTGGTGGTCGCCTGCTTCGCGATGGCTGCCACCGCGCTGTGGAACATCGTCAAGCTGTCCCGGCGGCCGGCGGCCGAGGTGGCGGCCGCCAAGCTCGACCCCACCGGCATGGCAGGGGTCTGACATGGCACTCGGACTGATGTTCGCGGCACTGCTGATCCTGCTGGTCGCCGGCGTGCCGGTGGCGGTGTCGCTGGCCGGCGCCTCGCTGCTGTACATCCTCATCGACGGCCTGCCACCGGTGGTGATGATCCACACGATGGTCAACGGGGTGGACAGCTTCCCGCTGCTGGCGATCCCGTTCTTCATCCTCGCCGGTCACCTGATGAACACGGCCGGGATCACCAACAAGATCTTCGCGTTCGCGCGCGCCCTGGTCGGCTGGATGCACGGCGGCCTGGGGCATGTCAACGTCGGCGCGAGCGTGATCTTCGCCGGCATGTCGGGTGCGGCGGTGGCGGATGCGGGCGGGCTGGGCACCATCGAGATCAAGGCGATGCGCGATGCCGGCTACGACACCGACTTCTCGGTGGGCATCACCGCGGCCTCCTCCACCATCGGCCCGATCATCCCGCCCTCGCTGCCGCTGGTCATCTACGGCGTCATGGCCTCGGTGTCGATCGGCGAGCTGTTCGCCGCCGGACTGATCCCGGGCCTGATGATGGCGGTGTCGCTGATGCTGATGGTGGCGTGGTACTCGCGCCGGCGGAACTACCCGCGCGATGCGGCGTTCGAGTGGCGGCGCCTGTGGTCGACCTTCAAGGTGGCCTTCCTGCCGCTGCTCACGCCGGCGATCATCATCGGCGGCATCGTCACCGGCGTGTTCACCCCGACCGAATCGGCGGTGGCAGCCGTCCTCTACGCGCTGTTCCTCGGGCTGGTGGTGTACCGCAGCCTGAGCTGGCGGCACCTGGTGCGCGTCTCCATCGACACCATCGAGACCTCGGCGGCCATCCTGATGATCGTGGCCGCCGCCTCGATCTTCGCCTACATCCTGACCGCCAACCAGGTCGCGGTGACGCTGGCCGACTTCCTGCTCGGCATCAGCGAGAACAGGAACGTGGTGCTGCTGATCATGATGGTGATGGTGCTGGCGATCGGGCTGTTCATGGAGACCATCGCCGCCATCACCATCCTGGTGCCGGTGCTGCTGCCGATCGCCGCGCAGGTCGGCATCGATCCGGTGCACCTGGGGATCATCCTGATCCTGAACCTGATGCTGGGGTTGCTGACCCCGCCGGTCGGCATGGTGCTGTACGTGCTGTCGCAGGTGTCCGGGGTGCGGTTCGAACGCTGCGTCACCGCCACGATGCCGTTCCTGATCCCGCTGGTGGCGGTGCTGATGCTGATCGTGTTCGTGCCGGGCTTCGCGCTGTGGCTGCCGACGATGTGGTACCGCTGAGCGGCTGCCCGCGATGAGCGATGCGAACACGAGTCGGGCCGCCCCGTCCGGCCTGGCCGGTCAGGTCGCCGCCGGCGGGGCGGTGGCCTCGGTCTCGGCACGCTGCTGGAACGTGCCGCTGGACGAGGTGCTCGGCGACGCCATGCACGGCGATCACACCCACTTCCAGCTGGTGACGGTGACGGTGCGGCTCGACGATGGCACCGAAGGCACCGGCTACACCTACACCGGCGGGCGCGGCGGTCACGCCATCGTGGCGATGGTCGAGCACGACCTCGCCCCGTGGCTGATCGGCCGCGATGTGGCCGACGTGGAAGGGTTGAACGCGGCCATGCAATGGCACCTGCACTACGTGGCCCGCGGCGGCATCGCAAGCTTCGCCATCTCGGCGATCGACATCGCGCTGTGGGACCTGCGCGGCCGCCAGCTCGGCCAACCGCTGTGGAAGCTGGCCGGCGGTGCGTCGAACCGATGCCGGGCCTACTGCGGCGGAATCGATCTGAACCTGCCGCTCGCGCGCCTGCTCGATAACGTGCGCGGCTACTTGGACGCGGGCTTCGACGGGGTCAAGATCAAGATCGGCCGGCCTGAGCTTGCCGAGGACCTGCGCCGGATCGAGGCGGTGCGCACGCTGATCGGCGACCGGACCGCCTTCATGGTGGACGCCAACTACGCGATGGACGTGCCACGCTCGATCGAGGCGGCGCACGCGTTCGCACCGTACGATCTGATGTGGTTCGAGGAACCGATCGAGCCGGACGACTTCGACGGCTACGCCGCCATCGTCGATGCCACCGGCATGCCGCTGGCGATGGGCGAGAACCTGCACACCCGTCACGAGTTCCGGCACGCGTTCGAGCGCTCGAGGTTGTCGTTCATCCAGCCGGATGCGTCGAACTGCTGCGGCATCACCGGCTGGCTGCAGGTGGCGGCGATGGCGCGTGGGCACGGGCTGCCGGTGTGCAGCCACGGCATGCAGGAGCTGCACGTGAGCCTGGTGGCCGGGCAGTCGAACGCCGGGCTGATCGAGGTGCACTCGTTCCCGATCGACCGGTACACGCATCGGCCGCTGGTGGTGGAGGGAGGGTTGGCGGTGGCGCCGGAGACGCCGGGGGTGGGGGTGGCGTTCGACTGGCGGAAGCTGGAGCGGGCATGCGGGGCCGGGTAGTCGAACTGGAGCATTCCGGATTCCGGTTGATCGTGTAGCCGACATGCGCCAGGTGGCGGGCGCACTCGTCGGGTCCGAGCTATCGAGCAACGCGCCGATCTCGTTCCGCATTCGCCTGGCTCGTTCTCCGCCTCGCCGCTCGGGGCAGCGGCTCGAGCTTGAAAAACGCCTGCTCGATCGGGTTCGGGTCCGGCAGTACGGCGGCAGGTACAGCACTTCGGCACCGGCGTCCTGAAGCATCTGCCTCACGCGCACGCCCTTGTGCGACGACAGGTTGTTCATGACCACCATCGTGCGCGCTTGGACAGCACCGGAACCAGTGCCTGCTCCAACGGGCCTCGAACACGGCTGATCCCCGCCGGCGAGGGGGAGCTTTGGGGGACGGTGCAGTTCACCAACTTCAACGTGGGTCGATCCCCGCGAGCGCGGGGGAGCCTCGGCCAGCACCTGTCGCTCGCCCTCTCGCATGGGTCGATCCCCGCGAGCGCGGGGGAGCCCGTCCTCGACCAGCAGGATGCGCATTGGCGGTGGGTCGATCCCCGCGAGCGCGGGGGAGCCATCGACTTCGATCCGGAGCAGCCGCGGAAGATGGGTCGATCCCCGCGAGCGCGGGGGAGCCGCCTGAATCTGGCGCACGCCCACTGTGTCGTCGGGTCGATCCCCGCGAGCGCGGGGGAGCCCAACATCGTGCTCGAGAAACGAAGGCCGGGCGGGGTCGATCCCCGCGAGCGCGGGGGAGCCGCGATGATGCCGTCGTCCGTGCCCGTGGCCCGGGGTCGATCCCCGCGAGCGCGGGGGAGCCGCCGTGGCCGCGACCGAGGGCAGGTACGTCTACGGTCGATCCCCGCGAGCGCGGGGGAGCCTCCTACGTGGAACTGGTGCTGAGTGACTGGCTGGGTCGATCCCCGCGAGCGCGGGGGAGCCTCGTCCGGGATCTGGCCATCGATGTAGAGATCGGGTCGATCCCCGCGAGCGCGGGGGAGCCAGCGTGCCCGAGTCCTGCAGCCAGTCGTAGTAAGGTCGATCCCCGCGAGCGCGGGGGAGCCACGACCTTGCCTTCCGCCTTGTAGCTCATGCCGGGTCGATCCCCGCGAGCGCGGGGGAGCCATCTGCTGCACTTCCAGCGGCGTGGGGAAACTGGGTCGATCCCCGCGAGCGCGGGGGAGCCTCCGCGTGCCAGATCGCGACGAACAGCTCGTCGGGTCGATCCCCGCGAGCGCGGGGGAGCCTGATCGATCTCGATCAGCAGCAGGCGCGAATTGGGTCGATCCCCGCGAGCGCGGGGGAGCCATCGGCGAGAAGGCGGCGATCGTCGGCGACTGGGGTCGATCCCCGCGAGCGCGGGGGAGCCTTCTCGGGCACCAGACGACCGGCGTTGAACCGGGGTCGATCCCCGCGAGCGCGGGGGAGCCGCCGCGTCAGCGCCTTGTGTCATTTCGATCTTGGGTCGATCCCCGCGAGCGCGGGGGAGCCAAGTCGATCGGGGATGAGCGCCACCGGTTCGAGTTCATCGACTCGGCCCAACACCTGCGCCGCCAGTTCGTAGCCTCGGACCTGACGCAGGATTCGAGCGTGATCAGCGCCATCGATCGCGTCATGAGCAAGGCGGGCCTGCCGCCGGTGACCTACACCGGGATCTCGGCGGACAAGCAGACGTTTCGCATGACGCTCGATTTCACGGAAGACTCGATCGTGGCCGACACGCTTAAGAAGCTGACCGACGGCATCGGCGGGCACGTGCGTGTGGATCAGACCGGACAGGTCGAGGTGATCGTGCCGCAGATCGTCGCATCCCCGGACGTGGTCATCACGGAGGACGACATCGTGCGCGACCAGGTGCGCATGGCAAGCGTGATCCCGGCGTACCGACGGGTCGTGGTCGTGGCCGCCGACGGGGCCGAGAGCGACGACACCACGAGCGCGGACACCGGCATCATCTCCGAGCAGATCCGCATCGATACCGCCCTGCGAAACCGCTTCAACGCCGGTCGTCTGGTGCCCGAGAAAGTGGCCTATCACGCAACCCCACACGGAGTGTGGGAGATCGGCGCGCGCCGGATCATCAATCGGGTACAGGTCGGGGACTGCGTCCGCGTCGAGCATCGCAACCTCGCAGCGACCGGCATCGTGCGCCAGATCAACCGCTCGCCGCTCTCGCCCTTCGGCACTCTGGAGATCGCCATCTGATGCAGGATCGAGATATTCCGCTGCGCTTCGGCACAACGAACGATTTGCCTAATGCCACGCTTGTATCGAGCGTCGAGCCTGTCACGCCGCTGGACTGGGCGAAGGAGGAGCACCGCGCCGAGCTGGTGCGCTGGGTGAATCCGACCGAGGAGATCGTGATCGACGGCACGCACGATGACGTGGTGACGGGTGAGTACGTCGCCATCCTCGGCGCCGATCTGCTCGGCCTGTCGCGCGTGACGCTTGAGCTCTACGACGATGCGGACAGTTCATCGGATCTTCTGAGCATGGATGCGGCGAAGACCACGCGCCCCACGCCTGCGGGGCGATTTCGTGCAGGCATAGACCGGTTCGGCGTACCGCAGCCGGGGGAGGCGCCGGATGTTTTCGTCTACTGGTTCGACCGACCGATCTCCTACCGCGCGTTCCGCCTGACGATCCAGCATGAGAACCCGGCACTGATCGAGATGCGCATGCTCATGATGGCTCCCCCGCGCTCGCGGGGACCGACCCATCTGCTGCTCCCACGGCCCGATATCGTTGTAGGCTCCCCCGCGCTCGCGGGGATCGACCCGAAACAACCCTTGCAGCAGGGAGCGCGTTCATGGCTCCCCCGCGCTCGCGGGGATCGACCCGAGAACCCGACGCCGTCGTAAATCTGCTGCACGGCTCCCCCGCGCTCGCGGGGATCGACCCGAGGTGCGCCACATCGCCCGCAGCGTGGCGAAGGCTCCCCCGCGCTCGCGGGGATCGACCCC
>ENA-ORXT01002692-ORXT01002692.1-marine-metagenome-genome-assembly--contig:-NODE-2692-length-20739-cov-3.286662_pt1 | contig 20739 bp, 16 predicted proteins | sample MGYA00237868_ERZ511482 | MGnify/ENA metagenome assembly ERZ511482
TTGCTTTTCATGGATTGATACGTGTGTGTAAATTTCGGTAGTCGAACTGTTTTCGTGGCCGAGCAACTCCTGGATATGACGAAGGCTCGTTCCCTGCTCCAACAAATGAGTAACGTAGCTGTGCCGTAGTGTATGTACGGTACAAAAGGGGTTTACCCCACTCGTCTTCACCGCTCGACGGAGAATAGGCTGGACACTGCTGTTATTATATTTTCCTCCACTCTGCTCCACAAACAACCAATACTCCGGTCGGTATTCAATATAATATTCACGAAGTTCGTCCAGGAATTTTTCAGAAAGTGTAGTGTACCGGTCTGCCAATGTGCTGGTAGCTTTACCGGCGGCTGTTTGGGTTTCGGAGATTTCCGTAAGGGCTTATCTATTGCCGGGCTTCGGGCCGGCAGATAATATGGTGTGCTATCGGGAAGGCCAGAGGGAGCAGGGCGTTGGCCTTACCAAAAAAAGTTTACCCTAACTTCCCCCCCATGATCCGTCAACTCCCCACCCTCCTCTTCCTCCTCCTCGCCACCACCCTCTCCGCCCAGCAGCACGGCGTGTTCGACGATGATCCGATGCAGCATCTGCCGCTGGGCATGGAGTACAGCAAATACGTGATCCGCGAGCCAACGGGGCTCCCGCTGGTGAAGCAGCGGGTGGAACCGCTGCACTGGTGGACGAACATGGCCGACCCACGGCTGGAGGTATTGATCTATGACCGCAAGGTGGCGGAGTTTACGGAGGCGAGCGCGGCACATCCCGGTGTAAGCGTGGAGTATGTCCGCAGGCTGGAGAACCCGAACTATCTATTCGTAGGGCTGTACATTTCGCCAGGGACCCCACCCGGCTCTTTTGAACTGACGCTTGCATCCCGCGTCCGCGCCCGGAAAAGTCAGGTAGGCGGGAAGTCAGATAGTCCGGACACAAAGACGGTGGAATATGAGCTGAAGGCGCACCCGCGCGAGACCTGGACGGATCGGGAAAAGCTGTCCGCTCAGGACCTGATCTACCTCATTATGCCCGACCGCTTCGCCAACGGCGACCCTGCAAACGACAAGATCTACGCTACCAACGATACCCTCGTCAACCGGGACAAGTTCCTCTTCCGCCACGGTGGTGACCTGCAGGGCGTCATCAATAAACTGGACTACCTCGACGACCTCGGCGTCACGGCCCTCTGGCTCAACCCGGTGCTGGAAAACGACCAACCCTACGCCAGCTACCACGGCTACGCGGTGAGTGATCATTCCCGGATTGACCGCCGCTTTGGCAGCAACGAAAAGTACCGCGAGCTGGTAAGCAAGGCCCACGAGCGCGGCATGAAGGTGATCATGGACGTCATCTTCAACCACGTGGGCGATCAGCACTGGCAGATCAAAGACCTGCCCGGCAAAGACTGGATTCACCAGTGGCCCGAGTACACCAAGACGACCTACCGTGCCCCCACCATCTTCGACCCCAACGGCAGCGAATACGACCGCAGGCTGATGACCGACGGATGGTTCGACCGACACATGCCCGACCTCAACCAGCAAAACCCTCACCTGGCGAAATACCTGATCCAGAACAGCATCTGGTGGACACTCTACAGCGGGCAGGATGCTTTCCGCATCGATACCTACGCCTACCCGGATACGGAGTTTATGGCCGAATGGAACCGTCGCCTGCGGGAAGAGATCCCGCACCTCGGCATTTTCGGTGAAACCTGGGTTCACGGCCCCGGCGTACAGGCCTGGTTCGTTGGCGGCGGGCAACTGAAGCAGGAGACGGACACCCACCTTCCCGGAGTGACCGATTTCCAGGTTTACTACGCCCTCAACGAAGCCCTGAGCAAAGACCCGGGCTGGACGGAAGGCGTCAACCGCCTCTACTATACCATGGCGCAGGACTACCTCTACCCCGACCCGCAGAACAACGTCACTTTTCTGGACAACCACGACATCTCCAGAGTTTTCACCTCCGTCGGGGAAGACATGACTAAGATGAAATCCGCCCTCGCCTTGCTGATGACCATCCGGGGCATCCCGATGCTTTACTACGGAACGGAACTCGGCTTTACCGGTGCCGGAGGCGCTTTCGGCGAAGCCGGGCGGGTAGACTTCCCCGGCGGTTTTGCCGGCGACGAACGTAACCTGTTCAGCAAGGAAGACCGCACGGCCAGCGAGCAGGAGCTGCATAGTTTCGTCAAGCGATTAGCCAATTTCCGGAAATCAAGCCAAGCCCTCACCAGCGGCAAAACCATCCAGTACGTTCCCCGCGATGGCGTGTACACCTTCTTCCGCCAGCGGGGAGACGAGCTCGTCATGGTGATGTTCAACGGCAACAGCACGGCAAAAACCGTTACGGACATGACGCCCTTCCAGCATCAATTAGGCGGGCTAACTAAAGGCTTTGATCTGACGCGTAATGCGGAGGTTTCGCTGGATGGGATTGAGTTGGGGGGGAAGGAGACGAGGGTTTTTAGTCTTGTAGTTCGGTAGTCTGGTAGGCTACCGCATGTTGGAGGTGTTGGTGCGCTACCGCACTTCCACGCTCCGGGAGCCTGCGCCCCCGTTCGCGCTCGAGGCTGGAGCCTCTCGACCCAAGTGCGCCTTGCCGCCTGCAAAGTACGGCAGCCTACGAGACTACAAGCACTACCAGACTACCCTCCTACTGTACTTTAAAGTCATAAGTAATCTTACCACACTGCCGCTGCGGCGCGGCGGGGTCGGCCTTAAACTTCCAGGTACGGGCGTTTTTGATGGCGGCGGCGACGAGGTTGGGGTCGGTAGTGCTACTACCCCCCTGGGTATACTTGGCTTCCGAAATTTTGCCGTCGGGGCCAACACATACGGATACCACGACGCGGCCGGACACCTGAGAATTTTCTCTTACGGGCGGGCTTTTGAGCACGCCGCGGCCTCCTAGTCCGCCGGATACGCGTCCGTCACCGGTAGAGATGCCAGTAAGTCGGTCGGCATTAGGGTCTCCGTTGGGGTCTCCCTGGTTGCCGGGTTTGCCGGTGTTGCCGTTGCCTCCTCCGCTGCCGAAGAGGCCACCGATTTGGTCGCGGGTAGCGTTGGCTTCGGCCTGGCGGGCGGCTTCAGCGGCCTCCGCCTTACGCTGGGCCTCGGCGGCTTCGGCGGCTTTGCGGCGGCGCTCAGCATCGATGGCTTCCTGGCGGCGGCGTTCGGCCGCCTCTGCTTCCTGCTGCTGGCGTCTTTGAGCATCTGCCTCCCGCTGTTGCTGGGCTTCCACTTCCTGACGGCGGGCCTCTTCCCGGGCCTTTCTTTTACGTAGTGCGATCTCTGCGGGTGTTTCCTGTTGCACTACTTCACGCTGTTGCTCCACGGGCTTGGTGGGGGCAGCCGGCGGAGGTGGCGGAGGAGTAGCTTCCTGAGGGGGCGTGGGTTCGGGCTTCGGCTGGGGGGTAGGCTCAGCGGCGGCGGGCGCACTTGGGCCAGCATTCTCACTGCCCTGCCCCGTATCTACGAAGCCCAGGTTCACCAATATGCCCGGCTGCCCCGGAGGAGGATTCAGGTGATAAAACACCGGAATTACCAACAGGAGAATGAATAGAATGAAACCAATACCAGCGGCAACTTTACCGCGGCGGTCTCCTCTGATTTCCGATTCTGACAGTTGAACGTCCATGCTAAATTTTCTTTGTTCTGGGTGGTTGATGTAAAACTACGCAGGATTGCATAAAAGTATGCGGGGGAGGTTGCAAGTTGTTCAGATTGTAAGATACGTAACGCGACAGGTGCAAGTAAAAATTCGCACTAGCTAATTTTCGCTTCGACAAATCAGGGTTTACCGATACAAAACAAGGGCAAAGCTCCTGTTTTTACCGTTTAAGTAAATACCGTACCGACGCGGGCCGCAGGCGTTTTCCGTTAAGGTAAACCACTACCATTGCGTCATAAAATCCCAGCGCCTGAATCTTTTCTTTTGCCAGGCTGGCCTCCGCTGCCGTTGCCAGGCCCCTGGCCTGGTATTTGTTTAGCCCCCCTTCCGCGACCTTTCGGATTAGGTACGGCAGGCGCTGCCACTGCGGTTCATTGAGGTTCAGCTCCCGCTCAGTAGCAATGATCTGAACGGCATAGACCAACTGAGCATCAGTCACCCTTTCCAGATCATGCCCCCTCGGCTTCTGGGGATCCTCCCGCTTTTTTGCTTTCGTGAAAGTGTAACCCTTACCGGGTGTAATTGTATCGGTCTGCACAAGGGGCGTACCGTAGGTGAAGGAAGGGGAGCCACTCCTGGGCACCACCCGGTTTGGTGGTGCTACCCGTCCTTCCTCTACTTGTCTGGCAACCAGATAGTCGTATTGATTGATTACTGTGTTGTTGGCTTCCACGGCTGGCGGAATAATGACGGGCGGCCTGGCAGATGTGGATGGCCCACCGTAGGTATTGGGTGTGAGGTCCGCAGGCTTATACACCAGCGGGCTTTCCCCTACCCCCTTCGCCGTCCATTGCCGCTGCCGGGCCGGAGGCACGGGCTGCTCGCTAATCTGAATTTCCTTACCGAATACGGAGGCTTTTTGGGTGAAGACGGGCGGTTGGGAGGCTGACACTGAGGTCGTCTCAGCGGGCATCCTCAGGGCAGGTCCTGGTTCAACACGGGTGCCCCGAGCGGGAGTGTGCTCCACCACCGGGCCGCGCTTTCCGGTGATTCGTTCGCGGTACTTACCAAAGGCCCGCAGCAGGGCGTTGGCCAGTTTTCTCTGCCCTCCGTCGCTTAGCAGAAAAGCTTCCTCATCGGGGTTGCTCATAAAACCGGTCTCCACCAGTACGCTGGGCATGGTGGTTTCCTTCAGGACGACAAAACCAGCCTGCTTCACGCCCCGGCTTTTACGGCCGGAATCGGAAAATTCGTCTTCTACCATCCCGGCAAAAAGGATGCTACGTTCCAGAAAAGCATGCTGAAACATGCTCATCATGATGTGGCCTTCGTCGCTGTTGGGGTCGTAGCCGTAGTTCTTTTCTACGTTGTCTTCCAGCAAAATAGAAGCGTTTTCCCGCTTGGCGACGGCCAGGTTGTGTTTGGCGACGTGCTGGCCCATCACGAAAGTTTCCGTGCCGTAGGTGGAAGTGCCTCCCGGCATGATGTTGGCATGAATACTGATGAATAAATCAGCACCGGCGTCATTGGCGATTGAGGCGCGCTCGTAGAGTGGAATAAAAGTATCGTCCGATCGGGTCATGATGACCTCCACGTCCGGAAAATTGGTACGAATCCCCATGGCCAGTAAACGGGCAATGCTCAGGGCAATGTGTTTTTCCCGGCTGTTTTCGCCCATACCTCCCGGATCTTTGCCTCCGTGGCCCGCGTCGATGACCACCTTTTTTAGTCCGTTAAAGGTACTTGACGTACTTTTGGCCTTCCTTTCACTTAAGGAATCGTTAAAGCCACGGCCGACAAACGACGCAGGACCCGGCCGGGCCGTCATTACGGCATAGCTCAACAACGAAAATAGTAATAGTAACAGTGCGAAATTACCCTTTGGTATCATTAGTAAACGTTCGGGTTCCGGTAGGGGCCGGCGGGGTGAATGTTGCACAAATATATCATTTTATTGTTTACGGATTTAGAAAAGCACCCCCATGTTTGGGAGGTATATCACCACTTTTGCTGGTGTTTATGGCGCTGACGCTGGTGCAGGGGACGGTAAAAGGAGCCATGAGGGATGCTACCTCTGGCGGGGCTTCGCCCGCCATGATGGCCAGCCCTGCCTTCCAACAAACCCCTGCACCCGCGGCCGCGCCCCCGGATACACTCCCCCCCGCACCACTAGAGCAGCTTCGCCCTGGGGCCGACACCCTTCCGCCGCCCGCTTTCAGCGGATCCACCCAGGCGTTCCTGATGTCTGATGACTCCCTCGCCGCACCGGTGGACTACCTCGCCGAAGACAGCATGTGGGTCGATTTTGAAGCCAAAGAAATTCACCTCTACGGAGACGCCAGCGTCGACTACCAAACGATCAGCCTGAAGGCCAACCATATCGTGCTCAACTACGGCACCAACGTCGTCTTCGCCGAACCTCTGCCCGACAGCCTCGGCCTTCCCGCCGGTAAGCCCGAATTCAGTGACGGCGGACAGAGCTTCGTCGCTAAGGAGATGCGCTACAACTTCAAAACGAAAAAGGGAATCGTGTACGGCACGACGACCACCCAGGACGACATCTACGTTCGCGGAATAAAGTCAAAATTCGTCAGCGGAGCCGTCCGGATAGACGACACCACCCGGGCGGATGTGCTCTACACCGAGGGAGCCATTTTCACCACCTGCTCCGCTGAGCATCCTCACTTCGGCATTCGCACCCAACGGGCTAAGGTGATCCCCAACAAGCTGGCCGTCATCGGGGCCAGTAACCTGGAAATTATGGGCGTCCCCACCCCACTCTGGCTGCCCTTCGGCTTCTTCCCGCTGAAAAGCGGCCGTAGTACGGGCCTGCTTTTTCCGGCAGACTACCAGTATTCTCCGCAGTTTGGCTACGGCCTGCAGGGCGTGGGCTGGTTCTTCCCGCTGGGGGAACACGTCAACCTGCAGGTGACGGCGGACTATTACCTGAAGGGCACCTACGCCCTGAACACCAACGTGCGCTACCTGCGCCGCTACAAATACAGCGGCAGCTTCAACGCCAGCTTCCGCAACCAGCAGGTGGAAGACCAGGAGCTGAACATCAACACCAATAAGGGCATCAGCCTGCAATGGAGCCACCGGCAAGACCGCAGCGCTCACCCCACTTTCAACTTCGGCGGCTCCCTCAATTTTCAGACCAACCTGGTGGACCAGCGCTTCATCAACTCCTACGAAGTGGCCAGCCAGAATGTGATCCGTTCCAGCATGAACGCCACCAAGCAGTTTCCGGGCATCAAATCCACCCTGACGGCCGGCCTCAACCACAGCCAGAGTAACCAGACCCGGCAGATCACCGTCAACTTCCCGGACGCTACCTTCCAGACCCAGACCATCTACCCACTGCGCAATCTGCCGGGGAAGCAAACCGCCTGGTGGAAGAAGATGTCCCTACGCTACAAAAGCGCACTACGTACAGAGTTTACCTCTGCTGACTCCACCTTCTTCACCCAGGCAACGCTGGATGACGGACAGTATGGCTTCCGCCACGACGTCTCCTCCGCCGTCAGCCTCAACGTCCTGAAGTACTTCAACGTCAGCCCCAACATCAGCTACGAAGAAGTTTACTACGGTAAGTCAAGAGCGTACAACCTGGATGGTAATATTCAGCAAGACACCATCATCGATCCGATTACCGGAGAGCAGCGGATTGAAACCACCAGCCTGGGAGACATCATCAACGAACTCAACCCGGGTCTGGCAAGTTTCCGCTCCTTTAGCGCCGGTGTTAGCCTAAGCACCCAACTCTTCGGCAAGGTGAAATTTCGCCGGAAAGGGCTGCTTGGCCTGCAGGGCTTGCGGCACGTGATGAAGCCGTCCGTCAATTTTGGTTACCAGCCCAGCAACATAAATACCCGGGATTACATCAGCGATACGCCCTACTTCATCACTGAAAATTCGATTGACCCGTTAAACGGAGACTCCACCCGGTTTCTTTCTCCCTTTGCCAACCAAATATTCGGGGCACCTTCGCCCACTAAGCAACGCCTTAGCCTCAACTATTCCATTTCCAATCTCTTCGAAGCCAAAGTGTGGAATAAGCGCGACAGTACTTCCCAGAACGTCAAGCTCTTTCAGAACATCGGCGTAAGCGGCAACTATGACTTTACGAAAGACAGCCTGAAGTGGAGCACCGTTCGCTTCAGCGGCGGCACCCAGTTTTTTAAGGGAGTAACACGTATCAACATTGCCGCCACGATGGACCCCTACATCACCCGCTACGATCCTTCCAGTGGTGCTTACCGCCGCGTTGACGTAAGCAACCTATCCGAGGGCCGGTTTCCCCTCTCGCTCACCACCTTTACCAGCACGATCTCCACCAACCTCACCGTGCAGAAAATTCGGGAGCTCTTTCAGGGCGCTGAAGAAGAGGTTGTTACCAACCTGGAAGACGAACGCAGAAAACGGCGGGAGGAAGAAACCACCATTTTTGAAGAAACGGATATCCTGAGTTTATTCGAACGCTTCAGCATTCGCCACACTTTCAACTTTCGTTTCCAGCGGGAGTTCAACACCGACGAGCCCGACCTGGAGGACCGGGGAACACCGGTGTTTCAGCAAATCGCCAACTCCATTGAGTTGCGCGGAGACCTGCAGTTAACGAATAACTGGAGTGTCAACATCGGGCAGATTGGCTACGACTTCACCAGTAAGCGCATCACCTATCCCTTCCTGAGTTTCGTGCGCGACCTGCACTGTTGGGAGATGCGCTTCAGTTGGGCACCGCAGCGGAATACTTACCAGTTCTCCATTGCCGTAAAGCCCGGCACGTTAGACTTTATTAACCTACCGGTGAATCAGAATCGATTTGATGGGGGGCGGTTGCTGGCGCAGTGAAAAAAAAACGATGGCTATTTCCCGAAGGAAACAGCCATCAAGATAACCTACTTCAAAATAAAGGGTATCCCTTCGCTGAAGCGAAGGAAAATTTCTTCACTGAACCAATGTGGAATCATGCTCCTCCCGCAGAGATTCGAGGCATAAAACCTCCGAATCCTGCATTGGAGAAAGGTTCAGCGTGTGTGATGTAAGTATGTTGTGCAAAGCATTTGATTATTGGAAAGACGGTTACCAGCGATTTGATTTTCGTGGCAGATAGTAAAAAAGCAATAGCCAGAAACCTTATCAGGGGAAACCGATTAAGCCTCTCCTCGGTGGAGATTGTATGTTTTCGGGTACTGATTCATGTTTCTGCCGGAAAGACAGAAACCTGGGTACCGGGGTTTGAATGAACCGTAATGGGTACGGTTGAAGTAGGTAAAAATGTTTAGCGTTCCGTGATAAAATCACGCAGCTAAGGATCGTGAATCAGTAAAAATCTAAGCGCAAGATAGGGCAAGACCTTAACTAAACAAAACGGAAGTATCATTTCAATACCGAAATAGCATTCATTAACCCCCAAAAGAGGCGCTTCGTCCGACCAGCGGTAGACTTGGTTCGAATAGTGGTCAAAAAAGGTCGTTCAGAACAAAATCAAAAAATTCTATTCTGGTATCACTTCGTATTCCCAGGTAACCGCTACCCCTCCTGCCTTCAGCATCAGGCTGACGGAGCACATCTTTTCCATACTGAGACGGCAGGCTCGTTCGGCTTTCTTTTCATCAATGTCTCCTACTAGTGTATAGGCAAGGTGAATGGCGGTAAAGATGCGGGGCTCTTCTTCCCTACGGGTGCCGGTGACGGCGATCCGGATGTCTTTCAGCTCCTGTCGCTGCTTTTTGAGCAGCAGGATAATGTCAATACTTGAACAGCTCCCAACGGCAGACAGTACTAACTGCATCGGGCGCATAGCGGCGTTATGGCCTCCGATGGCGGGGCTGCCGTCAGTTTCAACGGTAAGGCCGTCCTGGTTAGTGGCTTGCAGGTGAAAGGCATCGTCGAGGCGGTGGAGGTTGATCGTCATGGTTATTAGTCGTTTAGTTCGTTAGTCTTTTGGTTCTCCAAGCTGCCCCACCCTGGAGGCAATAAAGGCGGGAATTCGTGCACTTAGGCAAGCTCAGCAGGGGCCGCAGCCGTGGTTACTGAGCTTGCCGAACGTACAGTTGCAAAGTAGGTTTTAAGAGCAGTGATTTGCCCTCACTTTACTCAATAATTGCTGTTCAATCCTCCAGCAGGGGCTGCCCCAGCACTACCCGCACTTCAGGGGATATACGTACGATGATCTTCAGGATCAGCGGATCCCTAAGCTGGGCGTTCGTCTTTTTGTGTAAGCGGTAAGCTGTCCGGATGGTACTAAGCACCATCGTAATGGAGGTCTCTCCCTTATGGTTCTCTAAACGCTCGGCAATGGATTCGTCTGACCAATCCTCATGACTGCCCAGCAATTCCACATTCAGAGATGGGCTGATGGCCAGCCCCATGGAAAAGCTGGTCATCTCCAGTCCGTATTCGGCCAGCTGCGGGAAAATCTCCAGCCAATCCTCGATCATTTGCAGGGTCTTCTCCCTGGCACCGTCGCCTACGGAGCCGGCCAGGTCACTTACACTCTGCCGTGCGGCATTCCAGATGTCTCCGAGCATGGGTTTATCTTTTGAATTTGATCTCTCCGCTCAGGCCGGCGTCAATCATCTCAGGACTGTCCATCAATTCCAGAAAGCCAAAGGTCTGAATCACCTGATTGCCCAACACTTCATGCCCCGGAAATCCCTTAACTCGCCTGACCTTTCCCGGAAATTCCATTTTGGTAACCATCACGGCATCAGCGAAAAGCTCTTTCATCATCTCCATTCCTTCTTCACCCAGTTCTTCTCCCTCAAAAGCATTGTCCATATAATCACTGACGGAACTGGTACGGATCAGTTTCTTCCCCTTTAAGGTCAATGATCCGGTGCCAAAATTTCTACCCGTCAGGCCGGACATCATTCCGCCAGCGCCACTACCATCCTCCTCCGGTGGCTGATTTGCATCAACGAGCAGGCTGTTCAACTCATTAAGTTCAGCGATGTCCTGAAATGGGAAGCGGGTAGTCATTATACTCTCTCCGGCAGTCAAATCCATCACGATTCGCCCTTCGCTACGTAGCACGAGTGCGCGCTCTTGTGCTGTCCACTGCGGGTTTACGGCAATGAAACCCTCATAAACGATAAAGGAAGAATCAATCCGCTGTTGCAGTTCTCCACTCTCTTTTTTCATCTCTGCTTCCATGGCCATCATCATCAGTGGGTTGTCGAACATTTTACTCATGTCGATGGTCACCACCTGAGTCCCCGAACCATCTCTTCGTATGGTCGTATGCTCCTCTACGGTCAGGCAGCTGGAAAGAAAGGTTGTGATGACGGCGACTAAAAGAAATAAGAGAATTCTTCTCATAAGGCAAAAATATTGGTGGAAGTCTACCCAACTAATGAGACGTAGGGGTGAAAGGTTGATGTTATCAGCGGGCCTTGCTCTTTGAAACGGTCTATTGCACCTGCGCACCGTCGCCCCAAAAACGAACAAAGCCCAACCTCCGTTTCCGGAAATTGGGCTACTGTTACTAAGAAGTGGTGCCGAAGGGGGGAGTCGAACCCCCACGCCCGAAAGCACACGTCCCTGAAACGTGCATGTCTACCAGTTTCATCACTTCGGCAAGCACAATTGGTCAGGTTCCCACTAAAGCGTTGAACAGGAACGGATTGGAAATCAGGGGCCAAACGTTCTGTACTACCGGGTACCTAAAAGAAAAACCCGCATCGTTTTACGGGTGGGCCGCAAAGGTAATGCGGAGGGTGAATTTACCAAACGTTCGGTGAAAAAAATCGCCTTTCCGTTCGGGAAAATTCTAATAAAATTACGTACCGACGGTGGGAATCGAACCCACACTTCCGAAGAAACTGGATTTTGAATCCAGCGCGTCTACCAATTCCGCCACGTCGGCAATTTACCATCAACCAGCCCGGCGGAAGGGAAAGTTGCGGAGCTTCTCTTTTGAAGCGGGGCAAAGGTAGAAAAAAGTTTGATAGATTGATAGCGTTATCAATCTATCAAACTACACCCCCCTCCAAATCATACTCCGTAGCCCCCGTGATTTTCACCTTTACCATATCGCCCATTCGGAGGTAAACGTCTTTGGCGGCAATGAGTACTTCGTTGTCTACGTCCGGGCTGTCAAATTCGGTACGCCCGACGTAGGTATCGTTGTCTTTTCGGTCGATGAGCACGTCGAGGGTCTTGCCCACCCTGGCCTCGTTAAGCTCAAGGCTGATTTCCTGCTGAATTTCCATCAGGCGATTGGCGCGCTGTGCCTTTAGCTCAGCCGGGACATCATCTTCGGCCTTGTGCGCACTGGTATCTTCTTCGTGGCTGTACTGGAAGACGCCCAGGCGCTCGAAGCGCATGTCTCTTACAAAATCACAGAGCTCCTCAAACTCTGCCTCCGTCTCTCCGGGATAACCGACCAGGAAGGTGGTGCGGATGGCAATGCCCGGCACCCGCTTGCGGGCGTAGCGGATCAGGTCTTCGGTCTCCGCACGGGTGATCTGGCGTCGCATCCGGAAAAGGACAGCGTCGGAGCCGTGTTGCAAGGGAATATCGAGGTAGTTGCACACCTTTGGCTGCTCGGCCATCACGTCGAAGATGTCCCGGGGAAATTTACTGGGATAAGCGTAGTGCAGCCGGATCCAGCGGATTCCTTCTACGGCAGACAGGGCTTCAAGCAATTTCGGCAGCGTGCGCTCTTTGTAGAGGTCAAGGCCGTAATAGGTCAACTCCTGCGCGATGAGCATCAGCTCCTTCACGCCGTTTTTTGCGAAGTGCTCAGCCTGCTTCACCAACTCTTCGATGGGGCGGCTGATGTGCTTGCCCCGCATCAGCGGGATGGCACAGAAGGAACAGGTACGGTTACAGCCTTCACTGATTTTCAGATAAGCGTAGTGTTCGGGCGTAGTGATGAAGCGCTCGCCAATCAGGTCGTGCTTGTAGTCTGCTTCCAGGCGATTAAGTAAGCCGGGCAGCTCCATCGTGCCGAAGTAATCGTCTACTTCGGGGATTTGCTCTTCCAGATTATCTTTATACCGCTGGCTAAGGCAGCCCGTTACGTAGAGTTTATCGATCTCTCCCTTCGTCTTCCGGTCAGCGTAATCAAGGATCGTATTGACACTTTCCTCCTTAGCTAAATCAATGAAGCCGCAGGTATTCACGATCACGATGTTCGCCTCTTCGTTGGCATCGTGCTTCACCTCGTAGTCGTTGGCTTGCAACTGCGTAATGATGTTCTCAGAATCCACCAGATTCTTGGAACACCCGAGGGTAATGACGTTGACTTTGTCCGGACGGAGCGTTTTGGTTTTCATAGGCAGCGCGAAGATACAGCGCGCGGCGCCGTTTTAGACGTCGCTGTGCTTCTTTTAGACGGCTCCGCCTTTTAGACGCGCTTCGCGCTTTTAGACGCCTTCGGCTTATAGGCTTCGTCTTTGGGGGTGCCTAAAAGCCGAAGGCGTCTAAAAGAAAACAAGTGCAGCGCTGTTTACGTCTAAAAGCGCAGCGTCTCAGGAATTCCTCAGGAATTCAATACTCTTCCCCGCCGAAGCCAAACTCCCCGTATCGTAGTTACCATCCTGCTCCACCATACAATAGGTTACGCCGAGTTCTTTACCGTAGCGCATGAGCTCTTTAATGGGCATATCCCCATCGGGAAGTTCTTCGAAGGCGTTTTCGGGAACGTCGGCAATTCGGGTAACGACGGGAGTACCCCGGTGAAGCTGCTTCAGGTGGAGTAGTTCCAGGCGGTCTTTGGCAGCGGTCATTACCTCGCGGGCGTCCTGGCCGGCGATCTGGGCCCAGAAGATGTCAAGCTCCCAGGGGGTGAGGTCACCGTCCATCCGTTCGGTAAGGATGTCGAAGCCGGTGGTGCCTTCAATGGGGTCCCACTCAAAGTTGTGGTTGTGGTAAGTGAGCTGCATGCCGGCAGACTTTGTTTTTTCTCCAGCTACGTTGAGCTGATCAGCGAGCCGCTTCCAGTCATCAGCCGAGGTGCGCTCCTCCGGGCGGAGGTAACCGAAGACGAGGTGGCTCAGGCCCGCTTTCGTAGCGGTTTCGAGCACTTCGCCAAAATCAAAGGGCGTATCATCCGGCGTGTATTTCCAGCCACCGGTTACGGTGTTCCAGTTAATGAAGGAGCTGTTGATTTTCAGGCCGAGGTCATCGCAGATCGGCTTAAGCTCCGCCAGCGTACGGGTATCTCCCAGCTCTACCTGGTGGTAGCCGAGCTCTTTGATGGTCTTCAGGGTTGCTGCGGGATCAATGGCCATCTGATCCCTGACGGTCCAGAGCTGGATGCCGATTTCGTCTACGTAAGGCAAGGGAGTTTCGGTCATGGGGGTGGGTTCTTCATCGGTGGCCGTTTCAGTAGCAGTAGTATTGCCACCACAACCCAGTACGCTTAGGCCGGCAGCGGCGACGACGGAGTGGCGGAGAAATTTACGGCGGGAGGGGGAGAGTTTTGACATGGTTTTTATGTTATTGTGGTGTAAGGTAGTCACTATTCGGGACCGGAGGTCCGTCTCTCGTAGTGTAGTGCGTATAACCAAATGCACGGACGAGCTGGTTCTACCTGTCTCAACTCCTTAACCAGCGGACAGCGGACAGCATACAGGCTGTATTGCACTGTATGCTGTATGCTGTCTGCTGAAATTCGTCGATGAAGGTTCGTACGGCAGCTGGTTGTGCATTTAGTTATACACCTCGTAGTGTAGGACAAGGCCCGTTTTCGTTAATTCTCCACGCGCGCGGAGCGCACGTAGTCCGTTCACGCGCGGAGCGCGTGGTGGCCAGGCCTGGTGCAGTGTAACATAAACCGCCGCACTTCCGCCTCCGTTGTAACCTGCCGTTCGTACTCGGGTAAACCGGGGATGCCCATGTACACATCAGGGTTCTGGTGTTCCATCGCTGAGGCAAGGGTGCCAAAAGCCGTAGCGTGGAACTGCGATACCCCCGTATAGGCCACCATTTCTGCTACGTTCTCCGGCGTGATGCCACAACCCGGGAGAATACCGATGCGGCCATCAGCTTTTTCCACCAGCTGGCGGATTGTTTCTTTGCCTTCCGGTACGGTGCCCGCCTGACCGCTGGTCAGGATTCGATCAACGCCCAGCTCAATCAACGTCTCCATTGCGGCAAAGGGGTCAACACAAACGTCGAAGGCACGATGAAATGTGACGGAGAGCTCCCCGGCTGCTTTTACCAAACTTTGCACCCGCGTCCGCGCCACCTCCCCCTTGCGGTCCAGCAGACCAAACACAACTCCAGCCACGCCTGTATCCCGACAAAATTTTACGTCTTCCAGCATCACGGCAAACTCCTGGTCACTATAATCAAAATCACCGCCACGGGGCCGGATCATCACCATCACGTCAATATCAACCGCTTGCCGACAGGCACGAATCGTACCGGGGCTGGGCGTAATGCCGCCTTCCACCAGCGCGGAACACAGTTCTACCCGCCGGGCGCCGCCGGCCTGAGCGGCAATGGCGTCGTCTACGGATTGGAGGCATACTTCGAATAGCATATTTGGTTCTTTGGTTCAATGGTTCTTTAGGGGCTGCCGCTGTTGCGAGAAAAGCCCCGCTGATTACCCCACCTTAGGCGCTTCTATTTTAAATTCCGGCACCAGCATCTCATTATCAACGGACTCATTCTTTACGGCATAATCGAAGCCCGACTGTATGCAATACGCGCCCGTTTGCCCTGCTTTGTTCAGAGCAATAAAGCCTACCTGAATATCTTTCCAATCCGGATTCTTACTGATCACCCGCTCCACGGCCCGCTTGCAGGCTTCGGTGGGGGAATGCCCCTGCCGCATAAACTCAACGACCAGAAAACAGCCACAGGCCCGGATGACGGCCTCACCCCAGCCGGTGGCGGTTGCGCCACCAATTTCATTATCAACGTAGAGGCCGGCCCCAATCAGGGGAGAGTCACCCACCCTGCCATGGTACTTAAATCCGGCGCCACTGGTGGTGCAGGCTCCGGCCAGATTGCCTTTTTCGTCCAGGGTCAGCAGACCGATGGTGTCGTGGTTTTCTACGTTGATGGGCGGACGATAATCCGGGTTTTTTGTCTGCCAATCGGCGTAAACCGCCCGGCTCCAGTCGGTGCTGAGGTCAGTTGCTTCCATACCCTGCGCGAGGGCAAAATCTTTAGCTCCCTGCCCAACGATCATCACGTGTGGCGTTCGCTCCATCACCATCCGCGCCAGCGAAATGGGATGCAGAATATCCGCTACCGCAGCCACCGAGCCACAGTCGCCCGCTGAATTCATGATGCAGGCATCCAGGGTGATGATGCCATCCCGATCAGGATAGGAGCCCCGCCCAACGGTATGCACCTCCGGGTCGGCTTCGGTCACCATCACGCCAGCTTCCGCAGCGTCCAGGGCCGAACCTCCACCAGAAAGCACCTCCCAGGCTTTGGCGTTTGCCAGCTGACCGTGCCGCCAGGTAGAGATGACGACGGGGCGAATGGGCTCAATTTTCGCTTTGGGCGTAGTTTCATCCCCTTCACAGGAAGACAAGACGGGAACAAGGGCTCCCGCAGCTGGCAGGGTTCGAAGGAATTGGCGACGGGTAGACATGGGCGCAAGAATTGATTAGGGGCCGGTAAATATAGGATTCTCCCGTTAGCAACTTGTAAGCGTGTGTATCACAATTTGCACCAATGCCCCTCGATTACCATCTCGGCTCCTTTCAGTCGCTCGATGTTCACTCGGGGACCGTCGTTTAGAGTAAAGCCCGTCAACAAATTTCGTCTGAGGCGAAATTTGTTGACGGGCCATTCCGGCCAGCCGGCGGACCGACCCTCGTTCCTTGGGAATCGGGCCGAAGGCTTGGCCTACCACTTCGGCAGCTGCATCGTCAGACAATGCAAAGCACCGTGTTGCCCGATGAAGGGCCGGCAATCAAGGGGTACAACCTCATATTTTCCGTACTTCTCAAAAACAGCGATGGCTGCTGCATCCGCGGTTTTTCCGGGATGACCATCTTCTTCTGCCGCAAAATAGACAGGCACAAAAACCGTTCCGTTGCTGATCAGGAAATTGACGTAGGATGCTGGAAGGCGATGGCCGTCTTCTCCGTGAATGGCTGGCGGCAAAGGAAGTGCCAGTAGTTTGTAAGGTTTGTTGTGGGGCGTCACCAGGTATTTAAGGTCTTCCCACATTTCCTTCAGGCCGGTGTACTGTGGATCCTGCATATCCTCGCAGCTGGTGTAGGCAATGGTACGCTCATCGAGGTAGCGGGCCAGGGTGTCGATGTGGGCGTCGGTGTCGTCACCGATCAGCTCACCATCGGTGAGCCAGTAGACATCGGTTTTGCGGCCAAACCATGACTGCAGGTATTTTTCGGCCATTTCCGGGTCATCCCAATCGTTGCGGCCGGCACTGAAGAGGCATTTGGTGGTGGTGAGCATTGAGCCCATTCCGTCGGATTCGATGGAGCCGCCTTCAAGGACAAAATCAATGCGCATCCGTTCTACTTCCGGGAATTTTGCTTCTTGGAATCGCTGAGGGAATTGATTGTCTTCGGTCGCCTCAAACTTTCCGCCCCAACCGTTGAAGGTAAAATCCAGGAATACCGGCTTTTGCTCCTTATTGAATACGGTGATGGGCCCGTAGTCGCGTATCCAGCAATCGTTGGTGGGGCATTCCATGGTTTCGCCTTCAAAATGTTCAGCGTAGCCGTCGAAGTGTTCGCGGTCGCTTACGACCATGAGCACCGGGGTTATGGCATTCACAGCGTTAGCGGCGGAAATCATGGCGGCGGAAGCGGCGTGAAGTTGCTCCCCCCAATCCCCATCCCGGCGGGGAAAAGTAAAGAGGACGAGTTGCTGGGCTTCCCATTCTGCGGGCAGACGCATGGACAGTAATTTTATTTTGGTTTGAGGTCGCGAAGATAGCTGCTTAACTTTGGGCAATGAATCAAGTTCGCCATTCTTTCTGGTTGGTAGTGAAAGTCGTGTTTCTGGGCGCGGTCGCAGGTGCAATTTCAGCTTGTGAAGCAGAGGGCAAGCTACCGCCGACGGAAATCCCTGATGGTATGGTATGGATAGCGGGCAACGACGAACACCCTTCTTTCCTGATGGACGCTACCGAAATCACGACCGCTCAGTTCGCGAATTTCGTGGAAGAGACCGGCTACGTCTCCGAAGCAGAAGACTTCGGCTGGTCCGGCGTATTCAACAAAGATACTTTAGCCTGGCTACCGATTGACCGTGCCAACTGGCGCTACCCACTCGGGCCCGACTCAGCTGCCGCCCGGGCTGATCACCCCGTAACCCAGGTAAGCCTGCGCGACGCAAATGCCTACGCCCAATGGGCCGGCAAAAGCCTGCCCACTGAAGAGGAGTGGATGTGGGCCGCTTCCCAGAGCGGCCGCTACAAAGACTACCCCTGGGGCGAAGAAATGGTCCCCAACGGAAAATACCCCGGCAACTGGTGGCAGGGGCCCTTCCCCTACGAAGACAATGTGCTGGACGGCTTCCCCGGCATCGCCCCGGTAAAATCGTTTCCCGCTGCCGGCAACGGACTCTTTGACATCTCTGGCAACGTTTGGGAGTGGACCGCTACGAAACGGCCAAAGACGGGAGAATCCGTCATCAAGGGCGGCTCCTTCCTGTGCAGCACTTCCTACTGCACCGGCTTCAACTTTCGCCAAAACCAGTATACCCCGGCCGATAGCGGCCTGAACCACCTTGGGTTCCGGCTAATCATCAGGTAGAGCGGACACCTTGCTCCATTTACCCTTCCACCGCACCCGTACGTTCGGCAAGCTAAGTTACCACGTCAGCGCCCGACCTCCACAACCACCAAATGAGGCCAAACTGAATAAGCAAGCGAATAACGGCGGCCGCTTTTGACCCGACGAGCGGCCTTTCTCTCGCCAGATCCATCACGTGCAGCGGCAGGAAGATCACCATCAACGCAAAGGCCGCCCAAATAGCGTACTTTCTTGTCGGTTCAAAAAACATCGCCGCACCGATCAGGATTTCCGCCAGGCCTCCGGCGGCATTGGCCAGCTGCTTCGGGAACCACTCCGGCATGAAGGGGTCGTAGAAAGCCGGGTTGTAAAAATGGTAAAGCCCCGCCAGCAGCAGGACGACTGCAAAGCCGATCATGGGATAAGACATGGCCCGAAGGTAATCAAACCATTACCTTCACCGCCGTGAAAGTACATGTCTACTATATCGGCAAAACCAGTGAAGCCTACCTCAAAGAAGGCGAGGCCATCTATGCCAAACGCCTGAAGCACTATCTGCCGGTCACCTTCGAGGTACTGCCTGATGTGAAGGGCGGCGGAAAGCTAAGCCCCGACCGGCTAAAAGAGAAAGAAGGAGAAATGGTGCTCTTGCGACTAAAAAACGATGATGGCCTTATCCTGCTCGATGAAGGAGGCAAAGCATTCGGAAGTGTCGACTTTGCAAGGTGGATGGACAAACAATTGCAACGCCCCTACCGCCGTCTCATCTTTCTGGTAGGTGGTGCTTATGGCTTCCCGCCCGCCATCTATGAACGGGCGAACGGGAAGCTGTCTTTAAGCAAAATGACCTTCAGCCACCAGATGATCCGGCTATTCTTCGCTGAGCAACTTTATCGTGCCATGACCATCCTTCGCGGTGAGAAGTACCATAATGAGTGATGCTGCCATAAGTTAAAGTCTGTCAGGATAAGGCCAGAGACCGTCAAATCAGCTATTGTATAGTGATGTATTGTTCCCCTCCCTATATCTTTGTGCTCAATTGACGACCTACCAATGAAAATTTATCTTGCCTGTATTTTGTTAGTTTTTGGAATCAGTCTTTGTGCCCAAAACACTTACCATGAAATAACTGAGCTAAACGGGGAAGAACGTTGGCTACGTGGAAGTCTTGCCACGGCCAATCCTTCGCACGTCATGATTTATCAATTTGGCGGAGCGATCACTAATACTGGCGGCAACAACATTGGTTACCTTAGTTCAATCGAAGGAGCGGGCCATTATGACCTGAACAAGGTGCTACGGCTTAGCGGGGACACTACCTTTCTGGAATTTCCTATTCTCCACGATTACGACCTGGCGGTTAGCCAGGTAATTGGCGTTAATTCAGGCAAGGAGCCAGGCTTTCCGAATGGGTTGGCCGTCAGTCAGGAGTTTGACGGAGACACCGGAGGTGTCATTTTCCTTGCTGCTGATGATCGCCTGACGATTGGCGGAACGCTTGATGCCAGCAAAGTTGGTTTCCGTGGAGCGAGAGGTAACGAAGTAGTAAGCGATTGTGGTCGATTTACGGTCTTCAGCGGAGAGGTGTACGGAATAGACAACTGGCGTGGCTCGCCCCGTGCGGAAGGCGTAAGTTCCATTGCTGTTGGACAGGAACAAGGCAGAGCTCCCGCAGCGAACGGCGGCGGCGGTGGGAATGACCACAACACAGGCGGCGGCGGTGGTGGCAACGTTGCGGAGGGCGGCGGCGGCGGTATCAATGTCGTTAACGGTATTTTCAATCGCGCCTGCCGTGGCACCTTTCCTGGTCGTGGTGGCCGGGGGCTGCCGGCGGAAAACAATCGTATTTACTTTGGTGGCGGCGGTGGCGCGGGCCACGCCAACAACACGAACACTGCTAGTGGCGGCAACGGAGGCGGCATCATTGTACTCTGGTCTCCTGTCATTGAATTTCTGCAAGGGACTGAACTTCTCGCCGATGGCGAAGATGGCCGGACGGTAACCGGAGACGGTGCCGGAGGTGGCGGCGCAGCGGGCACACTACTTTTAGTTGCTGATGTAGTGAGTGGCAGTCCTGACATCTCCCTCAATGGAGGTCAGGGTGGAAGCGTCAATAATTCAGGAAGGCGTTGTTTTGGCCCCGGCGGCGGTGGCGGCGGTGGCAGATTGATCACGGCAGTCACTGACCGGACAGGCTACTCACCAGCCATGTCTCTCGACGCCGGAGGAAGCGGGCTACGACTCGGATCTTCGGGATGCGGCCCTACCGAAAACCCAGCTGGAACCGGCACCAACGGCGGTCAGCAAGTTATGCAGATTCCAGTCCCCTTCGCGGGCCTGGGCATCAGTGCTGACACCATCTGCAGTAACCTTACGCTGGCCATTACTGACGAGAGTGCCGGCGCGCAGCAAGTAAACTGGGCCATCAGCCCGGAAAGCGACAACCTAACCA
>ENA-ORXT01002696-ORXT01002696.1-marine-metagenome-genome-assembly--contig:-NODE-2696-length-20719-cov-4.402093_pt1 | contig 20719 bp, 12 predicted proteins | sample MGYA00237868_ERZ511482 | MGnify/ENA metagenome assembly ERZ511482
GGTGGATCGCCAAGCAGGGACGGAAACTGAAGAAAAAGATAAAAGACTTCTTCGGTAAAGACGGCAAGGGTAAAGAAAAAGCGGGGAGCGGAAAAGATGGTAAATTTACCGACAAGGACCGGAAGGCCGGTCTGGCTGCCTTCGAAAAAGCTGAGAAGCCCTACGTAAAGGACAATAAGATTGGGCGGGAGGATGCTGGTAGGGTGGCTAGGACGGTTGGTAAGCAGCACCCTGTGTTCAAGTCTATTTCTGTTGTTGATGGGGGGGATGACTGGGAGTATGGGTATGTTATGCGGGCGAAGGTGGTAACCCCATCAATAAAACCGGAACACGATTTTAAAGAAAGGGCAGCGGCTATCAAGAAAAATGCTGTTGACAGAAAGGAAAGAAAAATTAAAGCAAAAGATCCTAGCAAAACGGTACACAATATCGCTATATCAGCATTAGTGGTGGCCGTGGGAGTTTCCGAATCAGGTAAGGTGTATTCCACCCTGAATACGGGGGCAACACGTACCTTCTTGAATGAAGTTAAGGCTTCGATTTCCGGAAAAGAGACTTTTGCAGGAACTTATGGTGGGGATTTACATGCAGAGGAAAATCTAACCAAAGGAGCTAAATCAATGGGCGAAAAAATCATACATCTAGATGTTTCCAATCCAATATGTCTTGATTGCCAGAGAAGAGTAATCGAAGCATTAGATATTTTAACAAGTACGGGATTCACCGGGAAAAGACCAAGAGCCAGAGAGAAAAGAGAACAACAGGAGGCTGTTGATAAGTTTCAATTGTCAATTTTTGACTTGATTTAAAATAAAATTATTTAGACATGGAGAATGTATATGAAGTGTATATGAATAATGATTTCAAAAAAGCATTTTCAATGGTAGATGCTAATCCGGACTTTATGAAGTCTGGTTCGGATCAGGCAATGCTTTTAATTACTGAGATAATGAACCGAGTAGATAATAATCTCAAATTAATAGTCAGAAAATTATTTGAACTTGATTATGAATTTGAAGATGAGGGGGCTGTAATCGGAAACTACGATAGCATTGGTCTGGTTGAAAGGCTGGAGGAAATGGTGAAGCCATTTGGAAACATTTCTCTTTCTTACTGTCAGTTTATCAGACAGTTTGGATGTTTAAATTTAATTGGTTCATTTCCTGAGGAGATTGAAAATGAGTCGCATCCGATTCTTGATCCATTGCATTTTTATTCCCTTAAAGATGTATATGAATATCACGAATTTGTACTGACGGATAGTAATGAATTGCCATTAATAAACGGTGATCCTTATTTGTTAATTTCGAAAGATGAGTTAAGTAAGGAAGGGACTTCTGGTTCCGGTCTCGGATACGGTATTAAATTATTAGCCACTCCAGGGTTAGATGCAGAGATATGTAATTATGGAATGGATGTCAATTTTCTGGGATATCTAAGATTAGGGATATTTTGGGGGGGGTTCCCTAATATGCAATGGTTCTTCGAAGATGTGGATAAGTCGCTAAAGGAGAAGATTCGTTATTTGCAAGAGGGGATAGTGAAGTTTTAAATCAAATTAGTAATCAAGCAAATATTAGCCTCCCCCATGCCCAAAATCTCCCTAGCCATCCAAAAAGGAGGCTCCGGCAAAACAACCACCGCCATAAACCTAGCCGCAGCCCTCCGCCGCATGGGCCGCACCGTACTCCTCGTTGACCTGGACCCCCAAGCCAACCTAACCCACTCCCTCGGCCTCCACGGAAAAGAAGAGCCGGAATGCAACATCTACCACCTGTTAAAACAAGAAATGAACGGCGAAACCGCCGGAATAAAGGACATCATAGTAACCACCAAATCCGGCCTACCGCTCGTACCCGCCGGCATCGAACTGGCCGACGCCGAACTAGAACTCGTTTCCACCTACGGCCGCGAGCACATCATAAAACGCCTCCTCGCCCCCGTCGAGGCCGACTACGACTTCATCTTCATCGACTGCCCGCCGGCGGTCGGCATGCTGACCGTCAACGCCCTGGTAGCCAGCGATTTCGTTATCTTACCACTGCAGGCCGAGTTCCTGCCGCGCAAGGGCCTCGAAAGCTACTACCGCCACCACCAGCGCCTGCAACGGACGCTGAACCCCGACCTGCGCATCCTCGGTCTGGTGCTCTCCCGCTTCGACGGGCGGAAGAACCTGCATCAGCGCTCCAAGGAAACGCTGGAAGAAGCGTACCCCGGTTGGCTCTTCCCCACCGCCATCCGCACCAACGTCGCCCTGGCCGAGGCCCAGGAGGCCGGCGTCGACGTGTTCACCCACGCGCCGAACGCCAACGGGGCCGAAGACTATTTGCACCTGGCCTACGAGGTCGAAAAACGGCTGGCCGATGGAGCCTTGCCCGTGGAGGTACCCTAGCTCGCCCCGCATTGCTCCTTGAATCCTCCCCTTGCACCTGCGGCCCCGCCCATAAACGCAACGCCCCAATAGACCAATAACACCAATAGACCAAAATACCAATACGATGCAATCCCAGCAAAACCCCCATTTCCAATCCCACCGCAAGGACCACTTCACCCGCCTCTTCCCCGAGCTCGAAGCTCTCGAACTGTCCGACCGCCAGTGCTGGGCCTACGCCCAGAAAATGATGGACTGGGGTGCCCTGGACAACCCCGACAGCAAATCCATCACCAACGGCGTGGCCATCTTCAGCCAGTTCCTGGCGCACGACATCACCTTCGACGCCAACAGTCGCCTGCGCGCCGGCAACCGCGTGGCCGGCATCGCCAACGACCGGACGATCAACCTCGACCTCGACTGCCTCTACGGCCAGAAAACGCAGGACTTTTACTACGACGCCAAGGACACCGACAAGCTGCTGCTCGGCGAGGAATACACCGACGGCACCCACCGGTGGCGCGATCTGCAACGCAACGCCCAGCATAAAGCCATCATCGGCGACAGCCGCAACGACGAGAACATCATTGTCTCGCGGTTGCACGTGCTATTCACCGAATTTCATAACCGCATGGTGGATCACCTGCGGGCAACCGGCGAACCGCAAAAGGTCTTTGCCGCCGCCCGCCGCGCGGTGATCTGGCACTACCAGTGGCTGATCATCCATGAGTTCCTGGGTAAGATGATCGACCCGAGCACTTTCAACCGGTTGCTGAAGGACCCGCCGCGCTTTTACACCTGGCCCGGCCCGCTGCCGCTGGAGTTTACCGGCGCGGCTTTCCGCACCGGCCACAGCCAGACGCGGGACCTCAACCGCATCAACGAAAACACGGAAAAGAAACTCTTCGACCTCGGCTTTTTCACGGCGATGGAGGAGTACGTCGACTGGCGCTACCTCTTCGATTTCGGCTGCGGCCGCGTGCAGTTCGCCCGCCCGCTCGACGTGCGGATCGGGCGGTCGTTCCACCGGCTGCCCTTCGTGAAGAGCAAGGACGTGAAGGAGCAGTCGCTGCCCTTCCGCAACATCCGGCGCGGTGTCGGCTACGGGTTGCCGAGTGGGGAAAAGGTGGCGATGCGCCTCGGCCTGGACCCGCTGACCGTGCCACTGACGGAGAAACTTTGTACGGCCGGTACGCCCTTATGGTACTACATCCTGCACGAAGCGGAAATGCTTGGCCACGGCGAATACCTCGGCCCGGTGGGCGGCACCATCCTCGGCGAATGCTTCCTGACCATCATGCGCCACGACGACGAGAGTTACCTCAAACGCTACCCGCGCTGGCGACCGACGCTGGGCCGTAACGAACACCGGTTCGACTTCGTGGACCTGATCAATTTCGTTAACGAGTCGTAGTGCCGCTGCGCGGCTTTTTAGCTCACAGAGTCCCACGGAGGACTACACAGAGTCCAACGTTGGAGTAGCACGTCAAAAGTACTCTTCCCTTCCTCTTTTCACCCCTTATTCTTTTACCCATGGCCTTCAAATCCACCCGCCGCTCCCGCCGCCACCGCACGCCGCAAGCGGAACCTGAACAGGAGAAAACCGCTTTCTTTCAGCCGCTGTCGCCCGCCGTGCAGCCCAAACTGAAGGTCGGCGCACCCGATGATAAATACGAACGGGAGGCGGACAGTGTCGCCGACAAAGTAGTCAGCGGCCAGACCGAAACGCCCGCCATTCAGACCGTGGCCGACAGCCGCATGGAGCGGGATCGGGAGGTGCAGGAGAAGCACGACGATACGGCGCGGCCGCGGGTGCAACGGATGGAGCAAGGGCCGGAGGAGGAACCCGTACAGCGTATGGGCGCGGAGGAAGAAGAGCCGGTCCAGCAAATGAGCGCGGAAGAGGAGGAGCCCGTCCAGCAAATGAGCGCGGAAGAGGAAGAGCCGATCCAGCAAATGGGCGCGGCGGAAGAGGAGGAGCCCGTCCAACAAATGGGTGCGGCGGAAGAGGAGGAGCCCGTCCAGACCAAGGCTTCCAAATCTCCGTCTTCCGCCCGGCCCGGCCTGTCGTCGCGCCTGAAAAGCCGGGCGGGTAGCGGCAAGCCCCTGGCCGGCGACACCAAAGCGAAAATGGAAAGCGGCTTCGGCCGTGATTTCTCCGGCGTCAGCGTGCATACCGACGCCGCGGCGAACGAGATGAACCGGGAGTTGGGCGCGCGGGCCTTCGCGCGGGGCAACGACGTTTACTTCCGCTCCGGCGAATACAACCCGGATACGGCGGCGGGGCAACGGTTGCTGGCGCACGAGTTGACGCATACGGTGCAGCAGGGTGGGGGCGCGCCGAAAAGCGAGGTGCCGGGCGTGCAGCGCAACTGGGACAAATCCACCGGCTTCCCGTCGTTGGGCGGCGATGCGGTACACGTGAAGGTGAATCTGACCTTTGCCGGAGCGGTACTCAATAAGAGCAGCAATGCGGGACTGAATACTTCCGCTCTGGCCACCGCCGCGAAAAACCAGATCGAGCGGACGTATAAGGGGAAGATTCACAAGACGTTTATGGGCATGCGCGTGGTGTATGACGTAACAACCACCGCCACGATCCGGACGATCGCCAAACTCAGTGACCTGTCCTTCGGTAAGGAGCACGTGCTCGTTGTGCTTGACGACAGCCACCCGAAAGTTAAAGGCATTTACGGTCGTGGCCCGTTTTACGGCAGCATCGTTTACCTCAACGAACAGTACGTCCCCGGAATGATCTCCGGCGCGGACGTCAACACCATCCCGCACGAAGTCGGCCACACCGCCGGCCTGAAGCACCTGATGGAAAAGGGGGAAGAGGCAAGTATGATCGGCAAGGCCATCAAGCGGATCCACCACGCCTTGAACCCCGACAACATCATGTGGCGCGGCGGCGGCCACCCCAGTTACTCCATGGCCGATGCGGATAAGAAACTGACCAAAACCAACGGCGGGCAACTTGAAGACATCAAGGACAACATCGACGACGGGAAGCTGAATAACATCAGCGTACTTTCCTTCTTAGATCTCGCCAAACTGAAGTAAGCGTCCTTCCCCTCCTCTTCCCTTTTCGCCCATCGTCCTTTACCCGTCATGACCGCTCACCAACTAGCCTCCGCCACCAACATCCTCCGTAATCTCCTCGCCTTCCACCTTAACGGGTCAGGAGACGACGACGAACGGCGGGAACTGCTACGCGAAACCCTGGAGCTAAAGGAACTGTACCCCCTGCCCGACGCCCCCTGGACCGACGAGGCCCGCGTCGTCTGGCTGCTCGCCCTGCTGCCCCACGTCGAGCCCGAATCCGTCGGCCGGTTGCTGCGCGAGCAGGTGGCCGAAGCGGGGGACTTTCCCGCGCTCGGCGGCGCGAAGGGGGAGCAGTTTCGTGGTATCCTGCCAACGGGCCAGACCGCGCTCTTCCTGCTGGCGGGTAACCACGCGGCCTGGCGGTCGGAGGCGCGCGCCCTCTTCGCCGCCGATCACTTCCTGGCCGAAAAACGGCTGTTGCTGCTGGCCGACGTACCGGCCGGCGAACCCCGCTTTTGCGGTAAGCTGTTGCCCGACGCCGACGCCGTGGAACGCATCCTGACCGGCCGGGAGGCCCGGCCCCACTTCACCGCCCGCTTCCCCGCCGAACGGCTGACGACGGAGATGGAATGGGAAGACCTCGTACTGTCACCGTACACCTTCGACCAACTGAACGAGATCATCGCCTGGACGAAACACGGGGACATCCTGCTCAACGAATGGGGGATGCGCAAACGGATCAAGCCCGGCTTCCGCGCCCTCTTTCACGGACCCCCGGGCACCGGCAAAACCCTGACGGCCAGCCTGATCGGTAAGGTGACCTGCCGCGACGTATACCGGGTGGACCTTTCGATGGTGGTCTCCAAATACATCGGCGAGACGGAGAAAAACCTCGCGGCCCTCTTCACCAAAGCGGAGAATAAGGACTGGATCCTGTTCTTTGACGAAGCCGATGCCCTGTTCGGAAAGCGTACGGCCACCAAGGACGCCCACGACCGCCACGCGAACCAGGAGGTCAGCTACCTGCTTCAAAGGGTGGAGAGCTACAACGGGCTCGTCGTTTTGGCCTCTAACTTTAAAAGCAACCTCGACGACGCATTTATGCGGCGTTTTCAGTCGGTCATCCCGTTCATGCTCCCCAATGCGGAGGAACGCGGAAAGCTGTGGGACAAGGCCTGGCCGGCCGGCGACCACCTGGTTTTTCCTTCCGGTCATGACAACAAGCGGCTGGCCGCTGATTTTGAAGTCAGTGGCGCGACGATCAATAATGTCGTTCAGAAAGTATGCCTTCACGTCCTGATGACGGGCGACAAGGTGGTGACGTTCCAACTGGTGCTGGAAATGCTGCGACGCGAGATGAGTAAGGAGGGAAGGTTGATCTGAGAAGTGGGAAATGGGAAGTGCTGCCGCATGTTACAGCGGCAGCACTTCCCACTTTTTACTTCCTACTTCTCACTTGAGGGCGGTGCCGCGGGTAAAAAAATCGTTAAGGGGCCAAATGGGCGCGCGGGAAACCAAACACATTCACGTTAGGGGAGGTTATAACGCAACCGTAAAAACGGCTCATCAACCTCTCACCGGCTTTGGCAAAAAGTATTCCCCGCAAAATTCTGAAGGTCTTACTTTGGATCATCGGTATCATCATCGGTCTGTTGCTGCTCGTATTCGTGCTGCTGCAAATCCCCGCCGTTCAGCAACGGGCGGCGAAGGAGGTGGTGAAAATTGCTAAAAGTAGTCTGAACACCGACCTCGGCATCGGCTCCATCGACCTGGATTTCCCGAGTCGCATCGAGATCGACGATTTCTACCTGAATAATCCGGCGGGCGACAGCATCGCGCGGGTGGGGCACCTGGGCGTGGGCATCAACATGCTCGGCCTGCTGAGCTCGCGGGTGGAGGTAACCGAGATCATCCTGCGCGACGTCTACGCCAACGTGGTGACCACCGATTCTTCTTCCAACATCGCTTTCCTGCTCGGTACCGACGTCAAAGCGGATACCGTGGACAGCGAACTCCTGCTTCAGGACACTACCGTCGTGGACACCACCGGCGGCGGCTGGCAGGTGGTCGCGGCCGGAACGACGCTGCTGCTGGACCGCGCCAACCTCTATTATCAGGACGATCCGACCGGCATCCTCGCCGACGTCGAAGCGCGCCGACTGGCCGCCAAACTCAACGACCTCGACCTCGTCGGGCAGGTGTACGACATCGACTACCTGGAACTGGAGGGTACTACGGCCCTCGTCGGCATCGGCGCGAGCTCCACGCCCGCCGATACCACGGCCGCGGCGGCGGCGGAGATGCAACTGCTGGCCGGCCGGCTCACCATCCAGGAAACGGATTTTGCGCTAGAGATGGAAGGCACCGACATTCAGACCGGTCTGCCCTACGTCAACCTGGAAGGAGCGGACCTGCGGCTGGGCGAGTTGCTCAGCTTCACCGGCGAGTTGTTCCAGACGCGTAACCTGGAATTCAGCATGGATACCCCGGCCCCGAAATTGATCGGACCGGGTATAGATTACAACCACCTGGCCCTTACCGGCGTCGAGGCGGAAGCCACCGACGTGGCGTACGTGGTCGATTCCCTGCACCTGCGGCTGCGCCAACTGAGCGGAAAAGAGAAAAGCGGGCTCCACCTGCAACGTACGGAGGGTACGGTGATTTACACCCCCAACTTCCTGAGCCTCGATAACTTCTTGCTGCGCACCGCCAATTCAGAACTGACAAGCGACGAGACGGAGGTGGTTTATGACTTCGCCGGTGGCGACCTCGACGAGATGCTGGCGCGCCTGCAACTCGACGGATTCCTGGGGCTGAAAGACATGGCCTACGTGGCGCCGCAAATGCTGGACATCCCCGTTGTCGGTACCAACCTCGGGCAAAAAGTTACCTTTTCCGTACGCGCCAACGGAACGATGGGTGCGATGGAGTTGAGCCGCATCCAGATCGACGGCCCCGGCGTGAAGGTGCGCGCCAACGGCCGTGTGGAAAACGCGCTCGACGTGAAACGCATCGCCGGTCGCCTCAACCTGCGCGAGTTCAGCGTAACGCCCGGCCCGCTGCTGCCCCTGGTGCCCGAAGGCATGCTGCCGCCCGATATCGACTGGCCGAAGAAGGTCGTCGCCGAAGGCACCGCGGAATACCGCAACGACCGGCTGGTGATGGACCTTTACGCCGTCGAAAACCGGGAGTTTGGCAACGGCATGAAAAGCCGCGTAAAGACCAGCGGTGCAATCAACGGCGTACAGACCTTCCCCAAAACGCGGCTCGACGTAGCCCTCGATACACTGCTGGCCACCCGCGCCACCATCCTGGCCTACGTCCCGCCCGGCAGCTTGCCGGAGGATTACAAAATACCCGATTTCGTACGCGGTAGCGGAACGGTTTCCGGGCCGATGGAAGACCTGGACGTGAACCTGAAACTAAGTCTGCCGGGTGAAAACACCTTTGCGAGTATCAACGGCAATATTCAAAATGCACTCGACCCCGACAAGCTCCGACTGGACCTGGGCATCAGTGATCTGGCCGTCAACGTCACCGACGTCAAGGCGATCTTGCCCGACAGCCTGCTGCCCGCTAACCTGAACTTGCCGAACCTGCGGGTAAGCAACGCGAAGATTTCCGGCACGCCGACCAACCTGACCTTCACCGTTCCGCTGGAGACGGACAACGGCAACTGGCAACTCGATGGCCGTTACAATCCGGAAGATCTGGACGTGAGCGTATCCGTCGAGGGCGTCAGTCTGCCCGACCTGTTCACCGGAAAGGTCAGCGACAGCCTGCGCGCGCTCAACCTCGGTAAAATAGACCTGACGGCTGACGTTAAGGGCACGCTGGAACCCGCCATGAACCTCGTCGTCGACGCCACCATCGGCGGTACGGATAGGGAACAATGGTTGGACTTCAACGCCTTGGTACAGGAAAATAACTACGAAGCGGAGTTCCAGATCACTCACCCCGCTTTTTTGGCGGAGGGCGCGGGTGCCTACAAGATCGGCAAAGACAGCGTTGCTTCGGTTAACGCCCTGGTGAACCTCGAACGCGTCGACCTCCAGAAATGGGAAGTCACGGAGGTACCCATGCTGCTGAGTGGTAACCTCGTTGCGCGCAGCGAAGGCCTGGACCCCTATAATCTGGAAGCCTACGCCCGCCTCGACAGTATTTTTCTGCGCGGAGCGGAGGGCAGCAGCTACGTCGACAGCCTGGCCCTGACGGCGAGCATGCACGACTGGGACAACGAGATCTACATCAAATCCGACGTGCTCGACGCCGAACTGCTGGGCCGTTTCGACCCGCTGAAAACCCCCGAAAAATTGATGAAGTTCATCATGGCGTACTGGGAGGAGGATCTGCGCCAGCCCGACCCCGTGGAAAACGGTAGCGAGCTGGATTTCGTGCTCGACCTCAAGCGGCCGCAACCGCTGACCGGCGGTCTGGTGGCGGGCTTGAATAAACTTTCGCCGATGAAGATGTCGCTGCTCTACCGCGACGCCAGTCCGTCGCTGCTCTTCAGCCTGGACCTTAAAGAAATAGATTACGCCGGTCTCGACGCGCGCGACCTGGAGCTCCGCATGATCGGCGATACCGTTGCGCTCAACTTCGAGGCGGACTGGGCCGACATCAACTACAACGACCAGGTTCAACTCGGCAAAACCCGCCTCTCCGGCGAAACGGTCGACGATCAAATTCTGGTGGAGCTGAAGATGTACTCCGCTACGGACAGCCTGCGCCACTATCTAGGTCTCTACGTCGATCCGGAATCCGATACCATCAGCGTTCGGCTGGAGGAGGAGCAAATTCTGAATTTCGAGACGTGGACCGTTCCGCCCTCGAACCTCATCACGATGGCCGGGCCGAGCCTCCTGATCCGTGACTTCGCGTTGCGACACGATGAACAATCGCTGACCGCCGAGACGACCGACCCGGGCGACGTGGTAATTACTTTCGGTGATTTTCAGTTGCAAACACCGAGCCGCCTGATCTTCAGCGAAGAGGAGGTGGCCGCCGGCACGGTCAACGGGACCGTCGGGCTGGATAATGCGCTGACCAACCTCGGTATCAAATCCGACCTGAAGGTGACCGACCTGAAATGGACCGGTACGCTGCTGGGCGACGTCGAAGCGGAGGTAACGTCTAACGACGAGCAACTCTATAAGGTGGATGTGCGCCTGGAAAAGGCGGGCAATAACGCCAACGTTACCGGCACCGTATTGTTAGACGGGCCGATCGATCTGGTGGCGGATATCAATAAACTGAAGTTGGAGGCCGCCGAGCCGTTCAGCCTCGGTTACCTGAAAAATACGGAGGGCTACCTGACGGGCGACGTCAAGATCGGTGGAACCATCGAAGCGCCCGACCTGGACGGGCAGCTGAAATTCGTTGACGCCAGTCTGGTGATCAGCCTGTTGGGCGAACGCTTCCGGGTAGGGGATAAGCCGATTACTTTCAACAACAGCCTGATCTCCTTCGGTAACGACTTCCGCATCTACGACAGCGCGAACGGTTACGCCAAAGTGAGTGGTAAGGTGAACATGTCCGATCTTGAAAACATCGAGTTGGATATGCTGGTGACGGCGGACGATTTCATCGCCATTAATTCCACGAAAGACGACAACGAGATGTACTTCGGCAAGATGTCGGTCGATGCGCGGGTGGAGATCGGCGGAACGGCCGTCAAGCCGGTGGTGGACGTGACGGCGACGACCAATGAAGACTCCGAGATCACCTATGTATACACCCTGCCCGGCGCGGGACTGGTGGAATCAGAGGGCATCATCGAGTTCGCCGAGCAGTACCAGTGGCGCGACATCATCCGGCGCGACACGACGAAGAGCGATACCATTTTCACCGAAACGGCGGGCGTCCGGATGACGCTCGATTTGGAAGTGAAACCCAACGTAGAGGTAACCGTGGTGGTCGACCCCGTTTCCGGTCAGGAGTTCGTCGGTCGGGCGGAGGGTAACCTGACCTTGGAAATATTCCCCGACGGACGGATGGAAGCCGTAGGCCGCGTCGAGATCGTGGAGGGCGTATACGACTTCGTGTACCAGAAGATCATCAATAAGAAGTTCCAGGTGCTCAAGGGCAGCAACGTGCAGTTCACCGGCGACCTGATCAACCCGCAGCTCGACATGAAGATCCGCTACCTGGCCCGAACGACGCCGCTGCCGCTGGTGCAGGGCGTGATGGGCGAAGGCGTGGAGGTGAGCGGCCTGCGGCGCAGCCAAACTTTTAACGTCGACGTTTCCCTGGAGGGTGACCTGCAGGGCAGCCGCATCGTGACCGACGTTTCCTACCCGGACGACGCGTACGGCAACCTCGGCATCGGGGCTATCAACGACGCGCTCGGCACCCTGCGGCAGGACGAAAGCCGGATGACGGCGACGGCCTTCCAGCTGCTGGCCTTCAATAGTTTCAACGTCCCCCTGCTGGACCAGGGCGGCGGTAGCGGCGTCAGCCCGATCAATACTACGCTGGACCAACTGATGGGTAATTACCTGAACAGCTTTGCCGATCAGCTGATCGGTTTCGTGGAGCTGGACTTCGGCTTCGACAGCTACCAGAACGAATCGACCGGGAGTACGGAAACCAATCTCCGCCTCAGCCTGCGCAAAGCCCTGTTTGACGATCGGGTGGTGATCAGCGTCGACGGCGTAGCGGGCACCTCGGAAGACGAACTGGCGGGTACCAACCAGACTTACCTCGATAACATTACGGCCGAGTACCTGATCAATGACGACGGTAGTTTCCGGCTGAAGTTTTTTAACGACCGCGACCGGGATATCCTGGTAGGTGGCAACGTGATTCGTTTCGGCGGGCGGCTGACGTTCAGTAAGGATTTTGAAAAGCTTAAGTGGTTCGGCGGCGGGAATCAGGGGGAAGAGGATAAAGGGAATAAAGGAGAGCAAGAATGATGGATAGAGGAATTACACAAAGCAACCTTTTGACCAAACAAGTTCGGACGATCGGAGGTCGCGAAGCGGAAATTCGCTCCGCTTTTTCCGCTTCGCGACGCTCCGAGTGTCCGGACTCCCTTAGTCCAAATTCTGCGTACCCCACCTCCGGGTGTTCGGACTCCCCCCGTCTAAAAGTTTGCGCGTTCCACCCCGGTTCTGACTTCGCCGGAGACACTCCGAGGGAGCGCAACAACGCACCCGCCCACCGCTTTGCATCCCGCGTCCCCGCCCTTATGATGCTGGTAACGAGCTTGCTGCTCGCGTCGTGCTCCATTACCAAATACATCCCGCCAGGTGAGATGTTATACCAGGGCGCGGAGGTGAACATTAACGCCCCGGATGGGGTCGACATCACCGAACTGACGACGGAAGTTAACGCCACGCTCAACAACAATACCAATGCGAAAACGCCGGTGCTGGGCTACTACCAAATATGGAAATGGTACCGCTGGCGGGAAAAAGCGGACGCGAATCCCGAAAAATACAAGGATAAAGAACCGAAGGGGACCAAGCCGATCTTCTACACCGACGCCCTGGTGGAGAACATGAATGTGCTGATCGAGAACCGCGCTTCCAACAACGGTTACTTCAACAACGAAGCAACATATGCGCTCGATACGCTACAGGATCCGCCCGCCGTTTCCGTCGCGTTCGATCTTACGGTCGGCCGCCCTTACCTCTTTGATTCCCTGCAACGCTTCTGGACCGATACCTCCGTTGCCCGCATCGTGGAGGCCAGCCTGGCCAACGAAACCTTCCTCAAACGCGGCACCCGTTACGATCTCGACCTGATCAAGGCCGAACGCCAACGCTGGGAAACGAAGCTGCGCAACGCTGGATATTACTATTCCCGGGCCGATGATTTCATCTTTTTGGCCGATACCGTGCGCGGCGATCACAAAGTCACGATGTTGCTCAAACTGAAGGACGACCTGCCGCCCGAGCACCTCTTCCCCCAGCGCATTGCGGCCATCAACGTTTACCCCAACGTCAACCCGCGGGATACCGTCCGCCGTTTCCTCGGTGATACGGTTCGCATCGGTGGGCTGAACGTGTTGTGCGATGACTGCCCGCTGCGCCCGAAGATCGTCGACGAGGCTTACGCCCAAAAGGCGGGCGACCTCTATAGCCCCAGCCAACACGATAAAACGCTGCGCCGCCTGGCCAACTACAATACTTTCCGTTACATCAGTATGAGCTACGATCCCGTGCCCGGTACGGACAGCCTGCTCACGCTTAACTCTTACCTGCAACCCCGCCTCCGCCGTCGCTTCGAGGGTGAATTCGGTCTGACGTACAACAACGCGCGCTACTTCGGCCCCAACGTTCGCCTGGCTTACGTCAATCGTAACCTGCTGCGGGGGGCGGAATTGCTGCGCATAGAGGGAGACTTCTCTTACGCTATTTCTTCGGGTAACAATGTCCGGGTACCGCGCAGTGGCATCTACGGCCTGACGGTTTCGCTGGAAGTGCCGCGCTTGTGGCTGCCCAAAAGACGCAAACTGATTCCCCGCGTTATCACCTCGGGTACGGTGATGAGCTTCGGTGGGAAGCTGGAAAACCTGGCGTTGAACCTGAGCCAGTTCGGCAACGAGATCAGTGGGCAGAGCCTGAACGAACTGGCCGCCATCGTGGAGGGCAAGGAAGGAGCAATGGAGTCAGTCAGCCTGTTACAGATCAGTTCTAAATTCGGCTACACCTGGCGTCGGCGCATCGCCAAATCGCACGCGCTTTACCCGTTCAGCGTTCGTTTTCAGGACCCCCAGGTCAGCACGCCCCAGTTACTGGATCTGGCGCGCAACCTCGGCGTCTCGCCCGGCTCGGACAACGGCGCGAGCCGCTTCGACCGCATGATCGTCTTCTCGCCTACCTACACGCTGACGTACGACGACCGCAAAAAGGGACTGAAGACGCACAACATCTTCTGGCAGCAGACAATCGCGATGAGCGTCAATAACGTCTTCCCCGTCGGTACGCGGATCACGGAGTCCGTGGCCGAGCGGAGCATCTATCCGCAACTGGAAACCGACCTGCGCTACTACCTGACCTTCAACAACCGGCAGCAGATTGCCGCGCGCATTCATGCGGGCGCGGCGGTACCGTTCAGCGGCCGGGCGATCGTTCCTTACTTCGACCTCTACACCATCGGCGGGCCGAACAGCCTCCGGGGGTTTATTCCACGTGAACTGGGGCCGGGTCGGACGGCACCGATCGCCAATAACCTGCTGTCGTTCGGCGGCTACGGTAACCTGCTGATCGAGAGTAGCCTGGAGTTCCGGCAACGCCTCAACTACCTGTTGGAAATCGCCGTCTTCGGCGATGCGGGCAACGTCTGGACCTATAAGACGGAGTTCGAGCCGCTGGAAACGGATTTTCGGTCAACGACCTTTTTCGACGAACTGGCCTTTGACGCGGGCATCGGTTTTCGGTTCGATTTGCAGTTTCTGATTCTGCGGATCGACCTGGCGAAGCCGTTGAAGATTCCGTATGAGGATGTGCTGGAGATTCAGCGGGTGCCGTTGCAGACGGCGGGGAGAGCACCGGACAAGTCGGTGCGGTTGGTGCTGGCGTTTGGGTATCCGTTTTAAGCTTCGCCTCTTTGGTGCTTCGCACTTTGTGTACGGCTTCGTCTCTTTTACGGCTTCGCCGGTTGCGCTGACGCGCATTATTTCCGGAGGACGAATAAGAAGAATAAGAGAAGGAGGAGGGTGTGGTGGGTAGGACCGAATTGTTGTTTTGTGAGACTTCGCGGCGTGAGGACGGAGGCTAAAAATCGTGGACGGCGGGGTCGTAATTGTGGACAACTCTTTTGATGTTGTCTTTAAGAAACTTACAATTGAAGTTGACTACGTATCCTACGGAAATTTTTGCAAGTCTAAGGTGAGACCGTAGTTGGGTATATACCACGTTGTTTAACTTTAGAACGGACTTTAGCTCAAGAATGACTCGCCCTTCAACGATCAGGTCGGCATAATAGCCAGGCTCATTATTCACGTATCTGTTAGTTATAGTGACTAATGTTTGCCGTTCTACTCGGAGTCCTCGTTCTTTCAATCTGCCCTCTAGCGTTGCTTCGTAAACGCGTTCAAAAAGGCCGGGGCCATACATGAAGTAGGTCTGATAAACTTCGTGAATGATGATTTCCGTAAGCACGTTAATGGGGCAGGTAGCGTAATCAATCTGCTGCATATTGCTAAGTTTTATTTGGCCAAACATACGAAAACAAATATTAAACCACAAATAGTTTATTATTTGATTCAAAATATACTATTTGCTACAAGTTCTTCCTCCTTCTCTTCTCTCCTCCTTTTCGTCTTCCGGAAACATGCGCGTCAGCGCAAAATCGCGAAGCGATAAAAGCGCGCAGCGCAGCGAGCCGCAGGCTCCATCAAAGACTATCCCGAAGTCGCGCCACCGCCTCCCCCAACTCCCCTTCATTACTACTAGCAAACCCCAGCCGTGTCGCATTCCATCCCTCCCCGTAACCCGCTCCGCTGGAAAAACTCAATCCTTTCCGCATCGCGCGTTCGCTCGCCGCTACCAGGTCGATCTCCGGCGCGAAGCGCGTCCAGATCGCCATGCCGCCGTCGGGGATTTTAAAATCGACCTTATCGCCCAGTTCGGAGGTCAGCAGGCGGGCCAGTACGTCCCGCCTTTTTTGGTAGACACCCCGCGCGCGCCGCAGCGAACGCGGTAAAACATCGAGCCGGAAAAGTTCCAGCAGCGCGTGTTCCAGCGTCGGGTCGCCCTGGCGATCGACGATGCGGCGGATCTTGGCGAGGCCCTCGATCAGGGCCGGTTCCCCCACCAGGTAGCCGACGCGGAAGGCCGGGGAAATGGCCTTGGTGAACGAGCCGGCGTAAAGCAGTAAGCCGTCGTGGCGGGCACTCGCCAGCGGCATGATGGGCACGTCGCCGTAGTGAAAATCGAAGTCGTAGTCGTCCTCAAAAACGTAGGTGCCGTGGGTGCGGGCCAGCTCCAGCAATTGGATGCGGCGGGCGGCGGGCATGATGAGGGTGGTGGGGTACTGATGGTGGGGCGTGAGGTAGATCAGCTTCACGTCATTAGCGGCCATGAGGTCGGCTACGTGACCGGTGTCCAGTCCTTTATCGTCGATGCGGGCGGGCAGCAGCTCCGCGCCGTGAAAGCGCAGAGCGTTGTTGCCGTTGGCCCAGTTGAGCTCGGGCACGATCACCTTGTCGCCGGGTTTGATCAGGGCGGTCAGCGTGAGGTGGAAGGCGTGGGTGACGCCCCTGGTCAGCATGATGTGGTCGGCCGAAACCATGAGTCCGCGCGTCTTGCTTAGGTAGTCGGCGATGGCCTGACGCAGCGGGAGCAGACCGCGTGGGGAAGCGTAGCCGAGGCGGTGGTATTGGTTGCCGCGGCGCAGGGCACTTTTCCAGGCGCGTTCGAGTTCGACGAATGGAATAAGACGCGGGTCGGGCAACCCGTCGTCGAGGTGGTAGGGCAGGTGGGTGATGGACTCTGGGACGTCCATATAACCGGGTAGGGTAAACGTTTTAACGGGCAATGGCGGGCTGGTGTCAGGCAGGCTTTTGAGTTCTCGTGCCACACTTTTCGGCAGTTCCTCGGAGACGAAAGTGCCCCTGCCGGTAGCGGTGTAGATCCAGTCCTGCAGCTGCAATTCCTCGTAGGCGTGCACCACGCTTTTGCGATGAATGCCCAGTTGCTGACTCAACTTCCGGCTGCTCGGCAGGCGCGCGCCGCTGAGCAAATACCCTTGCTGGATCTGGTCGATGATCTGATCGCTGATTTGCCGGTAATGCGGCAGGCCGCGGGTGCGGTCGATGGTGAGGTGTTGTAACATCTTCGAGTAGATAGTAGGAAGTAAATAGTAGGAAGTCCCGCATTCAACGTACAGTAAAGCGTACCGACTCGTAGCGGGGCGGGGACGCGGGTGCCACGCAGGTTTTCCAAATACCCGGTGGACTCCCACAAGCCTCCTTTTCTTCTCCCTAAAGGTAGTCCGCTACGGGTGACCGGCGCAACGGTGGTCTACCCTAATTCCCACGATTGGGCGTGCATGGTAGTCCGCCGCGCGCCGACCTTTGGCCTTGGGCAGACGTCCAGTGCGTGGCAACAAATCGCTTTTCACTTATCGCTTTTCCCTTATCACTTATCGAATCATCAACCATGAAATCCAGCACTCGTACTTCGCCTTCCCGCTATCCCAAACGCGCCCACCACGACCCCGCCGTCATTTACCCCATTCTCGACGAAGCCCTGTTCTGCGTCATGAGTTTCGTTTACGAAGGCCGCGTGCGCAGTATTCCGCAGTCCGTCGTCAGGGTGGGGGATGCGGTGTATTTCCACGCTTCCGTCGGTAGCCACTTCTTCCGCGGCCTGGCGGAGCTGGACGAGGTCTGCATCACCGTCACCCTGGCTGACGACATCGTGGTGGCGAAGACCGCCTTCAATCACAGCGTCAACTACCGGAGCGTCGTTCTCTGGGGCAAGCCCGCCGTCATCGACGATCACGACGAGAAGTACGCGGCCTTCCAAACCCTCACCGAAAAAATGGTGCCCGGCAGCTGGGATTACCTCCTGCCCATGACCGATAAGCAGATGGCTAAAACCATGGCCATCCGCGTGCCCATTACCGAAGCTTCCGCCAAAGTTCGTCAGGGGCCGCCTTCCGACGTAGAGAGCGGCCGCCCGATCTGGACCGGCCTGATTCCGATCAAGCCTGTTCGCGGGGTGCCGGTGGCGGGGCCGGATGCGGTGGGGATGGCGCTGCCGCTTCATCTACGCTGATCGTATCCCCGGCTTCAGCCGGATGGATTATTTTTCTCAAGACCTCAAGACCACCATGCGCCTCAACCAAATAACCGTCCCCGCCCGCGACCTCACCCTCGCTATCCCCTTCTACCAAACCCTCGGTCTCGAACTCATCGTCAACGCACCGCCGCATTACGCCCGTTTCGTTTGCCCGGACGGTGATTCCACCTTTTCTCTCCATCAGCAAGCGGACTTACCCCAGGGCGAAGGCGTTATCGTCTACTTCGAGTGCGACGACCTGGACGAGCGAGTCGCCCGCCTCGTTGCCGCCGGGCTGACCTTCGATGAGCCGCCGAACGACAAAAGCTGGCTGTGGCGGGAGGCGCGGCTGCGCGACCCGGATGGTAATCGAATTATCCTGTTTTATGGCGGGGAGAACCGGTTGAACCCACCGTGGCGTATCTGATTTGGGGGAGGGCCTCCGGCCCGATTTTAATAGCCGGGCCAGAGGCCCTCCACCCAATCGAAGTGCGCAGGCTGTTACTTACTACCTCAAGTTTCGCAGGTTGAACTCAAACCCCGGTAGTATGTCTTCCCCGTCAATGGTGCGGTTGAAATCTTCGATGATATCTATGTTTTCTTCAGAGCGGTATATCCACAGTTTCTGATTGGGCACATCAACCAGCCAACCAAGGCGCACGCCGTTTGCCATCCACACATCCCGCATCTTATTTTTGGCAATGTTGAGCTGGTCCGTTGGCGAAACAACTTCAACAACAAAATCGGGAACAACCTCAAGAAAATGATCGAAATCTTCATCGGTCAATAAGGCGATTTTTGCCGCGGATACAAAACAGGCATCGGGCGATTTCATGGAGCCGTCCGGCAGCGTGAAACCGGTACTGGAACTGAAGGATTCTCCTCCGTGTTCCATGATATAATTGTAGAGCGCGCCGTTAAATTTAAGCTCGCTTCTTCCGCTTCTTCCGGAAACTGGTGACATAACAGTTATTTTTCCACTAGGCTCTCGCTCAACAACTAGTTCCTTATTCGAAAAGCATAATTCCTCAAAAGCCTCATTGCTGAGTCCGTTGGGGAAGTTGAGTTCCACAATGTCGGCTGGTATGTTGAGTTCAAGCACCATAAGTAAGCGGATTTAAAAATTGCTGCCGTCTTTCTTTCTAAACGACGATTTGGGTCTTAAAGTTATGTCTACTTCACCGCAAAACTAGTCTCCACCGTTTCCCCATTCACCTCGACCACCGCCGTATACGTCCCCGCCCGCAGGTAGAACTTACCGTTGTCGGCGGCTTTGACCGTTGCCGGTTTGTCGTCCGCTTTGGCGGCTTTGCGCAGGCGTTGCTCCATCGTCTTGGCGAAGCGACCGTCGAAGGACTGGTCGTACGGGATGGCGTTGATACCGGGCTGGAGCTCGACGTCCTTCGTGAAGAGGGTGGTTCCTTCGTCGTCCCTGATCTCCAGCGTGGCACCCGCGGCCCCGCCCTGAGTGGGAAAGTACACGCGGAATTCCGTCTCCGGCTCGATCACGCCGAGGTTGAAATCCTTGCCGCCGTAGCGACCCGAGTAGCGCAGCTTAGCGGGTGCTTCCAGCGTCAGTGCCGGCTCCGCCACCGCGGCCGTTTGCAGCAGACCGATGTCGGCGCGGTACAAACTGCGGCCGTGGGTACCTACGATCAGGTCTTTCGCCTCGGCCTGAATCGCCAGCGCGTGAACGGCCACCGACGGCAAACCGCCGTTCATCGCCGCAAACGTCTTGCCCATATCCATGCTCGCGTACAGCCCGTGGTCGGTACCGACGAACAGCAGATTCGGGTTGCCCGGGTCTTCCAGAATCACGTTGACCGCCTCGTTGGGCAGGTTGGCGCCGATCTTCGTCCACGTCGCGCCCCGGTTGCCGCTACGGTATACGTAGTGGCGGAAATCGTCGTTCCGGTAGCCGTTCAGCGTGGCGTAAACCACATTCTTTTCGTGCTTGCCGGCCGAGACGTTGGTCACCCACAGGTTCCGCGGCAGCGTGCCGCTGATGGTGTCCCAACTCGCGCCCGCGTCTTCGCTGCGGTGGATCATCCCGTCGTCGCTGCCCGTGTACAGCAAACCGAATTGCAGCGGGCTTTCGCTGATCGCCGTCAGCGTGCCGTAGGCCACGTCGCCCTTGCGGCCGCCGTGCGTCAGGTCGGGGCTGATGATTTGCATATCGTCGCCCTTTTTGAAACTGCGGTGCAGGTGGTTGCTGCCCATGTAAACGATGTCGGGCTGGTGCGGGCTGATCAGGATCGGGCTCTGCCAGTTCCAGCGGAAGGGGCGTTCGCCGAGCTTGTGCTTGGGGGTGATGTAAGTGCGGCTGCCTTCCTTCGGGTTAATGCGGAAGTAGTTGCCGTATTGGTAGCCGACGTAGGCCGTTTCGTTGTCGCGCGGGTCGATCTGCGTCTGCATACCGTCGCCGCCGAAGAGCATCTCGTAGGGGTACTTACCGCGCTGCGTCCACCCCCGACTGTACTCGTAGTCGTGGGGCCCGCGCCAGGTACCGTTGTCCTGCAAGCCGCCGTAAACGCGGTAGCCGTCGGGGTGATTATCGACCGCGACGTGG
>ENA-ORXT01002697-ORXT01002697.1-marine-metagenome-genome-assembly--contig:-NODE-2697-length-20710-cov-7.303591_pt1 | contig 20710 bp, 18 predicted proteins | sample MGYA00237868_ERZ511482 | MGnify/ENA metagenome assembly ERZ511482
AATTTGTGCTGTCGCAAATGACAGGAATCACTTTCCTATGAAAATACAATCAGAAGCATCACCAACATCAGATGCATTACAGTTCAAAGAATGGAAACTTTCTTCTTAAGAGAAACGCGTTCAATTAGAAATTTAAAAAACCTCATGAACACCATATCGTCTGGCATCAGAGTAAGCCTTCAATCCTTTTTCATCTCTATAAATGGAATTCACCCCACCAAAATATATCGAAGGTGCACCCCATACTTTTACATTTTCTATGTGAGACATTTTCTCGTTTGATTTCTCCATCTGGAATAGGCCTTCTTGAAAATGTACTCGAGGTTTTTCAGTGGCGGTTGCTAGGGACTGATTATCTTTTAATAAATGATGGAGCACTTGACCGATGGCATAAGGAATCCTACCAGCGCCACCACTTCCGAATAATCCTAATAATTTCTCCTCAGAACTCAGGACCATCGTAGGTGTCATCATGGATTGCATGCGACTATTGGGTATCCAAGAATGAGCGCCGTCAGGTAGGAGAAATATTTCACCGAGCATGTTGTTTAGATGCATCTGGGTACCAGGAATAAAATAGCCACAGCCCTCCCCGAGTGTCGTTGTCAGGCAGATACCATTACCTTCGGAATCTTGAATGTTGAAATGAGAGGTGCCACGCTCAGAACTTGATGAATGGTCTAGAAGGTAATTTGTGCTTGGATAATGTTGGTTTACAAAGGCCTGAATGTCTCCAGGGTTCGTTTTGAGCTTTTGTGTTTCCTCGATGGCCATAGCTATTTCATCAGAACTTCTGTCTTTCATCAGATGTAGGAAAGATGCCAAAAGCCCTGCGCCTTTACTAGGTCCATTGGCGGTATAAATGTTCCTACCTTGGAAAGCAAACTTGAATGGATCACGGACATTCACCTGATATCGTTCAAAATCTTGGCGTGTTAAAAAACCTCCGCGTTGCTTGGAAGCCTCGGCTACAAGTCGAGAAATGTCGCCATGATAAAAACCACGTTCTCCTTCTTCAGCAAGAAAATGTAAAAAATCTGCGGTTTGCCTCATATGGATAAAGTCGCCTTCCTTCTTTACTTCTTCTCCATTAAAAAAAACTTCACGAATGGTAGGGTCATTTTTAAAAATTGGCTCCAATAATTCCAAATCAAAGGCTTGAAATGTATTGAGTATGACTCCCTCATTTGCGAAAGCGATGGCAGGAGAAACTAAATCCTTTATGGGCATGCTACCATACCGTCGGTGTATTTCAAATAAGCCTGCAATGGTGCCCGGAACTGCTGCCGCACCTAATCCGATGTGAAAGCCCTCAGTCTCCGAACCGAAATTAATCAAGACCTCAAAGAAATCGCTGGGTCGATCATGCTTGATCATCGGTGTCTGACAAAAGAAATCGAAAAATAAAGGCGCGGAATTGATAGGCTTCACAAGTGCAAAACCAGCACCTCCAGCAGAGGCCATGCATGGCTCCGTAATAAACATGGCAAAATGGCTGGCAATGGCTGCATCAAAAGCATTGCCCCCATTTTCTAAAATTAGCTTGGCTACTTCTAAGGTTTTTTCATGTCCAGCACTGATGGCATTCTGCATACCGAAAAGATATGCCCTTTGAAATTAAATATGAAATATTTTTATAGAATCAGGATAAAAATCTCGTTGGACTTTTAAATCTCCATTTTTAAAGAAATACTAGAAGTGTAAGTATTACCAGTATCGGTGCCAACGGAAATTGACCAAAGATATAGTTCAGATAAAAACTGGTAATTATCGACAAACAATTGATCAAATTCTACACTCAATTGGTCTTTGGAAACGGTCACAGAAATTCCTTCCATGTTATTAAGATTGGTGCTTGGAGAAATTTCCTCGGCACCATGTTTTATCAATTTATCAACACTAAGAACCAGTGAACTTGCATCGATGGATTGATTGTAAACAGTTTCACAATCAATGGTACCCTCTTCCGTGTCTACCAATTCAAGATTGAAATTAAGATCCAATTGAAATTTCCCTTGAATAAGGTCCGTCGTATCAATTGCAAATGAGCTTGGATCTTCTCCTAGAGCCACTAAATTTGGAGCTCCTACAAAATCATAAAAGAGATCTTCACAGCTACTGCAGGCGTATAGAAAAACTAGAGCGCAGCAGATAAATATATTGAAAATAGACTTCATCTTATTTGTTTATTATTTATACGAAGGTAACATGAAAATGTCCCAGTTGCAAGGGTTTTTTTTCAAAGATTATGATCCCTTCCTCGGAACCAACTCCAAAATTAAAACAGCGACAATTGAAGTTGTAACACATACATATAAATGATATGAAGTGTTCCTTGGAATAATATTCATGGATCGTTTTGACTAGTAATCTCTATTTGGAATTAAATTGCCTATACAAAGAACATTATTATAAAACATAGGTATAAAAAGCTCAAAATATTTTCTCATACTTTACATTTCTAATTTACATCAATTGAGTATTCGTTTAATATATTCTTTTCCTCCTACTCCAAATATTGTTACTTCTACCTGATTTTCTTGAAACCGCAAAGTTCCAAAATTTTTCTCACCGATCAATTTACTTACCCGATGTCGATTCGGTTCGTCACCCACGGTCTCATAACTATGGGTCATGCCGCTAGAGGTCACCTCAATAATTTTCTTGCCTTGCCATTGTATCTCGGAAACTTCTGCGATATGTCTATCACCGCTAAGGATGATTATATTTTTATTTTGCGTCTTTGCCAAAAGATCTAACAGTCGCTTTCTACTTTTAGGAAAATTGGACCATTTTTCATACCTATGATCTTCTGGTATCACTTGGATACTGCTACCAATAATTACATAATCCATTTCAGCTTTTAAAGTCTCTTCAAGCCATGACCATTGTTCTTCTCCTAGTATGTCGCCAGCTTCATTGGCAATGTATCCCTTGCCTTTGACACGTTCTACATCATCTCTAAAATAACGCGTATCCAGCATAATAAAGCCGATGGATTGTTCGGGAGAAACATGCATTGATTTATTATAAAGTCCTGGAGTTTTTCTACTCGGTTCATCTGCAGAATAACCTAAGAAATCAAAGGCGAGTTTGGCACTCTCGTCTTTAAATTCAAACTCTTTACCACCATCGTTTACACCATAGTCATGATCATCCCAAGTTCCCAAAACTTTTACATCTTGCGTTAGGAAACGCTTATAATCAGGCTGGTCTTTTTGTTTCTGGTACATTGCCTCAAGCTTAGTCATATTCTTAGTATCACCATATATATTATCCCCGAGCCATATCCAAATATCAGGAGCTTGCGCGGCAATAATCTTCCACAATGGTTGTTTTTTATCTTGATTATTACATGATCCAAAAGCAACGACAAGATCTGAAGCGCTCTTACTTGGGACAACCGTTGAAGTTATCTGTTGGCCGACTTCTGAAGTTTTCATTCTACAGGATGTGAAAGTCAAAAAAGAGAAGAACAGAATCATAATTAACCTAAAACTTATCATTGTGAAAAGGGATTTATTAGAAAAACATACAATTACCCAAGGTAAAGCAAATTTGCCGTGCAAAGAAGTGTCGTAAAGACCAATAATTTGTACTTCAATATAGGAATAACGGTTTTCTTTCTTAATTTCCGTATTAGGATGTGTTTCTATTACATTCCTGTCAATTCATTATAGTCCGTGATTTAAGCACGATATAAAATTATAAAGCATGAATATAGCTCTAGCCGCACCACCACAAGTTGAAACTCAAAAAAATGACCTTCAAAGAATCTTCGATTTACAAAAGAAGAATCAGTTCAATCTCGGAAATACAACAGCAGCAGATCGTATTGCCAAATTAAAAAAACTGCATGCCGCTGTTCTAAAATATCGTCCCCAAATAAAGGAAGCTCTTTACAAGGACTATCGTAAGCACCCTAGTGAAGTGGACTTAACGGAAGTCTACCCTGTCACAAGTGAGATCAAAGATGCAAAGAAAAATATTCGACGCTGGATGTATGGGGGACGAGTCAAAACGCCACTTGCCATGATGGGATCTAGCTCACGTGTAAAATACGAACCCAAGGGAGTGGCCCTCATAATTTCCCCATGGAATTTCCCAATCAATTTGACCTTTGGACCATTGGTCTCAGCCATTGCTGCAGGAAATGCAGTCATGATCAAACCGTCAGAAATGACGCCAAATGCCTCTGCACTCATGAAGAAAATGATCGCAGAAATTTTTAATGAAAATGAAGTTGCGGTAACCGAGGGAGGAGTCAGCACTTCGACAGAATTATTAAAATTACCCTTCAATCATATATTCTTTACCGGTTCACCGAGCATCGGTAAAATTGTGATGCGTGCTGCTGCAGAAAATTTGACTTCAGTAACTTTAGAACTCGGAGGAAAATCACCGACCATTGTCGATGAAACAGCCAACGTTAATCTTGCTGCCAAAAGAATTGCTTGGGGCAAGTATGTAAACAACGGTCAGGTATGTATTGCACCAGACTATTTGTTTGTACATGAAAGTAAAAAAGAAGCATTTGTCGAAGCTTTTAAAAAGCAAATGAAAAATTTCTATGGTGATGATCCCACACAAGAATCATCCTATGCAAGAATTGTAAATCAACGCCACTTTAATCGAATCAAAGGATATGTTGATGATGCGATCTCTAAAGGTGCTACTGTCGAAGCAGGAGGTTCATTTGATGAAAATCAAGATTACATCTCTCCCACACTAATGACCAATGTGTCTGAGAACTCAGAATTAATGACTGAAGAAATCTTCGGCCCTGTGCTTCCTATTTTTCCTTATAAAAATATAGAGTCTGTGCTTGAAAAGATCAACGCGAAAGAGAAACCACTTGCTTTATATATTTATAGTAAGAACAATAAAAATATTAAGCACATCATAGCTAATACTCGTGCAGGTGGAACTTGCATAAACCACAACGCCGCCCATTTCTTTAATATGAATCTTCCTTTTGGAGGATCAAACAATAGTGGGATTGGAAAAGCTCATGGAAAAGATGGTTTTGAATCCTTTTCTAACGCAAGAGGTGTCTTCAATCAACACATTCCCAATGCCTTAGATTTATTGACTCCACCATATGATAATTTCAAACAACGGTTGATTGATTTAACCATTAAATGGTTTTAGGTTCTTTAAACGAAGACTTTCGTTTTATCAAAGTTTTCTTCAGTTCGTTCTTCTAATTCATTCGATCTTTTTATTGATGGCTTTTCTAATACATAGGTTGTTACTTTTTTGCCCGTGATGCAAAAACGTAACCAAAAAAAATCGTCCGCTTGTAAGTATTGACCTAAAATGTTCTTTTCCTGCACACAGCGCAAAAACTCCGCAGATATACTTTCCTTTTGAACCTGGATCCTTGTCATCACCCTTCTTTGAATGAGTTCAACTGCTTCATACAGTTTCCGCTTCCATGCCTCCGCTCCAAAGCTCATTTCTTTACGGCCAATCCTTAAATGCGGTTTGACTTTTTCAACGGGGGTCATATTTCAAATTTATTTCTCCATCGATTTCTCCATTTCAAAAAGTACCATTTTTCACTGGTGTAAATCATCATGAAATCTAATAATCTTTGAATCCTAGTCCCATCCATCCTTAAATCTTTTAATCTTTAAATCCTAGTCCCATCCATCCTGTAATCTATTAATCTTTGAATCCTAGTCCATTCATCCTGAAATCTTTTAATCTTTGAATCCTAGTCCCATCCATCCTGAAATCTATTAATCTTTAAATCCTAGTCCATCCATCCTGAAATCTATTAATCTTTAAATCCTAGTCCTTCTTAACAAACCGAAGCATCTGACTTTTAACGCGTAAATAATAAACGCCAGAAGTCAAATGAGAGACCTCTACTTTTTTACCACAACCCTCAAACATAAGTTCACCTACTGAATTTACAACTTGCCAATCATCTACTGTAGGTTCTGTGATGATATACATTGTAGTCTTTGCAGGATTAGGATATATACTTACCGATAATAATTCCTTATTTATTGGAGTCATGATGGTTGACGAACCATTAAAAATTACTTTATAATTAGTGTATGGGCGAACAGGAATTAAATCGCCTTTCTGCCCTAGTACTTTTACAACTGGGTTAACTTGTCCTAAGATCGTAAAACTTATGCAAGCAAAAAATAGGATAAAAGAAGGCAATTGTTTTAAATGCATTTTAGTATATATTTTAATGAAAGTTATATACTATTATTTAAAATCTGCTTAGGGTAGTTCCTGATAAAAAAACTAGGGAATACCACTAGAAATAGGAATAGCTTAAATTGAATAGACTCGGTGTACTTATTCTAAAACAATCACAGAAGACCAGAGAGAGAAAAAAAAGACTGCTTGCTATTTTCTAATCAAATGAAGATAAAGTTGCTCGACCTCATCTCTAGCCCAAGGGGTTCTTCGCAAAAATTTTAGACTGGATTTTATAGATGGGTCTTTTTTAAAACAATTAATTTTTACCTCATGCGCCAATCTTTCCCACCCATAAGCCTCAACCAATTCTTCCAAGATCATGGCTAACTTTACCCCATGCAAGGGATTGTTTGGTTGCGATTGTTTAGGGTTTTTTTCTTTTTCCATGAAAGCAGATAGATTTTGTCCAAAGTTAATTAAGTGAGACTAAAATCTATAATTTATTTTACAAGCGTCTAGTTTCCTTAGGCTAAAGTTCTAGCTAAAAATCCAACAGCAATTATTAAATGAAAACTAGGAATTCAACCATACATATAGCTCATTAAAAATTGAAAATATTAGATTACATGTTCTCTAGAACGACATGGCCTCCATTCCTTTTAAGACGACTTATTAATGGCTGTGAAACTCTTTCTCAATCTCATAATTAATCCCACACAGTTTGGCATACTGAGCCAATGGAGATTGTCCTATTTTCATACGACGCTTATCCACATTTTCAAAATCAAGAATCGGAAGAAAGCTCATGACCTTCCTATCTCTATCTAGATCTACTTGGGTACCAAAAATTTGAGGCAACTTTCTTTTAATCAAAGCCTTATCAACATAATAACCGATCAAATCAGTTCTAAAATTATCTCTAATAAATAGATAATGTTTTTCCACCTTATCAGGGTCGGCATGTAGAAGTGCCATCTCAATTCCATTATTCGCAAGAAAGCCAACTTCTTTTAGATCCAAATTTGGATTTTCAGTTAGTATGGCATCCAATTGAGTCCAGTGACTTTTTGCAAGTTCTGGATAAGGTAATTCTCTAACCTGCTCCATCAAATAGGTAGTGCTATCTTTTTCTAAAATATCCTGAACCCATTGTGGAACCTTCCGCTCTCCCGATGAACTTCTAATAGCAATATCCTCCAACATTATCAAAGTCAATTGATCATTCAATTCCTTATTGAAACGCTCTTGATAAGAAATCTCTATGCTATCTATGTGGTTCTGAGAATTAAATTTATCAATGATCTCCATATTCCATTCTTTATACTTCCATCTTTCCTGAATGTCCCTTGGGCAAGAATTGTACAACTCCAAAAACCAATCAACACTGTCAAGTTTGGAGGCGGAATTCAAAGCATAAAACGTAGCATCTAAATAGGTCCAAGCTGAGCCGAAGTGTTTTTTGTAAATCTCTATCGCCTCAACATGTTTATGTTTAGAATATTTATACTTCACCTGACTCCCATAAAACCACTGATCAAAATCACTTGGCGGATAGTCTCGATCGTCCTTAAGATCAGTCAATAAAATATTAAGTGGATCATCACTTTCTAGCTCCATGTATTCATTGGAGGATTGGGCACTTATGTGCAAATAGCTAAGTAAGAATAATAAGAAAGTGAGATATTTCATACCAAGATATTTTCTTTTGTACATGTGAATCTATCTCTACCAGATGCTACGCTTGTGAATTATGGCGCATGATATAACTCAAAATTAAAAAAATCAAATGTAGACCACTGAATCAAAATGACAATCATATCAATTATTACACAACAATTCTATCGCTTCTTTATTTTTTAATTTAATTGCCAAGGCCATACAAGTACCTGCCGTTTCCATTTCAATAATCGTTGGGTCGGCACCTTTTGACAATAATAATTTAGCGATCTCCAGATGATTGTAACGGATACTTTCTGCCAATGGAAGTGCCATGAATTCTGGATGCTGGTAATTGGGATCAATGCCCGTATTGAGATAGTATTTCACCAATTCATAATCACCCTCTTGAACCCCTTTAAACATCTGTTTCCAATCTCCTCCTGACAATTAACAATTATTTTATTTAATATATTGATCTAGTATACTCAGCAGTTCTTATTCGTGTTCTAGTTCATATTCTTTTTTAGCGACTTGTATATTTTCACTATTCATTTTGCGTACTATATACCATTTTACATCTTTAGAATTGGGATTGCCAATTGTAAACTCTGTTTTTTTAGGTGTGATTTGTTCATCATTTTCACCACAATTTTGGACTTCAACTAAATCTGACTTTATAAAATTCCACCCCTTTTTAAATGAAACATCTGCGGTCAGCTCAAATTCAAGATCAGGATCTTTAAAAGATTCTCGGATGCATGTGTCTTTATACTCGAGATCCCTATCTATATACATCCAGAAATATTTAGACCCTATTATTTTGTCCCAGTTTCCTTTGATTAGTATTCTTTCATCCGAAACTATCCGTACATAGGCTATACATACTCCATACTTTTTTATGAACATTGGTGGATACATTTGAGAGTAAACATCATCGTATGGTGTTTTAAAAAGAGCTTGACCCATCATATTATATTCGCCTTTACCTTTACATTTTATCATATTGAATTGACTTTGAAGACTAGATCCATGGTGATTTCTACCTAGAGACCTTATATCATATTCGGGTAAGTTGAAGATAATATTTCCTTTTTCATCAATTCTTCCTAAAGTGATTTCATCCCCACTTTGCTGCCACTGTACCAGTTCAAATCCTCCCTTGCTATAATCTAACTCTCCCTCGATCTGATTTTCAATTTTAGGCAATAATGTTTTACTTTGGAATTTCTGGGTCTTGCACGATTGAAATAGAACAAAAGTGAGAACAATTGATAATTTGATTTTCATGATGATGGTTAAGTTGCAATTTCTTATAATGATTCATTAAACTTACAATTTTTTAGGTATTAATCTTTTACGACAAACAAAGTTGTATACAACAACTTTATACCCATCCTACATTTTTAGATTTTTAAAGTCATTAACTTTATAAGGATCAATGCCGGTATTCAGATGGTATTTCACCAATTCATAATCTCCTTCTTCACTCCCTTTAAACATCTGTTTCCAATCTCTTCCTGACATACGACCATTATTTTATTGATAACTGATTCTGGCTTTACAAAAGAACGTCACCCTAATATTATACAATTAGATAAGGATCGTCTTCAAATTAAAAAAATAATGCGGATCCCAAATAAAATCACAATTACTATGATCCAAATTCCAAAACCACCCTCTAAAACTTGAAACCAAAAAGGGTCAAATATTTTGCGAACTCCCTCTTTTCTTGCTTTGTTCGCTCTCCAATAAAATCTAAAACCTTCTAAGATTAAACTTAAAGATAAACAGGAGCATATAAATACTATGGAAGAGATAATTATTGCATTTAAGTGGATGCTTTTATACACTGTGTAAGTGCTTGCATAATATGCTACTCCTACTCCAAACATGATCAAGACATAGGCAATTGACTTAAGGAACATGTGAGAAGTCAAGTGCTTCTGATCCTCTGCGTTTGGTTGAATGCGAGATGCATCAATAATATTAGAATCCTCGGTCATGATAACTTATTCCCAGCTTGAATTTAATGTCAAAAAATATATTTCCAAGGCTACTCCATCCACCAGACCTTCACATCCGTTTCATCCGCTCCCATGTTCGAGACCTGAGCATTGTAACTTTCTGAATTCAGTGCAGATTCAGAAGGGGGATACTGAAATCTGTAAAATTGATTTTCTAGATTAGCTCGAGGAACTAGGTTGGTTCGGCGCAACAAACTGAAAGCTTCCCAAGGTTGACGAAATAAATCTATCCAACGCTGTGAATAAATCTTATATAAATTAATTTCCTCTTCTCCACTTACATCGTACGAATACTTAGGATGTGAAAGCGTTGAAAACAATTGACCGGTCGTTAATATCTCTGGCTTATTCACCCAAGCTTCAGAATTTATCACCAGGTTCTGCCAAAACTCCAATGACTCGATCATGCCGTTCTGGTACGCCGCACTTGCCAAAAACGGATCCTGAGCTACTCCGATTCCGCGCGTAAATATTTCAGCTTTCAAAAATTGTACCTCCGCGGAGCTTATTAAAATTTCAGGTATGTCTTGCTCGTCTCTAATCAGGTAAAAATTTACTGGCGAGTAAATATTCCCAAATCCTTTATCTTCATAATTTGAATCGCGCCGATCTTTTTGATATGGCTCTCCACCTGACTGAGGAACTGTAGTGTTAGCAATTTGCGGAAACGCGACCCACTCATCTGCATTGTTGGTTTCAAAAAACCATCGTGCTCTTGGATCAATAATTTCTGAAGATGTATCGGTCATAAAATTCCAGACCGTAGATCCCATCCGCACTTTGTTATGTTCGCGGAAAGACCAGTTCACTCCGAGATTAGACCACTGTTGATCTCTTGGGCTCATGAGGGCATCTCCGCTCTTTATCAAGGTATTCGCTCCACTTTCTATTAATATTTTAATTCTTGGCTCGACAAAGCCGGGGTCTTTTTCATAGATGCGGAGTAAGTATCGCAACTGCAATGAATTAGAAAACCGAATCCATTTATCTAAATTGTCATTAAATAAAGATTCAAAACTTCCATACCGTTGATAATTTTCACCTTCAGAAGTCTGGCCGCCTCGTGATAATATTTCAGAAGCCTGCTGAAGATCTGTCAAACACTTTTTATAAATAGATTCTTGAGAATCATAGCTTGGACGTAGTATAGGATCATTTCCGAATGCGAGTCCAGCCTGACTGTAAGGAATATCACCAAACATATCCGTCACCTGAAAAGTCTTATAGGCCATGATAATGTCCAGCTGTGCTTTTTGCTGGTCGTAAATTTCTTCATTAAAATTGCGATACAGGGCATTGGCATTTTTTAAAGCCTCGTAATAATTCGTCCAGATATCTTCTGCACCACCGGACACATTGCCAAAGGTCTGTGCAGTAACTACCGCTTGCTCGGTAACGCCGTAAAGTATTTCATTGTGCAAAAACAACTGACGGTTCCATCCTAGTCGTAGAGAATTTACAATGCCGTTAAATATCGAACCATCAGACACCTGCGTGGGTGCTAGTGGATTCTGATTCAAGCTTTCAAAATCTTTATCGCAAGAAGCGAGGGTAAAAATTAAAAATCCTGCAAAAATCCAAAGTCTCTTCATCGTTTAAAATTTAGCATTTAAACGTACACTAATGGAGCGCATGCTCGGAAAAGATGCCCACTCTAGCCCTTGAGCATTTCCTGACCCACTGCTTCCCTCAGGATTAATTCTATCGGGGATTGAGGAGTAAATATAAAAGAGATCACGACCAATCAAGGAAAGTTTCAAACCTTGAAATGCACCAAAGCGCTTCCATTGATCTGGCTTAAAATCATAACTTAAAGATAGCTCGCGCATTTTCACCCATGAATTATCGATGACGCCCGGTGTGGTCAACACTCTGCCCCAGCCTCCGGCATTGGGTAGATATTTATAATAGTAATGTACCACCTCATTATTTACAGTTCCATCTGAATACACACCTGGAAGAATGACGCCAATGTCCCTTTCTTCCCCTGATGGATCGACATAGGGCAATCCATTACCCAGACGCTCATCCAAAGTCAAGGGGCTCTGTCCAGTCTGTAGGCCGATGACGTAGGAACCCGCATAAATATCCCCACCGATTTTGGCATCGACCAGCGTCTGTAAAAGGAAATTTTTATACTTAGCCTCTACGGTCCAGCCACCGGTCAAGAATGGTGAAGCGTTTCCGATCGGCACAATTCCATCTGTTATTTCGTAATGTGTTCCTTCGTCATTTAAAATCGGCTGACCATTGGAATGATAGACGTGATCGTAACCGTAAATGGTTCCATACTGCTCTCCTTCTCGCACCATAATTTTCGGTCCGAAGTCACCCCATATTTCTCCTATTTCCAAAAACTCCGCACCATCGCCAAGGCTTCTTACAAAATTTTTATTGTGCGCTAAATTTAATCCAGTATTTACATATCCATCTGACCAATAATGCACATAGGCATTTAAGGATACTTCATAACCGTAATTCTCCAAGGTCCCATTATTTATTCTAATCTCAGATACACCAGACGATATGGGTGTAGGTGATTCTAGAATTTGATTGAAGGACTCGATGTAATAGTAGGTAAAATCCAAACTCAATTTATCATCAAAGGCACCGAGATTTAATCCGAGCTCATATGAATTGGCTTCCTGTGGTCTAAGATTACTCGGTGGTTTTATGCTCGGCAGGCTTGCCGTTTGTTGGTTATTAAAAGTCTCCGTATCATATACAAAGTCAAGCAAGAACGGATCGGTGTCTGAGGCTGCTTTCGCAAATGCAGCTCTTACTTTTAAAAAGCTCATCCAAGATGGTAAGGTAAAAGACTCCGAAAGAATATAACTCAAAGATATGGATGGATAGAAATAAGAATTATTATCAACCGGCAAAGAGGAAGACCAATCATTTCTTCCAGACACCTCTAGGAATAAGGTTTTCCTATAATCTACATTTAAGAAAGAATACAAGGAATTGATTTTCTTTTCATACCTTATTTCTTCTGGCAGCGGCAGCTGCTCCGTACTTGATCCCGCATAATTATTAAAGGAAAAAAGCCATGGATTCTGCCACTCATCATTGCTTGCCTTTATTCCATATTGATCACGATGCCATTGGTTACCTCCAAAAGAAAGTGATGCATTTAAACCAGGCAATAAAATTCCTTCCTTAAAAGCAGTGATTAAAAACTCACTATTTGTTACCGTGTTCCGATCGATCTCATTTCCATACTCCGCTCCATTGACTCCCGTATTATCGTGTGGATTAAATCGTCTTTCAAACTCATTAAAGTTTAAGTCAGTCCCGATCTTGGCACTTGCAGTCAACCAATCTGTCGGGTTATAGGCCAGTCCAATCGAAGCAATCAATTTATTCCGGCGGAGATAGGTGTTCTGATTATAGGTATTCCACCATAAATTAGATGGGGAAAATGAGAAGGGATAATTCCCGTCGTAGGTATATCTTGTCCCATCAGGATTTATATTCAAGCCCTGTTCTAATCCTTTGTAAGATCTCGGCCAGCTATACAATATCCCCTTTCCGAAGGAAGCATTGTTATCGTCTCCAAGGGAGGGGCTGTTCTGACGTTGAAAATTTATATAACTGGCAGAAATTGTTGATTTTAATTTTGGACTGATGTTCAATTCACCCCCAAGATTTACAGTGTATTGTTTGAAAAATGAATTCGGGACCACTGCATCATGATCTTGATAACTTACGGAAGTACGTATCGTTCCAAAATCTCCGCCTCGACTAAAATTTATATTATGTGATGTTGTCTGTCCAGTCCTAAAAAATTGTTCAAGATTATCAGGCTGTGGCGAATATTCTCTGAGCGCTCCATCCCACCATCGGACGGTTTGGCCTTCCATGCGAGGTCCCCAGCTCACCCCTGTTGAATAAAATCCAAACTGCTCCGTTGTCGGTCTACCAAAAGGGCCATTGTTAGTGTGGACTCCTGTCGGGTAAACATTTTCACCCGCTGCATTCTGCTGAAAGCTAGGTTCTAGCAGACTGACAGGTCCACCAGCTCCGAAGATGTTCTGTACTTCTCGAAAACGGAAGGGCTGAATGGTCTTATATGCGACCGTGTACTCTAGACCTAATCCCTTTCGTACCTGGCCCTTAAGTGTAGTTATGACGATGACACCATTGGCCCCACGCATCCCATACTTAGCCGAAGCCGTGGGACCTTTAAGAATATCTACAGAAGCGATGTCTTCCGGATTGATGTTATTGATCGCCGACCCCCAATCCGTTCCTCGACCGATCTGAGTTAGACCCGCAGGATTTTCAATGGGTACCCCATCTAATATAATAAGCGGTTGATTATTTCCGGTGATGTTGTTGTTCCCACGAATGGTGATTCGAGTAGTTCCACCGTCTACGCCATTGGAATTATTGATGTTTACTCCAGCAGCTCTGCCCGAGAGAGAGTTGATAATATTTGGAGCATTGGAAATGGCGATGCTTTCACCTTTAAAACTGTCCGTGGAATAGCCAAGTCCTCGTTTCTGTCGCTTTATGCCGGGACCTGTGATTACTACTTTATCTAACTTCACTCCATCACCAAACAATTCAATGAACAATTGTTGATCTTTTGCGATGGTCTTGGTGATGCTTCGGTAAGCCAGGTAAGAAAATTTGAGCCTATCCCCTTCTTGCACTTCCAATTCAAACGTCCCATCAATGTCGGTAATCGTGCCTGCTTGATTTCTTTCATTCAAAACTGAAACACCAATGAGTAGCTCACCAGAATTTCCATCTTGGACGGTTCCTTGAACGAGCGTCTGAGCTTGCACACCCAACATCAAACTAAGGAAAACCCACGTATAGATTATGCGCATATATTATTCTCTCTCTTGCTATTTTACAATCGCTACACGCTGCACTCCGACAGCTCCTTCACGATTCTCAATTCGTATAAAATAAATACCTGCCTGATCCAAGCTTAGATTTTCGCTCAAGTTTTGAATATTCATCTGTTCCAAAATCTGTCCTTGTGCATTTTGAACCATCAATTTAGATCCGATTAATTCTTGGCTTATTTGAACATTCACAAGACCTGCGGAAGGATTAGGATTTATCTGAAATAAAGAACTTAAATCAAGATCCTCTACTCCAACTGAAATCTCATATTCTATGGTCAAATTATCTCCAGGTGTCTCGTCCATATCTGCAGTCACTTCCCCAATTATTTCATTTACATCCAATAAAAACATTTCAGTAAGCGTAAATGAAATGGTACCAGTCTCTCCCGGCTCCAAAGTTTGCGAAAGCGATGCTTCTCCGATCAATGCTCCATTAAGATAAACTTTACCACTTACATTTTCGGCGGTTGTAGAACCGGTGTTGGTCACCAATAATTCAGCTGTTTCAAGAACACCCCCATTAAGATCTGGAGCGTATTCCAATTTTGTCGCCTCCACGTTGGTATAATCCTCAAAGCGCGTGGAACTCTTTTCAATTAAAAATCCATGAATTCTATAATGTGGCTCAGTATGTCCACTATCATTATAACCAGTGTTCAATGCGTTGGTATATGCTGCCAAGGTATAATCAATCCGTTGATTTGTTCCTGGCGGCAAAGAATTGGTTGTTTCAAAAATCGTTGGTTGTACTTCCTGACCGGGGCACCATCCAGCTCGAGGAAACAGCCAGTTTCCTGCTTGATCAGCGCAGGAATTTTGAGTACAATCATCTTTCCATAAACGATGTACCACTAATTCAGAACCAGGTTGAAAAACATGTGATTCATCATAAAATTCAGCTGCATTAAAAGTATTTCCTTGACCATGACCTGTCATTTGAAGACGCACGTGTGAAGCTTCAGTGTTTGCATCTATATCAATATCATATGGTGGCAAGTCATACAGAATGTCTGGATCACCATAGACTTGATAATCTAGTTGCCAGAGTGATGTCATTTTATAATACGGTGTTGCATCATCTCCTTTTATTAACTCTAATTCAATGTTTGCTAGCCAACCAGAAGGTCCCCATACTTGAATGTAGGATTGAAAATCTACAGTGCCTGTCAAAAGTGATTTGAAATCGGTTATATCAATCGCCCAAGGTCCACACGCTATCCCATAAGGTGTGATGTATCTTGCAATTTCAAAAGTTCCCTCCTCCGTTGTTGCAATGACTTTGGCTGGTTGATCCCAAGGGTCGCAGCCAGAAGATGGACAGCTTAAGGAGATGTGCATTAATATTTGAGAGTACTCTGAAAGATCTCCAGGCATGACCGCTTTTGTAAATTGATTTTGTCCGGCTGAACCAAAATTATGTTGCTCTGCATTAAACAATACAATCCGATCTCCTTGCCTGTTATCTAACAAAATGTTGTTGGTATTATTAAAAGCATTTCCATCATCTATAAAAGAAAGCGTTACTTCAATTTCTGGATCTGCATTTGCCGTAAGGTCAACTGGAGTTTCCAATAAAATATCCAATAACTGTCCCGGCATGACGGTCTGTGAAATGCTTTCAGTAAAAAGTATCTCTCCATCCACCGATAGAATTATGTCAAAATCAGTCACTTCCATCGTTCCCACATTCTGAACACCTACTTGAACTTTCACAGGTCGCGTTTTCATATTTACCAGATCAAAACCCGAAATGGACTTCAACGCTAAATCAAAATCTGGCAGCTTGTATCCTTCTACCCAATTTCCATCGTCTATTCCAATTCCGGTAGCCGAGCAATTTTCATCCGCAAGATTGGTGACTATCGTTCCTGCTCCATCATTCATTGGAAGATATAAAGTCAGACCATTCTCGGCCCCTGTCAAATCAACAGAAGCATTGTCAGAAATTTCAGCCTGTGTCCTGCCGACTTCCCACAATCTTACTTCATCAATGATTCCATCAAAAAATCGTCCATCAAAACCTGAAGCTGAAATTTTTAAATCATCAGTATTGTTGCTTGGATCACCATCGTATGAGCTTGAAACCGCTTCCTGCCCATCAATATATAATCGGACTGTTTTATCTTTTACCGTGCCAGCAATATGATGCCATTGTTGCGTATTCATCAAACTACTGGTAAAGGTTTCATGCCATACACCGTCTACAGAAATTACAAACGATAAAGATCCATTGGCGCCACATCTGAAAGCATAACCAGAATCTGGGCCTTGTGCATCTTTTCCGACGATGGTACCTCTCCATATTTCATTGGTCCAGCTGTTGGCATAGATCCAGGCCTCCACCGTAAATTCTTCACCTATGTTTTGACTTTCTTTGTGAGGTACTGTGAGATATTCAGAGCTACCATCAAGTTGAATGGCTGTATTTTGTGCGCTCAAGGCAAATGTGGCTAATAGACATCCACTAAAAATCAAATTAATAAGGTATTTCATGTTGCTAAGATTTATTCCTTCAATTTAAGGCATTATTCGATTTCTATTGGCAAGAAAATCAAAAAAACTAAGTCTCCAAATGGCAAAAAAACTACTTCTGGTTTTGAATGAAATAATTTCACTCGAGGCAATTATTTATTTTTTACCCTAATCAAGGCATCGTTTATCCAGTTCATCACTCGGTTAAAGGATTAATAGCAAAAATTTTAGGCTGGATTATGTAGAAGGTTCTTTATAAAATTAATTGATTTTAAGCTGACCGCTCCTGCTTTGCAAACTGTAAGACCTCGTCAAATTCTCGAGTATTTTTGATAAGATAGTCCCATAAATGAACTTGTAGAAAAGTGACTTCATAAAGTATCGGATTTAAAGCACACCTAAATATCATACATTAGATTTGGGATTACCATGCGTGAATGATATTGTTTACTTTAGAGCTGGACTAAAATATATTTACCAAAAGGTCAAATTAATCTTTGATCCTTCACGAAAAATTACATTTAAAAAATGATAAATAATATTGCTTATTCACTGATTGTTTTTCTGTTTTTCTCACAAACTGTGACTTCACAGATAGATACGATGGCCCTTAAAACTCCAGAAGGAGTTTGTGAAAAAATGTTAGAATTTATTTCTTTTGAGAAAGATGAAGTGAAAGACTGGGACGAGTACAGAAATCTATTTTTGCCTGGAGCGCAGAAAATGTCCTTCCGTCCTCAACCTGGAGAATCATTGAGTAGACAGGTCAGAGAAATGAACATCGAAGAGTTTGTAAGATACGGAGGCCCGAGTTACCCTAAATCTGGTTTCGAAGAATATGTCATCGGGGTTGACGTAAAAGAGTTCAATGGCATTGCCTCTGTCTTTCAAAGTTTCTATTGTAAAACGCTGGATGGCACCTATGAGGCCAGAGGAGTAAATGCCTATCAGTTGGTGTACCTAAACAACCGCTGGTGGATTGCTAATACCATGTTCACCAATGAATCTGATGAGGTGAAATTACCAAACGAATTATTGTTTGAGGAATATCAAACTGTAGGAGGAAAAGAATAGCATGGAGATACAAGGAGTTGCTGCATTTTAATAATGACTTTATGAAGCAATCACCTGGTGTGCAAATTTTCGATACTCCTTCTGAAAGTTTGTAACAACTCTACTTTTATCTTTAGATTTAAATTCATTTCGATTCATCTTTGAATTGAAAACTCTCACATTCTTGTCACTCCAAATCACCAATTCCATAATCATTGGCGCTAAGTCGATCCCTTTTTCAGTAAGCAGATAGATGTTCTCTTTTCTGTTTGACTCCAACTTCTGTTTTGTGATCACACCGATAGACTCCAACAACTTAAGTCTGGAGGAAAGTAGGTTGGTGGCAACTCCTTCATCTGATGAAACCAATTGTTTGAAAGTCTTCTTTCTATGTAGCAACATATCTCTTACAATCAATAAAGACCATTTATCACCTATTAAATCTAAGGCTGAGGCAATGATACAGGTTGAACGGAATTCTTTATTCATATTCTAAATATTTTTTACTTTAAAATGTAAAGTAATTATTATCTTTGCTTTACAATTTCAAGTAAAAATACAGAATTAAAAGATTATATCATGTTAGTAGGACATTATGCTACGGCTTTAGTAGCTTATCAAAAATTTCCAAAGGGAACCTTATTATATTTCTTATTCGCTTCGCAGCTTCAAGATTTATTGTGGTTTACCTTCCATTATCTAGGCCTAGAAAGGACTGCTCCAGATGATGTCTTCGATACTACCCTCAGTAATATGGCTGTAGACATGCTATACAGCCATGATTTAATTCCTCTCACAGCCTGGGTCGTTATTATTTTCGTGATTGGCAAACTCTTATTTAAAGAAACAAAAATTGCATTGACCGGAGCAGCGTTGGTGTTGGGACATTTTGTATTAGATTTCTTTTCAGGCCACCCCCACCATATATTCGGAATGGATACTGGTACTTTAGGACTCGGACTTTATGCTACCAATGTATTTTTGGCCATCGCAATAGAGGCAGTAACAACAGTGGCCATTCTTTGGTATTTTTTCAATAGTGAAAAGAAGATTGGAATTCAACGAAGCTCTAAAAATAAAGCCTCGATTATCGGTTTGTTTGTTTTTGGTATCGTGTTTATGCTGAGTATTGCGACCACTTCATTCAGGGAGCTATTTGGTATTCCTGAATTTGATTTAGGTTTTAATTCAAGTGTTCCGACATTAATTTTAACCTATGTTGGGATGATGCTTTATCTGAATTTCTTTGTTCCAAAATTTAAGACAAAGGATTAAGACTTCAGGGTTTTAATTTACATTTTCAAGTTAGATCACTTATTACTAAGTTTCAAGGACAAAGGAATTGGGATGAAAAAAGAATACCAGGATAAGGTATTTGAAATGTTCTTCAGGCTCCACAACCGACAAAAGCATCAGGGCTCGGGTCTTGGTCTGCCTATTGTGTAAAAAATCATGAACTTAATGGGCGGTAAAGTTTCCCTAGCAAAGAGTGATAGCAAGGGCACAACTTTCGATGCGCTTATTCCTAAGGAATAAATGATTTTCTAGAACCTGAGACTCCTATTAAGAAATCAGGATTTACCCCCATGAATTAATTTGATTTAATCCTTAACTTCAAGACATACAAAAAGATATGTCATGAAATCATTATCTCTGTCTTTTCTCTTAACAACCTCCATACTCACCATTGGCTTTAGCGCCAATATCATTTAAGAGTTAATTATTCAGAACCTTTTTTCATAAGCTTCACAGTTTGTTTTTTCCCATCAAAATGAGGAAATTTGTATTTTAATCCTTGTCTATATTCGTATGATTAATTTCATCTTCGGTAAGTACTCCAGCAAACTCTGCTAAATGAAAATCTTCTCGACTAAACCAATAATCGGATGAAATTATCGTGTAAGTATTTTCAGTTAAAGGCTTTAATTCCCAAATAATATCATCTGCATCACTTAGCTTTTCGTTTGAATCTAGTTGATCAGTAAATAATCTTTTCAACAAACTATTTTCCGAGAGTAAATCGCTCAGACATCTTATGACTACTTCTTTTGTCACCTTAATTTTGCCTTTAAAAACTAGCTCTATTTCAATGGCAGATGCTTGGGTCTTTGGAAATTTACCGTTATAGCTATCGTGCAACAATTGGTTAATGTTAAACAATGGATAATGCAATGCAATTTCTGGATAATCTTCAGCGACCTTGTCCTGTTGCATTTCATGTGACAAATTTTCTATTTGTCCATTATTCAACTTGTCGCCTAATTTGTATTTTAAAACAATTTCAGCAGCCTCGTTTGGTTCGAAGTCCGTGATGGCCATTCTAAGCATTTCCAATAAGTCAGTTGCTGGGATGCTACTCGGGTCGGGATATTCAAAAAGCTCAAGTAAATTAATGTAGTCTTCTTTTTTCCATGAGCCATCAATCCTGTCGATTGTTTTAATTTTTTTAAGCTTTATTATAAAATTCATTTTTTG
>ENA-ORXT01002698-ORXT01002698.1-marine-metagenome-genome-assembly--contig:-NODE-2698-length-20710-cov-3.467310_pt1 | contig 20710 bp, 20 predicted proteins | sample MGYA00237868_ERZ511482 | MGnify/ENA metagenome assembly ERZ511482
ATCTCCGTTGGTACATCTTTCTCCGGTGCTGACGTTCGTCTGGCATATGCCGACAACGACGACGACACGTCCATCGGTGTTCAGGTTGCGTACCCATTCGGTCCAGTTACTGCGACTGCTTACTACGTGATGGAAGAAGGCACTGGCGGCGACGAGCCAAACATCGGTGTTAACCTTGCATACGCAAACGGCCCATTGGCAGCTTCTGTCGACGTGCAGGACGACCAAGGTACAACAAAGTACAAAGTTGAAGGTTCTTATGACCTCGGCAATGGCTTGACTGTTCTTGCTGGTGTTCTGAACGAGAACGAAGGCGACGACGTGGACTACTATGTTGCTGGTAAGTACGACCTCGGCGGCGGCGCATCTGTATTGGCTGCTTACGCAGGCGACGAAGATGGCGACCAAGGCGACGAGATCGGTGCTGGTGAGTACGATCCAGGTATGACTGTTGAAGTTTCCTTCTCGTTCTAATCGAACCTGAAAGATTGTAAGATTTGGGCGGCCCTTCGGGGTCGCCCTTTCTTTTTGCCGCATCGCGCCTCTTGTGAGCACCCGCGCAGTTGTCTACACATTTGCTAGGCTTTGCAGGGGAACACGTCATGTCAATGAACCGTTTGGGGCGCATCGCGCTGGTCACCACCATCATTGCTGGGCTGTCTGGCTGTGCCGCCCTCAACCCGTTTAGCGGTGGCACCGTAGCGAACGCGACCCAAGAGGCCAGCCGCGTGCGTGGCGCTGAAACCGTTGCTGTGAACCGCCATCTGTGGACCGCATCGCTAGACGTGCTTAGCTTTCTGCCAATCCAAAGCGTTGATCCGTTTACCGGCGTGATCGTCACAGGCTTTGGTACCCCGCCCGGTGGCAGCCGCGCGTACCGTGCGACAGTATACATCACCGATCCAGCACTTGATGCACGGTCGTTGAACGTGGCATTGCAAAGTCGCAGTGGCCCAGTTGCCGCTGAAACGCAGCGCGCTGTCGAAGATGCGATCCTAAGCCGTGCGCGCCAACTACGGATTGCCGACGGCAACCTGTAAACCGCGATAGCCGCCTGACCTTTTCGCCGGGCCATTGTGCCCGGCTTTAGTTTTGAAAGACCAAACCCATGTCCGCCTACACGCCCAACGAAATCGAAGCAAAATGGCAAGCCGCTTGGGCCGAGACAGAGGCGTTCAAGGCCGTCCGGTCCGCCGATAAGCCCAAGTATTACGTGCTGGAAATGTTCCCCTACCCGTCTGGCCGTATCCACATGGGCCACGTCCGCAACTACACCATGGGCGACGTGATTGCGCGGTACAAGATCAGCACAGGGCATAACGTATTGCACCCGATGGGATGGGACGCGTTTGGTATGCCAGCCGAAAACGCCGCGATGGCAACAGGCGTGCATCCCAAGGATTACACCTACGGCAACATCGCAGAAATGAAGGCGCAGATGGCGCCGCTGGGTCTGTCGATTGACTGGACCCGCGAATTTGCGACCTGCGATCCTGAGTATTACGGACAACAACAGGCCTTGTTCATCGATATGCTGGAAAAGGGTCATGTGTACCGCAAGAACGCCGTCGTGAACTGGGATCCGGTTGATATGACCGTGCTGGCGAACGAACAGGTGATCGATGGCAAAGGCTGGCGGTCCGGTGCCGATGTTGAACGGCGCGAACTGACGCAGTGGTTCTTTAAGATATCCGATATGTCGGATGAATTGCTCGGCGCGTTGGACGGGTTGGATAACTGGCCTGCCAAGGTCAAGTTGATGCAGGCCAACTGGATCGGCAAATCGCGCGGTTTGCAGTTCGGGTTCGAACGCACAGACGGTGGCCAGATCGAGGTGTATACCACACGCCCCGACACACTGATGGGCGCGTCGTTTGTCGGTATCTCGCCGGATCATCCGCTTGCGAAAGAGCTTGAGGCTGGCAATGCAGACCTTGCAGCGTTTAACGCCGAATGCCGCAAGGGTGGCACCACCGCAGAGGCGCTAGAGACCGCTGAAAAGATGGGCTTCGATACCGGCGTGCGGGTCAAGCATCCGATGGATGACAACTGGGAGCTGCCCGTCTACGTGGCGAACTTTATCCTGATGGATTACGGGACGGGCGCGATCTTTGGCTGCCCTGCGCATGACCAGCGCGACTTTGACTTTGCGACAAAGTACGATCTGCCGATCATCGCGACGTTCCTACCAACCGAGGATGCAGCGACTGACCTTACCGAAGCCTATGTCCCGACAAAGGCCGAAAAGGTGTACTTTCACAAAGGCTTTGCTGGCGACGCATGGCAGACGGGCGAAGACGCGGTCAACGCGGCTGTGGATCATTGCGAGGCGAACGGAATTGGCGAAGGTGTCACCAAGTACCGCCTGCGCGATTGGGGTCTGTCGCGGCAACGCTATTGGGGCTGCCCTATTCCTGTGGTGCATTGCGCCGATTGCGGTGTGGTGCCAGAGGCCAAGGAAAACCTGCCTGTGCGCCTGCCCGATGATGTGACGTTTGATATTCCGGGCAATCCGCTGGACCGTCATCCGACGTGGCGCGATTGTGCTTGCCCCAAGTGCGGCAAGGATGCGCAGCGCGAAACCGACACGATGGACACGTTTGTGGATTCGTCGTGGTATTTCGCGCGGTTCACATCACCTGATGCGGCGACACCAACCGTGGCTGCGGATGCGGAATACTGGATGAATGTTGACCAGTATATCGGCGGGATCGAGCATGCGATTTTGCATCTGCTGTATAGCCGCTTCTTCGCGCGCGCGATGCACGACACGGGGCATTTGCCAGCCAGTGCGATTGAACCGTTTGACGCGCTGTTCACGCAAGGCATGGTGACGCACGCGATTTATCAAAGCCAAAGCGGCGCGGGCCGTCCGGTTTATCACTACCCCGAAGAGGTTGATCTGCGTGACGGCAAAGCGTTCCTCAAGGACGGCGGGACCGAGGTGCAGGTTATTCCTGCGGTCAAGATGTCCAAGTCCAAGAACAACGTCGTCGATCCGCTGCACATCATCGACACGTACGGCGCGGATACCGCGCGCTGGTTCGTGCTGTCTGATAGCCCGCCAGAGCGTGACGTCGAATGGAGCGCCAGCGGGGCCGAGGCCACGCACAAACACTTGTCCCGCGTGATGCGGATTGCCACGGATGTTGCAGGCGCAACGGGGGATGGCACAGGTGACGAAGACCTGCTGCGCGCGATGCACAAAGCGATCCAAGATGTGACACTGGGTGTTGAAAGCTTTGGCTTTAACGCCGCAATCGCCAAGCTGTACGGCTATACCAACGTGCTTGCGAAATCCAAGGCGGGTGCGGATGCCAAGCGCGAAGCCACGCGAACACTGGCGCAGCTGATGTCACCGATGACCCCGCATTTGGCGGAAGAAATCTGGGCGATGATGGGCGGGACAGGGCTTGTTCTGAACGCGCCTTGGCCTGTTGCGGACGATGCGATGTTGATCGAGGACACCGTGACGTTGCCCATTCAGATCAACGGCAAGCGTCGGTCGGAAATCGCCGTTGCGGCAGACGAAAGCAAAGATGCTATTGAACAAATGGTGCTGGCGCAGGAACGTGTTATTCAGGCGCTGGATGGTGCCACGCCCAAAAAGATTATCGTTGTCCCCGGACGGATTGTGAACATTGTTGTCTAGCCCGCTGCCCTTTGTGACCCGCCGATGCGCCGTTTTGGCGCTGTTGGCGCTTGGGGCATGCGGGTTGACGCCAGTGTATGGCACGGGTGGCACAGGGGCCGCGTTGCAAAGCAAAACCGCGTTTCAAACACCCGCAACAGTCGCAGGATTTGCGATGCGCACGCACCTTGAGACACGGCTTGGCGTCGCGACAGGACCGCAGTTTGAATTGGTGACAACACTATCAGAGACGCGCGATGCAGCGGCTGTGACAAGCGACGGTGACATCACGCGGTTCCGTATCGTGGGGACGTCGACTTGGGTCTTGATGCAGGGCGAGGCGACGCTTGCCACAGGCGCAGTCGAGACATTTACCAGCTATGCCGCGACAGGCTCAACTGTGGCCACACAAGCAGCTGAAAGCGACGCTGTGGCGCGGCTGTCAGTCGCTTTGGCCGAATTGATCATCGCTGACCTATTGCTGGCCGACTTATGAAGTTAACGGGCCGCGATGCGAGCGCGTATCTGAAGAAGCCAAATGCGACACACGCAGGGCTGTTGATATTTGGCGCGGACCCGATGCGCGTGGCGACCAAGCGGCAAGAGGCGATCTTGGCGCTTGTTGGCCCCGACGGCGAAACAGAGATGCGCCTGACGCGGATGAACGGCGCTGACTTGCGCAAAGACCCCGCGATGATCAACGATGCAATCAAAGCGCAGGGGTTCTTTCCAGGACCGCGCGTAGCGTTTATCGAAGATGCCACCGATGGTCTGTCAAAGGTCGTCGCGGCGGCGCTGGACGATTGGCAGGACGGTGATGCGCAGATCATTGTCACCGCTGGTCAACTGACGGCAAAGTCGGCGCTGCGTAAAGTGTTCGAAGCGCACCGCAATGCTGTCGCCATCGGTATTTACGACGAACCACCATCACGCGACGAGATCGAGACGATCCTATCGGATGCCAAGCTAAGCGTCCCTGACCGCGATGTGATGGATGCGATTGTCAGTTTGGCGCAATCGCTGGAACCGGGTGATTTTCGACAAACCATGGAAAAGGTCAGCTTGTACAAGCGTGGCGATACGACCCCGCTTGTCTTGGCTGATGTCACCGCTTGCGCGCCGCAAGGTGCGGATGTCGATATAGACGACGTGCTTGATGTCGTGTCATCTGGTCAAGCACACGAGATCGGGCCGACGCTGCGAAATCTGTATGCACAAGGCGTCCAACCTGTGACGTTGTGCATTGGCGCAATGCGGCACTTTCGGCGGTTACACGTTGTCGCATCCGATGCAGGCGGTGTCGGGTCCGGTATCGGAAAGCTGCGCCCGCCTGTGTTTGGACCGCGCCGCGACAAGATCGCGCGACAGGCCAGCCATTGGGGACGTGACCGGTTAGAACGTGCGCTGACAGCTTTGACAGATACTGATTTGCAAATGCGGTCTGCAAGCACGGCGCCTGCAAAGGCGGTGATGGAACGGACGCTAATCAGGCTTGCCATGATGGCGAGACGTTAAGCCGGATACCAGACGCAAAAAAGGCGACCCTAGGGCCGCCTTTTCCGTATTCAATTTTCTAAGGAAACTTAGAAAGAAGCAGAAGCTGCTACGAGTGCGGCAACAAGGCCAAGAACGATGTAACCAGCAGGGATAGAACCGCCAGCTTTTTCCATGGTCTCAACCATGACGACTGGTGCTTCCATTACTTCAGCGGACAAGCCACCTGCGGATGCTGTAGCAGCAGTTACGGAAAGTGCAGCAGCTGCGGCGAGTGTAGTTGTTAGGCGCATGTCGGTACTCCAATTAAATGCACGTTATGGACGATCTTGTTTTGTCTATCCACGTTTATAATCCAAAACAAGTCGAGATTTGAATTGGTGATGACTGTTTGCAAGTTCTTTAGAGCGGATTGATGCCGAAATCCTGACTTCAATAGGGCAAATGAATGCTGCAGGTGCAGAAAAAATCGAATGCTGATCTAACTTTTCTATATTTCTCAACACCTTATGCCATTATTTTGAATGGCGAACCTTGGCGAATGACCTAAACGCGCCTTATTCTGGTAGCGGTAAAGGCGATGCGTCAATGCAACAGTTCCAAGGAAGGTTGGTAAATATCGTCTCGGCGTTCAGAGGGTTAAGACGAATCTTTAATTACCGTTCTGTGCGAATTGTGCTGCATTGATTCCAGCCAACCGCCCTGTCGCAAGACAGCCATTGATCAGGTAACCCCCCGTTGGCGCATCCCAATTCAACATTTCGCCTGCACAAAACACGCCCGGCCGAGAGGTCAGCATCAACCCGTCACTTAAACTGTCCCATGCAACACCACCGACGGTAGAGATCGCCTCGTCCAAAGGGCGCAATCCTGTGATGGGCAAAGAGAGAGCCTTTATCGCGGGGGCCAAATCATCGGGAAACGACGTCAGGCATTCACGCAGCAGCGCAAGCCTTGCGGGATCAAGCCGCAGAACTTTGCGCAGATGGTTCGATACGCTTGTCTTGCCGCGTGGCTTTTGCAAAGCGGTGCGGATTTTAGCCTCTGGCCAGTCAGCAAGCAGATCAATTTTCAATCCGTGACCGTCGCGCAATGCAGGCGTCAGGTCATAGACGCCGCCACCTTCGATCCCGTGACGCGAGATGATCCACTCGCCACGGCTATGCAGCGACCCTGCACAAAGTGCTGCGGCTTTTACCGGCGTGCCAAAGTGCTTTTCCATATGCGGCGACCATTGCACGGCGACCCCGGCATTGGATGCAGCGAAGGGCACGGTGTCATCCAGATACGCGGACCACGCCCCGTCGGACCCAAGCCGCGACCAGCTTGCCCCGCCCAGCGCCAGAACGGTGACATCGGCGCAAAGCGTTGTCTGTCCGTCAGGTGTCCAGAATTGATGCGTGCCGCTATCCCAACCCTGCCAGCGGTGACGTGTCAGGAAGGTCACGCCCAACGCGTTCAGTTTTACCAACCACGCACGCAAAAGCGGCGACGCTTTCATTGCTTTGGGAAATACGCGGCCCGTTGATCCGGTGAAGATCTCTTGGTTCAAATCCAGCGCCCATGCTTTGACCTGTTCGGGACCAAAAGCATGCAGCGCAGTTTGCATCGGGCCGTCTGCGGGGCTGAACGCTGATTGAAACGCACCTGTGGCGGCATCTTTGGTGATGTTCAGGCCAGACTTGCCTGCCATCAAAAATTTACGCCCGACCGATGGCATCGCGTCTGCGACGGTCACAGAAAGACCCGCCTCTGCCATCATTTGTGCGGCCATAAGACCAGCGGGGCCAGCGCCGATCACCAGTCCTGTGGTCATTGGGGCAACTTGCCTTTGATCTCTATCACGCGCTGCGGATAAGGGATGGTGATGCCCGCGTCTTTTAGCGCGTTCCACACGACAAACAGAATGTCAGATGTGTATTTGTTTTTACCGTCATCGATACCTTCGACCCAGAATTCGACTGCGAAATCAATGCCGCTTTCGCCAAAGCCGCGTAGTTCGCAATCAGGTGGTTCAGGTGACATCAGAACGACAGGGTGTGCGGCAACCGCAGCTTCGATCAACGCGGGGATTTTATTGATGTCAGTGTCGTAGCTGACAGAAAACGCAGCCTCTAACCGGTTTGCTGACCCGCTGTCGGAATAGTTCACAACGCGGGTGGTGATGAAATCTTCGTTCGGGATCACGATCCACTTGCCGTCATAGGTTTCGAGGAATGTCGCGCGCGCCGTCATCTTGATAATTCTGCCTGCCTCGCCGCCATCAAGCTCGACGTAGTCGCCAACGGTCGCCTGACCTTCAACCAGCAAAATCACGCCAGAGATAAAGTTAGACGCGATCTTTTGCAGGCCAAAGCCCAGACCCACACCAACCGCGCCGCTAAGCACGGTCAAGGTCGACAGGTCAATACCAAGGATGTTCATCAGCAAGATAAACGCAAGACCAAAGATCGCAAACTCGGCAGCCTTTGCCGACAGCTGCTGTGTCGCGGGTTTCATTTCCTGCTGTTCGATAAACGCGTTTGAATGCGAGTTGGACCATTGCCCCAGCCAGAACAGGACACCGCCCACAACAACCGCACGGATCAGTGCCAAAACAGAGAACCCGATGTTGCCGATCCCGATACGCGTATCGGCCAAGGTCATCATAACCGGATCAAGGAAGCCCAGCGTATAAAGTGCCGCAGCGGGGACCAGCACGAATTTGGCCAACATGCGCAGTAACGGCACGGTGATGATGTTGGTCGCCAGCGCGCGGGCTGCAAAGAACATAAACAGCCGTTTGCCAAACGCGATCACCTCACCTGAATCAAAGATTGACCGGACGATGATTTCACCAATCGCCGTCAGCGCATAGGCCGTCAGCGGCAAGATCAGCGGCAGGAAGATCATCACAAAACGGCGCGCACGCGCGAGGATCGAAACGTTATCGCTTGCAGGTGTCAGCAGACGCTTCAGGCGCGGGTTTGCGATACGGTTGATAATGACGGCCAGAAAGTACGCCGCAATAAGGATCGCAAACTGCGACCATGCCGCAGGCGATAGAAGCCAATCCTTTGCGATGATGAAGCCTTGGTCAAGTGCAGCACTTGCCTGTTCCATAAGTGTTGCCGGTTCCATATGCTTTCCAATCTAGCCCCTCTTTATGACTACCCTTTCATACGCGGCGAGAACAGCCCTTTGATTGATGCCACATGCGTGGCTGCAGCATTGATTGCGTCGTGGGTCAGCTGGGCTGTACGCGCAGGCAAATCGTCGCTTGTGCAAACGACATCAACCAGCCCGATGCGCAGCGCCTCTGCTGCATCAATTTTGGCCCCACCCATCAAGATGCGTTTCGCCGCAGACGGTCCGGTCAGCGAGGCCATGCGTTCGGGGTCGGATGGCTGTGGCAGGACCCCAAGTTTCATCACCGGATAAAAGAACTGTGCATGGTCGGCGGCAATACGGACATCACACGCAAGCGCCATCCCGAATGCACCCCCCGCAAGCGTCCCGTTCAATGATGCCACAGTCATCGCAGGTGACGCCGCAATCGCGCCAGACACCTTTTCCCAAAGCGGCGACGTGGCCAACCCGTTACGCACGGCATCAAGGTCGGCGCCTGCACTGAACACGCGGCCCGTACCTGTTAGCACAATCACGTTTGTTGTGGCTGCAATGACGGCATCATGAATTTTGATCAGCATGTCATCCGTCAGTGCGTTGGCTTTGTCGGGACGATCCAATGTGATTGTCCGACAGCCGTCGGTATCAGCGATATGGATCAAACCAGACCAACCTGTGTGCGGATATCATCATCGCGCAACATCACATCAGCACCAAGATACGCGTCTGCCTCAGACGTACACATCCACAACAAGGCATGCGCAGGCCATTCAGGCGGGATATGGTCTGACCATGCGAGCTTGCTGACCGCATTGATCCCCGATGCCTTGATATCGCGCTGCATTTGTGTGGCGACTGTGCCCGGCGACAACCCCATGATCCGCAATCCTTTGGCGCGGTTTTCCAAATCTGCAGCACGGGTCAGCATATATGCGCCCGCTTTGCCGCTACAATATGCCGACCAACCCTCGACCGCGTTATGTGCGGCACCAGACGACGTTGTGATGATTGTTCCGTGACCCTGTGCCAGCATCGCAGGCATGACGGCGCGCATCCCGTACATCACACCCTTGAGGTTCACATCAATGTTCTTGCCCCAAGCAACAGGGTCTGCATCAGCCAGCATGCCAATAGGATCAATCGCACCTGCATTCCCGATAAAGACGTCAATTTGGCCAAAGTGAACGATTGCCTTATCAACAGCGGCTTGGATACTGACATAATCGGCGACATCGGCAGCAACAGCCAAAGCATTATCACCAATATCAGCGGCTATTTTTGCAATCTGATCCGCGGACCGCGCGACCAGAACGACTTTGGCGTCGGCTTTGGCAAATGCGCGTGCTGCGGCCTCGCCAATACCACGGCTTGCACCTGTAATCAGGACGGTTTTACCACTCATATCCCACTTTTTCATTCTTTTACCTTTCAGTTGGTGAACCGTAGCCTTACTTTAGGTTTGAGAATTCCCTAACTTGGCCATGACCGCAAGCCGCGAAAACGTGGTGCAGATACATTGAAGGATAAGAGTTGATGACGCATTTTAAGACATTTCTAACAACGGCGAGCACGGCCGCATTGCTTGTCGGATCGTCAGCATTCGCTGACGTAACAGCGCAGCAGGTCTGGGAAGACTGGAAAGAAAATCTTGCGATCTACGGCCAAGAGGGTTTCACCTTTGGCGATGAAAACGTGCTGGGCGGTACGCTGACCGTGTCGGACGTAGCAATCAACTTTTCCGATGATCTGACAGACGTGACAGCAGATTTCGGCGATCTGATCTTTGCGGAACAAGGCGATGGCACGGTCCAAGTCACGATGGCCAACGCCATTCCAATGTCGATCAAGCCAAAGAACGCGAACGGTGGCGCAGAAATGCTGATCACCAATTCGGGTTTGCTGATTGTTGCAGGCGGATCACCCGACGCAATGACGTATGACGTGCAGGCAAACCAGTACGGTTTCCGTGTTGACGAGCTAACAGACGAGTCCGGCGCACCGATTGAGGGCGATCTGTACTTCACCGCGAATAACTTTAGCGGACAATATACAACCAAGCCCGGCGATATCCGCACAATAGATTACGCGGTTGATATCGAATACGTCGATCTGCTTGTCGATCTTACCCAACCCAATGGGACCGAGACAATCGTGATGAGCGGCAAGATCAACAACATCTCTGGTGTGGCGGCCGTGGCAATGCCCGATGGCATCGACATGAGCAAACCGGACACGATGTTTGTCGATGGTTTTGCGGCAAGCGGTAACTACAGCCTTGGCGAATCGAACTACATTTTTGACTTTGACGCCGATGGGTCCAAAGCAGCGGGTTCCGCCAGCATGGGGTCTGGTGCATTCTCTGCGAACGTCAACGCGGCTGGTCTTGATTACAATACATTGGCACGCGATCTTGCGATCAACGTTCAGTCCGGCGACTTGCCGTTTCCTGTGGATGTCAGCATTGCAGAGTATGGCATCGGCCTAAAGATGCCGTTTGTAAAAACCGAAGAACCAACCGACTTTGGTTTCAGCATTAACCTGACCGATTTGACTGTGAACGAAGAGATCTGGATGATGGCCGATCCGTCAGGCGCTTTGTCGCATGATCCCGCGACACTCAAGCTTGATCTTGGCGGCAAAGCGAAACTGTTCTTTGACCTTATGGACCCAGAGCAGGCAGATGCGATGGCGATGGGCGGGGCGCCCGGTGAATTGCATGCGCTTACGTTGAACGAGCTTCAACTGAAAATTGCAGGGGCTTTGCTGACAGGGACAGGTGGCTTTACCTTTGACAACACAAAACCGTCAATGGTGCCGGGTATGCCGCAGCCAGAGGGTGAAATCACCGTCAACCTCAAAGGTGCCAATCAACTGATCGACAGCCTTGTTGCGATGGGTCTGTTGCCAGAAGATCAGGCGATGATGGGTCGGATGATGATGGGCATGTTCGCACGTACCGTGGGTGAAGACGAACTGTCGTCAACGATTGAGATCAACGATCAAGGCCACATTCTGGCCAACGGTCAACGCATCCAATAAGCACGAAGACATCACAGCCCGCGCCACACGTCATGGCGCGGGCTTTTTGCTGCCCGCCTTGCAGGCGACGCCTATGCGGACTACCTGATGTGCAACCCCAGCCAAGCCGGAGCAACCATGACCCAAACCCTTTCCAACCTGACCGAGGCGTTGATAGATGCGGCAAAGTCCGCAGGCGCAAATGCGTGTGACGCAATCGCCGTAGACGGGACATCCGTATCAATCGATGTGCGTGACGGCGCGTTGGAACATGCAGAACGGTCCGAAGGGATCGAGGTCGGCTTACGTGTTTTGGTCGGGCAAAAGCAGGCATGTGTATCCGCATCCGATACCAAGCCAGAGACGCTGCGCATGATGGCCGAACGAGCTGTCGCGATGGCGGTCGAGGCACCCGATGACCCCTATGCGGGGCTGGCGGATGCATCACAGCTGGCAACCGACGTGGACACCGCATCGCTAGAGCTGTTTGACCCAAGTGACGAACCCGATCCGGCAACGTTGCAAGATGACGCAGCCCGCGCCGAAGCTGCGGCGTTGCAAAACAAAGGCGTCAGTCAGGTCCAATCCGCGTCCGCAGGCTATAGCCGCAGGCGTATTCACATGACCGCATCCAACGGGTTTACAGCGGGCTATACAAGGTCAGACCGTGGGCTGTCCTGCGTCGCGATCAGCGGCACAGGCACCGATATGGAACGCGACTATGACTACGACAGTCGCATCTTTCAAAACGAACTGCGCAGCGCCGAAGACATTGGCGAGCGTGCCGCGATGCGTGCGGTCGCGCGTGCAGGTGCGCGTCGCCCCAAGACAGGTGCATATCCGGTCTTGTTTGACGAACGCATCGCAAGCGGGCTGATCGGGCATTTGCTGCAAGCCGTCAGCGGTGCTGCGATTGCACGCGGGTCAAGCTGGTTGCGTGACGCGCTGGGCGAACAGGTTTTGCCAAAGGGTCTGTCGCTTATCGAAGACCCGCACCGCAAGCGCACCGCGTCGTCCAAGCTATTTGACGCCGAGGGTTTGCCAACCGCGCGCCGCGCGATTGTGGATGATGGCGTGCTGATGGGATGGACGCTTGATCTGGCGAACGGGCGTAAACTTGGGATGCCGTCCACTGCAAACGCATCACGCGGCACGGGCGCACCACCATCGCCTAGCCTGACCAACATTGCCCTGACACAAGGCGATGCCAGCCGTGATGATCTGTTGGCGCAAATGGGCACTGGTCTGTTGGTCACGTCGATGATCGGGTCCACGATCAACCCCAATACGGGTGATTATTCACGCGGCGCGAGCGGGTTCTGGGTTGAAAACGGCGAGATTACGCATCCGATTAACGAATGTACCGTTGCGGGTAATCTGCGCGATATGCTGATGCGGATCATACCTGCGAATGACGCGCAGACGCACCTTAGCCGCGTCGTGCCATCACTACTGGTCGAGGGGCTGACGCTTGCCGGAGACTGATCTAGACCTTCTTGTGCAAGCCGCCAAAGCATCTGGCGATATCGCCAAAACCTACTTTGGCAACACACCACAAGTTTGGGAAAAGGCAGACGATGCGGGTCCTGTGACGGCGGCTGATCTGGCCGTAAACGAGATGCTAGAGCGTGAATTGCAACGCGCGCGCTCGACCTACGGTTGGCTATCGGAAGAGACCGAAGACCATGCAGATCGTTTGGGCACAGACAGCCTGTTTGTTGTCGACCCGATTGATGGCACACGCGCGTTTATCGCAGGGTCACGCGACTGGGCACATTCAATCGCCGTGGTGACAAACGGCGCTGTGACCGCTGGTGTCGTCTATCTGCCAATGCGGGATTTGATGTTTACGGCCACGCTGGGCGGCGGCGCGTTTTTGAACGGCGCGCGGTTGGACGTGTCGCAAAATACAGATTTGGCCAGGGCGACGGTGCTATCTTCGAAGGTCAACTTTGAAGGACGGTTCTGGAACAGCGGCGAGACGCCAATCTTTAAGCGGCACTTTCGATCATCACTGGCGTACCGTTTGTCGCTGGTGGCCCAAGCCCGCTTTGATGCGATGTTAACCCTGCGCCCGACATGGGAATGGGACATTGCAGCGGGCGCGTTGATCGTGACCGAGGCAGGCGGCACGGTATCAGATCATTGCGGTGGTCCACTTCGTTTTAACAATATCGTGCCACAGGTCGCGGGCGTGGTTGCAGCTGGGCCAATTCATGCCGAGCTTGTTGCCGGCATTGCGCCGCTTGCGCCCAGCGCATAACGTCTGCTCAAACTTATCCAGCCAGAGGATCACCATGACCCAACGCTTACATCTCGTCTTTGGTGGCGAATTGATCGACCCAGCCAAGAATGCCTTTAAGGACGTCGACAATATCGACATCATCGGCATGTTTCCTGATTACGACAGCGCCTACAATGCGTGGAAAGGTGCAGCACACCGCACCGTTGACAACGCGCATATGCGGTACTTTATCGCGCATATTCACCGCTTGCGGGACGAAGAAACGCCCGCGTCCCCGACAGAAGAACTGGGCTAGGCCGCCTGCGCAATGTCATGAACGATCATCAACTGATTTGGGCAAGATGCCAGAATGTTCATGACATGCGCGCTGTCGCCGCACTTGATGCGCAACTGCGCGAAGACGGTGACCCTTTTACCGTCATGCCAACCTTGATCGATGGGCCAACAGGTGTTGTTGGTCCGCCGGTTGGACGGCGTCAGATCCAGACATTTCTAGGATTGTACGAGCCTGCCTTGGTATTGTGGGTCGGTGGACCGATCGAGACAACGACGCTTTTGACCTGTGACCAAACGGGTATTGCAAGCATCGTCCTGAACAGTAGCGCCGCCATGTTCAACAGCCTTCCACATACGTGGCTGCCAAAGCGCAGACGGGAATTATTCGCCAATCTGACGGGCGTTCTTGCGTTGGATGATGCCGCAGCACAGACCGCTATTCGCGCAGGCGTCGCACCGCACCGTGTTCAAATTACGGGCCCTTTGGCTGAAACCGCCAGCATCTTGCCATACGACGAAGACGACCGTAGCGACTTTGCCGCGACATTGGGGACACGTCCGGTTTGGCTGGCTGCGGCCCTGTCACCCGAAAGCACGCTGGATGTCATCCGCGCACATGGCGAGGCGTCACGCCGCGCGCACAGGCTTTTGCTGATCATTTCGCCGCAATCAACCGATGATATTCCGCTGATCCACAAGCTTTGCGTCGCACATGGTTTCAGGACCGCGTTACGCAGCGAAACGCTAGAGCCAAGCGACGATACGCAGGTCTATATCTCTGATACGCCAGATGAGTTGGGTCTGTGGCACCGCATATCACCGATCAGCTTTATGAGCGGGTCGTTTCGCGGCGGTGTGACGGCGGACCCGTTCGCCGCTGCGGCATTGGGGTCTGTGGTGGTACACGGCCCGATTGACGGACCTTGGCGCGACCAGTTGCAAATCCTGCAAGACGCCAAAGCGACCGAATATGTCGCAGCGCCAGACGCCTTGGGCAAAGCCATCGCAGGACTGTTGTCGCCCGAACGGACTGCCAAGTTGGTTCATGCCGGATGGGACGTGACAACGCGCGGCGCGATGGTTTTGGAAAGCCTTGTCACGCTGGTGCGCGAAACGCTTGAACAGAAAGCGACCTAGCATGCACACACCATCTTTTTGGTTTACGTCGCCAGACACGCCCAGTTGGCAAGCACGGCTTTTGTCACCGCTTGGCTTAGCCTACGCCAAAGCCACCGCGATACGCTTCGCAAAAGGGACGCCGTACCGCGCGCAGGTGCCTGTCATTTGCATTGGCAATCTCAACGCAGGTGGCACGGGCAAAACGCCGACAACGATTGCGATTGCATCACGCCTTATCGCACAGGGCCATACACCCCACATCGTGACGCGTGGATATGGTGGGTCGATTGAGGGACCCGTGCAGGTGGACGAGCGCACGCACACCGCAGATCAGACCGGGGACGAGCCATTGCTTTTGGCAGCTTTCGCGCCAACGTGGGTCGCAAAAGACCGCGCATCGGGTGTGCAAGCAGCGCAGGCCGCAGGCGCACGTATCGTGCTGCTAGACGACGGGTTTCAGAATCCGCGCGTTCACAAAGACCTGTCCATTATTGTGGTCGATGCGCACCGCGGGTTTGGCAACGGGCGTTGCATTCCGGCGGGGCCGCTGCGTGAACCCGTTTCCGTTGGTCTTGCGCGTGCTGACTTTGTCCTATCAATCGGAAGCGACGTGGATCACACAATTCTTGCAAAAGCATGGGACATCGGGCTGCCACATATACGTGGGACACTTGCGCCATTGCAGACGGGGATGGTCTGGTCCGGCTTGCGCGTTCTTGCCTTTGCGGGCATCGGGCACCCTGAAAAGTTCTTTGCCACGCTGCGTGATCACGGCGCGGATGTCATTCACGGCGAAGCATTAAGCGATCACCAGCCGCTGACGCCAGCCTTGATGAAACGGCTAGAGAGCGAGGCCGCAGCACGCGGCGCGCAACTGGTCACAACCGAAAAGGACGCCGTACGTCTTCCTGATCAATTTCGCGCAAAAGTTTTGACATTACCTGTCCGGCTAGAGGTTTCGAATTGGGGGCCACTGGACGCGGCCATCGCGGCACTTTAGTCCAGCAAGCCTTGATCGCCGCCACGTGTTGGCGCTGGCGCTTTCGGGGTCGTATCACCGTCCGAAAAGATGACAGGCAAACGCACACTTGGCACCCCGTCGAGGTCCAGTTGCATCCCGCGTGCAATGATCTGCGGATCGGCAAAAACCTCTGCCATATCGTTGATCGGGCCAGCGGGGACGCCATGCGCCTCGCATGCGCCAAGTAGATCGGATTTTGTCCGATGCGCCATCAGGTCAGAGAGAATCTGTGTTAATGCCACACGATTGGTCAAGCGGTCAGCATTGGTCGCATAACTGGCATCTGTTGCAATGTCCGCAGCGCCAAGCAATGTGCAAAGCTTTTGGAACTGCCCGTCATTCCCGCTTGCCACGATAAAATGACCATCTGCGCAGGCAAACACTTGATAAGGCACGATATTCGGGTGCGCATTGCCAAGCCGTTGCGGCGCGTTTCCGGTGCTAAGGTAATTCATCGCTTGGTTCGCCATGATGGCCGTTGCCACATCAAAAAGCGCGATATCAATGTGCTGGCCCCGCCCCGTGACGTGCCGCTGTTGGACCGCTGCAAGCACGGCTGTGCTGGTATATAAACCGCTGAAAATATCCGTGACGGCAACGCCGACCTTTTGAGGCTGGCCATCTGGTTCACCCGTGACGGACATCAGGCCGGACATGCCTTGGATGATATAGTCATACCCTGCGCGGTGCGCGTATGGACCCGTCTGGCCAAACCCCGTGATCGAGCAATAGATCAACTTGGGGTATTTGTCTTTTAACGCTGCAAAGTCGAGACTGTATTTGGCGAGCCCGCCAACCTTGTAATTCTCGATCAGGACGTCCGCATCAGACAGCAACTTGTGCAACGCCGCTTGCCCATCATCGGTGCGAAAATCAATCACAACGGATTGCTTGCCGCGATTGCAGCTATGGAAATACGCGGCTGTCGTTTCGCCTGCGTGGTCGACAAACGGTGGGCCCCATTTGCGGGTATCGTCGCCATCGGGTGCCTCGACCTTGATAACCGTGGCACCCATATCGGCGAGGGTTTGGCCAGCCCAAGGGCCAGCCAAAATCCGTGCAAGCTCTATGACCTTAAGGCCAGAAAGCGGCTGCATTAGCCCGCAAGCTTGTCGTCAAGAAGCGCCGAGAAATCAGCATAGCTCATATTGGATGTCTTTTCGCCGTCCACGATAAAGCTTGGTGTTGACCGGACGCTGTCGCGTGCTGCGTTTTCCTCGAACCATGTCACAAGGCTTTGCGCCATGTCAGCGTCCTGCATGCACGCATCAAGTGCTGCATCATCAAGACCTGCCATTTTTCCGATCTTGCGCAGTTCTTCGACAATGATCGACGGATCGCCGCTTGCCGTCCACTCGCGTTGCTTGGCATAGATCAGATCAGAAATGCCAAAGAACCGTTCCGTGCTGCCACCGCAACGCGCGATCATAGAGGCCCAAAGACCAAAGCGGTCAAAGTACACCTCGCGGTAGATAAACTTAACTTTGCCCGTTTCGATATAGTTCGCCTTGATCTGCGGGAACTGGTTGGCGTGGAAAGACGCGCAGTGCGGGCATGTGTATGACGCGTATTCGATCACTTCGATCGGCGCGTCAGGATCGCCGAGCACCATTTCAGTGATCATGCTTGTATCAGCTGTCGCTTCTTGCGCGTTCGCCATGCCAACCAACAGGTTTGACGGCTCTGAGGTGCCACCACGATTGGCAAACATCCAGCCTGCGCCACCTGCGACGGCAACAATGCCGACACCCAATAGATTTCTACGGTCCATGATAATCCTTCAGTTCATTTGTACTTGGTCAAAACATTAGCACCCAACGCCGCAAGTGCGGATTTCAGGTCGGGGCTGGTGAAATCTTGCGCCAATTCGCGTGCGGTTTGCGTGGCTGCGGCATCAGGTACTTTTTCGACCTTTGGTGCTGGTTCGAATGCGACGCGGCCTTCGGCAAAGCCTGTGGGCGCGGTTTGCGTGATGCGCACCTTACTGATTGCGGCATAACCGTAGCATGCGTTGACCTTTTCGCGAATCTGCTCTTTTTGCATGTCCAGCATCGGGGCCATTGATCCTGTGGTCAGCAAGGTCAGCGTGGCACCCAAGCCACCGCGCCCATATTTGACATCAACAGGTTGCGCCATTTTAGCGGTATCTGCACCAACGATGTCAGCCCAGTGGGTCAAAAGCCGCGTTTGCGCAAAGCCACGACCCTCGCTGGCGGACCTGATCCTGCTTTGCATCAACGTCGCCGCACGGGAAAATCCGCGCGTGGTGCCTTTTGCGTATGGTTGTTTCATCACTTCAACCTAATGTAGTCTAAGTGCCGCGCCAAGTCTGGTGTCTGCGACAAACGGGATAATGAACTTTGCGTGATCTGAGTGCGGAACTGCTGAACTGGTATGATGTGCATGCCCGAGCGATGCCGTGGCGCACACCACCTGCTGACCGCAAGGCAGGTGTGATGCCTGACCCCTATGCGGTGTGGCTGTCAGAGGTGATGTTGCAGCAGACGACCGTGGCTGCGGTAAAGGCGTATCACCAGAAATTCACCCGCACATGGCCAACGGTTGGCGATCTGGCAGCGGCCGACGATGCCGATGTGATGGCTGCGTGGGCAGGGTTGGGATACTACGCACGGGCGCGCAATTTGCTAAAATGTGCGCGGGTCATTGTCGCCGATCACAACGGCGCGTTTCCAAAGGATTACGATACTTTGCTGACGTTGCCTGGCATCGGGCCTTATACCGCAGCCGCAGTCGCCGCGATTGCGTTTGATTTGCCCAGCACCGTACTGGACGGCAATGTCGAACGTGTGATGGCGCGGATGTTCGAGATACATACCCCCCTGCCTGCGGCAAAACCTGAACTGATGGATCGGGCCGTCTCACTGACACCATCCAAACGCGCAGGTGATTACGCGCAAGCGGTGATGGACCTTGGTGCGACGATCTGCACGCCACGTTCACCCGCGTGCGGGATTTGTCCTTGGCGTGATCCGTGTGCAGCGCGCACCGCAGGCACGGCAGCCACATTGCCCAAAAAGACCCCCAAGAAGAAAGTGCCGACACGGTACGGGATCGCGTATGTTGCGCGCAATGCACACGGCGACTGGCTGCTGGAAACCCGACCCGAAAAAGGATTGCTTGGTGGGATGCGCGGCTGGCCTGGATCAGCGTGGAGCGATGACCCAGCACCTGCACCGCCCGCCGATGCGGACTGGCAAAAGCTGGACGCCGAGGCGCGCCATACCTTTACACACTTTCACCTGATCTTGACGATTTATGTGGCACAAATTGATGTGGCCGAAAGAGGCGATTTTGTATCGCATAATGCGTTCAATCCGGCTGATCTACCGACGGTAATGCGTAAGGTGTACGATCTTGCAGCCCGTGACCTTACGCCACGATTGAGCGATGAAGCGTCAAAGGATAAGCTTGGTATATGATACAGACGCAAAAACTCGCCGCCGCTTTACCATTTTGGCTTAGCATCCTGTTGTTCCCGATTGCTTGGCTGGCTGCCACGCAAGGCGGCTGGTGGCTTGCGCTGCTTCCCTTTTCAACATGGAATCTTTTCACACTGCTTGATTTTGCAATGGGCTTGAACACCGCAAACGCAGACCCTGATACACCGCAGCGAAACCTGTTCTGGCACCGCGCGATTACGCTGATCTGGGCGCCCTTGCAGGTTTTGACCGTGTTCTGCATTCTGGCATATGTCACCTACACCAACCATCTTGCGGGATGGGAAGAATATGTGCTGTTCATCGGTTTGGGCGTTATCTCGGGGACGATCGGGATCAATTATAGCCACGAATTGATGCACCAAAAACCAAAGATCGAACGCTGGTCCGCCGATATCTTGCTGGCATCCGTGCTATATTCGCATTTCCGGTCAGAGCATTTGCTGGTGCACCACCGCTATGTCGCAACGCCGCGTGATCCGGTGACGGCGCGTTACGGCGAAGGGTTCTGGCGGTACTTTCCGCGTGTGCTGATCGCTTGCGGCAAATCGGCCTTTGGTGCGGAAAAAGCAATGCTGGCGCGCAAAAACCTGTCTTGGACGCACCTTAGCAATCCGTTCTGGCGGTATTGGACGCTGCAACTTGCGTTTCTGACCACAGCATTTCTGATCGGCGGCTTTTGGGGCTTGTTCTTGTTTACCGTGCAAGCGTTTTCAGCGTTTTTCCAGTTGGAACTGGTCAATTACATCGAACACTACGGTCTGACCCGCAAGCATTTGGGCGACGGCAAATATGAACACGTTAAACCGCATCATTCATGGAATGCAGAACACAAAGCATCGAATTGGTTGCTGATCAACTTGCAGCGGCATTCGGATCATCATTTCAAACCTGACCGCCGCTTCCCTTTGCTGCAAACTTACGATGCAGCCGACGCGCCGCAACTTCCATACGGATACCCGATGATGACAATGGCAGCGCTGGTGCCACGGCTATGGCGGCGCATGATGAACCCGCGTGTGCAAGCGTGGCGCGCGCTGCATTACCCCGAGATCACGGATTGGCTGCCTTATAAAACGGCCAGTAATCCAATGCCCCGCTGACAAAAAAACCCCGCCACAAGGGCGGGGTGTAGTTATGCACATGTGGACGCGTCCCGAAGGACGCGCTGGATCACATGCGCTGGCGGTATGCTTGAATGTCTAGTGTGTCTGAGCCATTTCGGTGCGGATTTGCTGACGCAGCAAATCAATCGGCACTTTTTGCCCGTCGCGTTTGAACTGCCAATAGGTCCAGCCATTACAGCTTGGTGCACCTTCCAGATGCGCGCCAACCTGATG
>ENA-ORXT01002700-ORXT01002700.1-marine-metagenome-genome-assembly--contig:-NODE-2700-length-20704-cov-11.536772_pt1 | contig 20704 bp, 13 predicted proteins | sample MGYA00237868_ERZ511482 | MGnify/ENA metagenome assembly ERZ511482
AAGAGTCTGCTAAAAAAGTATCTGCTGCTAACGAAAATGCAGATAAAGCTAAAACAACTTATGCCACGGAGGTAGCTTCTGCTCAACAAACGGCACAAGAAAAGATATTGCTCATTAAAGAAGAGGCGGCCAAGAAAGTAGCGGAAGCAAAAGCTAAAGAAAAAGAAGCCCAAACGATGAGTGCGGAGGAAGTCATTAAATCAAAGGAACGTTCGGCTGCAGAATTAGCGAAAATTCAAGAGCAAACCGCTATCGCTATTGGAAATGCTAAAGAAAAAGAAGCATTAGCTGTGCAAGCGTCTGCAAATAGTGTAGCAGAAGCCAAAAGAAAAGCAGCGGAAACGGTAGCAGACACTCAAAAAGCAGAAGCGAAGGCAGTTCAAGAAGCTAAAGAAAAAGCACAACAGGAAAGACAGGCTGCGGCAAATAGTGTGGCCACTGCTAAAGAAAAGGCGGCAAATGAAATAAAAAACACCAAAGAACAGGTAGCACAACAGATTCAAACAGCTAAATTGGAAGCTGCCAAAGCAGAAGAAGCAGCTGCATTAGCTGTCATATCTGCTAAGGAAAAAGCTGCCGAGGAAATTTCTACCATACAAGAAGAACAAGCAAATGAAGTGGCTTCTATAGAGAAACAAGCAGCGGAGGCCATTGCGCAGGCCAGAAAAGAAGCAGAAGAAAGAGAAGCTTACTTTGAGAAAGAGTTGGCTAAAGTAGAAGCAGAAGCTAAATTATCTCTTGATGTCGCTAAGTCGGACGCTCAAAAAGAATTGAAAAAATATCAACAAGAAATAGCAGAGAAAAAAACAGCCTATTTAGCAGATGCAGAAAAAATTAGAAAAGAATCTTTGGAGGAAACGAATAAAATAAAACAAGAATCTTCTGATGCTATTTATGAATCCAAACAGCAAGCTCGTGCGCAAATTACTAAAGTTAAAGATGATACAGCTAAGAAAATTGCAGAAGAGGTACAGAAACTAGAGGAAGTGAAAAAGCAAGCACAAGTAGCCTCCGCTACCTCCCAAAAAGAGCAAGATGCCCTTAGTGCCTTACAAACCAAAATCAAGAATGCTCAAAAACAATTAGAAGAAATAGAGCAACAAATTGCTGAAAAGGTTAAAAATAATTGACACTTTCAAATTCAAATTCAACCTCAAATTCAACTTCAACACGGGACGTTAACTGACGTTTGGGTCAACGTCCCGTGTTGAATTTGAGATTGAATTTGAAGTTGAATTTGAAAACTATCAACTACTTTTGATCTTACAATAAACTTCCTTCCCACTATTTCCCTTTTCTTTGTACTTTTGCCCTCCTTTTTGAATCTTGTTATTCACAAAATGCTTAGACCTAGATATAATATATGGTGTACTTAACGAGAAGGGAACGTTTCAATGCCGCCCACAAACTATGGGTAAAAGATTGGAGCAAGAAAAAAAATAAAGCTGTGTTTGGAAAATGCGCCAACAAAAATTGGCATGGACACAACTATGATTTATTTGTAACGGTGAAAGGTATCCCTGACCCACTTACAGGTTTTGTTATGGATGCTAAAAAACTAAGCACGCTTATCAAAAAAGAAATAACCGACCACTTAGATCATGCTAATTTAAATTTAGATGTAAAATTTATTCCTAAAGATATTCAACCAACTACGGAAAATTTGGTTATCCTTATATGGAAACAGTTGGCACCCCATATAAAAGACTGTCAATTGCATGCTATAAAGTTATATGAAACAGAAAATATTTTTGCCGAGTATCTTGGGGAATGATAGTCTATGTTTAAAAGAAACAACGCAAAAACTACCAATACCACTGTGAATTACAAAAAAAAAGAATCCTACAACTCTGCGCTTACTAAAGAACTTTCCAAAAAATATAAATTATTGTTAGAGCGGCTTGGAGAGGACCCTAAGCGGGAAGGTTTACTTAAAACGCCTGAAAGGGCTGCAAAGGCTATGCAATTTCTAACGCATGGCTACGACTTGGATGCTAAAAAGATTTTGAAATCAGCCATGTTCAAAGAAGATTATAGCGAAATGGTCATCGTAAAAGATATTGAACTCTATTCTCTATGCGAACACCATTTGCTTCCTTTCTTCGGTAAAGCACACGTTGCTTATATTCCAAATGGATATATTGTAGGCTTGAGTAAAATACCTAGAGTAATTGATGTTTTTGCTCGTCGTTTGCAAGTTCAAGAACGCTTGACTCATGAAGTGTTAAATTGCATCGAGGAGACCTTAAAACCCTTAGGGGTAGCGGTCGTCATTGAGGCGAGGCATATGTGTATGATGATGCGAGGTGTTCAAAAACAAAATTCTGTTACCACTACCTCTGCTTTTACAGGGGCTTTCCAAAATGTAGAAACTCGTACAGAGTTTTTAACTCTATTGAATTCTAAGCTACATTAATTGATTATCTCTCTTTATAGGGAGCAAATTGGCTTTGTTTTTTTGCAAAAAGATAAAGCCAATTTACTCCCTATAAAGAACTATTCAAGGCTAAGCGACTAAGAATAAATTATTCTTAGTCGCTTTTTGTGTAAATAGGCTGGCTATCTATAGTAGATGGTATCCGAAATAACAAATAAACAGGCTAAACAAATAAACATCTTCACTTATACCTCAAAGAAATATTAGTTACCGAAATCTTAAAGTTTAACCTTACCTATGTAATTTTGTGTATCTATTCGTCCTAAGTATTGATGAAAAAATAAATTGGTCGTTTTTGAAATGAGCTTTTTTCTAATGGGTTGAAAACATAAGAGAAAAAAGGTCAATTCAAAAACAAAAAGACCAAGTTATTTTTTAATAAATACTAAGTAAGTGAGGGTGTTTAGAATGTTTATTTGTTTAAGCAAGTTCCTAATAGCTCAATTCCTTGCTTAATCACTATTGGCTATTTAACTTTGAGCGATAGAAGTGTTGAATGAATAATTAAAAGAAGGGGTTCAAAATACAACTATGCTTCAATCTACAACACATACGGAACAAGAGTGGCTTCGGCAACTGAAGCTAGGTAAGCAAGATGCCCTTCAAGCTATTTTTAAACAATACTATAAATACTTATTGGTTACTGCTTCTAATATTACTAATGACCAAGCGATAGCTAAAGATTTGGTACAAGATGTGTTTTTTGAAATCTGGAAAAAACGGGAACGCCTCTCTATTCAATCTTCTTTAAAAGCTTATTTACGAAAGGCAGTAGTTAATCGATCCTTAAATTTTTTAAAAACTCATAAACGTTTTGACTGGGGAGAAGACCAATTTGACACCCAAGCCCCTTCTAAAGAGGTATCTGTACAACAACAACTAGAGGTTAAGGATTTACAACAATTGATTAATCAAACGATAGATCAACTCCCGCCTAAATGTAAGACTATTTTTGTCCTCAGCCGCTTTGAAAAATTTAGCCACAAAGAAATTGCAGCCCAATTAGATATTTCTACTAAAACGATTGAAAATCAAATTACAAAAGCATTAAAATTAATTCGTGCAGCAGTGGAACAGTATCATAAATTAGTCATTTTTACTTGGTTTTTTTTTGATAAGTTTATCTAGAGAGAAGAATATTATAAAAAACGTATAAAAAAACATACCTTAGATGCTTAGGAATGCTGTAATATATTTTTCCGTAAAATCGAGAATTATTATTGATTATTCCATTTTTTATTGTAAAGCAAATTGAAGTTCTTTATAACCCTCAATTTGTCCTCATTCAAAATTCAGGATTTATTATTCAGAATTAAGTCTATTGAATGTTAAAAAAAGAAATAGAACCAAATTTAAGTACTTCCAAACAGCAAACTTTCGAGGAACTCTTTCTTGAATATCATCCCCTACTCTATCGGTACGGTAGGAAACTGTCTAATAATAGCTACCTCACAGAAGAATGTATTCAAGAGTTATTTATATATATTTATGAACAGGAAATAGTCTTGTCAACGATTCGACATATCAAAGCCTATTTATTTACCTCTTTTCGTAGGCGTTTATTAAAAAAAATACAGGCTACAAAGGTTCCTATATCCGATGTGCCTTCCGACATTCAATTCTCTCCAGAAGATTTTTTAATTCAACAAGAAGAATTTCAACAAAAAGAAAGATGGGTGCAAGCTGCATTAAATAGTTTGCCGTGGCGGCAACGAGAAGTGATTTATCTTCGCTTTTTCAACAATTTATCTGCTAAAGAAATTGCAGAAGTACTGGGTATACAGCGTCAAGTGGTTTCTAATGTAGTTTATAAAGCTATCAAGAAATTAAAGAATAAGAGCGCAAAAAATAAATAGTGAAAATTTCTAAAGAAAATTGATACCTTTACAAAAAGAACCAAACTGATTAAATTTATCAAACGACCTATCCCACTATCACACACTAATACTAACACCTCAAGCAATATTCCTAAAACAGAATACCTATAATCATGCGTCGTCTACTGAATAGTTGAGCATCTTCGCTGTCCGAGCTTAGACAAACACCCTACTTTATACTTGATCTCAATACTTGAAATTACACACTTTCAACCCAAGAAATAATCTCCAATAAGCACTCAAGACTACTTTTTAACAAAAAAAATGACAAACAATTACTTTTTAGCATTCGCTATTATTTTATTTCTATCTTCCTTTAAACTGCATGCGACCACCAATGAAACAGATACAACTAAAATTTTGCTACTAGACTCCAACTCCATAGGCCCTCTTGCCCTTGCAGGAGCAATATCTTATCTAAAAGAGGATAGACCTTATAGCATCGAAGAAATTACAAGTATAGGATTTGATACGCTTTTCAGACCTTATTCTTCGGAAGAACCACTTGAATCGGGGCAGACCTATTGGGGGAAAGTAAAAGTAAAAGCGGTAAGTGCGCATCCAGATTCCGCTCAATTAGATTGGTTTTTTATTCCTTTTAATCATGGCTTTACCGAAGCTGTGGTATATACACGAGCAGAGAATGGAATTATTTCAAGTCCTAGAAAACTAGGCAGACTAGTTCCTGTGAGAGAGCAGAGTGAACCCATTTACTCAGATGTTATACGACAAAGCAAAATTAGTTTCAGAATTTGGCCAGGTACTACAAAAGAGATATTTATTAAAATAAGCAACAATTTTGTAGGATCAGTCCCTTTATTCTATTGCTATATAGAAGCCTTTAACTATGAAGAAGTAAATTTTACAGCTAGTTCTTTATTCTATGATGGCCTATTTTTGGGAGCGATTTTGATAATGGCTATTTATAGTTTATTGCTGTTTTTATTGGGAAAGGATAAGGCCTATTTACTATACACTTTATATTTGGTTGCCATTTTTGCCTATACTTTTTATTCTTACGGTATTTTTAGAAACTGGCTAGTCCGTCTTATCAATCCAGAGAATCCCATCTATTATCATCACCTTCGGACACTTGGCTACTTAGTAATTGTTGCATACCTAGCCTTCACTAGTACCTTTTTAGGGTTAAAAAAGTTGTTACCTAGCTGGTATAGAATATTTAAAGGGCTTATCCTTCTAGGCTTATCCCTATTTCTAATAGATAATATAATATTAAAGTGGTCTGGTTTCAACTTAACCTACTCTACTTATCTTGTGTTTTCTTATTTTTTTATCACCTGCCTATTCCTGATCTTTTTTTTAGTTCCCTTGTATCGTACCCAACTAAAAAAAGGATATTTCATTAGCTTAGGCTTGCTATGCCTCATAGTAGCTAATGCTTTTTTATTCTACGACTTACTTGGATATAAAAGTAATTATAATGGTATCAATGTACTAGCGATTGGAGCGATTGCAGAAATGATTATTTTTTCATTAGGCTTAAGCTATCGTCAAAAAGAAAATGTACAAGCTGCTCAAGCAGCTAAACAAAAGGCGGTTGTTAATCAACAGCTACAAGAACTAGATAAATTAAAGACCCATTTCTATACCAATATTACGCATGAATTCCGTACACCACTAACCGTTATCCAAGGAATAGCTGGGCAAATTAAAGATTCTTCTTATAAACAAGAAGTAGGCCTTATTCAACGGAATACCCAACAACTTTTACAGCTAGTCAATCAACTACTTGACTTATCTAAGTTAGAAACAAATAAAATAGATATAGAACTAGTGCAAGGTAATGTAGTAAACTATATTCGATATTTAATAGAATCCTTTCACTCTTTGGCAGAGGAGCGACAAGTACATTTACTTTTTTCACCATACGAGGCGACTATTCGCATGGACTACGCACCTAAAAAACTCCAACAAATAGTATCGAATTTATTATCAAATGCCCTCAAGTTTACACCTAGTGGTGGCAGCGTTACTATCAAAACGTCAACAATAGAAAAAGAAAATACTCCTTTCTTTTTATTACAAGTACTCGATACAGGCATAGGTATAGAAGCAGCCAATCTACCACATATTTTTGAGCGATTTTATCAAGTAAAAAATAGATCTGCTACTGTAGAAACAGGAACAGGTGTAGGCTTAGCACTAAGCAAAGAATTAATACAACTTTTAGGAGGTACCATCGAAGTACAAAGTACTCCTAATGAATTGACTACCTTCACTATTTTACTGCCCATCAAAAGAGAAGCAACGATTCTTCAAGATACGATTCCCGTTCCTCCTGCTACTGCAAAGGCAAAGTATACGCCGAGTGCATTGCTTGAACAAGCGACACTTGCGGCCTCTGTACTGGCTGATGCTACACAGCCTAGCGTACTGTTAGTCGAAGATAATAAAGATGTTTTATACTATTTAATTAATTGCTTAAAAGAAAAATATCAGCTACTAACGGCAATGGATGGAGCAACTGGGTTAGAAACAGCTATGAAAAAAATACCAGATCTAATTATTAGTGATGTTATGATGCCCAATATGGACGGATATGAACTATGTGAACGCTTAAAAACAGAAAAAACAACCAGTCATATTCCCATCATATTGTTGACTGCCAAAGCGACAACTAGAGATAAAATAATAGGTTTATCTAAAGGTGCAGATGCTTATTTAGTCAAGCCTTTTCATGAAAATGAATTGGAAGTACGACTTGAACAATTATTCCAACAAAGAAAAAATTTGCAGACTTATTATTCTCAACAAACGCTCTTGCCCTATGTGGACACAACTCCTATTAAAAATGAATTTCTTCAAACCGTCACTGCTATAATAGAAAAAGACCTATCGCAAGAGATAAATGTAGTGCAGTTAAGTAAGCAGATGAATATCGATCGCTCTCAGTTGTATCGTAAAATAAAGGCTTTAACAGGGCTTTCTACTACTATTTTTATTCGCCATATTCGTTTGAAGCATGCCTTCCATTTATTGACGACTACCGAGCAACCTGTTTCTGATATAGCTTATGAAGTAGGGTTCAAAGATCCTGCTTTTTTCTCTCGTAGCTTTTCTAAAGTCTTTGGAAAAAGCCCGAGTAAGATAAGAAAAAGTCTTCCTAAGAAATGAGCATTTAATTTAAGTAGTGGTACAAATGTAAGGCTAAATGTAGGGGATAAATGAAGTTCTATTGATACTCCACATCTTTTGAGTGGGGTAAAAAATCATACATCATAATTCTTACATCATAAATCTGTCCCACTTGGAAACAAGCAAAAAAAGCAAGTAGGGACTTAAATAGCGTAAAATGGATTTATGATGTATGAATTATGATGTAAGATTTATGATTTTTGCCCCCCCCAAAATATGTGGGGTATCAATAGAACTTGATTTATCCCCTACATTGGAATTCATTTGAGCATTACACTTATAGCGCTACCTTAATTTAAACTCCCGATTTACATAAAATATAGAAATGCAGGATAAGTTAAAAACATTGCAGGATAAGTTAAAAATATTGCAAGATAGCTTCAAAAAAAGCATTTGGTTAATTCATATCTTTATGATACTTATTTTACCAAAATATCAAAACATGATCAAACAACTAAATGTACTCGGATTAACCATTATTAGTCTACTATTTTTGCTGCCCTCCTCCTATGGGCAAGAAGTGCCTAATAATTTTACCTATCAAGCCATTGCAAGAAATCTGGATGGAAGTATTATAAGCAATCAGACCGTCAACGTTGAGATTCGGATCACCAATGAAGCTGGAGTGGTTGCTTATTCAGAAATTCGACAAGTAACGACGAATAATCAAGGCCGAATTGCGCTTTTTGTAGGAGAGGGAGATCCTACAACCTTCCGTCAGATAAATTGGGGAGAAAGCCCTCATTCCTTGGTAGTTTTCGTAGATGGAACACTAATTACCAATGCTCCTTTCTCCTCCGTACCTTATGCTTTTGCTGCTAATACTGCTTTGGACGATGGAGATAAAGATGCTACCAATGAACTGCAAAATTTGATATACGATGCAGAGAGCGGATTGCTTAGTCTTTCTAACAGTACTGCTCCCGCAATTCCACTTGCTAGAGATGGAGCAGGAGCTGCTGGTGATTCCTTTTGGCAATCGCTTGGGTCTTCAGGCATTTACTACAATCAAGGTAGTGTAGAATTGAAAGGAAAAGATGGTTCAGCGAGTAGTCCACCTATTGTGGAACTAATACCACTTCAAGATAGTAGTGGTACTAGAGGGGCTATTTTTACCTATGGAAATAATGGCAATAGCAATGTATCACTCAGTAATATTTCAGGACTCCCGAATAATGGCTCTATAAGTATAGGAGGTAGTGAAGGTATTAGCGGTGTGCTATTGTACACTAATAGTAACGATGATGGAGAAATACGTGTCAGAGATAAAAATGCCCGTAGCAAAGTCTATCAATTTGTAAATAATGAAGAGACAGGAACGCTTGTCACCTACGGAGAGAATGGCAATAGCAATGTATCACTCAGCAACCTTATAGAAAAGCCAAATAATGGTGCTATAAACGTACAAAATAGTGAAGGTAATAGTAGTGTTTTCCTATATGCTAATGACAATGATAATGGAGAAATACGTGTTAGAAATAAAGACGGCATTAGTAAAGTTCAGTTGCTTGCTAATACCGAAGAAGCAGGTGGACTTGTCGCCTATGGAGAGAATGGCAATGAAAATGTAGCAATCAGCAACCTTGAAGGAAGTCCAAATAATGGATCTATAGACATAAAAGGTAGCGAAAGTAATACAGGCATATTATTGTACACGGATAGCGAAAATGATGGAAGACTATTACTCAATAATAAAGATGGCAATAATAAAGTAGACCTATTTGTTGCTGATAATCAATCAGGGGGAATCGCTACTAAAGGAGAAGATGGTAGCCCTAATGTACTCATAGGCAGTTTCGCTGATACCCCGAATAGTGGTCTTGTGAGTGTAAGAGGTAGTGAAGGGAATACAGGTGTATTGCTGTCCACGAATAACGACGATGGACGAATTTCTCTACGTAATAAAGTCGATATTACACTGGTTGATTTATTTATTGGAAATAGTGGAGCTGGAGCAATGATTATTGATGGTCCTAATAACAATTCTAATATAGTCTTAGGTAACTTAGCCGATCATCCTAATAATGGTTTTATCTCTTTGAGAGATGAATCAGGTGACCGAAAAGCAGGCATCTATGTCAATGCAGAAGGCCAAGGAATTGTCTTTGCGGATGAAATTATAGATTTCACGCAAGACCCCTCCAATGAAAATAATTTAATCTCCTATTCTGTATTAGAAGGTCCAGAAGTAGCCGCTTATGATAGAGGTACTTTTGAGTTATCCAATGGAGAGGCTTTTGTACCTTATGCTGAACACCTTAAAATCGTTGCGAATACGGAAAAAGTAACGATCCAAATTACGCCTTTGGAATGGGATACCTACGGGGTAGCCGTTACCAGAAAAACAGCAGACGGCTTTTATGTAAAAGAACTAAAAGGAGGTACAGGTACTTTCCAATTTGATTGGGAAGTAAAAGCGGTCCGTAAAGGACAGGAAGAATATAGGGTATTTAGAAGTAAAGCAGAGGTCGCAAAAATAGTCTCACCAGAAGTTCTTAATGCTACACAACGAAAAATGCCTGTTTCCCAAAAAACAGCACTTTCTAAAGAGCCTAAGCAATTCATTACTAAAGAGCCTAAGCAATTCATTACTAAAGAGCCTAAACAATTCATTTCCGAAACCCCAAAACAAGAGTAACTATGAAGCCATTAATCCTTACATTTTTGACCGTCCTGTCATTAGCACCCAGCCTACTAGGACAATACGCCATTTCAGCTGGTGCTGGGGAAAGTATCAACAACCAGCAACTCGTTGTAAATTGGGCCATTGGCGAACTAATTACAGGGGAATTTCAGCAAGATCTAGATAATCAAAATCTTCGTTCTGATTGTGATGACTGTGTACCAGTTGTTCCGACTAACAAGGTAGACGACTTGAACCAGCAAACAACTGTAAATCAGGCAAATGTATCTGTCTTTCCAAATCCAGCAAAAGAGAAAATATCCATCCAATTCAGTGGTTTTAAAACTCCGCTCCTTACCTTCCGAATTTTGACCGCTGCTGGACAAGAAATATATCAACAACGAGTTGCTGGTACCGACCAGTCCTTCTCGTTCAATGTAAGCCATCTCAAATCAGGTACGTATCTTCTACAGGCAACAGACGAAACAAAGCAGACTGTGACTAAAAAATTAGTTATTTTCTAGGCTAGACTTTGGTTTTAAAAAAAATATTTGGTCGTTTTTGAAATTTTTTTTCTAATGTGTTGAAAACCTATAGAAAAAACTAAACGACCAACTATTTTTTAATTAATACTTAAATGGACTTTAGCCATTGATTTTTAGTCTTTAGTGGCAGGCAGCCACTAAAGACTAAAAATCAATGGCTAAAGTCCAGATTAAAGCCTAAACAATAAGTAAGTGGACAGAATTGTTTGATGGTTGGTGAATACTTCATACCCATTAAATGTCAGAACAGGATTTTTAAGATTTAAAGATTAATAGGATTTTGAATCGTGCTATTGCTTAAAATCTTACGAATCTTTAAATCTTAAAATCCTGTTCTGACATTTAATGGGTATGGAGTATTTACCAACCATCAAACCATTTCGTCCAACTACTTAATTTTTATTAACCCTAGGAATCGGATATAAAATATTTTCCTTACCGAAACCTATCAATTTTATTACTTATGAAAAGTACGATTGTTCTATTCGTTCTATGTGCCGGCGTTTGCCTTTCCGCAACTGCTCAGGTTGAATATAGCGCTCTTATGAAAATGAATGAACCACTAAAAATTTCCACATCACAGGAATCAACTTTCAAACAAGGGACTATTAAGAGAGCTGAAAAACTATCTACTACACAAGCAATTCCCCAACAAAAAGGGGGCGTTGCAGCTTATTATTTACCATTAAGAAGCGCTTATAATGCTCCTTATCAATTACCTGCTAAAAAGGAAAATATTCCTACGCCTTCCATAATACCTGTAAAAACCCCGAAAAAACAATAATCCAAACAATACACACACATTGATTAGTATTTAAAATAAACCCAATGAAAAACAAATTTTTTCTTATAGCGATGCTCTTTTTAGCATCTAATTATTCGTATGCTCAATTTGTACCCAAAGGCACTTCTACGGAACCAATTGAAGGCATTCAACTTACTTATGGTATTTCTGTAGTTAATGAAGATGTGGTGTGGGGCGTTTATTTTCCCGTCACCTCTCCTATTACTACGCCTACCTCTTTTACAAGAACCACAGATGGCGGTGCCACTTGGACTGGCGGCACTATCCAAACAGGCGATTCTACTTTAATTGCGCTTTCTATTTATGCTAAAGATGAGTTAACAGCTTGGGTTGGCATGAATAGCGCTCCAGCGCAAGATTATGGTAAAACCTATAAGACCATCGATGGAGGCCAAACTTGGCAGGAACAACCTGTTTTTGATGGCACCTTAATTAATTCTTTTCATTTTTGGACCGAGCTAGAAGGTATCGCATTTGGGGTGACGGGAGCTAAAGATAATTTTAGAGTACTCGTTACAAAAGATGGCGGTCTAACTTGGACACCTCGTTATGCCCTTTCTACACAGGTTGGAGAAAGCACTTGGATAGGTAACTCGAACCATTTTTATGAAGTGATTGGAGATCATATTTGGATGGGAACTACGCTAGGTAGGTTATTACATTCGGCAGATAGAGGGAATACATGGGAAGCAATTGATTTGAATGTACCAGCAGGTAATACCCTAAATTCTATAGCTTTTCAAGATGAAACAACAGGTATCGTTATTTCTTCCGTGTCAGATATAGGCTTTCCTAAAAATGGTTTTGGATACAGAACAGCAGATGGGGGTAAAACATGGGTAAGAACTATTCTTCCAGAGAGCTTACAAAGTATTGATCATGTGCCCGGCTCCAATGGTGTTTATATTGGCGTATTAGCAACTTCAGGACCTAATCCGAATTATTTAATATCCTATGATGGTGGCTATGAGTGGGAAACCGTTCAATCCCCTCCATTTGTTACACTCCAGTTTTTATCTCCTGATGTGGGTTGGGCAGGAAGTTTTGCGGAAACAGGTGGTATGTACAAATGGGAAGGTGAACCTTTATTAGCTAGGGAACGAAAGCGTACTATTCCAGCAATAGATGCTTCTTGGTTTGATGATGCCTTTGGACAATCTTTTAGCTACCATGCAACTATTGGTGATTTCGATCCTGGGCCAGCAGGAGAAGATATTATTTGGGATTTTTCTGCTCTTAGCCCTGATTTTTTTAGATTCTCAGGTGGATGGGTTACTAGAGAAGAAGTATTTGGAGGGGAAGAAGAAGATTTTCCTGAAGGTACACATTTTATAAACTTTGATGATGAAAGTTCTTCCATTTTTAATATAACATCAGAAAAAGCAGAATATTTGGGTGCAAGAGGCAGCTTTAATCATACTTTAGATATGCCCATTTTGGCTTATACATTTCCTTTTACACTAGGTACAACAATAAATAATGATAATGTGTATTCCATCAATGGTAGTCCTAAAATTTATGAAACTGAAAGTATAGTCGTTGATGCTTATGGTACACTCAAAATGCCCCAAGGAGATTTAGAGAACGTCTTAAGAACTACCCTTACTCGAATAACTAAAGATAGTTCTCAAATAGATTCAACAGGTGTTATTACTACTATTGATGTTTACTATCTATGGTACACTTCCGAATACTATGGAGAACCACTTTTAGTATTCAAATCCTATCAAGCTATAGAAGGAGATACTACTTTAACTTTTTCTGCAGCCAGTATGGATCTAAAAATCGTACCTCCTAATCGGAGAGCAGCAGAAAATGTACTACTAGAAGGAACTCTAAAAGAAGACTTCGACAATGGAATACCAGCCACTTGGCAATTGAATAATAGCTGGCAAGTAGATAGTGCTGCGGTGCTTTCTACTCGTAACTTACCAATACCAGCAACAGCAGGTACCGTTGCTGCTATCACGGATGATTTTACCATTACCAAAAGCCGCTTAATTTCCCCAGCAATCGCTTTAGCAACAGACAAAGGCTACCAACTAAGTTTTGATAGTTATTTCTTAAAAGGAAATCTTGGAGGATTTTTTCCTGAATCAGCTACTGTACAAATTAGCTCTAATGACCAAGCTAATTGGACAACCATTTATGAAGTAGATGCCACAACGGATTGGGAGAATATTACCATAGATATACATCCTTCTTTTAGTGGTTGGACAGTCAATTTCGCCTTTTTGTATGATGACGAAGGCTATGATAATCCTGGTTGGGCAATAGATAATGTTGTCTTGAAAGAATTTGCTGATAATGACAAGGATGGCTTTGGGGAAAATCTTGATTGTAATGATGAAGATGCTGCTACAAATCCAGGAGCAGAGGAAGTCGCTAATAATGACATAGACGAAGACTGTGATGGTATCGCTTTAGTAATAGATGAGGATGGCGATGGCTATAACTCAGATGAAGATTGTGATGATAGCAATGCAGCTATTAATGGAGATGCAGAAGATATTGTTAATAATGGAATAGATGAAGATTGTGATGGATCGGATTTTAGATCCTGTGTTCATGCACCTATTGTTAGCATGGAACAGGTCAGTTGTACCGAATTTAAGATTTCTTGGTTTGGGATAGATGCCACTAATTTTGTTCAAATAAGAGCAGTAGGAGATACAGAATGGTATATCGTTGACAACTGGCCACATTCCAATATTACTTTCAATAACTTGGCAGCTTGTACAGACTATGAAGTTCAAGTAGCTAGTTTTTGTGAGAATGGCTCAGGCGGTGTTCTTTCCGCTCCACTCAACATCACAACAGCAGGTTGCGAAACGAATGAGTGTACGGGTATTGAGCATACCAATAGTTTTGTAGGTCAACCTATATCTGCAAAAGCAGCAGGTCAAACTACGGTTAAAGTGCTTACTCCACTCTCTTTAACTACCAATTCGTCTACGCTAAACAATATCCAATTGGCCACTAATCCAGTTAGGAATCAACTTTCTGTTCTTTGGGAGACAGAGGTAGCTCATCCCTATACGATGCAGTTATTTAATATGACTGGTAGGCAAGTTCAACAAATACAAGCAACTACTGGAGGCTGGATACATCAAGATGTTACGGGACTAAGTAACGGTGTTTATATACTAAGAGTAGTGCATGGTAACGTAGCTAAGACTTTTAAGGTTGTGAAGCAATAGTGATTTGATTATTGATTGATTATTACAAGTACTCAATGAGTAGATGAGAAAATGAAGAAATGAGAAAATAGGCAGCACATCTTTGATAAACCAAACTGCTTTTCATAGATGAACGAACTCCATTTTATTATCTATTTATTGAGTACAAGTGGTTGACAATTTTGGTTCTTTGATAAATCCCGTGGAATTGGACTTAAGCTGAACTTTGAGAACTTCGGGAGATGGGATAGCGGGAGAGCGAAAGTTCTTAAAGTCAATAGGTTTTAAGAACTTTAGCTCTTCCTCTTTTGCCATCTCGCGAAGTTCTCAAAACGAGTATCGCCACGATATTTGTCAAAGAACCAATCTTTTTAATTTCAAAATAAAATCAAAAAAACTGATTTACTGAAAAAAAATTTAAGGATACGTTCTTCAATACTTCTATAATTAACATTGGTTTAGTAAACCTGTCTCTATACTAGCAATTACACCAATACTTCAAGAAATCACATCAATACTGCAAGCCTTTGCTTCCTTAAACCCACACCTTTGTAGCACTAAACAACAAGTAATAACTTTCTATCCCAATATATTACTAAACCCAAAATCAAATAAAAATGACATCCCCCTCTCCCTTTTTAGAGCAAGTAAACGCTGTTGTAGTTGATAATATTAATAATGAATGTTTCTGCCAAAAGGATCTTAGCAGTGCCCTATGCCTGAGTAGTTCACAGGTATATCGAAAGATAAAGCAACAGGCAGGTGTGACCCCTTCTGTCTATATTCGCAATAAGCGATTAGAAAAAGCTTTTGTATTGCTTACAAGTACAGAATTATTAATTTATGAAATCACCTTTTTGGTAGGCTTCGGTAGTTTATCGTATTTTTCTCGATGCTTTTCTGAATATTATGGTTATCCTCCTTCTAGTTTGAGGTATCCTTAAAAAAGAAGTCAGAAGTCTGACTTCTGACAGAAAAATTTATTTTTCGGTCTGACCTCTGACTTCTTTTTAAGCCTTATACATAGCCATCCAGTCCATTTTCTTCGTGGTATTACCTGCCCAAATGATAATCTTTTTGGCACTAGATTTAGAGATTACTAGTTCTACATATCCATCCTTTAGTTGTTTTTTAAAGGCAATCGGCTTGGATTTTCTAGAGGTTACACTAAAGTACTTCGGTAGATTTTTAAACTTTAAGCGAATTACCCTTTTGTTGCCTCTAGTTTGTACCGACGGAGAAAAATCTTCGATACCAAACTTGATGTCTGCTATATTAACCATTGGAAGATTAGAAAACTTTTTTTCATTGACCGCTTCTGGAAGAAGTTGCCATTCAGAGGCCTTAGGAAAATGAGTCTGAATTAATACTTCTGGGGCTACCATGAAATAACCCGGAGAAAGCCGTCTTGTAAAACGTTTTACTTGTCCATCGGTGTAGCCTGCCCCCCAGGTGGCATCCACTAAGTGCCACTTCCCTTCTAGCTTTACCGCATTCCAAGCATGGGAACCTCCTAATGCTTTTCTATAAGGCTTGTTAAAATCTCTAGCATGGCCACTTATATATTCCACTTCTAGTCCTGCTGCATGACCCAATGCCTGATATAATCGACTGTAATCAGCACACACCCCTCTACCTCCTTTTAAAGTGCGTTTTAAACTCTTTTCCAAATAAGTCGCTTTTTTTTGTTGAATTTCTTCATCGCTGCTCCCTGAAAATCTGACGGATTTGTTGTTTCGATATTTTTTGCAATCGTATCTTATATTTCCCGCCACCCACATATAAATAGCTCTTGCTTTTTCTGTGTCTGAATCTAAGGTTTCGGTCAGTTGTTTTGCTAAGTCTTCTAGCGGAAGATTTTTTTCCGTTATGCTACTAGCAATGGCGTCTGCTTTTGTAAAATCCACTTGTGCTGGAGCAACAACAGATAGCGTAAGAAATAAAAATACTAGTTTACAGATAGTTGTTTTCATCTTGAATAATTTTAGTTGTATAAGTCATTCTTAATTCTTCATTAAATTCACAGGTAGGTGGCGAGTTGGTCGGAAAGGTTATCAGGGTTTGGGATTATTCTTCTGATTTGAAATCATTTGTATTCACCTTTTGCATTGGGAATCGTCCCTAGATGATACAATTTGAATAGAGTGTGTAACAAAACGGTGGTCGTAATTTACAGTAATAAGCTATCGGTTTATAAAATAATTCTATTTTCAATTCTCAGAACATAGCCTGTATCCTCTAAGAATTGTTCCATTCTTCTAATTTGACTTGATTTGAATTTGGGATGTTGGCTATTTGCTATATAGGCTTTCTTCGTTAAATATTGCTGTGCTTCCTCCGTTCGTTCGAATTGTTTAATAGTATGTCTTAATTGAAGTTCACCATCCTTGACCCATTTATTCCTTCTTGGTTTTCTATTTTTAAGTTCTACAAAGATAATGGTAGATTCAAATGTTAGAACGCCGTCACACTGTTTATCCTGTTTTCCATCATCACGCATTAGGCTAATACAATGATCTATAGCCGTGAATACTACCAAAAATCGAGGTTCGTTATTTACAACAGCAATCCAATCCTGCCCATTTTTTTCATCTATATAAGCGGGAGCAGTATTTGGTGGTGGTTCGTCACAAATACCAAATTTTTTATCATCAGACTCGCTTTGGCATTTTTTAATTAAAAAACTATCTTCACTCATAGACCTTGCTGAATTTCCAATATTTGAGCAAACAATTCATTACTTTCTTCGAGTTTTTCATTTAATAGGTTTTCATCAGAAGGTAAACCATTAAAAGGCTCTAGCATTTGAACTGTTCCATCATCTCCAAGTTGATAAAGCGCTACTTTATTGGGGTTTACAAATGATTCCAATGGAACAATTTTTTCTAAACTTTGAAGATTAGCATCATCAATTTTATCTTTTATTATTCTTGCTTTAACTGCTAGGGTAAGGTAATTAATTAAATATGGACTGTGCGTAGTAATAATAAGTTTGTTCCCACTATTCATATTATTGAACTCAATCAAACTATTTAGCATTTGCTGCTGAGAAGTAGGAAATAAATTTTGTTCTGGTTCTTCAACAATATTTATAAAGGCACTTTTATTAAATTTAGCAGATAAAACGGTAATTGCAATTCTTCTTTGTTCAGAAGTTAAAGAATTATTAGAGATAATTTCTTCAATCTCTTTTTTAAATCTTTGAATTTCCTCTCCACTCATATGTGAACGCTCTATTTTGCTTTGTCTTTTAACGGATTTAGCCAAATAACTGGAAACAAGATACAAAGGAACTAATGATTGAAAACCGCTGGAAGCTTCCGTTAATTTTAATTTATATCCATTTCCTTTAAGGTTAAGAGTATCATTCAATCTATCATATTCCACTTCTGCATTATTCACTGGCATTTTAACTGCCTTTTTAAGATGTTGTTTTGCATTATCAAATTCGGTTAAAAACTCAGAAAGGGAAGCAGAAGATAATTTTAATTCTTTGGGAGTTTTAACATAAGTAATAAAATTACGCTCTGCAGGAACATACATTATTTGGGGTAATTGATAGTTCCCACTATTAACTTCCTCTATTTTAAGCCCACCATCAGCATATCTAATTGAAAATGCTTCTCCTTGATAATCAATAACCGTTTTATGTTCCTTATCTGTACTAAAGTAATTTTCTAGTCTATGATAATTTAAATATTGGTTTTTTAACCTATTTTTCCTTTCAAACCACTTCTTATCATAATCTCCTCTTACCAATGCTTTTTCAATCCAAGTGAAAGTTGAAATAATTTTCGCAATAGTACTTTTCCCAGAACCTTGATTACCAATGAATAGCGTAATTTTCTTTATATCCATCCAGCCATCATCTTGAATTAAGCCACTTTTTATTGGTCCGAAATTTTTAATTCTAATTTTACTCATTAAATATATACTATTATTTTCTTTGCTACCGCACACTTTTTAGAATAGAGAACAGAGTAGCGAGAATAGAATTAGTTTTCGTTGATAATCGAAGAAAAATCGTTTTCATTTTAATGGTTTTTTCTTTATTTTCTGTTTTCGCTGCTCTATTCTGAAAAGTATATGGTAGAGAATTATTTTCAAATCTCTAAGAACAAATGTAGGTAATTTTCCTAGGATTTAGCAGCTTTCTGTGAGCAATCCGAATATTTTATTGATGTAATAAGTGATTACCAAAGTGATTTTGTGCTATTTTCAGAATTATTTAATGCGCCTTTGATGGTAGCTTATAACCATTGTTACAAACCGTGATTTTTTACGGCAACTGCTCATAAATAATCTTATTCGTCAGATGCAACCCATTATCCTGATGAAACAGCACATTAAAAAACTGTAACTCATCAATATCATTATTCGGACCTTGGTAGGTCGCTTCGCCGTCCATATTGTTATCTCCTAGCGTATAGCCACGGACGATAAAATTATAGTTGGCATTTACATTTTCGGGATGCAGCGCAATATCAAAAAACAATTTTTCCTGATCTAGGTGAGGCCCTTGAAAGATTAATTGTCTATCGGCATTAGAGTTTCCGCCCCATAAGCAATACCGAGTTCCTACCTTTTTCATCGGGTAGGCACTACTTTTAGTAGAGGCAGGTAATTGATAAATAGCTTGATGGGTATTTGTAAAATCTACGGTTGTAGTAATTTTTTCTGATAGTGCCAAAGGCAATGCGGTCATTGTACCTAAATGATTTCGGTGTCGAACCGCTACAAAATATTTATCTCTGGGTTGCTTAAATTGTACTAAACTGAAACCGTCGGTATCGACTATATCTCCATCTCTTTGCACTAGCGCAGCACGAGTCGCTAAGACTTTACTAGGGTCATATTCCCAACGTAATTCCAGAAATACCCAATCTACTATTGCATCTGGACCTGTTTTATTTAATACAGTAGGCACAAGGGTTTCACCGCCGCCACCAATGTGTTGGAAGCTTGGCTTTGCGCCAATATAAGGTACTAAATCCGTATAAGGTTCTACTAATGGAATTAGGTCTTTAGCTCTTAGTTTATCGTGCATTAAAGTATCATTGCCCGTCATTGCTCCTTGTAAAAAGACCTTTGCTTGTAGAGAAATATGTTCTTCTTGCCTACGGGGTTCATCGTTTTCAAGCATTCGGCAATCCTTTACAAAAACCGTTACAGATTGAGTACTTGTACAGCCTTTATTATCCGTTACTAGTACAGTGTAAGTTGTTGTTATATCGGGACTAGCTACAGGAATATCAGAAGTAGGATTGGTTAGACTTTCTGATGGAGTCCATTGCCAATTAGTGCCTCCATTGACTACTAGTTGAGCAGAACGCCCTTTACAGATAGTTTTATCTGGACAAACTATGGTGTATAAATTACAGGTAGGTAGATACGGAGGAGCACCAAAACAGTCTTCTACACTAATGAGTACCGTATCGGTTCCTGTACAACCGTTTTCATCCGTTACCTGCACCCTATACGCTGTTGTTGTTTGTGGAGTAGCCGATGGCGTAGCTGTATTTGCTTGTGTTAAAGAATTTGTTGGGTCCCAACGATATTGAATACCGCCACTTGCTTCTAACTGTATCGTCTCCTCTTCACAAATAACCATATCCTCTCCCGCAAAGATGGCGATTTCACCACATTCAAAGATGGTCAGTGCTAATGAACTTTCGTCGTCCTCTAATTCTTCTCCAAATTGAGTATCAATTGCTACTTGAGAATCTATATCTGGTGCTCGCCTACCACTTGCATAATACATACCGCCTATTTCTGCAACTAGATTAATATCCGAATTATTAGAGGACCTAGTTACTAATTGTATTTCAATTGGAATGGCGATAGATTGCCCTACATTCAAGGGTTCTTGAATAGCATAAAATGCTATGCGATCGGCCATTAAAAACCAGCCCGTATTAGGGTCGCTCAATAGGTTTAAGCCTTCAGGCAGATGATTAATCAATTCAATAGTATGGAGCGGTATAGTACCTTCATTTGTTACGACCAAATCATATTGAATGGTATCGCCAATCTGTATATTAGTACCTTGAATAGGAGGTAGTCTGATAGCTAAAGATAAGTC
>ENA-ORXT01002702-ORXT01002702.1-marine-metagenome-genome-assembly--contig:-NODE-2702-length-20695-cov-7.534921_pt1 | contig 20695 bp, 15 predicted proteins | sample MGYA00237868_ERZ511482 | MGnify/ENA metagenome assembly ERZ511482
AGTTCGTCGAACGGGATCTCGGTGTATCGCGGCAAACGGCGGCGAAGTACCTGGGCGAGCTCGTCGAAGCCGACCTCTTGGAAAAGTACCGGGAGGGACGGAACGACTACTACGTCAACGCCTCACTCGTGCAGTTGTTCGTGGAGGTATCGGGGTCGTCCTGAGCCATCGTGGTTCCGACTTGCCTGCAGCAGCACCAAGTCGCCAAACTCGTGCGGGATTTTGTGTGAGTCAGTCCCACAAGGTCACGCACAGTCCTGCATCAGTCCGAGCGAGAACGGCGCTGCGCCGCCATTCCCACTGCCCCAACACCCCCTCCCTCCACAGGATTGAAAATCCCCGTGTCGGCAGTTCGATCCTGCCCCGGCCACCGTCTCTGTGTCAGGTGCTCGTCCGCGTTCCGCCAACCTGTCGTCTCGGCCGTGCGTGAGCTCTTTCGAAATCGGTCAGAGACTCGATAGACGCTCACTCCCTGAGCAGCAAGCCCCGGATGCCGTGCGATGTACCATCGACAGGTGGATGGTAGCCGTGGAGACGAGCGATGAGTTCCGTGATCGATTGGGCGGCGTTCGATGCCGTCGAGCAGCACTCGAATCGTGTTGGCGGCGCGTGGGTTTTTGCCGGGACTCGAGTGCCCCTGTCGGCCTTGTTCGAAAATCTCGAGGATGGCGCGTCCGTAAAGGACTTCGTGAAGTGGTTCCCGGACGTGACGGGCAGGCAGGTTCGGGAAGTACTGGGACACGCATCGCGCAGTGCCGCCGCCTGAAGAGATGCGCGTCCTGTTCGATCAAGGTACGCCGGCGCCGCTGCGCAGGCAACTCACGAACTGCACGGTGGAGACCGCTGGAGAGCGAAACGGGTCGACTCTGGAGAACGGCGATCTGCTGGCGGCAGCGGAGGCTGCCGGATTCGACGTGCTGCTGACCACCGAGTAGAGATCGAGATCCCCTACTGAATCGGATTCCACCTCGGAATCGTTCGACAAGGAGGGAGGTCTCTGCAGGCGCGAAGGCGGACAGGGTTTCCACCACGGTCTTGGGAAGGGCGATGGACGCGCTCGTCGCCTCGATGGTTTCGACATCCGTACCCACGCGCTTCAGGCGGGCAATGGCCGCATCGAATTCGTCCTGCATGTCGTCGGCCACAGGTAGGGGCCGGCCGGGTGGCACAAGGTTCTCCCAAGCATGATCCAAGCTGGATCCAAGTTCTTGCATGTCACCTTGGAGGTGGGCTCAAGTTGGATGATCAAATGACCACTGCCGCGTAAGACGACTAGCCGGCTTCTTCACCTGAAGAGTCCAATCGGCGCCACAGGCTTACGAAAGTGGCGTTGACTTCCAACCGCCATCGTCGGGGTGGGCGCCTGTAGCAAGAGTTGCGCGAGCGCGACCAGCGACTACGCTTTCGGGGTGGGTCGGCGAGCGGAGCTGACACTCGTGCGTCCCCGACGCATGACCTCGCTCCGCCCGTACCTTCGGACATGCAGCACCTATGGCACGAGTGATCGCGGTGGCGAACCACAAGGGCGGCGTCGGCAAGACGACCACGGTGCACAACCTCGGCGCGGCACTCTTCAAGCGCGGCCGCCGGGTATTGCTCATCGATGCGGACGCGCAGGCGAACCTCACCACGGCACTCGGCGCGCGTCCGTGGGAACTCTCGCGCGACAAGCGCACCCTCGCCCATGTGCTCGCCGGTGTGACGCCGGTCGGCGAGGCGATCGTCTCCGACCCCTCGCGCCGCAGACCCGCGCTGCTCGGCGCGAGCGGCGCGCTCGTGGTGGTCGAGGAGGTGCTGGTGGCGAGGGACGTTCCGCCGACGCGCCTCGGACGATTCCTGGCGGCGATCGACGACGATTACGACTACGTGCTGATCGACTGTGCGCCGGGCGTTTCGCGCGTCACCAGGAACGCGATGTGCGCCGCGAGCCGGGTACTCGTCACGACGACGCTCGAAGCCCGCTCGATCGCGGGCATGGCATCGCTGAACGCGACGGTGCAGGACCTGGCCCAGCGCTACCGGCCCGAACTGCGCCTGCTCGGTATCGTGCCGACCATCCACGACCGGCGTCAGGCCTCGCAGAACACCCGTCTCGCGGAACTCGAGCGTCGATTCGGCATGAACCTCACGGTCTTCGGGCCCATCCCGCGCACCGCGCGCATGAGCGGCGAGGGGGGCTCGGCACGGTGCGTGGTCGAGACCTCGACGGCCAACCCCGGCGCGCGCGCCTACCTCGAGATCGCCCGGCGCATCGACACCTTGCAAGGTTCGAACACGTCTCTTCATCCGGACTTCGCCGCGGAGGTCGCGAGCGCACGCTACGAGGAGGACGAGCCGAGAGCGCTCGCCGCCACGGCCTGAACCGTCAGGGTCCGTGGAGCGCGGTCATCCGTGATCTCTCGATTCGCGGTTCACGTATCCGGCATTCGCTCAACCGTCGACCGACAACGCCGCCGTCGACGCCTGCACGTCCATCAGCAACTTCGCGGCCCGCTCGGACGAGGCCGGATTCTGGCCTGTCACCAGCAGTCCGTCGGCCAGCACGAACGGTGCCCAGTCGTCGCCCTTCTCGTAGTGGCCACCGTTGGCTGTCAGCACGTCCTGGACGAGAAACGGCACGACGTCCGTCAGGCCCACCGCCTGCTCCTCGGTGTTGGCGAACCCGGTGACGCGCTTGCCGGCCACCAGGTGTCGGCCATCGGCCGCCATGACGTCGCGCAGCACGCCGGGGGCGTGGCAGACCGCCGCCACCGGGCGGCCCGCGGCGATGCTCTTCTCGATCAGCGCGATGGAATCCTTGTCGCTTGCCAGGTCCCACAGCGGACCGTGCCCGCCGGGGTAGAACACCGCATCGACGTCGTCGTGCGAGATATCCGCCAGACGTGCGGTGTCGGCCAGCGCCGCCTGGGCCGCGTCATCGTCCTTGAAGCGCCGGGTCGCGTCGGTCTGCGCCTCGTCGGTGTCGCTCGCCGGGTCGAGCGGTGGCTGGCCGCCGGCCGGGGAGGCGAGCGTGACGTCCACGCCGGCGTCCTTGAAGACGTAGTAGGGGGCCGCGAATTCCTCCAGCCAGAAGCCGGTCTTCTTGCCGGTGTCGCCGAGGGTGTCGTGCGAGGTCAGGACCATCAGGATCTTCATGCATCGTGCCCGTGTGCGTGAGGGGCGCGGAGCATGACGCAGCGAAGGGGTGTGGGTGAACGGCTTTGGTCAATCTATACGCTCTATACGCTGGCCGGTGTACCGCCCGGGACCTCGTCCTCCGGAGAGCGACACCATGCTCGTGCTGCAGACGTTCCCGCCCATCCTTGGCATGCGTTCCGCCAGCCCGTTCACGGTCAAGGCCGAAGCGCTGCTCGCGATGAGCGGCCTCGAGCACGAGCTGCAGCACGTCTTCGACTCGAGGAAGGCGCCGCGCGGCAAGCTGCCCGTGCTGCTGGACGGCGAGCGGGCGATCCCCGACAGCGCACGCATCCAGACCCACCTGGAGCGTGTCCACGGCGTGGACTTCGATTCGCACCTGGATGCCGGCGAGCGGGCGGTGGCCACGGCGTTCCGCCGCCTGGTCGAGCACCACCTGTACTTCATCGCCGGGCACCTGCGCTGGGAGATGCACCCCGAGGCGGTGCGCGAGAGCTACTTCGCCGAGATCCCCGGGCCGTTGCGTCGCGTCGTGTTCGCGATCGCGAACCGGGACGTGAGGAGGGCGATGCACATGCAGGGCCTCGGGCGGCACACGCGCGAGGAGCTCGTCGCCTTCGGCGAGCAGGACGTCCGCGCGCTCTCCGCGCAGCTCGGTGAGAAGGACTTCCTCCTCGGCGACCGGCCCGCGAGCATCGACGCGACGGTCTACGGCGCGCTGCACGGCATCCTGGACTGCACGCTCGACACGCCGCTCAAGGTGGCCGCCCAGGCGCGGGCGAACCTGCGCGCCTACGTGGACCGGGTGACGGAGCGGCTGTTCCCGACGGGTTGAGCACGCCGGGCGGGATCAAGACCTTCGACGGGGCTCCCGGTCCGACGGCGGGCCCTTGCCCACGCCATCGGCGACGAGCCCGAAGTCGGCGACGACCCCGAAGGTGTGCAGCTCCACGTGCATCCGGCGCTCATCGCCCGGGCCGCTGGTCGAAGCCGTTCGAGTATCGCGCCGTCCGTGCCACACTTCACGACAGGGCGGCCCGACGTCCGTCCTCACTATGTACCCGCACCCGCGAGACCTTCCATGCACGCAAGATCGGCAGGCACCCGCTTCACCCGCGCGCGAGACCTCCGCGCGGGGCGGGGCGAGGTGGACGCGTCGCGCTGACCGGCGCGCCCCGTCCCGCCATGCGAGCCCGCGGCAATCACACCCAGCGCGCCATCCTCGAGGCACTGCGCAAGGCCGGCGGCCTGTCGCGCATCCAGCCGCTGGCGAACACCCTCGCGGTCTCCGAGCAGACCGTGCGGCGCAACATCCGGCGCCTTGCCGACGAGGGCCTGGTCGAGATCATGCACGGCGGGGCGCGCCTGCTCGAGACCGCGGACGATGCGATCGACGCCTTCGAACCCGAAGGCAACCTTGCGCAGCGGCTGAACGAGCACCCCGAGGCCAAGAAGCGCATCGCCCGTCACCTCGCCTCGATGATCGAGGACGGCACGTCGCTGTTTCTCGACATCGGCAGCACCACCGCCTACATCGCCGACGCGCTGCGACAGCACCGGCGCCTGCTCGTGGTCACCAACTCGGTGCACGTCGCCTGGCGGCTGTCGATGCGCAACGACAATCGGGTGTTCATGGCCGGCGGCGAGCTGCGCGGTCACGACGGCGGCGTGTTCGGCGCGGGCGCGATGGCCTTCGCCGACAACTTCAGCACCGACTGCGCGGTGCTGTCGGCCGCCGGCATCGACGCGGTCAACGGCGTCACGCTGTTCGATCTGGAGGAGGCCCACTTCACGCGGCGCATCATGGCGCGCGCGGCGGTGTGCATCGTCGCCGCCGATGCGAGCAAGTTCGGCCGCGAGGCGCCGGTCGCGATCGGAAATCCCTCGCGGATCGATCATCTGGTGACCGACCGCGCGCCCCCCGCGGCGATCCGCGCGGCGGCCGAGCGCTGGGGCACGCGCGTCCACGTCGCGAGCTGAGCGCCCGACACCGATGCCGACACCGATGCCGACACCCATGCAGACACCCATGCAGACACCGACACCCGCCGAGCTCGTCGCCTTCGCGCGCGACACCGCCGAACGGGCAGGCGCGGTGGCGATGCGGCATTTCCGCACGCCGCTCGCGATCGACGCCAAGGCCGACGACAGCCCGGTCACGCTCGCCGATCGCGACACCGAACGCGCGATCCGCCAGGCGATCGCTGCGCGCTTTCCGGGACATGCGATCCTCGGCGAGGAGTTCGGTAGCGAAGGCGCCACCGACGGCCCGCTCTGGGTCGTCGACCCGATCGACGGCACCCGCTCGTTCGTGGCCGGGCAGCCGACGTTCGGCCTGCTGCTCGCGCACCTGAACGCCGGCCGGCCCGTGCTCGGCGCGGTTCACATGCCGGCGCTCGGCGAGACCTTCATCGGCGTCGCCGGCGGCGAAGCCACCTTGAACGGGCAGCGCATCCGTTGCCGCGACGTGACCTCGCTCGACGATGCGGTGCTGTTCCTGAACGAGGCCGAGCGCCTGCAGCGCATCGCGCCCGAGGCGTTCGCGGCACTCGGCACGCGCGGACGGGTCAGGCGCCTCGCCTACGACTGCTACCCGCACGCCTCGGTCGCCGCAGGCTTCGTCGATGCGGTGATCGACTGCGGCCTGGAACCCTACGACTACCTGCCGCTGGTGGCGCTGGTCGAGGCGGCCGGCGGCGTCATCACCGATTGGCGGGGACGCCCGCTCGGACTGAACTCCGATGGACGGGTCGTCACCGCCGCCACGCAAGCCCTGCACGCGGAGCTGCTCGCGCTGCTCGCTCGCTGAGCACGTGGACGGACGCGATCGGCCACATCGATGAACGGCAACGATGCGTCGCCACGTCAGCTCCGCACCCGGCGCATGCCGGGATCGTGGAGCGGCTTCGACGTCGTCTCGCACGGCACCCGGACACCGGCTACCTCGAGCTCGTAGCGGCCGGCGTCGATCCACTCGCTGTCCACCCCCGTGGCGCGGCGCACGTAGCCGAGGCCGATCGAGCGTTGCACCGTGTGCCCGAAGCCTGCCGAGCTCAGCCAGCCGACGCGCTCGCCGTCGCGGTAGATGGTCTCGCGCCCGGACAGGACGACCTCGGGGGCCGCCACGAAGGTCATCAGGCGTTTCGCGACGCCGCCGTCGCGCTGCTTGCGGACCGCCTCGCGCCCGCGGAAGTCGACGTCGGTCGCCAGCTTCACCGCCCAGCCGAGCCCGGCCTCGTCCGGGGTGTGGTCCGGGCCGATGTCGGCGCCCCAGGCGCGATAGCCCTTCTCCAGACGGAGCGTCTCGATCGCCCGGTAGCCCGCGTTGCGCAGCCCGTGCGGCCGCCCCGCCTCGTGCAATGCTGCGTAGACGGCCAGCGCGTGCTCCATCGGCAGGTGCAGCTCCCAGCCGAGTTCGCCGACATAGGTGATGCGCAGCGCCCGCACCGGCGCGCCCGCGATGCCGATCGTGCGCACGGTGGCGAACGGGAAGCTTGCGTCGTCGACCGGATCGTCGGTCACCGCCTGCAGGATGTCTCGCGCCCGGGGGCCCATCAGCGACAGCACCGACCAGGCCGAGGTGACATCCCTCAACGTCGCCTCGAGACCGTCGGGGATGTTGCGCGCGATCCAGTCGAAGTCGTGCGTGGCGAAACCGGTGCCGGTCACCAGGTAGTAGCGGTCCGGGGCGAGCCGCGCCGCGGTCAGGTCGCACTCGATGCCGCCCCGGTCGTTGAGCATCTGGGTGTAGGTCAGCGAACCGACCGGCTTGGCGACATCGTTGGCGGCGATCCAGCCGAGTGCTGCCTCGGCATCGGCTCCGTGCAGCTCGAACTTCGCGAACGAGGTCTGATCGAACAGCACCGCAGCCTTGCGCGCCGCGGCGTGTTCGCGCGCGACGGCTGCGAACCAGTTCGGCCGCTCGAAGGTGTAGACGTCCGCCGCCGTCTCGCCGGCGGCGAGATCGGCGTACCAGTTCGCCCGCTCCCAGCCGAGCTTCTCGCCGAATACCGCGCCGTCCTCGCGCAGCCGGTCGTAGAGCGGCGAGGTGCGGCACGGACGCCCGCTCGCGTGCTCCTCGGACGGCCAGGCCATCGTGTAGTGCTTGCCGTAGGCCTCGGCGGTGCGGGTGCGGATCCACGCATCGTCGCGGTGCGGGCGACCGAAGCGGCGGATGTCGACCGGCCACAGGTCGAACGGCGGCTCGCCCTTGTGCACCCACTCGGCCAGCGCCATGCCGGCACCGCCACCGGCGGCGATGCCGTAGGCGTTGAACCCTGCTCCGACGAAGAAGCCGGCCAGTTCCGGTGCCTCCCCGAGGATGAAGTTGCCGTCCGGCGTGAAACTTTCGGGGCCGTTGATCAGCTCCTTCACGCCGGCGTTCTCCAGCGCCGGCACGCGTCCGAGCGAGAGGGTCATCAGCTGCTCGAACTGGTCGTAGTCGCTGTCGAGCAGCGAGAAGTGGAAGTCCTCCGGGATGCCGTCGAGCGCCCAGGGTTTCGGGTCGGGTTCGTAGCCGCCCATGATCAGGCCGCCGACCTCCTCCTTGTAGTAGGTCAGGCGGTCCGGGTCGCGCAGCGTCGGCAGGTCGGACGGTACGCCCTCGATGCGATCGGTCACCAGATACTGGTGCTGCATCGGCACCAGCGGCACGTTGACGCCGACCGTCTTCGCGAGGCTTCGCGTCCACTGCCCGGCGCAGGCGATGACGATCGGGCACTCGATGCGCCCGCGATCGGTCACCACGCCGCGGATCACGCCCTTCTCGACATCGATCGAGCGCACCGTCGTGTCCTCGAGGATGCGCGCGCCGGCCGCCCGCGCGCCCTTGGCCAGCGACAGCGTGATGTCCGAGGGGTTCGCCTGCCCGTCGGTGGGCAGGAAGGCCGCGCCCACCACGTCGTCGATCTGCATCAGCGGCCACAGGTCCTGCGCTTCCCTGGGCGTGAGCAGCTGCATGTCCAGACCGAACGAGTGCGCGGTGGTGGCCTGGCGCCTGACCTCGGTCCAGCGCTCGGCGTTGCAGGCGAGCCGCAGGCCGCCGTTGCGCTTCCAGCCGGTCGCCTGCCCGGTCTCCCGCTCGAGCCGCTCGTAGAGGTCCACGGAGTAGCCGAGCAGCTCGGTGATGCCGGCGCTGCTGCGCAACTGCCCGACCAGCCCGGCGGCGTGGAAGGTGGTGCCCGAGGTCAGCTTGCGCCGTTCGAGCAGGACCACGTCCCAGCCGAGCGCGGCGAGGTGGTAGGCGGTCGAGCAGCCGACGATGCCGCCGCCGACGATGACCGCGCGGGCCGAGGTGGGAAAGTCGCTCATGAGCTGGGTCAGGGTTGCTGTTCGGAGAACGCCCGCTGGTAGCGTTCGAGATTCTTGGCGGTGTAGGCCACGTAGTCGAAATCGATCGTGGAGATGCATTCGGAGACCATGCTCCACAGGGTCTCTCGCAGCAGCGAGGCGCACTTCATCGCCGCGTAGGCGTCAAGCGGAGGGGGTCCGTCGAAGCAGCGCTCGAGCATCCAGCGTTCGGTCGCCGCGTCCAGCCCGGCGTTCGAGGCGAGACCGCCGAGATCGAACAGCGCAGAGTTGAACCCGCCCCATTCCCAGTCGATCAGCCAGAGGCGGTCCTCGCCTGCGAGGATGTTCGCCGGCAGCAGATCGTTGTGGGTCACGACCGGACGCACCGGGCCGACCGCGGCCTCGAGCCGATCGTTCTGCGCGAGCAGCCGGTCGAACAGCGGCCGGTAGGCCGAACCGAGCCTGCGCAACGTGCGCACGTAGTCGCGGTTGACGTGGAAGACCCAGAACGCGAGCGCCGGGCCGGCAAGCTCCCGCGTCACGTCGCGGTGCATGCGTGTCACCAGATCCAGCACCGCGGCCAGCGTGTCGCGATCGTGCAGATCGGTCTCGATCAGCGGTCGCGACTCCACGTAGTCGATCACCAGCACGCCCGGCTCGCTGTGGAACACCGCGGGCGAGATGCCGGCGGCGGCGGCGGCACGGCTGATCGCGAGCTCGTTGAAACGCATCACGCCGTGCTCGGGAATGTCCTCGCCGAGCCGTACCACGTAGTCGCGTCCGCCGTCGCGCACGCGCAGGTTGAGGTTGGTGGTACCGCCTTCGAGCGGCACGGGCGCGGACGGCGAGCGCCAGCAGGGCAGGGCGCGTGCCCGCACGATCGCCTCGTCGAGCGTCACGCCGCCGACCCCAGGCGCTCGCGCGAGCGCTGCGCGAGCGCTGCCAGGGTGCGATCGGCGACGATCGCCAGGAAGGCGATCGAGAGTCCGGCCACGATGCCCGCTCCGGTGTTCGCCTTGGTCAGCGCGATGTAGACCTCCTGCCCGAGATCGCGCGTGCCCACCAGCGCGGTAATCACCAGCATCGACAGCGCCAGCATGATCGTCTGGTTCAGCCCGAGCAGGAGCGAGGGGACGGCGAGCGGCAGCTTGATGCGCTTCAGGAGCTGCCACTCGGTGCAACCGGCCATGCGCCCGGCCTCGAGCAGCGTCGGGTCGACCGAGCGGATGCCGAGTGCCGCGTAGCGCACGGCGGGCGCCAGCGCGTACAGGATCACCGCCACCATGGCCGAGAAGTCGCCGACGCGAAACAGCATCACGACCGGGATCAGGTAGACGAAGCTCGGCAGCGTCTGCAGCGTGTCCATCAGCGCACCGACGATGGAATCCGCCCGCGGGCGCTGCCCGGCCCACAGCCCGAGCGGCACGCCGACGAGGCTGGCCACCAGCACCGACACGCTGATCAGGTAGAGCGTGACCATCGCGTCGCCCCACAGGCCGTTGGCCACGATGAACGCCATCATCAGCCCCGCCATCAGGCCGAGCCGCGGGCCGCCGAGCCGGCCCGCCGCCAGTGCCGTCACCAGCACGCCCCACGGCCAGGGGATGCCGACGAAGAAGCGCTTGACCGGCAGCATCAGCCAGGTCAGGAAGAACCCCTTGATGCGCTCGAAGGTGTCGAACAGGTTGACGTTCAGCCACCGCATGGTGTCCGCCCAGAACGGACCGGTCGACAGGGTCCAGCGCTCGGGCCAGCTCTGGAACAGGGTCAGCATCTGGCCGAGCAGGGTCAGCAGCACGACGGCGATCGCGAGCTGCAGCCAGACGCGGCGACGGGAGACGGCGAGGGCCTTGGCGCGCGACGCGGTGGCCGGCACCGAGAACGCCTGACTCAGGCGATCGAGCGCGATCGCGAGCGCCACGATCGCCAGGCCCGCCTCGATGCCGCCGCCGATGTCCAGCCGGCGCAGCGCCGTCAGCACATCGTAGCCGAGTCCGCCGGCGCCGATCATCGAGGCGATGATCACCATGTTCAGCGACAGCATGATCACCTGGTTCACCCCGACCATCAGCTGCGGCAATGCCGAGGGCAGCTGTACCTTCGAGAGCGTCTGCCAGCCGGTGCAGCCGCTCATGCGCGCCGCCTCGATGGTCTGCGGCGCGACGCTGCGCAACGCGATGCCGGTGATGCGCACCATCGGCGGCATCGCGTAGATCACCGTGGCGACCAGCGCCGAGACCGGACCGAAGCCGAACAGGAACAGGATCGGTACCAGATAGGCGAACACCGGTACCGTCTGCATCAGGTCCAGCACCGGTCGGAGCGCACGCTCGAACGGCGGCAGCCGCCAGGCGGCGATGCCGAGCAGCGTGCCCAGGACGACCCCGATCGGCACCGCGATCAGCACCGAGGCGAGCGTGACCATCGCGCTCTGCCACTGGCCGAACACCGCGAGGTACAGGAAGCAGAGCCCGACCAGCAGGGCGAGCAGGGCGTCGCCCACCCGCCAGGCGAGCAGCGTGCCGATCGCGATCACCGCGAGCCAGCTCAGCGCGGGCAGGAGCTCGACCGCCTGTTGACCCTGCCCCGACGAGAAGCCGTCGACGAGGGCTGCGCGCACGAAGCGGTACGGCGCCTCGAGCACCGACGACAGGAAGCGTGTGGTCTCACGGAAGGTGACCGGACCGAGGCGGGCCTCGTCGACCAGCCAGCGCATCGCCTGCGAGATCCACGCGTCGAGAGGCAGTTCCCAGGCGCGCGGGTACTTCACCAGCCAGCGCGCATCGAACTGCGTGGCCAGATCGCGCGCGTGGCGCGACAGCAGCCACGTCGACAGGAGCGCGGCGACCCAGAAACCCCACGCCCCGGACGTCCGGGTGGCGCGACCCCGCCCATGTCGAGGCGGGTGCGCCGCGGCGATCGACACGCTCACGCGGGCCGCGCGAGCGCGTCGTCGCGCCGCGGGCGGCCGATCAGCACGTCCAGCACCGCCCGGGCGTCGACCGTCCCGATCGTCTCACCGACCTCCCCGAGCACCCGCCACGGACGATCGGCCGATTCGACCCGGTCGGCGGCCTCGGCGACGGTCAGGGTTCCCGGCAGCTCGCCCGCGGTGTCGACGATCGGTGTGCCCGGCGTCATGATCGAGCGCAGTCGCACGACCTTGGCGCGCACCACGTCGCGGGTGAAATCCTCCACGTAGGACGTCGCCGGGTGCAGCACCAGCTCCTCGGGCGTGGCGGTCTGCACGATGCGCCCGTCCTTCATCACGGCGATCCGGTCGGCGAGCCGGATCGCCTCGTCGAAGTCGTGGGTGATGAACACGATCGTCTTGTGCAGCAGCGCCTGCAGGCGCAGGAACTCGTCCTGCATCTCGCGCCGGATCAGCGGATCGAGGGCCGAGAACGGCTCGTCGAGAAACCACACGTCGGGCTCGACCACCAGGGATCGGGCGATGCCGACGCGTTGCTGCTGACCGCCCGACAGCTCGCGCGGGTAGTGTGCCTCGCGTCCGGCCAGCCCGACGAGCTCGACCATGCGCTGCGCGCGCTCCTCGCGCACGCCGCGCGCGACCCCCTGCACGTCGAGCGGGAACGCCGCGTTCTCCAGCACCGTCAGATGCGGCAGCAGCGCGAAGTTCTGGAACACCATGCCCATCTCGTGCCGGCGCACCTCGATCAGCTCGGCAGGCGTCATCGCGAGCAGGTCGCGTCCCCCGAACGAGATCGCCCCGGCGCTCGGTTCGACCAGCCGCGACAGACAGCGCACCAGCGTCGACTTGCCGGAACCGGAGAGCCCCATGATGACGAAGATTTCGCCTTCGCGGATGGCGACATCCGTGTCGCGCACCGCGCCGACGAGCCCCGCCGCGGCCAGCGCCTCGTCATCGACCACATCGCCGTGACGTTTCAGGAAGTCTTGCGGATCGCGCCCGTAGAGCTTCCACAGGCCGCGGCCGTCGAGCTTGATCGCGCTGCCCGTGTGGCCGCTCGTGCCACCGACCGCATCGCCCGTCATGCCCTCGATCGAGCCGTCGCGTCCGCCCGCGCCGGTCAGTCGATCCAGCCCGACCAGACCGACTCGTTGGCGTCCATCCAACCGGACACCGCGGCCTCGATCGACTCCCCGTCCAGATCCACGGCGGAGACCAGCGCACCCATCTCGTCGTTGGAGATCGTGAACGCCTCGAGCGCCTGCGCCGCGCCCGGCCACTTGTCGGCGACGCCTGCGCCTGCCACCTTCCAGATCGGGCCACGCGGCTTGCCGCAGTCGTGAGCGGCGTCCGGGTTCGGGCCGACCGAGGCGTCCTCGTAGCACGCGGCCGAGTACTCGGGGAATTCGACGAAGCTGCCCTCGTACTTCACCGGTGCCCAGTGCGGCGCATAGACCCACAGCACGATCGGCGCTTCGCGCTGATAGGCCGACTCGAGCTCGGCGAAGAGCGCGGCATCGGTGCCCGCGTGCACGACCTCGAAGTCCATCTCCAGCGCCTCGATCCGCTCCTCGTCGAAGCCGCCCCAGGTCACCGGTCCGCCGAGATAGCGCCCGAGCGGGGCGGTCTCCACGGTGGCGAACGCCTCGGCGCAGTCGTTGAGCGCCTGCCAGTCCGGAAGGCCCGGGCACACCGCTTCCATGTAGCTCGGGTACCACCACTCCTCGATGGCGTTCATGCCGGTCTCGCCGAGAACGACCACCTGGCCGGTCGCGGTCGCCGCGTCCATCGCCTCGCGCCCGGTGGTCTCCCAGATCTCCATGGCGACGTCGAGGTCCCCGGAACCGAGTCCGGCGAACTGCGCGATGTAGTCGGCCTGCACGTACTCGACGTTGTAGCCGGCCCGCTCCAGCACCTCGCCCATGATCGTGGTGGTCACGATCTGACCGGTCCAGTCGTTGAGGGTCAGCCTGATCGGGTCCTGCGACTCGACCTCGGCGGCGGCACCGGTGGACAGTCCGGTCGCGACGAGCGCGACCCCCAGACACGTGGCGAGCGTTCTCATCAAGTCGATCTCCCGGCAGCTGACGGAGGCGCGGCGATCGGCGTCCGATCCGCACGTGATCAGTATTCGATAGAAAGCGACGAAAAGCAACACAACCGCTGCGATGGCGCGGCCACGGATCGGGTTCGGGCGACGTCCGCTTGTCGTCAGGCCGCCCACCAAGACGACACCCGTGGCGCATGCTCCGCCACTTCTGCCGCCGACAGCAGGTCGGGTGCGTTGGTGAGCATGAACGTCCCCACCGTGCGCCTGATGATTTCACGAGCGTCGCCGAGTCGAGCCAGACGCTGCGTGTGGGTGTGACGAGTCGACGACAGCGAGTGGATGTGACGAAGCGGCAGACCCAGCTCGGTGCAGGTCCGCTCGAGTGCTGGCATGCCCCGATCCAGACCCGACCCGATGATTCCGCTCGCCACGACCAGTTCGATCCGGTCACGGACGATCGGGTGCGAAAAGACCTGCTGCAGGTGTCGTTCGACGTCCGATGCCGGGATCGCTTCCCGGATGCGGCGCTTCTCGCTTGCCGACACGCCGCCGTCGAGCGATCGTGGTGACAGGTCCGTGAACGCGATCGGGCTCGCGTCGACGCGTAGGCAGCCAGCCTTCAACCAGCCAGGACCGTGTTCGATGGTGCGGGCTGCAAGGCCGTAGGCATTGTTCCAGAACGGGCAGGTTCGCGTGCGTCCCTCGTGCTTCCAGCTGAACTCCTCGTGACAGCCGACAGCATGCCGTCGGGCCAGTGCGTTGTTCGGTTCCCGACCCACGAACAGGATCAGCTTGTCGTGTCGACTCGCGGTTCGTCGGAAGACGAGCAGGTCAGCTTCTGATGTCATGGCGATCAGCCTCCGGTTCGATCGGTTGGCGGCTGGCTCCTGCCGGATCTTCAACCTCCGCCACGCCTGACGTTGGTGACCGAACCGCCCCGGGTTCTTCGGGCGGTGATCCTGGTCGGTCAGGGGCAACGGCCTCTGGCGCGTTGGCCGACGCTGACGCGCGGCGCAGCGCGTCGTTCCGCAGCATGCGGCGCGTGGAGCGGAGGTTGCGCGAATTCGCCCAGCGACTACGCTTTCGGGGCGGATCGGCAGGCGGAGCCGACACCCGCGCGCGTCCCGGACGCCTGATCGCGCTCCGCCCGCACCTTCGGAAACGCAGGACATATGGCACGAGTGATCGCGGTGGCGAACCACAAGGGCGGCGTCGGCAAGACGACCACGGTGCACAACCTCGGCGCCGCACTCGTCAAGCGCGGCCACCGGGTGCTGCTCATCGATGCGGACGCGCAGGCGAACCTCACCACGGCACTCGGCGCGCGCCCGTGGGAGCTGTCGCGCGAGAAGCGCACCCTGGCCCACGTGCTCGCCGGTGTGACGTCGGTCGACGAGGCGATCGTCTCCGATCTCTCGCGCCGCGGACCCGCGCTGCTCGGCGCGAGCGGCGCGCTCGTGGTGGTCGAGGAGGTGCTCGTGACCAAGGACGCACCGCCGACGCGTCTCGGACGATTCCTGGCGGCCATCGACGGCGACTACGACTACGTGCTGATCGACTGCGCGCCGGGCGTCTCGCGCGTGACCAGGAACGCGATGTGCGCGGCGAGCCGGGTGCTCGTCGCCACGACGCTCGAAGCCCGCTCGATCGCGGGCATCGAGTCGCTGAACGCGACGGTGCAGGACCTGGCCCAGCGCTACCGGCCCGATCTGCGCCTGCTCGGCATCGTGCCGACCATCCACGACCGGCGTCAGTCCTCGCAGAACACCCGCCTGGCCGAGCTCGAGCGTCGGTTCGGCAGAAGCCTCACGGTCTTCAGCCCCATCCCGCGCACCGCGCGCATGAGCGGCGAGGCGATCTCGGCGCGGTGCGCGGTCGAGACCTCGCATTGCAACCCCGGTGCACGTGCCTACCTCGAGATTGCGCGACGTATCGACACCCTGCAAGGTTCGAACACGTCGGTCCATCCGGACTTCGCCGCAGAGGTCGCGAGCGCACGCCACGAGGAGGACGAGCCGGAAGCGTTCGCAGCCACGGCCTGAACCCTCAGGCGCCGCGGAGCGCGCTGTTCACCGGCGTCCCCAGGCGTCCTCGTGCTGCGGAGGCGCCTCTGCGACCGTGCGGATCCGTCTCGGCAGCCGATGCCTACGCCGGCTCGTCCGCCGCTGCCCTTGCGCGGCACAGCAGGTTCACGAGCCGCATCTCCTCGACACTGCGTGCGTCCAGGTCCAGCAGCCCGCCGGATGCCACCACCACCGCCAGGCAGCGGGCGCGGCTCACCGCCACGTTCAGCCGGTTGCGGCTCAACAGGAACGAGGCATCGCGCGGCATGCTGTCCGCATCCGATGTCGTCATCGATACCAGTACCGCCTCGGCCTCCTGCCCCTGGAACCGGTCCACCGTGCCGACTCGCGGTCCCGCATCCCCCACCAGCGGCGCCAACCGATCGTGCAGCAGGTTGACCTGCACGTTGTACGGCGCCACCACGAGCACATCCTTCGGCGTCATCGCCCGCTCCACGCCCTCCCGGTCCACCACTCGCGCACCGATCAGCTGTTCGTACAGCCGCACGATCTCGTCCGCCTCCGGCTCGCTGCGCTGCGTGCAGCCGTCGTGGTCCAGCTCCACGAACGACAGCCCGACGGGCTTGAGCGCCGGGTGCACCGCACGGCTTCCGTTCGTGGCGTTCAGCACCAGTCGTCGCCGGGCACAGCCTGCCTCCGCCACGAGCTGCCCGTCGTAGATCGCCTCGGAGACGAACCGGGCGAGCACGGGATGCATGCGCCACGTGGTGCCCAGGAACACGCCGCGCTCGGGCGGTACCACCGCGTGCTCGCCGATCACGTGTTCCAGGCAGGAGGCACCGCTGCCGCGCGGGTGGGCGCCACGGGTCGGTTGCGGCAACTGCATCGGGTCGCCCACCAGCACGACGTTGCGTGCCGCCGAGGCCATGCCCACCAGATGACCCAGCCCGACCTGACCCGCCTCGTCCACCAGCAGCACGTCCACGCTCGGTCCGTTCTCCGCCGAGAACCACCAGGCGGTGCCGCCGAACAGGTCCGTGCCCGTCTGCCAGTCGTCACCGTTCTTCGCCTTTACCAGCTCCTTCACCATCGCCGCGTCGCCCAGCGGACTCTCGTAGTCTCCCTTCTTGCCGACCTTCTTCAGACCCGAGATCGGTCGCACTCCTTCGCCGGCCATGCGCCCGGCCCGGAACCGCTCGACGCCGCGCAGCACGTTGTCGATGGCCGCGTGGCTGTTCGACGACACCCCGACCGTGCGCCCGTCGTCGATCAGCGCATCGATCACGCGCGCCAGCGTGTACGTCTTGCCGGCACCCGGTGGGCCCTGGATGCACAGCCAGGAGGCGTCCAGGGCGCGTACCGCGGCGAGCGTTGCCTCGAGCGTCGCGGCGGGATCCGAAAGCGATGCCACGGGCACGATCGGTTCACCGGGCTGTCGACCCTGCAAGCGCGGTGCGTCGCTGCGCAGCAGTGCGATGATGTGCGCGTAGGTGTCGCCGCCTTCGGCGTAGTCGAGCACCACGCGGCGAACCGCGGCCGAGATCGGGTCGGTGCCCAGCGGCCCGCCCGGCATCAGCACCACGTGTTCCGGCGGTTCACCGAGTCCGGGTCCGCGCTTGAGCGTGACGGTGCCGGCACGGGCGTCCAGCTCGATGATCTCGCCGGCGCTCTCGCCGTCTTGAAGCTGCGGTGTGGCGCCGCGCGACAGCTTGGTCTCCTGTGCCGGAAACCGGAACCGGTAGGCGTGGCTCCGCTTCACCGGCACTCCCCAGTGCGAGGCGTCCTTGACGCAGCCCCCCAGGCAATCGGCGTCGTCGATCAGCGATTCGGGCGTCGCACCCTGGCGTTCGAAGTAGGCCCACCAGTCGGGTTTCGCCTCTCGCTGGTGGAACCTGAGCAGGTCGGCCGCCAGCTGGCGGGTCCGCCGTTCGGACGCCTCGGGGGTGCCGTCGCCGATGACAGGCTCGAGCGCATCGTCATGACCATCGAGCTCGCCTTCCAGTCGGACGATCTCGGCTTCGATCCCGATACGCTCGGCGGCCCTCCGCTCCCGGTTCTCACGCGCCTTGCGCCCGGCGTCGGTCTCGTCCCCGATCGCGGGTTCGGGCGTTTCGATCGGGTCGGTTTCGGGGGTCTGCGACGATGTGCGGTCGAGCTCGGCCCGCCGTGTCAGCAACCAGTCGTGCAGCAGCGCCGTGGACACGCAGTCGTCCCGGTTGTAGGCCTCGATGTCGTCCAGCAGCGCGGCGTCGCGGGAGGCGCGCCAGGCGTGATACATCACCACGCTCTGCCCTCCGTCGGCCGTATCGGTCGCGCGGGCCTTCATGTACAGCGGTTCCAGCTTCTTGATGGAGTAGCTCGGCGCGCCGACGCGCACGCCCTCGCGCACCACCCGGTACAGGTCGACCAGGCGGTGCGCGCGCAGCATCTCGTCCACCTCGTGCTCGCGCGTGCCGTGCGACGAGGCCAGCCGCTTCATCGCCACGGTCTCGTACGGGGCGTAGTGGTACAGGTGCGCGTCGGGATGGCGCTCGAAATGGTCTCCGAGAGCATCGATCAGCGCCTCGAAGCCTGCTCGCTCCTCGCGACGATCGTGCGCCCAGAACGCACGGAACACGAGATCGCCCCGTCCGGGTACCGGGTCCGCGTTGCCGAAGGGTCCATCGATGCCGGCGCGCGCGACGACGCCGCAGAGGTACTCCAGCCCGCCGGGCTCGAGCGGATCGCCCTCGAAGTCGAAGTACAGGTCGGCCGTGCTCGTGGGCGGTAGTCGATCCAGCCCGAACCCCTCCCGGCGCGCCAGCAGAGCCCACTCGGGCACTGCCTGGACGTCGTCCGCACTCGTGCCGCCGCTCGCGACGGCCAGGGTGCGTTGCTGCAGCGCTGCCTGTTCGATCAGGCGATCGAGTGTCTCGGCTCGCAGTCGTACCGACGGTCGCGCCCCGATCGGGGCCCCGGCCAGGCTGGCCAGGCCGCCGAGTGTCGTGATGTCGGCTTCCGTCAGGCGTCGACGTTGTTCGCGGCTGATGTCGGCGACGCGTGACAGGTGGTCCTCTCGCTCCCACACCGTGTCGCAACGCGCTCGCCATCCGCACTGTCCGCAGGCCGCGCAGGGGTCGCCGCCGAAGTCGTCGGGCAGGCGCTCGGCGAAGGCGACCAGACGGTCTGCCACACGACGGATGTAGTACCGGAAGTCGGCCACCGCGAGTCCGATCGAGGCATGCGTGGTACCGCTCTCGCCACCACCGAGCATCAGTCCCATGCCGGCGGGCATGCCGCCCTGCAGCGCGCCCAGCATCTCGGCGTAGACGCCGATCTGCAGCACATGCTTCGGCTGCGCATGGCGGGCGAGCTTCGCCTCCCAGGGCTCGTAGGACCAGGGCCAGCTGTCGCAGGGGCGCTCGACCCGGCGCAGGAAGTCGGCGTACCCGTACCAGCGGCCGTCGCTCAGGGCCGCCTGGTGTATCCAGGGCACGCCCGCCTCCATCGCCTCGCGGGTGCGTGCAGGCGCTTCATCGCCATCGATGACGGCGACCTCGCCAACGGACTGCAGGTGGGCGAGGATGCGTGCTTCGTGCTCGTCGCCCAGGCGGGTGATGAGGGCGCCGTGCTCGTCGATGCCGGCAGGCGCTTCACGATCGTCGCCACGCCGCCGGTGCAGGTCCCAGGCGACGGCCTGGCGGCAGCCCAGGAACGTGGCCAGCAACGTGGGGGAGTAACGCTCGTCCATGCGGTTCATCCCGGGGCAGGGGCGGCGGAGGGATCGAGACTATACCGTGACGAAAGTCACGGTCGGCGACCACGCGGAGTGCTCTCGAAACGCCGTCGCGGCTTGCGGGAACGGGAAATCCCGCGAGTGCACGCAAGGCCCGGAACGTGCCCCGGTGTCAGGTCATCGCCGTTTGAATCCGTGCCCTGCACGTGCATGCCCTGGTATCGGATGACGTACGGTAGCCGGATGGACAACGAGTCGAACCCTTCCGAACGGCCCGCCGTGAGGCCCATCGCGATCGATGTGGTGCCCGACGCCGGCGACGATCCGGGTGGCGTGTTGCACCTGACCGTGCACCACGCCCTGCTGGCCGCGGTGTGCCAGTTCATCCCGATCCCGTTCCTGGACGACGTGGCGGGCGACCGGGTGGTGCGGCGGCTGGTCGACAAGCTCCTCGAACGCAACGGGCGGAGCTACGGTGCCGAAGCGGTTGCGCCCCTCTTCGCGGGTCCGGAACAGGGCGTCGCGAGCAAGGTCGGTGGGTTCTTCAAGGGCCTGGTCATGAAGCCGGTGAAGAAGGTGTTGCGTACGGCCCTGATCTTCATCACGATCCGCCGCGCGATCCTGACGGCGGCGCGAGTGGTGTTGCTGGGGCGGACGATCGATCGCTGCCTCGCCCGTGGCGAAATGGCGAGCGACGCATCCGACGCGCATCGACGCGCGCGCGCCGCAGAGATCGATGCTGCCGTGCGGGACGTGATGGCCTCGCCCGAGCGGCGCGGACTCGTGAAGCTGATGCGCGAGAGCGCGTCGTTGCTGCGCGATGAGGGCCCGACTCCACACGTCCCGGTCGCGGCCGCCGTCGATGCCGACGCGGCCGAAGCGTCGCTGAATTCGAACGAGCGTCGCCGACTCGAGCAGGCCGCCGTCGAGCTGGAAGCGAAGCTGCAGTCCGACGCACAGAGCGGCATGCTCGCCGCCGTGGACGCGGCAGTGGACGCCCGGTTGACGGCGTCGGCTTGACGCGGATTGCGCCGATCGGTTGGCGTCCCGGCGTTGCAGCCCTGCCATTCGTGAAAGCTTGGCGACCTCGGCAGTGAGCACCGCTCTGCCCGAAGCCGTCACCGGCCTGCCGGTCATGGCCTTGGCGCAAGACGTGGCCGAGGCCTTGTCGACACGCGACGTGTTGCTGCGCGCCGAGCCGGGCGCGGGCAAGAGCACGGGTCTCCCGCTGGCGTTGTTGCTGCACGAATCCCTTCACGAGCACATCATCCTGCTCGAACCTCGCCGCCTCGCCGCACGCATGGTGGCGACCCGTCTGGCGGCGCACCTCGGCGAGAACGTCGGGCAGCGCATCGGCCTGCGCATGCGCGCAGAAACCCGCGTCTCGGCGCAGACGCGGTTGACCGTGGTGACCGAAGGCGTGCTGACACGTCTGCTGCAGGACGACCCGGAGCTGACCGGTGTCGGCCTGGTGATCTTCGACGAGTTCCACGAGCGCAGCCTGCATGCGGATGTCGGTCTGGCTCTGTGCCTGGATGTCCAGCAGGCTC
>ENA-ORXT01002703-ORXT01002703.1-marine-metagenome-genome-assembly--contig:-NODE-2703-length-20690-cov-18.978945_pt1 | contig 20690 bp, 35 predicted proteins | sample MGYA00237868_ERZ511482 | MGnify/ENA metagenome assembly ERZ511482
AAACGGTCGCATCCCGGGGTGGAGGCACGGTCGCCTGTGGTCGCGTGCTCGATGCGACGGTCCGTAGCAGTCGCGATACCGTTGCAAACGGTGAGCGCTCGAACGCTCTCCCGCGACACAAAGTGCATGGTTTGTCACTGCAGTTTTCTAAAAAGCCGGATGCCACGACACAAGCATTTCGAACGGCGGCCAAAGCAGCGCCAGCCAATGAGAGAGCTGAACAAGATGGGGAGGAGAGCTCCGACTCCCCAAATCGTGCAGAGAATGGGGGACAAGGGCCTCACCCCCCATTTTCTGCCCGCTGAATCTGTGTGTACTTATGTGATTCCGATCAACTAGATTCGCGTTTTCTCTCTTCGATTTGGGGTGCCCGACGTTGCTGTGGAGCCGTCCCCAACCCCAAGAGCCTAAATGGAGCCACGTGGAGCATTTGGGAGACACGTTTCTGACACGTCCACACATTCGGACTTGGGGAAGACGTTGTTGGGTGTGCTCTAAGAGCATCTCCACCAATGCCTCCAACCGTCCAAAAAGCCAATCGTGGCACCGTTTGGCCAACGGGTGCATTGGCGGAGAAAGCGAGGTCCAAAAGTAGTGTGTGACTGTGACATGAGAGCAAACCTAGCAATGTCAAAGGACTATCCTTAAAATCTCAATTAGGCTTGCGACGTGGCGCCCCCTGACAGGCCGCCTATTATAGGCTCCTAAAATGGGCGATACGCTCAATAGAGTTACTCCTGACAGGGCGACTTTTCCATCGATAGTCCTCTTTGTTGGTGGGCGGTTCGTGGCCCATCCCTTGGAGTAAAGCGTCCGAAGAATCTCGGAGCCTCCAACGAGGCGTGATCCACGAGATCCGCTGCAGATTGCGTTCGACAGGCCGACGAAAGGCAGTGATCGACTGACTTAAAGCAGACACGAAGCACAAGTAAAGCAAAAAGTAGGAGATCGTCGTCGTAAACGTTGATTGTGTGGTACATGGCAGCTCCACAGGCTGCCACCGTGCAGGGCCATGGCGACCTGTCAGCCAATCACACATGTAAGAATCACAGACGGGATTGTGTGCACCCAAACGTGTTGCACGGGTGGTGAGGGCTGGCGCAAGGCTGGGCACTTCATGGCTGGAAACTGCCGTGGAGGCGGTTTTTTCTTCCATGTTGGCCCGTGTACAACTCTCGCGTACATGGTGCGATCTACCTGCAACTTTGCACGAGACAAGGTGCGGGTCACCCCCTCTGGTCTTGAGAAGCACAGCAGCTCTGCTACAGCGGTTTACGCTACCCAGTCGGATTTGCAGGGCTCTCAGAGACGTCGTAGATGCAGTTGCAGTGGCGCCCCCCTCAGACAGCATGGAATCGGCGATCTGGATGTCGGGCCTCGTCGGAGTGGCCCGCGATCGGTTCGCGGTCGTTGATCAACACAGAGCCACACAGAGCCACACAAAGCCACAAAGAGCCACACAGAGCCACACAGAACCACACAAAGCCACACAGAGCCACACAGAGCCACAGAGCCACACGGCGCCGCCTGGTTGCACTGGTCGTCACCGGACACGTGTTCGATCCATGTCATTTCGACGTCTAGCCAATGAGCGGACGTCCAGGATAGTCCTTGTCAAGAATAGGGAGGGCGTGCCGTATTTTGTCTTCGAATAGAACATGCGGCATTTGTAGTACTACGCCAGAGGCGTTGTACTCGTGGCTGTGGGCGCTGGTGCTCGGCAGCCGGGTGGTCGTTGGTGTGTCGCCTTTGTGGCGTGCCACTGCGGCGTGTGAGCGCCTGCGGCGCACGTGTCTGGGTGAGCTCGTCGGATTGTCCGGTGCTGACAGCGGGGCGTGTCAATCCAGATTGGGTAGTGTCATGCATTGGAGGGAATTATCTGCATCGTAGGTATTTGGCAGCGCGGGACCGGGCCAACTAGTGGCCCCGGTCCCCGCGCAGCGGTTTCCGCCCTTTAAGGACGAAGGGCGACGACGGTGGGAGGCACCGTCGTCGCCGGCAAGTAAACCGTGCCTGTTTGTCTTGGCGTTTCGGTCGGCCTGACTTCCTGGACCTCGAGTCCCATAGCGGGTGACGCACGAGCGGCTAGGACGGCCGGTACTTCCCTCCTCTCCGAGGTGATCGCGATTCATTGTACTACAAACAGCGGCTACAAGGCCGGGAAGCGGCATCCGCGAAGGCGCCGCGACATCACAGGGTGTAAATCACGGGACTGCTCCAAAGCTGCAGCAGCTTGCGCCACGTCCGCATAGCTTGTCAACTCGGCGGGAACAGAAGCACTGGCAGAAGTGTCGTGTCGGCATAGGAAGACCGCGGTCGCATGGCGTGAGACTGCGAAAAACTTGGTACTACATGGCAGACACGATAGCCGCGCCCAAACCGCGGCCCAAACAGGGTCCCGCTAAAATGCGAGGGCTTCCAGAAGGTCCGATAAGAACATGTGGCGTCGCTCGAGTGAAGACTGCGTCGCCTGAAGTGCGGCCACGGACGGATCCGTACACCGATTGGCCAGCGCTCCACCAAGGCACGCAAGAATACGCATGTAGAATGACAGAGGCGTGGGGTCACCTTCCATGTGAGCAACGAGGCGGGCCAGAATTGGAAAAAACAAACATTCAAAATGTCAGGAACGACATGCACCCGCCACTCGTCGACCAGACTGCGGGGGATCGGATGGCCTCAGTCACGGGCGTCGGTAATTCAAACAGATGAGAGGAGAGGGAGTTCTCGCGCAGAGAATTGTCCGAAGCCGGAAGATTTGACCCAACGGCGGCAACGGGGGCCCCTTTCCCAGCCCATTGTGTGCGGAACTACGTCTTAGGGGACCCCGTTCGTAGTCTCGCGGCCGGCAGGCGCACCGGCATGGTCCGCAAGAGCGCGTGCGCGCATGTTGACCGTGTAAAACACATAGTACTGAACAGCGCTGCACTCACCGCCTGAACGCAAACGGGCGCCCGTGCGGCATTTTGGGCCACAAGGTTGGCGTCGTGAGCAGCACACCTAGAACGAAAAAAGAATGCGCTGCTCACGATGGCCAGACCCCGCACGGCCACCACCGTCGTTTGTAAGTCCGTTGAGTGTGCAAGGATCCGACGGTTACTGAACAAGGAGAGGACCAACGCCCTGGCCGCCAACTTAGTGGTGGCCGATGTGACGAAACGGTACGAGATGGGGGTCTGCCGGGCTGCTTGCAGGTGAGTAACGAAATTGGCCGCCGTGGGGCGGTCCGTTCACATGCGAATCGTCGCCACCAAAAAGCGGCGCGAGGTGAAGAAGACGACATGGTTGACGCCACCCCCGCTCGCGTCAGTTATCCCATCGATACAGAGGGACACAGAATGGCACTCCTCCAGGACGCGCGCCAAGCTGCTGTCCACGGCCGCAACCGCAGAAGTTAACAGCGCCCTGCGAGCGGCGCGGCGACTCCCCAGTCCATCAAGCTGGGCTCCGGAAATCTGTAAAAATACCAAACGCCACGCCGCGGTGTCAAGTACGCCAAGAAGCAGCCCCGCTTCAATCAAGACTGCAACTAAAGTGGTCCGCCACATGGCCAACACGTTGGCAGATCTCAGGAAGAACGCCCCATCCAGGCCCATGGCTGCCTGCCTCACCGCATGCGGCCGGTTGGCACCCGCCAGGAACTGGGTGAGGTCGGGATAGGACGCCAACGCCCCCGTATAGGTGCGTAAGTTTCGGGCGGCCCGCGTTGCGTTGCGCCGCGCATTCTTATAGTTGCAATCTTCTGTGGTTTTGCTCACGCGCGTGTTCGGTTACTTCAGTGCAATTCAAGAGCCCCACCGCATGGTGCTCCGGGGCAATGTGCGATGTCGTGTTTGAGGAGGACCGTTGACAGACTGGTGCCACCGAGATAACGGCTCCATCACCACTTCCGCGGCAAAGGCATTGGGAAAGCCCTATGTGCGGCCGAGTCCAAGCGGCGTGGGCTGATTTCCCTCAAAATCGAGGTCGATCGGAGCCTACCTCGCTGGTCCATCCATGTGGTAACAACAGCATGCTCCTACTGCTATCCTTCAAGAACTGGCGGTCGTAGAGTGAAATGATGCTGAGTCGATGACTGGGCGTAAACATGTATTCGTTCTGGTTATTCGACAGGGCACGATGGACTGATTGACTCAAAATTGACGCCAGTCATCATGCGAGCCAATCATCATGTGCTGCAATAGTGACGCAAAGCCATTGCAACCAACGAAGAAATTTCATTAAAACTTTGACGCCGCTTGTTTGGGCCTGAAGGGGCCTTAGAGACAAGTTTGGGCTACACTCATGACTCCTCGTGTGATCGACAAAGTTCTTGACACTTCTTGAGATCTTGATGTGAGTTTCCAGTGCCCATGGCTGCATGGAACGACTCTGAGAGAATCTCAGACAATTGTTGGCCTTTCCATTGGTCCACGTACGGTGTTTGAAAACTGCAACTGCTCCGCAACCGCTATTTTTCGAGGTCAGCAATATCCCAGTTTCATGTTGTGATACGTCAGCAATCAAGCAATTGAGAGTCGATCTTCGTGGCCTCGATGAATGTGCCCGGAAGCCCTCGACTTGAGGCTAAAGAGGGGCGACCATACCTCTGTATTCGGCGTGCCACTCACGAGAGATCGGCTGCTTCGAGTTTCAAGGTAGCCTCCATCGGCGGCGATCGCCATGTGTTTTCCATAAGAAAAGAGGCACTACCGTACATTTCATGGCACGCCCATCGCGCTCGTGCTCCTTGTGTCCACTAAAACAGCCCCCACCATGCCAGTAACACGGTTCTACTGAAACCTACGAACATCGCAGAAATAGTGCTTTCCATTTTCAGTAGGATGGTGTTACTGAGCCCTTCTCGCTTCATCAACCAGCCAGAACTCCTACGCCAGGGTGCTCCAAGAGTGCGATTGTTGTACCTGGCGCAAAAGCCGCATCCGCGAGGGTCCGAGTTTGTACGCCGAGCGGGGTGGTCTCTTAGTCTAGTGGCTGCAAGGGGAACCCTGTGGGGGGTTCTTTGAAAGTGCCCAGACGACCCCCGCAGGGTATCCGTTGTGCATTATCCATTTACACGCCCACTGTGACTGACATATAAGAGACAGATTGGTGCAGGTCGTCGAGCGATCTGGATGATCGTAGAGTCCGCTTTGAACAGCGTCCCAGCGACCGGGCAGGACCCGTTTGTGCTCCGTTTTCAACAATAGACTTGTGCTTGATGCGTACATGCCAACGGTAGTGCCTGGCCAGGGGGAAGCGTGGGCCATGCACAGCGTGCTGTGCATTTAGGAGAACCATAAAGAACCCGTCCATCTTCTATTCAGAGAATTTCTGGCTTTATTCTTGGCTGTCCTGACTGTTCCTCCCTCTCAAACACAAAATAGACGAGTCCTGGAAGGAACCCAGATTCTCCGCACGGACGAAGGCCGGAGCCGCCCAAGCACTGCCAGCGAGCTGGGTTTCGCCCCCTCCGCTGCAGAATTATGCGCCACCCCCAGCCCTCACTCACGCGCCACTGCTTTCCGCTCGACTGCCACGCGCCAGTGGAGCTCACCTGGCCTCCGCACACCTGCGTACATGCCGTACAGGCACGAAATCATCATTTTGGCTCAGTGGCCACCCTTCCCGCTGCACTGTCTACCTGCAGAGGAGGTGAGCTTCGCCCAGTAGGATGAGAAATCCTGGGCTTCGCCCACAGTGTCCCGCCCCTGTACTTGTGGCCACGTCTGGAGAGGGTAGAGAGTGAATGTCCTCGGTGCACAACCGCCACGAAGGCCAGTGTCCCCTGTGGCAGAGGCCCCGGTGGGGCAACATAAAGCGCCCCTTGTCGTCACCACCAGCCGCAGCCGGTCCACAGCAACTTCCCTGACCGTCGCGGGCAAGTGACGGTGAGACACGTGCCAGAGAGACGTGGTGGCGCCAGAGGGAAGAGGGAACCTGCCACTGACGCCACAGCGGAGCCGAAAGAAACGTCAGACACGGCGGGAAGGGTAACTTGGGCGGCCCGAAGACAGGCCGAGGAACTACGTCGAGGGTCAGCACTGTGCGTGCCACCGAGTAGAAAGCAAACTTACGGGAGCAGTGACGAGAGAACCCTATGCTTGGGGTGCCACTATGCTCATCGGAATGAAGTGTGAGTTGGGATGCAATCCATCCCTGTGCTGAATGAGCCCCGTACACGACCGGGGGCCCTTGCACGACTCTGCACGGGCTGACGACGAGGCAGTCGCACTTGTACCCTGCCAAGGCATCATATTGGAGGAGCGGCTCTCCGGTCGCTGACCGCCGCATGCCGTCGGGCGCGCCCCCGTCTCTCACGAATCACCGCGGAGCGGACCGCGGAGCGGTGCACTGAGTGCTCTTGGGAGTGCTTCTTGAGGCCTTCGAAGAGGTGGGGCTGACCCTAAGTATACTCCTGCAAGAGGGACAACGGCTGGTGGTCCTTTTTGCGAAAGAACCGTGAGGCCGTCATAGAGGACAGTCCCATGCGCCCCACGACTGCTTTCCACGGCCAGTCATGTTTTATCTTTAAACCGAGAGATCTTACAAGCAGCCACTGGAACCAGTTGCCATCCGGGGCACGCACGGGCCTATTCATCAGCATTTTCGTGCTCTCATTCTTCGCGCCCCGAGCCAGCCTGCGCCGCTCTTTCCAAAACCGACCTGTGTCTCCCTTGCCGCAACTGTACCCCACCGTGTACAATACATTGGCTCGTCATGGCGTCACCTGCTTCTGCCACGAGTCATGCAGCGCTTTCCAATTATGTGTTTCACGAAGTCTTCGCCCCTTGCGCTCGTGACGACCTGACAGAGGGAGTAAAAACTGGAGGTACGCACGACGAGGGCCCAGCCCCACGCACCCTGTAGAGGTACGAGGCAGAGACGAAGTGGTTTGTCCTCTCACAGGAGCTTGACAACGCTGCCATGCTTCGAAGCCTGTCGGCGTACGCGGCGAATAGACGCATCGTCTGAGCCAGTGGGTTCTCCTCCTACCGCGACGTCAAGCCCGTGAAGATGGCCACAGTCGACGTCTGTGAAATCCGCATTGACCTTTCTCTTGGGTCTGATGCCTTTCACCACACTTACCTCTTTGGCTGGTCTGTGTGGTGGTCCTGCTCGGAGGCCATCTTGCGCAAGATTGTGGTCGCTCTCACCAGCGATTTTGCATCACGCAAGGTGCTGGGCCCATGGACCAGGTCTCTTGGCGACCCGGTTGACTCATCGCTGAATAACGACGCCACGGACGCGCACAAGAGCAAGCCGCGCAGCGAGACGACATCTGAGCAAGGTGCAGGCCCCATCTGCTCAGGGGATCTGGAAAAATCTCCAACGCGTACTTGCTCGGCAAGCCGCTGGCGACACGGGATCCAAAGATATTGCTTTTCGTACGTAGCCCAGGTTGCCGGCAAGAACCTGTGCGTCAATGAGCTGTCGCGTCTGCGGTACGTTAGTTTATCTTGTTCCATCTGGCTACAAGCAACGGTTTTTGGTGGTGTTGCTCGTGCTTATGTGGCTCTTGTGTCGGACACCCCGCTTTCGCAGATGTCTGACAATACGTCTCGTGGCTCCTTCTCTGTGATTGACCTGCTTTTTGTCATTTTTCTGACAATAAATCGAGGCTATAGAGATGGCTGCTTATCGGTTCCGGATATTCATTGTAGAAACGAAGCCAGAAAAGGGCGTCACGGTGCGCTTCAACGAAGTTTACTGGCCAGGTATTTGGGCTGGAGGCAAGCGGTACCTTTCTTGAGTAGTCTCAATTCTGCACCACACAGTCCAACCTCTAAAGCAGCCCTTATTCCCTCTTGATGAATCAATGGTGACGAAGAAGAATGCAAATCAGAAGACCCATGCTGACTTTTTCCTCTCTCTCACCCAGTGCTGCAACATTTTCTTGGACGCGCCCAGTTCTACTTCTTCAACGTCTGCGCCCTGTTCTTTTCTTGCCCGTCTGGTCGTCCAGTAGGGGCTTTCAGGACGCATACGTCTTTCTCGCCTACTGTCACAATCACGTCGGGGTGACTGGTAACGTGCACGGGTGCCGCATGCTGATTGATTCAGAAAAGCCGCGGCAGTACTCGCGGTTTTGTGATGTGCCGATGTGCCGCCTGCATCGACTTACCTGTTCCAGCACAGAATTTATCCGGACTCAGCATCCGACATGGTGGTACCCAGCCTCTTCTCCTGCATGTGTCCATGGCAGGTGCTCGCCAGCGTCGCAGTCGGTCTATCAACCAGCGCATGGAGATGTACCTGTCGTCTAACAAAAGGCGACAGCTTAATGGAGACCTGTTTCCAGCACCACCGTTGCTCGCATACCATTCTTTCTCGGCGGTAACAATAAGCTGTATCGGGTCCGCCTCATCCCAATTTTGTAAGCCGTTTCCTGTTCAGTACGCCTGTGATTCTTGCTGTTTCACAAGTACAGCCCCGCGCATATAGTTAAAGGCGGTCTTCTGGGTCTTCACATTTCAATGCTACATGAAACAGTGTGGAAGCCTCCGAAAGCAGTTCATAGCGATTCGTCTTAGTATCTGAAAAGAGAGTTCTTTTAACGTTGTCCACTGGCCGCAGAGCTCGCCAGATACGTCTCGACCGCCGCCCATGTGCAACCGCCCCCATTTTTACGTTGAACGACCCGATTGCCGAGTCCCGGCCAAATCTCCAGGACGCAGCAACCATGGCTCTCATTTCGGGACCGGGGAACATCGTCAGGGTCAGTCTCCCACTACGTTAGAAGTGCTTCACCAGGTGTTTGGCCAGCACATACACTCGCTCACAGGCGCAGGGCCCTTGTTTGGTCTTTCCTGCGCGGTTCGTGCGACTCCAGGGCTGCACACTTCTGCCACAGCACGCACTTCGTGCGGGAAGTCCTCAGGCGGATGGCTGATGTGCCCGAAATTGCGATGCTTCTTTTCTCGGGTGCCTTCGAAAGTGATGGTCTCGGATCCGTTTGGCAGTGGACCACTTCTAGGCTCTTATGCGGCATCTGACCGTGTCCTATCCCAGGATTCTTGGGCAGTAGAGGGACTTCCAATTATGAATCGGGCAGTCGATTCCCAGTGTGCATCCCAAGGCACCCTTATTCGCGGTCGCACACGACAGCTGGACGTGTCACTCCGCTGTATCTTGATGAAGCGGTCCAGCTGAGGCCCCACAGCTCTCTTTCCCGCGTGTGGCATCTGCTTAGGCTTAGTACGTCGCAATACGATGTGAACGTTCAGCTTCAAGTGCGCTGCACGATCTTGTACGGCAAGCCTCCATCTTTTATCCGTGGATTACCTGCAATAAAGCCCTAGGAGAACATTCCCATATTCTGACAGAGGGTGTCTTGCAGTTGCTCGAGAATACGTGGGCCGGGCGGTCACACTTGCCGACTGCAACCCCCATGTACCGTCGAGAACGGCGGGGACGCCGGGATGTATGCATATCGTTTTCTGAAGGCCTGAGCGCCAACCTTGTGATGACTCCGTGCAGCTAGGTCTTTCGCTTTTCAAATCATCACAGATTGAGTTCACGAACAACACTGGTGCTACACAAGCTGAACACTCAGTCTGAAAGGTTTCAAGACGAAAAGAGAACGTAACGCAGAAAATGTGCGACTCTGTCGTAGACCTTTTTCTCCCGCCCGACATGCGTTCCATCAAGCGTGCCCAATAATACTCAGCACTCGCTTCCTGGCGAATATCAGGGACACTGCCGGTGTGACTCACCACAACCCAGCGCAGTGGAATTGACTCTCCGACAGCTTGGCTGACGACCCACGACTCCGCGAGGCCGTCCTAGCAACGGTCGAGGGCCAGCCCGAGCTCTTCCTCGATGAGCTTACCGTCGCTGGCAACGCGATCGCCGCCCGAGTTGACGGTTCAGTGATCGTGTAGTTCACGACGGTGGCTCGAGTGCTGGCTCACAATGGATTCAAGCGCGAGGTGATTGAACGCGCGTTTCTCACGCGTAACGGGGCGAAACAAGCCACATGGGTGGCGGCGCAGTTGCACAACCATGTGCGTTGCCGCATGGTTGTCGACGAAGCCCATTGTATTGGGCATGCGGCCAAGCGGCGATGGGAGAGGCCTCTGCGGGGGACTCAAGCGGAGTATTATGTTGTGTGGTCGGCAGGGGTGCGCGCGGATATTTTTGTTGTCATGGCTCATGACCGTCGGTTGGAATGGCTCATCACGCGCTCACCTCCCGGGCGGACAGCCGTTGACTTCACATTGTTTTGTGACTGGCTTTTCATTGCCTGATATACGATCAGTGGTGGAGCGGAGAGAGCATATTGAGCGGTTTCTTCGTTCTACTAGTCCCGCGGTACTCGTCGTATTTAAATTCCATTGAGGATGTCTTCGCTGTGGGCAGCAGCTGGCTTCGGCGGTGGTCCAGCCCAAAACGGGTCAATGCACTGCCTATGCTGATGATCAGATCAATGCTAGACCACATTACTGGCCATTTGTGCCGGGGCTCTGAGCAAGCAGCCGAGCGCCGATACAGCTTGTACGTCTCTTAAACTAAAACTGGTGTACTCATCGACCACAGCAAGGCATGCAACGCTACAACTCCATGACACCGCCGCGACGGATGGGGATGGTCAAATTTTCCACGGACGCCGCCCGGCCCACCCCCGGCACCTAGTTCCTCCGCCCGCACCAAGAAGGCGACTTTGTCGCCGCCGTCGTCGCCGCCGTTCCGGCGCGCGCGCGAAGCCCGCGACCCTCCCGTACGCGGAGGGAGTCCCGGTGCAGAATTTTCGGGGTCAAAGAACAGGGGGGGTGAGGGGGCGGAAGGGGAAGGCAAGCGTGGCGCGGAAGGCCCTCAGGCGTGGCCGCCTCTGTCATGGCATGTATGCACAAAGGTGGATGTGAGGCATCAGACCGGGCCGTGCTCAGACGCCCAGCATGGTCTTCACAAAATCCGCCGGCGGACGTCTTCATCCCCGCAACGCAGTCTCACAATAGACTGAAGCACGGAAGCCAAGAGGGAGGGGATTGTCAGTTCCACACTCGCCGGACACTCCGTAAGCGCGCTACAAACGTTCTTGCACGACAGCTGGCTGCACGCTACGGACGCATCGGTTGAAACCCTCCCTTCCCCAGTAAACTTTCTCACAGCGCGCTTCATTCTTGTCTGTTCCGAGCTGTCCGGGGGAGCCTAGAACCGCCACACCGCCCTCTTGAGCTCCCTGCTTTTTACGCCAAGGAAGGGGTTGGAGCTTCCGAGTACCTCATCTGTCTCCAGCACGCCTCCTCCATAGAGATAAGCCTCCCGGTTGCAGCACCTCTCGCTCGCGTGGTTCGCGGCCGAGCTCATCAGGTCATGCCGTAGCGTGTTCTCCGGGGGCACAAACACAGAAGGCCGGCGTTTGTTCAAACCGCCAACCCCTAACGCCCCGGTACTTGCCTGCGTCGACCCACCGGCGGGCCGCGCACGCACATCTGAAGCATATGCTCCTAAAATGTGAGAAGCAGGCTTCGAGGCCCTGGCATGTCGTGCCGCTGCTGCAATGCGCACAGCCGTGCGAAGGAATGTCGTTGCGGCCGCTCCCCCCAGACCAGGAAAATCGATATCGTCCGACTGAGCCGCATGGGCCCAAAACCGCCGCCTGTCCTTACAGTGAAGTTCCGCCGGCGCCCGCTTGCGATCGCGGGCAGCCTCATTCTGCTCACGAACTGTTTGTGGCATGTTTTTGATCGCCCCTTGAAGGCGCACCTGCATGTCCGCCTTGACGTGCTCCTCACACGACCACTGAGGCAAAGACCCGGCGACAATGGCCACTTCAATGTTGTCGGGCTCATGACCCGCGACGTCGCAGACGGTGCACACCGCCGACCAGAATGTACAGGACTCGTCGTTGCAACCGCAGCGAATGTTCTGCGCCTTGTTGATGAGATAGCGCGTCATCATGTGACGTGCCACACGGCGAACATCGCACTTATGTAGAGTCTCTGCATTGCACGTGTCACAAACGCATAAAAGCGGCACCAAAGAAAACGGATATTCACCGAGCTCATCAACATGAGTACAAAATTAGGCACGGTCTGGTCATCAGTGCGTCTCGACCTCTTAGGAAAACAATAAAGAAGGAGTCCGTTGTAGAGCAGACAATGCAAAAGCAACCCAGTGGGAGGAGCACTAGGGTTTATAGTCCGTACCGCTCTGTACCAACCAGCTGGGAGCACGAGCTGCACCGGAACGCGCGGTACCACCCGGTTCAGAGACCATGGCGCAGAAGACTGGCGAGTGATCCTACACCGCCGACGTGAGTCCGAGGCCGGAAGACTGGAGAAACCGCCCGTGTCTTCTAAGGGATCAGGGAGCGTAAAATGTTCATGTTCGCAGCCCTATTCAAGAAGATGCGGCAAGAATATTATCTGATAGCTGATGTTGAGATTTTCTGAGTGGTCCGATAATTGCCCAATTCATCAGCCCCTGGAAACAGCAGCCGTCCCCCCCCGCTCCCGACAACGATTCTTCCCCGTCCCCCCTTGCCGCTGTGGCAACGGCCGCCACGTTTCCCCACGGCAAGACCTACTTGGCGCGGCCGCCAGGGCAGAAGCGGCAAGCACCCCCAACGCCACCCCGCAGCACATCGCAGCATCAGACATTGAGCCGGATACCTCTTTGTGCTTTGAACCGAGACTACCACGAAACAGGCAGTGACCATGAAATCAGAGGCATGTAAATCATATGCGTGTCGATTTGTCGTACGAATGAAGCCGAAGGAACTCCGCCGACTTCCGCCGATGCCCCAACCGCAGCATCCTGCTCTCTTCCGTCTGCAACCGTCCTCACTCCTTTTCCCGGCCGGTCACCCAAGAACATCGCAATTCTGGGTGGGGGAGCTGGACAAACAGCCTTCCGCCACCGTTGCCACGAAAAAACATCTTCACCAAGTCATCCGCCACAACCACGTCTACCAGCGCCGCTGGCACGGCCATTGTCCGGCGAACTGACGGTCATCTCGATCCTGTTGTGTACTCAGTACTTAAGGCTTTCAAATGCCACGGATTTGCTCTTGGTCTTGTTGCCTAGAATGATGGGAGAAAAAAACACACACCGTGAGCAGTAGAAAAGGAATGAAAAGAAGCAGGAGAGGCAGAAAACCATGACCCAACCGATGATGATTCGCAAAAGAGAGAGACAGAGGCGATTGGGGCACATGAATGATCCGTGAGTGACTTGCCTTGAAGAGGAAACTCAGGGGAGGACACGCAAATAACTGAGGTATCACACTGGACCCTCATGGAGAGAACGCTGAGGAGCACGGGATACCACAACAGTGCTCGTAAACCATACGTACAGCGACTGGTGACGTTTGGGCGACAGGATCAGGGGCTGGCTTGAGGAGTCAGTGGTCACATACGGATAGCACGACAAGCACGACTAATGTCGCGACAGCACCCACGAACAAAAAGAATGAGACCAAGGAAAGGCGGAGGGGGGGGTGGGAGGAAGCTCAGCGGGAAGGGGACGTGGTGCAGGGACGGCGCCATGGACCGCTTTTACGTCGCAGACTTGAAATGAAGGGCAGCAGGAGTTGACCTGGCATGGTAGTGGGTCAGGTGACCTGCTGTGAGCGAATGCGACGTTCTTGGCCGGCTCAGATCTTCACAGGTAGCTTTTGCGACGAGGCTCCAGCGTGCACTGCAAGTTCTCATACGAAGTGTGCCATTTTTGACCACTTTTCAGCTGATTTGCTCGCTAATGTGGCACTAAGATGGACGCCCGTCCGGACAACGTTATCCATCCCCTCAGTCAATACTGAATACCAGTTAATAAATGCGCTTCCCATGTCTCTATGATGCCTGTACCTTCGGATACAACAGAACGCTTGTCCAGTGGACTGCTGCAGGTAGAATGTTGGCGGACAACGATCTCCCGGCCACTTTGCGCGAAAGAGGTTCCCTTGCATAGGCGATTGACTGTACCAGCCGCTCGCCTCTGAGCTCTACACTCAAGCAGCGCCACGACTCCAAGTATGTTAGGTCCGGGCTGGCTCGGACTCTTTCTTTCGCTACCGCGTGATTGATTCTCCTGTGTGCAAACCCACTCCCTCAAATCCTCCGACATCACGGCACACAATGCGCTCACAAAGTGCTCGCCCACTCTGCTGCCACCTTAGTCGCGCAAAGAAAAATTGGTGGTGCGGAAGGTGCGCAATCACAACGGTACATCTTGAAGGTGCGCAGGCACACCATGATATAGTAGTGCGCACGCTGTCTCTCGCAGAAGGGGATAGATGAACTGTCGTGGGAGGACTTTACTGACAAACATGGGTTCTTCGTGCGCTCAGCATATTATGGTGGCTGGGGTGCTGGTGTGTATTGTCGGCGACTATGTCAGGGTAGAGCTTTGCAACACTCCCCAAAACGCAAGGCGTGTCGGCGAGACACGATAAAACACGCATAAACACGCCTGAAACACTTCAGCACGGCAAAAAGCCGCTAGAGGGACATCCCACATGTAACGCAGTAACACCCACAACATAAGTACGGTACCACTCTGGGACTCTCGGCAAAGACTTGGATCGGACCAGTCAGCCAGTAGGTGGTAAGGTGCGGCTGGTTTGAAACGTATCGAGCGCCAGCGGTCTCATGGGCCCGTCAGCCACGCCTCCGGGTGAATGGGCGGTGCTTTGCGCCTCTCTCTCGCACAGGCGGGCACGAACATACGGTGCCACTGAGATAAAACCAGCCCAAAGGTCCCTTACAAGATCTGCGGCGGCGCACTGGAAGTATCATGGACCAGCTGCACCATGTCGACTACTGGCCGATTCATCTCACTGAAAACATCCCCGGAAATTGACGGACGGGCTACCTGTACGTTTTTGCGGCACAACTCACGCCGCGTCGACGTGAGGCGTGTCTAGAAGGCACGCCTCAAACTAGTACTGAACACGCCTTAGGCTTGTTACTGTACACTCCTTTGGCGTATTGTATATCCCTATATATGTAGGTCTGCCGCGCGCCTTGCTCTTCGCGTGGCATGAGCAGAGCTCTCCCAGCCTTCAACACCATCACTTCGGTCTCATAGAGTTGGAACTGGGTACCTCAGAGTTTTTAACATTTTCGAAGTTCAGTACTGATAATGAAAATAGCCGCACGAAACTGCTTCTCGACGCCGACCCAAAATCTGGCAATTCGAAGAGTCGTGGGAGCATCCCTTGAAAAAGACGGACTGTCCAACGACGGCATGCTGGTGAAGACACTTGTTCTCGAATTCGCGCCAGTCGAAGGGCCCGCCAGCATCAGTCCCTTCAAAGCGGCGGCAGTTCTGCCAACTAAATACATGCGAATATGGCAGCCTTTCCAATATATTTCGGAGCGTACTCGCATCTGTCCGCCCCTGGTAACATGGGAGCGCATGTTGGCACTTCTGGTGATACACAGTTCCGAGAAGCTGAAATTTTCCGCGACTATCTCTGCTCCCCGAATCTTGTCCCGGGAGATAGACACAGATACCGACTGTGATTAAAAGCACTCTCATGGTCCAAAACGACAGTAAGAAGCAATCGAAGCCAAAAAAAAAAGCCCGCATTCGGTGCCAGGACCTTACATCCAGCAGCACTCACTGATATTTGCCGCTTGATCCGCTTGTCTTGGCACGGAGCAGACGGCCGACGCGACATCTTGAGATTTTCTACTGTCTCCTTGCCAGAAGTTCAGAAACAAAAAAGAGCTGATGTTGATTTTCAGGTTGTATGGGCACGTGTAAGCAATCAGGAGCACCAAGTCAGTCCCAGGGACGCATATGATTGGTAGTGTCGGTCCGCAAGTCAGTCTCTGTCCTTCAGGACAAATTTTGGGGATCAGCAACAAGCCACTGGACTGAAGCGAGCCAACTTGCAATCTAGTGACGAGAGTGAGTCCTCTGCGGAATTCGTTGAATTTCCTGCGGTTCTGGCCCAAACCGGAGAGAGTCTGCATGCGTCAGTCAAGATATCCCCCAGCTAGCCATATTTAGGGCCTTGACGACCGGAATGATCTCTTAAAAGGTCCTGTCTATTCCATTGGTCGAGGTACTGCTCGTTGTTTGCGACGTTGCTCTCCAGATACGCACCGCCCAGACCGGACCATTGGGATTTTCGTCAGCGGCTGAGCTTGCCGTCACGACGCGTTGCTCTATCTCGGTCGAGATAGTCCTAGAAGGGGTGCAGAACAGCTTGGCAGAGAGCATGGTGGGCAACGAACTACCGCCGCCACCACGGGCGGAACCATTTCTTACTGGTCGCGTGTGTTGCTCGGGCGGGCAGGGGGCGGGACGACAGAGAATACGATGGTGCCGGGTTGTGAACTGGACGTTGGACGAGCGAAAAACTGTGGTCTTAGTACAGGAACCTTACTTTTCTGTTCAACAGGGGGATAGCACGCGCCTGTCCAGAGATGAAGGACCGGAGGTGGTTTTCGCAACGCGGAATTGTCGCATGTGCGGGGGCGTGGGCACGACGGGGTGGCGTTCTCGCTGCCCACTGAGCTGACGCGAGGAAGCTTCGTCTGTCGTGCGCGGGAGGCTGGCACGAGGCTATAACGTCAGTATACCAGTGACATGCGCGACGGGTGGTGATGCGGGCGTAGAATCCGGGCGCGAACAAGACTTGGTATCTTAAAAACGAGACGCGACCTATTTCTTGTCATCCGTGGCTGCGTGATCAAAACGTCTACCGCTGCTCTCACTCCGTCAGAGTCAATTATTCTACCCACCGCAATGTAGTCAGCAGCTTTTTTATGACTGCTTGACTCTGTATTAGAGCTTGACTTGGCAGATGAACTGTCCGGCTTCCTGTAGTCTTCGGCAGCAGGTGGGCCGGGCCGAGGGGGCTCTCCCGTACACATCTCACCTTACATCACTGCCAAAAATTCGTGCTCCGCGTCGGGGCGCCTGTAGGCGCTCATGACGTTGCCGCGGCGCAGCTGCGCCGATTTGAAGAAAACACTTGTCTGTGAGTTTACGCGCCCGTCAGCGAGCCGGTTCTGGCGCGTTGTGAAAACATTCTCAAGGGCCTCGAGCACGCGCTCGCCGCTCGCGGCCGACGGGGGCAGCGCCAGCAGCCATACGGCCACCGGTTTTAGAATACGAAACGGCCCACCCGACCAACTCCACGACAAGGCTGGGTGAACGTCTGATCTGTCGGACGAGCCACATGCGACGCTTTCATTGCAGCAAGGGCAGCGAGCTCTTCCATCAGAGCGATTCTCGCATCGGTGCCGCTGCTGCAAAGACGCTAAACTGCAGCTTCGTGTATCTTCGCCACGGACAGGCCGCTCCGAAGAAGAACGAAATACCGTCCGCGCACGGGCCCCCAAAAGGGGTCCAGGAAAATGTTAAAATACACCAGGGGTTCCGTAAAGCTTGCAAACAAGCGCACAAGCACCCCTTGTAGGTTTTGGCGGTCCGCCACAGTCAAGGCCGTACATTTGTTGGCCTGAGCCGCACGTAAGCACGCAAATACTCTGTCGTACGACGACAGTGGCGCGGCATCTCCCTCGAGATGGCTCACGAGTCGGGCCACGAAGCACAGAAAAGGGGCACAGAGGTGGATGCCGGGCCTTAGTGTGGTACATTAAATGCCAGCCGACACTGCTGCAGGGATGTCTGTCGGAGATGCCGCGTGCTGATTTTCCAGAAGGGTATGACGCAGGGCTGGAAGTTTGGCCGCAACAGCAGAAATGGTGCCACCCTCCCCGTACCACCGGGTACGGCTGTAGGTGCGCAGGGACCCCACTCCCCTGCTACCATTGGCTAGCGTGGCCCGCACAGCCTGCAAGAGCGCCCGCGCGCGTGTGGAGCGCGTAAAATCGATGATTTTGACCAGCGCCCCCCGTGGCGCCTGTACGCAGATGGGCACAAGCTCTGCGTCTGCGGCAACGAGATATGCCGCGTCCGCAGCGCAACCAAACGCAAACCAAAGCAACCCTCGGTTCACAGCACGCGTGCGCAGGGCAGCCATGGCGTTCGGGGAGTCCGCCCCAATGGCCAGAAGGCGGCGGCTCGTGACCAGAGACAGTGGGCTGGCACCACACTCAATCTGGGCGGCCGACGGGCTGCCACGCCGGCCACCACCGGATCTTGCCACCCTGCCTTCAGGCGGGCAAACAGGATGTCGGCGGTCCCTGGCTCCGCCCCAAGTCGAAAAACCACGACAAGAAGTGGCCGTGGGGTATACACATTGATGTTGTACACCCCTGCCATAATGAAGCCCTTAAAGCCTTTCAGGGAGACTGGTTGCGAATCACCAGACCAGATGAAGCTTGGCGCAACGTTGTTCGACAGGGCCTGGACCGCCGGAAGTAGAGTGCGTCCGATGGCCCGCCGACCGCCAGGTCCGTCGAACCGGTTAACCAAAATCAACCGCAGTGTCAAGCGTCACGTCTTTGTGTCGAAAACTGAGAGTGGGAGGCCCAACTAGAGGTGTCCTCGTGCAAGCCGCAAGCCCCAGGAATCCAGTGTCGTCACAGGTAACGGAGGCAGCAGAGTCAGAGCGACATCACTGTCAATGGCATCGGTGGACCCATGTGCGAACGACGGCGCCAGCCGCTCTCGGAAGCTCGGGAATATTGCTCCCGCCAGTGGGATAGCCAGTAGATGCAAACGCGCGTGGGTCGCGTTTCTTGTCACGTTCTTGTCGGAACACAGCGGCCCCTTGCACGACATCTTGCTCCCTTCCACAGACAAAAGTCCCAAACAGCGGAGCGGGGAGATGCAAGGTCCATGGCGACTCCGGGGTAGAGGTCGGAGCGTGGGGAGGTTGGGCAGATCGGCCAAGTAAGGGCCAGAGGTTGTGGGGAGAGGGGGGGGGGGAACAACATGCAAATATTGGTCACCTCGAGCGGCAGGTGTGCATGTGCCGATAGCATCCAGAACCGCAGCCGGCCGCCGGTGTCTAGCGACCATGAGGACCCGTTCACGTATTGGGGGAGCGCGCGGCAGCGCTGGCGGCCTATTGCACAGCTTCGTCACGCTATTTCGAAGCATAACGGAGCCCGAAGACCGCCACAGCCGATGCCGCGCTTCCCCAGAGCACGCAAGCCAGGGGGGCCCATGGGCTTGTGTGATCCGGGGCAGCCCCTAGGGCCCCACACAGCTGTGGGAGTGTCGACGCTCAGCCTCTCAGTCTACTGCCAAGACAACGGAGGGTGCTCTTCGCGCCATTGTGACACACTTACCGCCGTGATCGCGTCGCACGCCGTGGCGTGCGAAGAATCTTTCCATGAATTATCTTTACGTGGCGTGCAAACGGCTATATCTAATCCTTTGGCCAATTGGCCACGCACGTAATCCGAATGTGTCCGATGTTATAGCGTGGCAGTGAAAGCTCTCCCACTTGTCTGACCCATAAGTCCTAGCGTCACTAGCTCGGGGTGGTCTGGCGGCGGTGGGTGCGCGGCTGCCCGACGCCCAGTCGTCTGCGTCGCGAGATAGGCCGTCTGGCCACGGCCACTGGCGACCCGCCCGGCTCCCGCTTTGGGGAGGGCGCGGAAGCCCTGATCTCCTGAAGAGAGTTGGAGCACACAGTACTGCCATTTTGCCGTCCCGAATTTGTGGATCAGCCCCGTGGGACTTCCGCATATCTCTGTTGCTGGACTCACAAGAGCCCCCACAACAGCGCTTTGGAAGCCAGTTATACACCTCAGCTCGAGCCACTACTCATCCGTTGCGCACATCTCCACGGAGATCATTGTAACTTCACAACCGAACAATGCCGATAATACCGAAGTAGCCAATTGCAGAGCGAGAAAAAGAAGTAACTGACCAATGAGTCTCCTGGTAGCCGACGCGAGCGATGTAATCTTGAACGGAACTGCAGCTGACCATGATGGAGCAGTTTGTCATCCGCTTGCTTACTGGGGAAGATTTTGCACCCGCATACACCACGGAAGAATTCACAGAAGCAGGCGAAAGCAGCCCACAAAAGCTCCACAAGAGGACTGTACGACGGCTAGGCCGCCTCGTAACGTGAAGCGCAAGCGGGCTCCCGTTGATGCCATCTCCTGTCTCATTGTCTCGCTGCGCTCTTGTCGGTGAAAACGTCAATTGTGCTTCGACTTCCTTCATACAAGTACACATGTATGTTTGTCATAGGGAGGTTCGCGGCATGCGGCACGCGGCCGCGCCGCGTGGCGGCCGACCGCCCTTGCGCAGTGCACCTCGTTGCTGGATCCACCACGAGCCCGTTTTTCCCTCGAATTGCTCGCAAACGCTCGTTGAAAACGGGTGCTGCCTCATACGCTAGCAGTGTTAGCTCGTATCCCGTCCAAAAAACTCGCTGTGGGGTGGTGCCGACGAGATTAGGGCGTGATTACGAGCTCTATGAAGTTCGCTCAAGTCCTTCCCAGTGCGACTTAATACGCTAAACGGGTGCGGTGCTCAGTACCGGATCTACGCCAAGTAGGGCAAGAAATACGTAGAAGGACACCATCGTGCAGCCCACGAGCAGCGGAAGGTTGCGCCCACTCCAGGGCGGCAGGTGGGAAGACGCCCTCTTGCGGCCCCCTGTTCCTGCGGGGGCAAGCAAGCACCCCTCTGCTGTACCCCCAAGCGCCGCGCGGTCGCCAGTCGGGCGGCCGCACCATCCGGCTCCCATGCAACTCTCTGCAGTCGTGCCGTGTGCGCGGCTTGCCGCTTCCAGCCGAGCACCCCCGCAGGGCGTCGGCGCCTCCTCCCCCCCCCCCCAACCCCGCCCCCCCCCCCCCCCCCCCCCCCCCCCCCCCCCC
>ENA-ORXT01002705-ORXT01002705.1-marine-metagenome-genome-assembly--contig:-NODE-2705-length-20679-cov-23.638142_pt1 | contig 20679 bp, 19 predicted proteins | sample MGYA00237868_ERZ511482 | MGnify/ENA metagenome assembly ERZ511482
CCCAGGGCACTCGCGCCAAACTCGTGACAACACCCCCAGGGCACTCGCGCCAAACTCGTGACAACACCCCCAGGGCATTCGCGCCAACATGTTGCAGATGATGAGGTTTCATGCGCCGCACCCGAACCGGTCTGGGTGTGCGGCGTAGCGTCTGAAGCGTGAGCGACAACGGGACTGACCGGCAACCGGCGAGGCGCCGACGGCGCGGTCGTCAGAACGATGTCGGGCCCAAGGCAGTCGTACAACCGGTGCGCCGTGAGCATCGACGGATTTTCGAGCCGACTCGGATTGTGTCTGATGATGAGCTCGAGTCGATCCATCGGGCTTCGCTTGAACTGCTGAGCACCACCGGGATGGACGTGCTGCTGCCCGAGGCCCAACAATTGTTCGTGTCCCAAGGTGCATCGCTCGATGACAACCGGATGCGGTTTGACCCCGAGATGATTCTCGACTTCGTTGGTTCAGCGCCATCACAGTTTGAGCTGCATGCCCGCAACCCCGCAAACACGGTGAGGATTGGTGGGGACAATGTCGCCTTCACCGCAGTAGCAAGCCCGCCGAACTCGGGTGACATTGCCAGTGGACGCCGCACGGGCAACTACGCAGACTTCCAGGCGTTCGTCAAGCTCAGCCAACATCTCAATGCGATACAGCTGCACGGTGGGTATCCCGTTGAGCCAGCAGACCTGCATGCATCGGTGCGACATCTTCACGCCATCAGAGACCTCGCGATACTGAGCGACAAGGCAGTCAACGCGTACAGCCTCGGAGCCGATCGCAATCGTGACGCGCTCGAAATCGTGCGACTCGCCCACGGGCTCAGCCAGGACCAGGTTGACGAACAGGCAATCATCTACACCGTCATCAACACGTCCTCACCGCTGCGCCTCGATCACCCAATGTGTACTGGGATCATCGAGTACTCGTCGCGTAATCAATGTGTCGTGATCACGCCGTTCACGCTGGCCGGAGCCATGGCGCCGGTGACCGTTGCCGGCGCAGTGGTGCAACAAAACGCCGAAGCGCTTGTTGGCATTGCGCTGTCGCAGATCGTGCGGCGCGGTGCGCCCGTGATCTATGGTGCCTTCACCTCGAACGTTGACATGAAGTCTGGATCGCCCGCATTTGGCACACCTGAGTTCATGCAGTCCGCCATCATTGGTGGCCAGCTCGCCCGACGCTACGATCTGCCCTACCGCTCCTCCAACGTCAACGCTGCGAACGCCGTCGACGCCCAAGCTGCTTACGAATCGGTCTTCTCGCTGTGGGGCGCGGTTATGGGTGGCGCCAACCTGGTGTTCCATGGTGCGGGGTGGCTAGAGGGCGGGTTGCGAGCCTCGTTCGAAAAGATGGTGCTCGATGCCGACCTGATTGCCATGGTCGGAGCGTTTTTGGCGCCGGTCGTCGTCGACCACGCAACCATGGCTCTCGACGCCATCGACGAGGTCGGACCTGGTGGACACTTTTTCGGTACCGAACACACCCAACACCGCTACCGCAACGCGTTCTTTGCGCCGATGGTTAGTGACTGGCGCAACTTCGAATCATGGGAGGAAGCGGGCTCTCCGACCGCTGATCAAAAGACTGCGGCGCTGTACCAGCAGCTGCTCGGCGAGTACGAACAGCCGCCCATCGACCAGGGCCGCCAGACAGCTATCGACGAGTTCGTCGAGCGGCGAATCGCCGAAGGTGGCGTGGCCACTGACTTCTAGGTCGGAGCGACCGGCACCGGTTTTACTTCGGCGAAGCGGTCGACGTTGCGAAGCTCAGGGAAGGCAAACCAGCCGACTCCAACAACCACCAACGTGCCGATGCCGCCGATCACCACCGCCGGTCCAAGGCCAAACCACGCGGCGGTCTCACCCGACTCCCAGGCGCCAAGCTCATTGGAGCCGCCAATGAAGACGTTCTCTACTGCGAGCACTCGGCCCCGCATCGATTCGGGTGTGGCCAGTGGAACGACTGTGGCCCGGATGAACACGCTGATCTGATCGGCGGCACTTAACACCGCTACGGCCGCAATGGCGACACCGTAGTTTCGGGTTACCCCCAGCACGATTGTGGCTGCGCCGAAGATGGCAATGACTGCGAACAGCGTCTTGCCTGCGTTGCGGGTAAGGGGCCGGATCGACAACGTGAGCGCCGTCAACGCTGCGGCTGCACCAATCGATGACCGCATGATGGCCACTCCAAGATCGATATCGCTGACACCCAACCGCTCTTCGACAATTGCTGGCAGCAGCGCGACCGCACCCCCGAACAGCACCGCGAACAAGTCCAACGTGATCGCCCCCAAGACGATCTGGGAACGTCGAATGAACCACAGGCCCTCGACGGCATCGCGTAGCGCCTGACGAGGACCAGCCACCGTGTCGAGCTTGGCGGTTGCCGGTTTCGCGACCTGCAAAAGCAACAAGAAGGCCATGATCTGGGCTGCGATGATCAGCACAAACGGCAGCACGGTCGACGCGCGGTTGGCGAACCCGCCGATCAGTGGACCAATGATGATCGCAGCCTGAAACGCCAACGACCGGACTGCCACGATGCGTTCGAGCAGGTCTTCGGGGGCCAGGTCAATCGGCAGCGAGCGGCTGGCCGGTGTCCCGACAGCGCGTCCGACACCATTGATGCCCATGAGCAAGAAGAAGGGCCACACGTTGGTCGGGTCGGTCGTGGCGTACAACAACAGTCCCGCGGCAGACGCGGTCATAATCGCCAGGCCAGTTGCGTAGACCCAGCGGCGATCGAATCTATCGGCGACGGTGCCGGTGAACGGCGATAACACCAGGATTGGCAAGAACTGGGCAAGCCCGACCAGGCCAAGGTCGCGTGTGCTGCCTCGGATGGCGAATACCTGAAGACCAATGACGGTGCCCAGAATGGAGAACCCCACCGCGCCAAAACCCAGCGCGCCGAGCATCATCCGAACGTCTCGGGGCATGGCGCGAGCTTTAGTCACGGTGATCTTTCCTGGCCCCTATGGCGCTCGTCGACGCGCAGTTGTGCGCCGCCGAGACGGCGCTGTCGTTCAGGAAATCCGAGGCGGACAGAAGCCGTCGGGGATCACGATGTCATCGGGCGATAGTTCGGCGATGCCGGCCTTGCCGAGCCCAAGCATGGTGGCGTCCATGCCACCACGCAGAATGTCGAGCACATTTTCGACACCGGCCTGGCCGTTGGCAGCGAGGCCCCACAGGTAAGCGCGTCCAATCATGACTGCTTCAGCACCCAGCGCCAGCGCCTTAATCACATCGGAACCGCGACGGACGCCGCCGTCCATGATCACCTGGATCTCGCTTCCGACCGCTGCGGCGATCTCGGGCAGTACCCGGATCGGCGCCGGGCTGCTGTCGATGTTATTGCCGCCATGGTTTGAAACCGAGATCGCAGTCGCGCCAGCTTGCACGGCGCGTTTGGCTTCATCGGCTCGGCCGATGCCTTTGACCATGAACTCGCCGCCCCACTCTTGGATGAGCCCCGCGATGTCATCCCAGCTCGGCGGCGGCGTATTCATCCAGGTGCCGTATGCCTCGAAGAACCCAGGCACCGGCGCGCCGCCCGTGGGGAAGTTCGGCACGCCCAAGTCGGGTAGCCGCTTCGTCTTGAGCCAGCTCATCAGCCACTGAGGCCGTGTCAGCACGTCGGGCGCATGCTGAATTGCGGTCTTGAGGTCGATCTTCTCGGGGATCGACGGGCTTCCCCAGTCGCGACCATGCGAGAACGACCAATCAAGTGTCAAGATCATGCCCGCAGCGCCTGCGGCACGAGCTCGCTCCATACGTGCGCTCATCGAATCGCGATCGCCGGCCCAGTAGATCTGGAAGAACGTCTGCGGGTTCGCCTCGACGACGTCTTCGAGCGGCTTGCTGCCAAAGGAGCTGAGGCCCATCGGCACGCCTCGGGCCGCGGTTGCTCGTGCAACCGCAACCTCGCCTTCGGGATGCACCGCCTGCACGCCCGTTGGCGAGATCATCACTGGCATCGACGCATGTTGGCCCATGATGGTGGTCGTCATCTCGCGATGACCATGTTGGCCAGCCGCTACCGGACGCAAGCCAAGTTGATCGAATGCCGACAGGTTGTCGTCGCGCGAGATTCCTGCCTCGGCGCCGGCCACGATTGCGCCGTACACCGAACGGGGAAGTCGCTTCTTGGCCCGAGCCTTGGCGACAGCAACACTTTCAAACCACGGATTTGCCACCTCATGATCTTATGGTCCCGTCGCCCGCTTAGGGTTGCGAGGGTGAAGTTGTCTGAGCAGTCGTGGACGCAAGTCGACCCCCAGTCACATCTGCTGGTGCCGCTGGGTTCGACCGAACAACACGGTCCCCATCTGCCGATGGATACCGATACGCGAATAGCAATCGCCATCGCAGAGCGAGCGGCCGAGCAAACCGGCGCTACGGCCGCTCCTGCGCTTGCCTATGGATCAAGCGGCGAGCATCAAGGCTTTGATGGAACGTTGTCGATCGGCACCGAGGTCCTGCACGCAGTCGTCGTTGAGCTCGTCCGTTCCGCGACTCAAACATTTGACGGGGTGACGTTTGTGAACGGCCATGGCGGCAATCAGCAGGCCGTGACGGGCGCAGTCAGCCAGATGGTGGCCGAGGGACACAGCGTCGGGTCGTGGTCACCGTCGATACCTGGCGGCGATGCCCATGCGGGCCACACCGAAACATCGCTGATGCTGGTACTGGCTCCGAGCTTGGTACGACTCGACGACGCCGAAGCGGGCAACACCGCACCGGTGCGGGAGCTCATGGAAGACTTGCGGAGATCGGGCGTTGCGAGCGTTTCACCCAATGGGGTGTTGGGCGACCCGACGAATGCATCGGCCATTGAGGGCGAACGGCTGTTGGCAGATTTGGTCGACAATCTGGTCCACGTGTTGCGGAGTCGCTAGCGGTACCCAACGTGCGAGGCATGCCCGCATCCGTCGCCATGCCTCGAGGATCGCGATCAGCCCAGGATCCGCCAAGGTTCGCCATATTTGGGGCTTTTCTCACACCGGAATTATCCGGGCACGCGGTAGTGTCGTCTCCATGACTCGGTTGGTGCGTGCGTTGATTTCTCTCGTGACGCTGACTCTGTTGCTCGCCGCGTGTGGACAGTCGAGCACCGTTGACTCGGGCCGACCCGCCCCCACCCCTCTACCCACCCGCACTCCGGTGCTCATACCAACAAGCACGCCTGCCCCAACCTCCACCGCAGCGCCGACGTCGGACACCGATGGCGACGAGACCGACGACGAGACCGACAGCGACATCCGCGACGAGGACGAAGCAGTACCAACCAGCGAAGCCGACGGCGGCGATGCATCAACCGCCAGCGACAGCGGGACGCCCAGCGAAGCCGAGAACGCAAACGCAGGTTCGATCGTCGAAGCCGATGCCACCCCCGTACCAACGCTGGCCCCAATTCCCACCGCCACACCAAGCCCGGCCGCGATCGCAGTGCCTACGAGCACTCCGCAACCAACGTCGGTGCCCAGGCCAACGTCGGTGCCCAGGCCAACAGCGACTCCTGCTCCGCGCCCAACGCCGCGTCCTACCTTGCCCCCAGCGCCGACCTGTCCGGGTGGGCAGGTGGTCGCGAACGGCTCCTGTTCCTGTCCAGCAGGCCAGACAAAAAGACCAGGCGATGGGCAATGTGTACCGTTCTGCACGCAGTCGCAGTTGACAATCAACAATTCGTGCGTGTGTGCAGGCGACCTATTCGATAACGGTGGCCAGTGCGTGCGCCGCTGCTTGACTAACGAAATTCCCGATGGCTCTGGCGGCTGCAAATTAAAAGCACCCGACCCGGCCCTCGACGAGACGAATTAGGCGTTAGGCAACCGGCGACGCTCAACCGCCGAGATCTTGTGCGTCGACAATCACCAGGATCACCAACAAAACGATGATGCCCAGATTCAAGATGCTGACGGGCACCTTGTACTTGTGGTCAGCTTTCCAGAACCGGCGAATGCTGAACACGTTGGCGACGATTGCAATGGTACCGACCACGAGGCCAATCGAAGAGCCGATCCCCGACGTGATCCCGACAATTGGAAAGATGAACGGGAAGACGAGATAGGTCAACGTGCACCGAACGGCGGAAATCAGAATCGACTGGCTGAAGACCTTTTCGGGCTGATCCGTCGAGTCGGAATTGGCTTCGGTTGCGACCACAGTTGCACGCTATCTGGCTGGCCCAGAGTTGACAGGTCGCACCCGACATGGAGCGAACGCGACTACCAATACTCTTCGAAGTGGATGTTTCCGGGGTCGCCTCGGCGGTCGAGTTTGAAACCACGTTGCACCAGCAGTTCGACGACACCGGTGGTCGCGGGCCATTCTTCGGGCTCGCCTTCGGGCAATCCGATCATTGCTGGATTGCCGCACAAGAAGACATCGGTCGACGTTGGATCGAGCTCGATACCGAACTTAGATGCCAGCGAATCGCTACTGATGACATCTTGCAGGTACTGCTTGGGGAAGTCATCCTCGCGCGTCGGAAGCGGCATGTAGTGGTAGTTGGGATAGTGCGCAACCAAGTCTTCGTGTTCTTTGCGGTAGCCGAGGTCGGCCCACTGTCGCACCGTCACCGCAGACACGATGGGGCCGCGATGGCCCTTGCGCAACAGTTCGGTGACCATGGCGTTGTGCGGCGCCTCGCCCGTGCCGGTCGAGAAAAAGACGCACGTACGGCCCGGGTCGACCACGGGTGCAAGCGTGTATCGCCCGGCGACCTTTGACCCTAGAAAGATCCGATCGCCGGGTCGCTTGAGTGCGAGCCGCGGTGTGAGCGCGGGCACGTTGTCATCGGTCGGGGCGACCAGCACGATGTAGAATTCGAGTTCGTCGCCTGCGGCATAGTCAGCGAGATACCCGTGCTCGTCGAACATTGGGCTCGAAATGGAGTACGAGCGGCGAATCATCTTGAGCCACTTGTCGTCGATACCGACATCGCTGGCCTGATCGATCCGCGGTTCCCAATAGCCCAGGCCCAAAGTTGCGTATTGCCCGGGAAGGTGACTGGTATCGCCGTGATCGGGACGAACCTTGAGCCGCCAAAGATCAGAGTGCGTTGGTTCGAACAGCGTGATGGTTGCGTTGTAGTAGTGCTCGGCCAGTTCGTCGGCGAGCGTCGTGTCGCGGCTCCATGACCGCACGCCATAGGGCTCCACCACTGCGTCGGGGAATCGGGCGCCTGCAACCGACGGCCACAGATCAGGCCCGAAGGCGCCGTGCATGTCGATCTCTTCGGCTTTGCCTGAGAAGAGCCACACCGCGTCGGATGCCTTGGCTGCGTCGGTGACTCCCAACGACCCGAGATCTGCAGGTGCCCGGCTACTCGCAAACACAATGTGATCGAACTCAAGATCTGGTGTGCGTCGATCAGCGAAGTAGGCCATCGGGTACCCATTGCGCTCGCCAATCGCGGTGGGGGTCGACCGGTACAGCACGGTGGCGCGACGTTCGCGTTCGAGCGTCGCCAGCATTTCGCCCGCCACTGGCGAGAGCCGCACCGGTTCGAGGCCCGCCGCGGCGAGCACGACGTTGGCACCCGCAGCCGCGAGCTGAGCGGTGACCTCGACCGCGTGATCTGAGATGCCGATGACCATGACGTCGGCATCGCCGGCGCTTGCTGGCGGGTTATCGACGGTGACACGTTCGTTCGCGGCAACGTCGATCGGAGGGGTCGACTCGTGCAGGTACTGGCGCTCTGCGATGACAACCGCAGTTGCCCGACGCTGGCGTTTGTTGGAGTTCACGATGACCATGCCGGAGTCGGGGTCGATATCGATCAGGTTGACCTTCTCGCCATAGCCGATCGCCATGTCATTGCGACTGATGACCTCGGGCATCAGCACTGAATCGCCGCGCTCGAGAATGTGCACTCGCTGCACGCCAGCGCGCCGGGCAGCCTCGGCCACAGAAAGGCCTCCGGCGGTCGCGCCAATGACGATCAGGTCGTGGATAGAAACGTCTTCAACCATGCGCCATTGTCGCACACCACCCGCCGGCACCTACTACGACAGTCAGCCCGATCGTCGGCTCGCCAGAAATGCGCCGACGATGGTGATTGGGGCACCAATGAGCGCTAGGCCGGTCACGTCGTCGCCGCGCAGCCAGACACCAAGTATCAGTGAAACGACGGGAATTAGATAAGTAATAAACGACGACCGGATCGACCCAACCCGGCCCACCAGCGATGTCATGATCCAATACGCAAGCCCGGTACCGACCGATCCAAGGCCAACAATTGCCAGGGCCGACGATGTCTGCCATTCATTTTCACCAAGGTCCACCAGTGCGTAGGGCACAACGAGCACCGAGGCCACCGAGAGCACACTGCTCATCAGCACAATCGCGCCGTATTTTGCCTGCAGCGGCGGGGCCATGTTAATTGCGAAGCCGTAACAACCAGTGGCCGCAAGCACGAGCAGCACGCCCTGGATTTGCGATGACCCGCCGCTCGCCGATCCGGCTGAGATCAACACAATTCCCGTAAAGCCGAGCGCCAGGCCAACCAACTGGAGACCCTTTGGGACGACGCGCACGAACAAGACCGATACGAGCGCGACGAGTACTGGCGTGGCGCCGTTGAGCAGGCCAGTTACTGCCGAGTTGATCCACTGTTGCGCGAGCGGGAACAGCGTGAACGGTATGGCGACCCACACCAGCCCCAGTGCGGCAACTCGTGCTCGATCCTCGACCGCGATACGTTCGCCACGGCGAAGTCCGATCCGCAGAATCCACAGTGTCAGCGCACCGAGGCTCACCCGCAACAGGGTCACCATGCCGGGCGTCAACGCTTCGAGCGATTCTGCGATGAGCAGAAACGAGGCGCCCCAAATCAACGAAATCGAAAAGAACAGTACCCAGTCTTGCGGAGCGAAATCACCGCGGTTGTCCGCCACTGCGCCTGCGAAAACCTTGGTCTTGGGCGCGGTCACCGCCGAACCTTACCTGCATCGACTTCGGAGGTCTGGCGGGTTTCGACTACCAGGGTCCCGAACCGCAAGCCAGGTGTTCGTGGTCAGGTCGGCCCCACCTACCCATCCGTCAGCCGTCGTAAAAGGTAAGGGTCGTCGTTGCCAGGTACTTGTCGTCTGGACGCACTGTGGAATCGCCGAACTCGGGTCGATTCGGGGTGTCGGGTAGACACTGAGTTTCGAGCGCAACCCCCTGGGCGTCGGCCGCGAGGTGTGCGCCGGTATAGACCTGCAGCCCGATCTGGTTCGTCGCAAGGTCGATCCGGCGCCCCGAATCATGGGCCAGCGTGGCGTGCACCGCTGCGGTCGGATCGAGGACGAAGCAGTGGTCAAAGCCACCGTCGCCGATCACATCGCTGAGCTCGCGACCGTTGCGACAGTCATAGCGTGTCCCCGCAACGGTTGCCGGAGGACCTGCGACCGGGATGTTCGCTGCGTCGACATCGACGTACGCGTCGGCCGCCACCGTCAACGTGTGGCCGTCGAGCGTGCCGGTTGAGCCCAGATTCCAGTACGTGTGGTTGGTGAGGTTGACCGGCGTTGGTTCGGTGACCTTGGCTCGGTAGTCGATGGTGAGTTGATTTCCGGTCAGTGCATAAACCGCAGTGGCGTGGACCTTGCCGGGATATCCCATGTCTTGGGCCTTGCTCTTGTGATGCAGCACAACTCGTCCGGTGTCACCATCGGTCTCTGCGTCGGCTGACCACGCATACGACGCAAAGCCCTCGGATCCGCCATGCAGGTGATGCTCGCCTTCGTTGGCATCGAGCTCGTAGTCGACGCCGTCGAGCGTGAACCTGGAACGGGCGATGCGGTTGGCATAACGGCCGACCGATGCGCCGTGGGAACCGCTGCTGTCTGACGCGGTGGCGGGATAACCCACGTTGATCTTCAACTCGTCGTTGCCGGCGAGCCGCAGCACGACCACTGCCAAGTGCGCCCCCAAATCAGCGACCGTCACCGACATGGCTTCGGAGGTGAGTTCGTATCCCATGGACTCGGCGCCAGGCCACAGTGTTACGCCGACCCGGTTGATGCTCATTGCCACGTCGCGCACGATACCGGCGCGGACCCACAGCAGGTCATCCACCTGCCAGGCGGGTAAGCGCCGTGGCGATCATCGCCAACACGATCACGCCGACAAATGGCACCTTGCGCCAGGTCGCAGCCAGCGCTACAACGAGCCCGGCAGCTCGGGCGTCGAGCACCAATGTGTTGTCCGTCTCGAACGTCTGTAGCGCAATCAACGCGCAGAACAGGGCGGGCGGTATGAGCGAGATGGACCGCCGCAGCGCCGGGTTCGCAACCCGGTTGCCCACGAGCACTCCGGCCAGTTTGAAGCCGTAGGCCCCCGCTGCCAGCACCAATATTGCCGTCCATGTCATGTTGCTGGCTCGGTGTTTCGAAACAACAGCAGCGTTGGAACGATCGCCAGTGCGGCGAGCAGAATCGGAGCGCCAGCCGGAGTGAACGGCACCGCACCGATGGCTATAGCAGCGCCAGCAATCCCAGCGACCCGCCCGGGTGCAGTTGACACGTGCGGGCCGAGCAACGCAACGAACGATGCAGGGAAGGCGGCATCGAGACCCCACACGTTGGGGTCACCTATTGCGTCGCCGATGAGCACGCCCGCCGCGGTTCCCAGGTTCCAGAAAAAGAACAATGCGGCACCCGTCCACCAAAACGCCTCGACTGCAGAAGTCTCGTCGGGTTGGGCGACCGACATTGCCGTGGTCTCGTCGATAACGAAATGCGCTCCAGGCACGCGCTTCCATCCGAACGGCGCAAGCCGCTCGCTCAGCCGCATGCCGTAGAGCGAGTTTCGGGCCGCGAGCAGCAAGGCACCCCCAACCGCAGAAACCGGTGATCCTCCGCTACTGATGACCCCGACCGCCGCGAACTGTGACGCGCCGGTGAACACCAGCAGCGACATCGCCATTGCTTTGACCATCGACAGATCAGCGGTTGTGGCCAGCACGCCGAACGTCACGCCCACCAGCCCAACCGCAGCTCCCAGCACTACCGAGTCGCGCCGAAGTGTCGGCGACACCTGCGGCTCGGTCATCTCAGCCTGGAGCTACTGGCGGTCATAGGGGATGGATAGCGGCCAGACGCACGCCTGCCAACCTGGGTCGGGTCCAGGTTGCGACTACAGCAGCGTTAGCCTTCGAGTGTCGGTCATGACCAGTTTGAAGGCGTCACGGGCCGAACGACACCAACCTCGCCGTCGGTTGGGCGGAATGGAAACGGGTTTACATAAGACCGGTGGCCCCGACGGGAAAGCGGCGGGTTAGAGCCGATAATAACGGTGCTGATACACGCTCAACGAAGCCCGCCGAAGCCGAGTGGATTCTACAACTGTTGCGGACGCACGTCGCTCTGGGAGGTGAAGTAGCCGTCGAGGCAGCCCGCCACGACCTTAACGTACTGAATAAGAACAGTTATAATCGGCTAGAGGGATTAATAGACAAGGCAGGCCATGTATGCATAGAATGTGTAGCAGCAGTCCCAATCCTGGCACACGCCTACGACACTCCTAGGAGAAAAATATGAAACTAAGTGCAGAATCACTGATAGCAGCGTGCGCGGACGACGCGTTCGACTCTGGAATTGCGATTCAGACAACCCTCGAGCCGCTGGGCGGTTCAGGCGCACCCGTCAAGCCAGCGGTCTACGCGGGCGGCAACTACCAGATCGAGCAACGCTGGACCGGCGAAGGTGACGCTCGGCGTTCGGTGGTCGCAATATCAATCGACAACGTTCCCTCGCAGGCGAATCGAATCGAAGCTGCGCTTGAGCGCCTCGCCCCCGCCGTTGGACTACCACGACTTGAGCTCGATCTCTCTCTATACCCCCACCTTCCGCCGCACATACCTTCACGGCTGAGCGGGTTCCGATTTCCTCATCGAAATGCCGACGCCTACCTCCGCGATAGCGAACTCGACGGTGTTCCGTTGCACAAGACAGAACTCGGCACAGAACTCTTCGCTTCGACCCCGTGGAACCCGATTCCGCTTGTGCGCACCATGCCCCATGCCCTCCTGTTTGGGTTCTGGCAATCGCACCTGGGTAAGAACGGCCCACAGACCAAGCTCGCTCGGTCATGGACGTCTGAAATCATCGGCTACGAACCCGGTTCAACCGAAACGAAACGACTTGGCCTGAAAGGTGACCCGCTGAACCTGTCAATAGACGATGCGATCACGTTCGAAGACGGCGACCGACGTGATTGGGAGATGATCTCTGGTCAGAAAAAAGCAGCCGGCTCCAAGAAGAAAGAGTCACTGGCTGAGATCGGCCACGGCCAGGTCCCAGTCTCGAGCAACGAGGCGCCACTCGGCGCAGTCTCGTTCAACTTCATAGAACAGCGAGCCACACTCTCGTTCGCTGGTCTGCGCAACGTTGGAGGCATCGGAGATCCGACCAACGCCCCGCTTCGAGCGTTATTGGCAAGCATCGGAATTTTGGGTCACGTCGCCGCGTTTGGTCGAGGTTTCACGCTTCGGTCAGGTGCCGACCTCGTGCCCCGCGAAGTCGCGTACAAGTGGCTTGGCGAGTCGTCGAATGAGTCGCTCGACGCGCCCACGATGAGCGAAGCCAAGCAGGTGTTTGCGGATTGCGTTGCTGAAGCTGCTTCGGCGGGGCTACCTGTGAGCGGCTGGGCGAGCCAGCCCACGGTGCTGACACCGAACGCCCAGCTCCTCAAGGTTCTTGGGCAGACATTTCCTGAGTACTCGCTGTGATCTCGATAACAGCTGAACTGCTAACCGGCACGGTGCGAGCGAACGCCGACGATGCGGTGGCTGGCACCGGCGACCGCAACGTTGCAGAATGGCCGCCGTCTCCAGCACGACTCTTTCAGGCTTTGGTTGCTGGGGGCGGGAGCGACGAGTACAACAGAATCAGCACCGACGACGGCGAGCTGCGACTTCTCGAGTCAGCAACGCCACCCCTTATTGCGGCCAGCGCCTCCGAAGACGTTCTGACGTCATCAATACAAGATCGATTCGTTGTTCTGGATGACCGGGCCAAGAATCGCGTGCACGAATACGCAGCTCGGGTGAGCGGTCTCATACGGCCGGGCGACCGGACGTCACCCAAGTCCAAATACGTAACGTATCTTTGGCCTGAGCTAGAAGCAGACGAATCGACACTCCAGGCACTGCGCATGCGAGCAGCAAGAGTGAGCTATCTGGGGTGCGCAGATTCGCCAGTCCGACTTATGGTGAACGAAGAGACACCGCGAGAAGACCGGCAGGTCTGGAAGCCAAGTGACACTGGTGAAGCGTCAGTCTCTGTTCCGTACGTCGGTTACTTGGGAGCCCTGGATAGGAACTTTCAAGCCTTTCGCAATGGGGCGTCTCCGCGCGCTGCGAAAGTCCGTCGCGTGCAGGTCCGATACCGCTCACCCGAGAGCGCCTCGGTGGCGGTCCCAAGTCCACACCTCATCTGGTTGCAGTTCGACTCGCCGTTCAACGGTCGTCGCGCCATGCGCGTAGGCGAGGCGCTGCGAAATGCGGTTCTCGCCAAATACGACGATCTCGGTCTCGGTGAGCCTCCTGCTGTCCTTCACGGTCACGGGCTGGAACGGGGAACACAGCAGGCCCGTTACATACCGCTGCCCGACGTCGGTTACCGCTACTCCACCGGCCGACTTATGGGGGCCGCCATCTGGCTGCCAGCTAACACCCCTCGGATCGTGCGCGGCAACGTCGAGGTCGCTGCCGCCGACGTTCGGGATCTCTATCTCGAAGGCGGGCAAAGTCACTCCCGTGTGCAGATGCGAGACCCAAGTGTGAGCGCACCATGGACGACGAACCCACGGCGGTGGCTGCAACCCTCGACCCGGTTTCAATCAGCGCTACCGGTCGTGCACGAACGGTTCGGCAAGGTAACGGCGGGCAATACACTCGACATCGCCGGCCAATGGTGTCGAAACGCCGGCCTTCCGGCGCCGGTTGAGGCACGGGTCGGGCGCGTGCCCTTCGCCAAGGGGCCAGCGCGATTCACCGCACACGACGTCTGGCGCGAAGGATCAACCAAGGGGTACCCTTTTTCTCATGTGTCGCTAACGTTCGGCGTGTCTGTTACCGGTCCCATCGCTATCGGCCGCGGTCGCACTTTTGGACTCGGACTTCTTGCACCAGTCATCAAAAACTCGGACGGTGCACGTGTCTGATTTTCCTGGCTTCGAAAAGTTCTTCCACGAACTGCATGGCTACGCCCCGTTCCTCTGGCAGAGCCGACTCGCCGAGATTGTGTCCGCTAGCGAGTGGCCGCGCAACATTGGGGTGCCGACAGGTCTGGGCAAGACCAGCACGATTGAGATTGCGCTGTGGAACCTGGCAGCCGACGCAGCTGCCAACGGATCGGACCGCACGGCGCCGACCCGACTTTGGTATGTAGTCAATCGACGGTTGCTTGTGGACTCGGCGTACAACCACGCCGTCAATCTGCAGCATCAGCTGAGCACAACGACAACCGGAGCAATCGGCGCGGTGGGTGAGTCGCTGCGGGCGATGCAGGCAATCAACTGGAGCACCGGACCATTACATGTAGCACGCCTTCGAGGTGGCGCAGAGCGTGGGTTCCGGGCGCCCGATCCGAGTTGCGCTGCGGTGATGCTGACCACCGTCCCGATGTACGGCTCACGTCTTTTGTTTCGCGGCTACGGCTCGTCGGCGGGCCTGCGCCCAATAGACGCAGCACTGGCTGGCACCGATTCGCTGGTCCTTCTCGACGAAGCCCACCTGGCCCAGCCATTGCGAAAGTTACTGGCCAGTCGTTCTGAGCTTAAAGGCCCCGAAACTCGAGCACTTCCGGGCCACAGAGACGAACCGTTCCTTGTGAGCCTGACGGCCAGCGGAGAAACAAACCCTGACTTCGACATCGATCCAATCGAGGAGTCCGAGGCCAATCCTGCCGCTGCCAGACGCTTGAGGGCTGCCAAGCCCACGATGCTCGCTTCGACCAAGAAGACACATATGGCCCGGGCTCTCGCCGAGGCCGCTGTCGAGATGGCGACAGGCCTGCTTACCGACGCACGGCCACCTGCGATTGTCATCTTTGCGAACACGGCACGTCAAGTCCCTGATGTGCGCAAAGCTCTCGAAGCACTTCTCACAAAGAGCAGCATCGAGAGCAGCAAAGTTCGGACGCTAACCGGGCGGATGCGCCCATATGACGCCACGAATATGGTCGGCGAGTTGACAAATGGCGAGTTGAGCGTGGCTTCACAAGAACCAATCAGCGGCCGAGACGCACCGCTCTTTGTTGTCGCTACGCAAACGCTCGAGGTTGGCGCAGACTTTGACTTCGACGGGCTCGTTACCGAGACCGCTGGAGTGCGGTCAATCGTTCAACGCTTTGGCCGTCTTAATAGGCTCGGCCTGCGAGACTGGGCGCAAGCTCGAATAGTGCATGCCGAAGACCGCAAGACCTGGCCGGTCTACGGCGAAGAGCCATCCGCCGTGTGGGAACGACTGTTGGCAGCCATTCCGCTCGAACAGGAGCCCCAAGTGGTCGGACTTGGTCCACTGGCCGTTCGGCAGCTACTCGGAGAACCAGCTGACAATCCGCCACGATCACCAGAACTTCTTCCGAACCATGTGCGCGAGTGGGCTAAGACGTCTTCACCAATGAGCGGTTCAACAGCTCCCATCGAACCATTCGTGATTGGAGAAGACGAAGACAACTATTCAGTCACAGTTCTTTGGCGCGAGATGCTACCCAAGCTTGGCGTGTCGGGGCCGCAGCCGATTTATCCCCTCATTCATCCTGACGAATCGATTGAGGTACCGATTGCAGAGTTCAGGGACTTTGCCGCCGAGCGACAACTCCATGTACTTCGGCCTGAACGGAGTGAGCTTGTCGAAGTCACAGTGCAGCAGGTGCGTCCGGGCGAGATCATCGTGCTCCCAAGCTCGGCTGGCGGCTACACCGCTGCAACCGGCTGGGACGCTGAGTCAACCGAATCTGTGCCTGATATCTCACCTGAACTGCGGTTTGAATTCGTGCTGAGCGGTTCGTCGTTACGTCGAGCGATAGCGACGGGCCTTGTGCAGGTTAGTCAGGAGGTGCGTGAGTTTGCCTGTGCAGCAGCTGATCGGGCGCAATTCGACTGGAGTGGGCCAGTCTGGGTGCCGGAGAGTGCCCCAAAGGGCTCCCCTCTGGAAGATGTAGGAGCCTTCGATTTCAGTTCCCTTGGACTCTCGGTGAGGCGTCGGAGACAGGGACCGGTGACCGTCTTGCTAGATAGGCCCGGTAAGTCGGTCATCAAAGCAGTCGTGGAGTCAGATGATGAGCTCTCGACCGGCGTTGACCTGTCGCAGTCTCGGTCGATGCTGGATACCCATCTTCGGCTGGTCGGTGAACGCGCACAGGCAATCGGACAAGCGATCGGATTCGGTGAACGCGAGCAGCAAGCGCTCGCTCTCGCTGGCCGTGTGCATGACGCTGGCAAGTCGGACCCTCGCTTTCAGCACCTGCTGGGTGCCGAACCGGGACAGCTATTGGCGAAGTCGGTCGAAGCAGGCGGACCTAACGCAGGGATATGGCCAACCGGTGCACGGCACGAGGCCGTGAGCGGAATGTTGTTCGGGGCATGGTTACAAGAACTAACCGAACCTCCGGATCTGGACCTGGAACTGGTATGGCACCTCGTTATTAGCCATCATGGGTTTGGCCGTCCGCTCGTTCGCACGGTACGCCAAGGTTCCTTGGTCACAACTTCGTACAAGATTGAGGGTGCAGAGGTGTCGGTCGATGCAGATCTCACCGTCCGAGACTGGCAGCAACCTGAGCGATTCGAACGGCTCAACAACCGATACGGCCACTGGGGACTTGCGTTGCTTGAGGCCGTGCTGAGACAGGCCGACCATGCCGAATCAAGTGTCGCAAGCAACGAGGTTGTTACGCCAAGAGAGGTCCAATAATGAATCAGTTTGAAGCTCACGCATGGAAAGCGGACTGGCTCGTGGCCTGGCTCGCGAGCGTTGGGGTCACGTACCTCGACCGCTCTGTACAGCTGTCTTGGTCTCGCGACCCTGTGCCGCACGCTGTGTTCTGGGCGCGCGATGAGCAACAAATTGAGAGCACCTTCCCGGCTGGCGAGATCATTGATCAACTTGCCATCTCCCCCGAAGTCGAAAAATTCGGGACGTTCTCACGAAAGCACTTTGCACCGAGCTCCGAGTACATAGCTCGGAGCCGGCTGGCGCGCCTGACTGCCGATCTAACGCTCGGCTCAACGATGAGCGACATAGGGGTTCAGGCGGACGAAGAACTGCCTCATTCGCCATTTGACCCGGCAGCGCCCGGCAGCACCGGGTCACTCGGCAAGCGTCTGCAGAAAGTCTCTCGAGAAGCCGAGAGCCTCAGTGTACGCGAGTCAATGACTGGCACGGGAGAAGTCGTGGCCGCCAATGGGCTCGGCTATGACATGCGCCGACTCAAGCAAAAGTCTGTGCCTGGTGCGGCGAACCTGATCGACCCAGTCGTCGAAACCTTTGCCTTGTTCGGTTCGCTACTATTCACCCAGCGCGGGCCGGATACCCGTGGCTGGACGGGCCGGTCGATGTTCAAAGCAGGCGCGTTCTCCTGGCCGACATGGTCCATGCCCTTGGGGTGGGCGGGCGTCGATGCTGCGCTAGACCTTCACTATGCCGGCAATGGGTCACGTGATTTCGACGGGTCACCGGTCTTCGATTCCGTGGCGTATAACCCGACCGCATCGGCCGATGTGACTCGTGGTTTCGACGGTGTGCAGAGGCGTTGAGCGATGCAGGCGATTGCTCCGATAATGCTCTCAGCGCTTGAGCACTACGAGTACTGCGCACGGCAATGCGCACTCATTCTTGTCGACGGCCTATGGGGCGACAACGAGCACACGGTCCGTGGTCAGCACTTTCACCGGCGAGTCGACTCGGGAAAGAACACCACCGAGCGCGGTGTCAAGACGCTTCGCTCCCTTCGACTCTGGTCAGAGCGCTACGGTCTTACCGGACGCGCCGACGTCGTTGAGATTCGCGATGGGGTGTATCGGCCAGTGGAGTTCAAGACCGGCGATCGCCATGGCCGCGCTGCTGACGTTCAGGTCTGTGCGCAAGCGCTGTGCCTCGAAGAGATGTTCAACGTTCACGTTCCTGAGGGGGCTGTCTGGTTTAGTGGACGTAGGCGCAGAAAGTCGGTCGTACTCGATGACGAACTCCGCGCACACACCATTGCGCTTATCGACACGATTCGCGCCTTGTTTACAGCCGAGGTGCTTCCACCAGCGCATAACGATGAGCGGTGCACCCATTGTCAACTTCATGCTGCCTGCATCCCCGAACGGACTTCTCCGTCGACATGGACGGCTGTCAGCTACATCGACGGTCACATCTTTGGGCACACAACATGAAACTCGTTGACGCGGTCTATGTCACTGAACACGGGACCAAGGTCGGAGTTGAGAAAGGGTCATTGACAATCAAGGCGCCCGAACGAGATCGGCTGAGGATCCCATTCGAGACGATCGAGCAGATCGTGATCTGCTGTCGAGCTCAGGTTTCCGACGAGGCGCTCGCAAGATGCGCGCGCCGTGGAATCCGTATCGCTGCGCTCACCAAGAACGGGCGCCTCAAATACGCGGTTGGAGCTCGCGAGACAGGCAATGTGCTGTTGCGGGTCGCACAAGTGCGGTGCTTCGATAACGCTCAGGGATCACTCGAGATTGCGCGCCCAATTGTGGGCGCCAAGATTGTGAATTCTCGAGCGGCGGTGTTGCGGTGGAGTTGGGACGCAAAGCTGGAGAGTCAGCCCTTCCTGGCCTCGATCGCTGATGGGCTTGCGGGTCGCCTTGACACCGCAGCCAAAGCGACCGACCTTGACTCCTTACGCGGCACCGAAGGTGATTCGGCCCGGCTCTATTTCAAAGCACTCGGTCATGTTCTGAATGGTGGCGCGCACGAGTTCTCGTTCGACTCAAGGTCCCGTCGGCCGCCTCGCACACCGACGAATGCGCTGCTCAGTTTCGGCTACGGCTTGTTGGTGAACGAGATGACCGGGGCCTTGGATGCGGCGGGCCTCGACCATCAAATCGGCTTTCTTCACCGGCTGCGACCCGGTCGCCCGTCGCTCGCTCTCGACATGGTCGAAGAGTTGCGCTCGCCGTTCGTGGATCGATTTGTTGTCGGGGCGATCCGAAGGCAGCAGATCCGGCTCACCGACCTTGAGGAGCTGCCAGGTGGCGCCTGGCAGCTAACGCCAGATGGGCGGCGTTCCTACTTTCAGCTGTGGGAAGAGTTCCGATCCCATCAAGAGGAGCACGCCTTCCTTGGGCGAACTATCGACCGCTGGGCTATACCAACGGTGCAGGCTTTGCTACTGGCTCGACACCTGCGAGGCGATATCGACGCATATCCACCTTGGGTTAGGACACCGTAATGGACGTAGTTGTGGTGTACGACATTGCGACCGTCAATAATGAAGATCAGCGAAGGCTGCGTCAGGTGGCGAAAACTTGTGAGGCATACGGTGTACGAGTGCAGGATTCGGTATTCGAATGCAGACTGTCGCATACGGCGCTTGCTCAGCTGAAGGTCGATCTTGAGGAGATCATCGATGAACGCAGAGACTCAATCTATTTCTACCGCATTCTCAACACGCTCCGGGATGCTCGGTCTATTCTCGGGCGAAGACGCCCCCACGAGTACGGAACGCCATGGATATTGTGAGCCCGAACCCCCGGTGCATGGAATGATTTCAGGGTATTGTAATGATTCAATCGTCACGCTTTGCGGCTTATCGCGCTCTGTGTGGCATTGTGGGACCCGCAATGATCATCTGGCCACAGTCAGTGTTCAGAGCACTTTGCCGGGGACATCGTCCCCGGCCTTCGTTGAGCGCGCCACACGCGCCGTGCGCCAGTTCTTGCCAGGGTCATCTTTGCCGGGGACATCGTCCCCGGCCTTCGTTGAGCGTCTGCGACACTGGGGCGGGGTGGGAACCAACCGCCACTTTGCCGGGGACATCGTCCCCGGCCTTCGTTGAGCGGCTTTCGGGACTTATCTAACCTCCCCGCTGAAGGTCGACTTTGCCGGGGACATCGTCCCCGGCCTTCGTTGAGCGCGGCGGCAAGGTCTCTCATATGAGGTCATCGCTCGGCAGCTTTGCCGGGGACATCGTCCCCGGCCTTCGTTGAGCGGTTTATCAGGTCGATGTGGTCAACAGAAGCCGCTGCCGCTTTGCCGGGGACATCGTCCCCGGCCTTCGTTGAGCGCGCAGGGCAAAGGAATCGCTCAAGAAGGAACTACTGAAGAACTTTGCCGGGGACATCGTCCCCGGCCTTCGTTGAGCGCCGCTAGTCATGCTTCGCCACCTTGACCGTCAACCGTGCACTTTGCCGGGGACATCGTCCCCGGCCTTCGTTGAGCGAGCGAAGACGCCGAAACGCTCGACGACATGACTGTCCTTTGCCGGGGACATCGTCCCCGGCCTTCGTTGAGCGCTGGCGGATCAGGGACAACAAGCTCGGTGCCGTCGCAGCTTTGCCGGGGACATCGTCCCCGGCCTTCGTTGAGCGCGCGGCAACCGCCACCCCCAACGGGCCAAACGCCAGCGCTTTGCCGGGGACATCGTCCCCGGCCTTCGTTGAGCGATGTCAACGTCACCTGTCCGTCGTTCCATTTCAGGCCGCTTTGCCGGGGACATCGTCCCCG
>ENA-ORXT01002706-ORXT01002706.1-marine-metagenome-genome-assembly--contig:-NODE-2706-length-20677-cov-12.756893_pt1 | contig 20677 bp, 5 predicted proteins | sample MGYA00237868_ERZ511482 | MGnify/ENA metagenome assembly ERZ511482
TTTATGAAGGACTCTTTTTCCATTCTACTTCCTAAAAAATAGTTCAATAAAGGGATTATTCAACAATTTTTTTTAGTTGTATAATGAAAAAATAGTCTCTTCAAAAATGACGATTATTTATGGTTAGGTACTTATTTTCTCACCTAATCCTTTTTTTCATATTTTCTACGATATAATATACGGCAGGGCAAACAACCGTATTGGAACTATGCCCATAACTTCTCGATGCGAAACGATCTTTATGGGTATGTGGAAATTCTTGACAATCTTTTGGTCGAGCAGCGTAAATCTTACAGCTATTATCAGTCTCTAAAAAAGGACAGGGTAAGGCATTCATGGTCAATTCACCCCACTCGTTCTTTTTTAAATACTTTTCTTTTACTTCTGCTTCGCTTATTTTTAAAAAGTCAGCTATTCTTATAATATCCTCTTCAAGCACTAAAGGTGTAGAGATTTTACAGCAATTACCGCACTTTAAACAATCTATCTTCTTAAATGCTTCTTCATGCAGTTCTTTTGCTATGCGGTCTACTTTGTCTGGATCTTTCATTTTTAAAGATCGGATAAAGTAGAAATTCTTTTCGTCATCTTTTTCGGCATTGGCTTGCCAGGATTTTATTATTTCTTCCATTATCTGGTTGTTTTAATTGATTGGAATATAGGAGCGTAGCTTCGGCAACGTCTGTAGGAATTGGATATGGAATTAGGTCAAAGGAGCGTAGCTTCGGCAACGTCTGCCGCACGATTTTACGTTGCCGAAGCTACGCTCCTTTGACCTAATTCCATATCCAATTCCTACAGACGTGGTCGGAGCTACGCTCCTTTGACGTAGTTCCATATCCAATTTCTACAGACGTTGCCGAACAGGCTGACCTAGAATGGGCTAATTTGCCAAATTTTCAGAATTTGGCAAATTTAACTTTAGCGTAAATCGCTAATATTCTTGCATTTAGATATGCCAAATTCTGAAAATTTGGCATATCGTTGCTATTCTCGGTCAGCCTGCGAAGCTACGCTCCTTTGACCTAATTCCATATCCAATTCCTACAGACGTGGTCGGAGCTACGCTCCTATATTTCAATTAATGCTTACTCCTTGGCAACCCTTGTTCTGTAGAATTTTTTACCTGCTTGTAATTCTATGAAGTATAAACCAGTCGCTAAATCTTCCATATTAATTGTGTGGTGTCGCTGGTCAGTTGCAATTTCCATTTGTTGCACCAACTGACCCCAACTATTATACACGCTTAAATTACCTGTTTGAGGGAGAGCCTTGCCCATAGCAACTTGTAAAGTCGAATGTACTGGATTTGGATAAACGCTTACCCCTTCTAATAAAGTACTAGCAGATTCTTCTGTAAATGAATGATTCCAAGTAGATTGAAGTTTATTGGTTGCCTCATCATCAGTGAATTGTCCACAGTCAATCTGCACTAGACCTTCTTGGAACTCGAAAGTTCCTTCATTTCCTTCAATATCTACAATCTCAATAGGTAAAGGACTGCCTGAAAATTCTATGGTAGTATTTACGGTAATAGTTCCAATAGATTCAAAACATAATTGGAATAAAACCAAATCATTTGGTAGAGAGACCCCTTGAATAGAAGAATCATCCCAGCCTACTCTTAACTGCCCTTCGTTCGCTCTATTGAAATTACTATTCCCCAAATCTGAAAGACCAAAATTTTGAACACTTGCTGTGCCTAAGTGGTCAGGATTCCAATTAATGGTGTATTGGAAGGAAAGGATATTGGTAAAATCTCGAACTCGTACATCTAAACAAACTTGCTCACCACATGCTACTACTCCAGATGATAATAACATTTTCACAGTAGGCGTACCATCTGGCGTAATTTGATCTGCGCCATCACAATTCTCGTCTATACCATTATCTGAAATGTCAAATGCTGCTGGATTAATCGCTGGATTGTTATCATCACAATCTAAATCAGAATTAAAGCCGTCATTATCATTATCAATAATTTCTGCTATACCATCGCAATTTTCATCTACTTCATTGTTTTCTATTTCTTTTTGACCCGGATTAATAGCGGGGTTGTTGTCGTCACAATCTACATCTACCCCGAACCCATCATTATCCTTGTCTTCGACCGTTACTAAATCGGCCCCATCGCAATCTTCATCTATGCCATTGTTGGCTATTTCTGTTGCATTTGGATTAACGCCTGCATTATTATCATCACAATCTTGGTCAGAATTAAAACCATCATTATCCGCATCTATCACTAAGATAATACCATCACAGTTTTCATCTACGCTGTTATTTGGTATTTCTGTAGCACCGGGATTAATTGCTGCATTGGTATCATCGCAATCGGTGTCGTTAAAAAAGCCATCATTATCATCATCAAAACGAGTGATTAAATCGGCACCATCGCAATCCTCATCTAGCCCATTATTTGCTATCTCTGCTGCACCTGGATTAACTGCTGCATTATTATCATCACAATCTGTACTCGAATTAAAGCCATCATTATCGTTGTCAATGATAACAGATACCCCATCGCAATTTTCATCGAAGCCACTATTTTCTATCTCTGCGGCACCTGGGTTAATAGCTGGATTATTATCATCACAATCTGTACTCGAATTAAAGCCATCATTATCGTTGTCAATGATAACAGACACCCCATCGCAATTTTCATCAAATCCACTATTTTCTATCTCTGCTGCACCTGGATTAATTGCGGCATTATTATCATCACAATCTGTACTCGAATTAAAACCATCATTATCGTTGTCAATGATAACAGACACCCCATCGCAATTTTCATCAAATCCACTATTTTCTATCTCTGCGGCACCTGGATTAATTGCGGCATTATTATCATCACAATCTGTACTCGAATTAAAACCATCATTGTCATTATCAATGATAACAGATACTCCATCGCAATTCTCATCAAATCCACTATTCTCTATCTCTACGGCATTTGGATTAATCAAAGCGTTATTATCATCACAATCTATACTGGAATTAAAACCATCATTATCATTATCTATAATAACGGATACGCCATCACAATTTTCGTCAAAGCCACTATTCTCTATCTCTGTTGCGCCTGGATTGATAGCTGGATTATTGTCATCACAATCCACATCATTGAAAAAACCATCGTTATCGTTGTCAAATAAATTTACCAAATCTTCTCCATCACAATTTTCATCTATCCCATTGTTCGCTACTTCTGGCGCACCGGGGTTGATAGTCGCATTATTATCATCGCAGTCTGTGCTCGAATTAAAGCCATCATTATCGACATCTATAATAACGGATACGCCATCACAATTTTCATCAACACCACTATTTTCTATCTCGATTGCGTCTGGGTTAATGGCTGGATTATTATCATCACAATCTACACTTGAATTAAAGCCATCGTTATCATTATCTATAATAACAGAGATGCCATCACAATTTTCATCAATGCCGCTATTTTCTATCTCGATTGCTTCTGGATTAATATCTGAATTATTATCATCACAATCTATGCTCGAATTAAAGCCGTCATTATCGGCATCTATAATAACAGATACACCATCACAATTTTCATCAATACCGCTATTTTCTATTTCTGCTGCGCCTGGATTGATAGCTGGATTATTGTCATCGCAATCTACATCATTGAAAAATCCATCGTTATCATCGTCAAATAAATTTACCAAATCTTCTCCATCACAATTTTCATCTATCCCATTGTTTGCTACTTCTGGTGCGCCGGGGTTGATAGCTGCATTATTATCATCGCAATCTGTACTCGAATTAAAGCCATCGTTATCGACATCTATAATAACAGATACGCCGTCGCAATTTTCGTCAACTCCACTATTTTCTATCTCGATTGCGTCTGGGTTAATGGCTGGATTATTATCATCGCAATCTACACTTGAATTAAAGCCATCGTTGTCGTTGTCTATAATAACAGATACACCATCACAATTTTCATCAATACCGCTATTTTCTATTTCTACTGCGCCTGGGTTAATGGCTGGATTTGTATCATCACAATCCACATCATTGAAAAAACCATCATTATCATTGTCAAATAAATTCACCAAATCTTCTCCATCACAATTTTCATCTATCCCATTGTTTGCCACCTCTGGTGCACCGGGGTTGATAGCTGCATTATTATCATCGCAATCTGTACTCGAATTAAAGCCATCATTATCCGCATCTATAATAACAGATACGCCGTCGCAATTTTCATCAATCCCACTATTTTCTATCTCAATTGCACCTGGATTAATAGCTGGATTATTATCATCACAATCCACATCGCTTAGGAAACCATCATTGTCATTGTCTGTCAAAACAATAGTTACTAAATCTGCGCCATCGCAATCTTCATCTATGCCATTATTGGGTATCTCTACCGCTGCTCCGTTGATATTTGGATTGTTATCATCACAATCTATACTCGAATTATAACGGTCATTGTCATTGTCTATAATTACGGAAACGCCATCGCAATTTTCATCAAAACCACTATTATTTATTTCCGCTGCACCGGGGTTAATTCGTGGATTATTATCATCACAATCAACATTGCTTAGGAAACCATCATTATCATTGTCTGTCAAGATAATGGTTACTAAATCTTCACCATCACAATCTTCGTCAATGCCATTGTTTGGTATCTCTACTGCTGCTCCGTTGATATTTGGATTGTTATCATCACAATCTATACTCGAATTATAGCGGTCATTGTCATTATCGATAATTACGGAAACGCCATCGCAATTCTCATCAAAACCACTGTTATTTATTTCCGCTGCACCGGGGTTAATCCGTGGATTATTATCATCACAATCCACATCGCTTAAGAAGCCGTCATTGTCATTGTCAAAGAAGGTAATTAAATCTGCCCCATCGCAATCTTCATCTATTCCATTATTTGGAATTTCTACGCCTCTGCCATTAATGCTTGCATTATTATCATCACAATCTATACTAGAGTTAAAACCGTCATTATCGTTATCTATAATTACAGAAACCCCATCGCAATTCTCGTCAAAGCCGCTATTATTAATTTCTGCTGCACCGGGATTAATTCTTGGATTATTATCATCGCAATCCACATCATCTGTGAAGCCGTCATTATCATTATCAAATAAGATTATCAAATCTGTACCATCACAGTCTTCATCTATTCCATTGTTGGCAATCTCTACGCCTCTACCGTTGATACTGGCATTATTATCATCACAATCTATACTTGAATTAAAGCCATCATTGTCATTGTCTATAATAACGGAAACACCATCACAATTTTCATCAAAACCGCTATTATTTATTTCCGTTGCACCGGGGTTAATTCGTGGATTATTATCATCGCAATCCACATCACTTAAGAATCCGTCACTGTCATTATCGAAGAGAGTAATTAAGTCTACTCCATCGCAATCTTCATCTATTCCATTATTCGGAATCTCTATCCCTCTATCATTAATGCTTGCATTATTATCATCACAATCTATACTCGAATTAAAACCATCATTGTCATTGTCTATAATAACGGAAACGCCATCGCAATTCTCATCAAAACCACTATTATTTATTTCCGTTGCACCGGGGTTAATTCGTGGATTACTATCATCACAATCTACATCATCTGTAAAACCGTCGTTATCATTATCAAATAAGATTATTAAATCTGTACCATCACAGTCTTCATCTATGCCATTATTGGCAATCTCTACGCCGTTGCTATTGATACTGGCATTATTATCATCACAATCTATACTTGAATTAAAACCGTCATTATCATTGTCTATAATAACTGAAATACCATCACAATTTTCGTCAAAGCCACTATTATTAATTTCTGCTGCATCTGGGTTAATAGCTGGATTATTATCATCACAATCTACATTATTTAAGAAACCATCGTTGTCATTATCAAAGAAGGTAACTAAATCTGCGCCATCGCAATCTTCATCTATACCGTTGTTGGGTATCTCCACCCCTCTGCCATTGATGCTTGCATTATTATCATCACAATCTATGCTCGAATTAAAGCCATCATTGTCATTGTCTATCAGCTGGGCGATACCATCACAATCTTCATCCACATTATTATTTGGGGTTTCTACTGCACCGGGATTGATAGACGCATTATTATCATCACAATCCACATCGTTTGTAAAGCCGTCATTATCATTGTCAAAGAGTATAACTAAATCTGCGCCATCGCAATCTTCGTCTATACCATTATTCGGAATCTCTACTCCTCTACCGTTGATATTTGGATTATTGTCATCACAATCTATGCTCGAATTAAAGCCATCATTGTCATTGTCTATTAATTGTGCGATGCCGTCACAATCTTCATCCACATTATTATTTGGAGTCTCTACTGCACCGGGATTGATAGACGCATTATTATCATCACAATCCACATCGCTTGTAAAGCCATCATTGTCGTTGTCTATAGTACTAGCAGTACAATCAATAAGAATTGTCCCATTTTGAAAAGTTGGGATTATTTCTTGCCCATCATTATCCACTACCTCTATAGATGTCGGAACCCCAGTAAATTGGACTAGCTTATTTTCTGTTTTAGTTCCAATTACATCAAAACAAACTTGATAAAGCACTTCATTATCAGGCAAAGTAACGCCACTAATAAAGGTATCATCCCAGCCAATTCGTAGCACCCCTGGTGTTAAATTACTAAAATTACTAATTCCTAAATCCGTAATTCCAAATTCACGGACCTCTGCCATACCTAAGGCTGTTGGGTCCCAGCTCATGGTATATTGAAAAGAAAGAATATCATTGAATCCAGTTACACTCACATCCATACAAGCTTGTTCTCCACAATTTCCAGTAACATTAGTAGCTATAAAACTTAAATCAGTAGTATTGCCATTTCCTGTATTGCCGCCACCTGTATCGCCACCTCCAGTGTTACCACCATCTGCACAATCCAGTAAAATAAGTCCACTAAATAATTCTGGTCGAACGATATTACCACTAACATCTACTACTTCTACTCTCAAAGGCACATCGCTAAATTCTATTAAAGCAGAACCATTTGCGGTAGCGGTCGCATCAAAACAAACCTGATACAAAACTTCCCCATTAGCGAGGTTAACTCCTTGTAACGAAGTATCATCCCAACCAACACGTAATTGTCCTGCTGTTGCTGTATTGAAATTACTAGCTGTCAAATCGCTTATGCCAACTTGTTGTATACTAGCATTTGTTAGCAAACTAGGGTCCCAACTTAGGGAATGTTGAAAAGATATAATATCAGCAAATCCGCCTGTACTTACATTCATACATACTTGCTCTCCGCAACTTGCACGCAGGGTTTGTAAAGAGAGTCTTAATGGACCGCTTGTATCTATATTTCCGCCACCAGTGTTACCTCCTCCTGTATCTCCACCACCTGTATCACAGGTGATACTAGCCGCACCATTTTGTAAAGTTGGTGTGACTGAATTCCCACTCACATCTACGACTTCTATAACCACCGGCGTATTGGAAAACTGTATCGGTAAAGTACCCGATGCATTCGCTGCCGCATCAAAACAGATTTGATACAAGACATGACCATCTACTAAATTAACTCCTTGCAAAGCAGTATCATCCCAACCGACTCGCAATTGTCCTGCTGTCGCTGTATTGAAATTTGTCGTATTTAAATCGGCTAATCCTACTTGATTAATCCGTGCTTGTCCTAATTGATTTGCATCCCAATTTAAGGAATGTTGGAAAGATAAAATATTGCTAAAACCACTAGTACTTACATCTACACATACTTGTCCACCACAAGTACCCGCACCTGTAGATATACTCATGCTTAGTGGTCCACCTGCATTTCCACCGCCCGTATTACCACCGCCAGTGTCGCCACCGCCTGTATTACAAGTAATAGTAGCTGCACCATTTTGTAAAGTCGGATTTACCAAATTCCCATTAAAATCTACTATTTCTATTGCTACGGGCGTACTGGAAAACTGTATCGGTACCGTACCAGAAGCAGTCGTTGCCACATCAAAACAGACCTGATACAACACATGACCATCTGCTAAAGTCACTCCTTGTAAAGAAGTATCGTCCCAGCCGACTCGTAATTGTCCCGCTCCTGTATTAAAATTAGTGGTATTTAAATCCGCTAAACCTACCTGATTAATTCGGGCTTGCGTTAATTGATTTACATCCCAGTTTAAGGAATGTTGGAAAGATAAAATATTTGTAAAACCGCTAGTACTTATATCTACACATACCTGTCCACCACAAGTGCCTACACCTGTAGATATACTCATGCTTAGTGGTCCGCCTGCATTTCCACCGCCCGTATTACCGCCGCCAGTGTCGCTACAATTCACGTCTATTCGACCATTGGTAAAAGTTGGATTAAGCAGATTCCCTGCCGCATCTGCGACCTCTATGGGCGTGGGATTATCAGAGAAAGTAATAGGAGAAGACCGAGTTGCACCCGATGCCGCTGTGTAACAAACTTGAAATAATACTTGTCCATCTGTAATATTTAATCCTTGCAAAGAACTATCATCCCATCCTACCCGTAATTGACCGGGGAAAGTATTATTAAAATTACTTGCACTTAAATCGGGAATACCAAATTGATTAATGGTTGCTCTACCTAGTAAGTTGGCATCCCAATCTAAAGAATATTGAAAGGAAAGAATATTTGTAAAATTAGTTGCTCGTATATCTATACAAACTTGATTGCCACAATCTACTGCTGCTACGCCCGCCTGAAAAGCTACAGCCGTGCCTGTATTTCCATTACCTGTATCGCCTCCATTTGTAGTACCTCCATTTGTATCGCCTCCATTGGCAGTGCCACCTGTTGTACCACCATTTGTTCCTGTATTACAAGAAATATTGATAGAACCATTCTGTAAAGTAGGGACGATATTATTTCCTGATACATCCACCACTTCTATAGGCGTTGGTGTATTCGTTAAATTGATAGTCGCCAGTCCATTGGCGGTTGCAGCAGTTTGAAAGCAAACTTCATACAAAGTAGACCCAGCGGTTAAACTCATGCCATTGAGGCTACTATCATCCCAACCGACTCTTAATTGCCCCGGAGTACTTGTATTAAAACTACTCGCCGTTAAATCTGGTAAACCAACGCTGTTAATACTTGCATTCTCTAATAAAGCAGCATCCCAATTGAGTGAATGTTGAAAAGCGATTATATTAGAAAAGCCAGTAGTTTGTACCTGTACACAAGCTTGTGTACCGCAGGTAGCGGCCCCATTGGTAACTGTTAAAATCAAATTATCGTTTGGTGGAGTCGTTCCGCCACCGTCTCCTCCTCCCGTGTTACAATTAATAGTAACCGAGCCATCCTGAAAATTAGGATTAACTAAATTACCATCTCCATTAATAATTTCAATGGGAATAGGGCTATCTAGAAATTGAACATCCACAGTACCAGAGGCGGTAGCAGCTGTATTGAAACACACTTGAAAAAGTACTTGGTCATCAGGTAAACTTACTCCATTTAGAGAGGAATCATCCCAGCCTATTCTGATAATACCTGGGGTGGAGGTATTGAAGTTACTGGCGTTTAAGTCAGCTATTCCAAATTGTCCAACGGTTGCCGTACCCAGTAAATTAGCATCCCAGCCCAAGGTGTATTGGAAAGTTAGAATATTATCAAAATCTCGCACGCTGACATCCAAGCAAACTTGTTCTCCACAATTCGCAGAGACTGCATCTAAAGACATGCTAACCGCATTGGCAGTCTGAAAAAAAGCAGCATTGGAACGTCCATGTAGGGTAGGAATACTTAATAAAATAAGTAGAAAGGCGATAAAATGTGTACAATCTGACCTCATAGTTTAAAATATTTAGGGGAGTTATATATACCCTACCAGTGCCCCCTGATACATTGTATCAACCGTGCTAGTAATGTACATTTATTGTGTGTAGTTCTATTCTAATAAGTAGGCTAAAATTAAGTTCAAGTTCAAGTGCAAGTTCAAACCGAGACGTGAATAACGAGACGTTGTTAAGGTCTCGGTTTGAACTTGATACTTGCACTTGAACTTGAATATGAAAATAGCTATCCAGTCCTGTCTCTTGTCAGAAACAGCTAGAAAGTGTTTGTTTGTTTTTATTTTTTAAACAAAACTCTTAAGCGATTACGTTTTGATGGTAATAGTAACGGTGATAGTAGTGGCTACTAAAAGCAGAAAAATCATTGCCCCATTTGCTATTTACTTAAATCGGTGCTTGGAGAAATGTGAGGGGTTGACATGAGCTATCTGTAAATGAAATTATATAAGAATTCACCTATAATAGAGCATCAGGTTAAAAGGTGATAATTACGTATCGGATACCTTCGAAGGTGTCCGACACATAATTATCACTTTTTAACCTGATGCTCTAAAAAATCATAAAATATTGATTATTAGAAACTTACATTTGTAGTTTATTAAATCAGCTCTATTTTAGCGAATTTTATATGCTAAACTAAGCGTTTTTTGATTGAAACTCAATTAATTATCCGTATAAAAGGGGATTTTAAATGTATTTTATTTTAACAAATAATTAAAACAATTTATTTAGATAACGGCAGGTAAAATATATTTACTGGGTATTTATGTTTAGAATTCGGTAGTTAATTGAGAATTGAAAATGGAGAATTGAGAATTTGTTAGACGTGAGCTAGACGTGGAACTAGATGTTTTTTTGAAACACAAAAGGCACAAAAGATACAAAAGGTTTTCACAAAAGTTCTTTTTATTATTATTTCATGTATTAGGTGATTCCTGAAAAAAATTAAAAACTTTTGTGAAAACCTTTTGTATCTTTTGTGCCTTTTGTGTTTCAAAAAAACCGCTACTTAATCCATTTCCGAGCATCAAATCTATATAACTGTCCTTTTGACAATATAGTAGATTCGGAACTAATATAGAATTGCCCCTCTTTATCATAACAGATTCCTTCAATTTGTGCGAGCATCGGAAAGTTGACTCGCTGTTGTTTGCCTTGAAAAAAAGAATGGCCTGGATAATCCCAAAGCAACCAAACAAAAGGCAAGAAAGTACCCTTATCGAAATAATAGCCACATAAAGCTACGGTGCCATCTGCTGTATTTATATCCGCACCTGTAACATTTCCTTTTACATTGAAGCGGTCTTTTAATTGGGCATTATATTGACCGGGGACGGTCGGTAAGCTATATAATTTAGAATGTTTATCTCTGAAATTTTTAGAAAATAAATAAATGCTGTCTTTAACCACTATCATGGCTTCGCAATCAAAGTTATGATCATGTAAGGGTCCGGTAAAGTCTGTTTGATCTGGATAATTAAAGGCGATGGTATCTACTCGTTCTACCTTTCCTGCTTCAATATCTTGTTTGGCAACTTTAAAGATCATTAGGTCTTTACGCATCCCTCTATTATTTCCAAAGTCGCCTATATACACGTATTGGGCATCTTGAGCTACTTCTTCCCAGTCTATATTTTCTAAATTCGCTATAATTACGGTATTCTTTAAAGTACCGTCTTCCTGATTTAGTTCAAATAAAGCAGGCTGGTTTTTGCTATCGTTGTGGGTCCAAATACTATTATTCCAATTGATAATGCCGGAGCTTTCATCTACTATAGCGGGCAATTTGGTAACAATTTGTATAGTGGAATCTATAGGGAAGCCTTCAACGGCTGTAGGTAATTGTTGAGGTTGTGTTTTACAAGCTGTTACAACCAACAATAAGTTAATAAAGACTAGTAATTTATACGTCATTTTTTTGGGGTAAAGATAAAAAAAATGGCAAGAAGACGGTAAAGTCTTCTTGCCATTTTACATAGAACGGATGCTTAATCCGTATTCTGTTTGCAGTTATATAAAGGTGTTTTTGTATTAGTATGGAACTTAGATGTGCCAGATTTTAAAAATCTGGCACATCTTGACTATTCCTGCTAAGCTACGGGCTTACCCGCCTCTTCTTACATAGGTATGAATATTGTGTACATTTTCTACTTCATCTGCTAAACGTCTGGCGGTGTCATAGTCATTGAAGGACGCTACGCAAACGGCATTGTTGGCAGAAGCTGTTCCTTGTATAATATAGGCATCTCCAAAACCAAGTGCTTGTACCCTTGCCAAGCGATCTTCAGCATTTTGAGCAACAGAAAAAGTACCTGCAATCACATAATAAGAACCTCCTGAACTTACCACACCTCCGCCACTACTGGAACTACTGCTGCTACGTCTACCAGAACCGATCAATACACTAGAAGGCGCTTCATCTACGGACTCTGGTGGATTATTAACATACTCTACATTCACAGAGTTATCTAATACTCGAACTTCTGTTCTTCTATTGTATTGGTGATCTAATTCTGTGCACTTCACCCCATCCGAACACTGATTCAATAATTGATTTTCTCCATAGCCAACTGCATTTAATCGGCTGGCATCAATCCCTTGTCCTACTAAGTAGGCAACCACTTTATCCGCTCTTCTTTGAGATAATTGATTATTATAATCAAAAGTACCCCTAGAATCTGTATGCGAAGCAATTTCTATATTAATATTCTGGTATTTATTTAGAATAGACGCTAATATATTTAATTCATCTACTGCATCTGGTCGAATAGAAGCATCATTGAAATTATAATAAATCTTTGCCAAGCGAATCACCGTACCGGGATTGATTGGTCCACTGCCATCTCCTAATGTACCCGTATTATAAGTACCATCGCTATTGACAATACTACCACTACCGGGTAGACTCACGGTTGCAGACATAGGTGCGCCTCCATTGCAATTCACATCTGTAGTAATATATTTCGTTGAAGCGACCCCATTTTTAGAACCTGTAATTACATACGTTTGTCCACAGGGTAAACATACATCAAAAGAGCCATTCGCATTAGAGGTTAGTGATTGTACAGGTGTGCCATCATTTTGCGAAATATTTACAGACGCACCAGATACGGGGTCTCCCGAATCATAAACGACAAAACCTTTTAGATTGACACAATTCGTTGCTCTATCCAATAAAACCATATATTCGTCTCTGCCATCCGCCATTGAAACAATAATTTGCTTAGGCTGATAGCCGTCTTTAGAGATATTGACTAAATAGTTGCCATCTCCTAATTTCAAAACAAAAGCACCTTCCGAATCTGTCACACCACTAATAGTACCAGGTTCTGTAGATAAAGTAACTACATTCCCATTTTCAGTAGAGATTAATTGAATGATATTACCGTTTTGGTCCGTAATAATTTCTGTATTTGTAAGAGCTTCTAAATCCACATAATCTATCTTGGCCGTACCTAATTCTGCACCTGTTGTTCTATCTGCCACAAAGACCAATATTTTTTTCGGTCCAAAACCTGCTAGTTCGCTACCATTCGTATTAGAATAAGGCCCTGTATTACTCACTCCGTCAGCAAGCGCATCACTGCCATCGGCTCCCGGATCTTCAAAAATATCTTCGCCTAGCGGTACATCTATAAAGAAGCTGTAGATGTCATCTTGGCCACTACCGCCCTCTCTACTAGAAGAGAAATAGCCATTTCGCTTATCCCTATCAATGATAAACCCTAAATCGTCACTAGTGGAGTTAAACCGAGGTCCTAAATTTACAGGTGTCCCCCACCCATCGCTAGATTCTTTAGAAAAGAAAATATCTAAGCCCCCCATAGAATTATGACCGAAAGAGGAGAAAAATAAAGTACCGTCTGCATGGATATAAGGAAAGATTTCATGCCCAACTGTATTAATAGTTGGTCCTAGATTAACAGGCGTGCCCCAAGAGCTACCATTTTTTTCTACCTTCCACAAATCCATTCCACCAAAACCACCAGGGCGGTCAGAAGCAAAATAGAGTACATTATCGTCTACATTAATAGAAGGGTGGGCGTAATCACTATCTTTATCATTAAAGGGAAGTTTGGTTACATTTCCCCACTTTGTGCCATTTTGTTGGGCAGAGAAAATTTGTAGTTTTATTTCTCCGTCAGCGGCCTTTATAGCTTTCCCATTATCATAATTATCTCTCGTAAAGAAAATATTATCATTTATCTTATTAAAGGTAATCGGCCCTTCATGATATTTGGTGGTAATTTCTTCGGCAAAAGGTTGTGGATCTCCGAGTTTCCCATCCTCGTCCCTTTTTGCTCTAAAAATAGACATGGTGTTTTTATTGATTTTTAAATCTAATAAACCACCGCCCCCCACTTTGGTATCCGATATAAAAACAATCCCATTCTCATAAAAAGCAGGACTATATTCTAGGGATCCAGAATTAATCTTTGCTTCATTTTCTAAGGTAATGTTTATATCAGGACTGAGGGCATTTTGTGCCATTAGGGCCGTTAAGCCTAGCATCAAAAATAAAGTAGTAAGTAAAGTACATCTTTTTTTCATCAGGATATTCCTTTAGGTTCTGTAGCCTCGTTTTCCGTCTTCTCGTAATTATAATATGTTGAAAATAGTCTTTTTTGTAACGATGAAAAAATATTTGGTCGTTTTTGAAATGAGATTTTTTCTAATGGGTTGAAAACCTATCAGAAAAAAGGTCAATTCAAAAACAAAAAGACCAAATATTTTTTAATCAGTACTTTATTGCGTGTCTTTTGAAAACGCTTTAATTCTATTATCTATTTTGAATTTATTGCGTGTTTAGGAATAATTAACGTTGCTATTTGGCATATAGGTTCTTTAGAGGGAGCGGATTTGATTTGTTTTTTTATAAAAAAACAAATCAAATCCGCTCCCTCTAAAAAATCTATCCAGTCTACTAAAAGAAGAAACGTGGATTACTCAGATTTTTGCCATCTCCATTAGCACCAGATCCGAAGCAATAATCCATCATTACCTCTATAGTTCCGCTGGTATGGTCTCGAATTTCAAATAATGGATAATCATAAGATAAACCAAAACCAAAATTATTAGTTGCTTGGAAATGAAATAATAAATCTACGGAGTCGCTATTTTCACTACTCAAACGATAAGAACCGCCGAAGGTAAATTTATTATCATACATTAAGCTCAAATTAATCCCTAATTCCCAAGGCGCATTTTGAACATATTGCAATAATACGTTGGGAAAAACGCTTAATTTGCTATCATTTATGGGAATCAAACCACCCGCCATTGCATAAAAATGCGCATCTTCTTTTGCGGTGAACGCTTCCTCTTCATTTCGACCGATTACATTAGATAGAATATTCGGTACCGATAGCCCGAAATAATAGCCTTCATAACTTACATATAAACCAGCCCCTACATCTCCTTCCACCGTGGAATAAGCTTCCCCTCTAGTGATCGACTCATCATTAATGTTTCTGATAAATAAATCTGGATCACTAAAATCTAATCCAAAATGGCGAATAGTTCCCATGATACCGACTCGTACCGACAGATTATTAGCATCTACCAAATTATAGCTATAAGCTAAATCTGCTTCCCAATTTTCAATTATTCCAACCTCATAGTGTTGTAAGTTAATACCAAAGCCAACTCTAGGATCAATAAAGGGCGTATTAAAAGAAATCGCCTGAGAAACAGGTGCGCCCTTAAAGCCTAACCATTGGTTTCGATATAAGCCTTTTAAACAAGTATTCCCCCTAGACCCTACATAGGCGGGGTTAAATAATTGCTTTGTGTGCATAAATTGCGTGTATTGTGTCTCTTGTTGTCCGTAAGCTACCGTAGCGAATAACGACAAGAATAACACAATACTTAAGTGTGTAAAAAGTCTGTTCATAATGACTAATTTTAAAAGCTATAGTGTTCAAAGTGAATGGAGAATAATTGAGAATTGAAATAATTGAGAATTGAAAATTGAAAATTGAGAATTGAGAATTGAGAATTGAGAATTTACTAGACGTTAATTAAACGTAATTAGACGTATTTAGACATTAATTATAAGTTGCTTACGTTCTAGTTACGTCTGATTAACGTCTAGTAAATTCTCAATTCTCCATTTTCAATTCTCAATTATTTCAATTCTCAATTATTTAAATTCTCAATTTTAACGAAATATAGTTACACAACCCTTGACAGGTTCTGGATCATTATCTGTTTGTGAATAAATATAAAAGTATACACCGTCAGGTAAGTCATCTCCTTGATACGTACCACTCCAATCATTGCTGTAAGGGAAGGCTTCAAATACTTTGGAGCCCCATTGGTTAAAGATAATAATACCGCCTCCTTTTGGAGGGTCTGAATTACAAGAAATAATTAGCGCATCATTCTTATCATCTCCATTTGGAGATAAGACACCCGGTATAAAACATTCGTCGGTAGGAACATCTGTATCTATTGTTACGGCAGCCATGCTACAAAGTTGTGGACATTCTTCATAACATACTTCATATAAAAATTGATTCTTTCCGATCCAGTCCTGTACAGGCGAAAAATTAAAGGAACCATCTCCATTACTAGTTACCGTTCCAGCCTCATTAACGAGTATCCCAGAATTAGTCGTATCATTTGGCAAATTGATGCTAAAACCAGCACCTGCTTCTAAGGTATCATTACTAATTATTTCAAATTCTACCTCTTCATTGTATAGATTAGGAATGAGATCATCATTCACTTCTGGTTCTACTAAAACTACTACCAATACAGTTGCAGGTTCAGAAGTACAACTATCTATTGTTTGAGTTAATTGGTAGCCACCGCTTGCTTCACTGAGTGCGTTTGGAATCACTATGGTTGCCTCATTAGAAGTAAAATCATTTGGCCCTGTCCAAGAATAAGTAATACCTGGCACCGTATCTACGACGCTAAGGCTAATTTCATTTCCCTCACAGACGATTAGTCTATCTATAACGCTTCCATCATTATTAACTTCTGGGATTGGAGGCATTTGTGTAATTTCCACCGCTATGCTGTCCGTTGCCATACAACCATTAATAGAGGTCGCAGTCACAATATAATTCCCTGCTGTCTCTCCCGTTACATCAGCTATCAATGGATTTTGGAAAGGAGAAACGAATTCATCAGGCCCTTCCCAAGCCCATTCAGAAATAGTGGGATCGTCCGTTTCTGTGGAGAGCATCAATACCGTTGTGTCCGTTGCACAGGAAATAGGAGAATTCGAACTAACTGTAAATAGAGGACTAGGCATTACATTAATGATAATGGAAGTATCCGCTACACAACCACCACCTAAATCTACGGTATAGGTATAAGTAAATTCTCCTACATTCGTTGGTATTACCGTTATTAAACTATCATCTACTTCCATTGGCAAACCAGCCCCTGAATTAGAAGCTGTCCAATTATATACTACCGGTTCAGGATATACATTTCCTTTCAAATTAAAGGGCTGTCCTTCACAAGCAACACCCGGCGTTAACAAACCAGAAGGTGCTACTGTTGGTGGCGTGATAGTACTAATATTTACTTCTACTTCAGATACCGCAACACAGCCATTTGGAGAAGTGCCTTCTACCGTATAGACACCTGCCTGCAAAGCAACGGCATCATTAATAGTAGGATTCTGCTCACTAGAGGTAAAGCCATTTGGTCCAGTCCATGACCATACAATTCCAGGTATATCCTCTCCAAGTGGAATAGCTACTAGTTCTATTACACCGCCACCACACTCTAAGTCATTAGCACTAGCTTCTACTCCAGGTGCAGTATTTACTTGAATATTTACCTCATTCGTAACGGAACAACCATTCGGAAATAAGGTCGTTACGGTATAAGTACCAGAATTATTAAAAGTAGGACTATTAATAATAGGGTTTTGTGCATTAGAAGTAAAGCCAACTGGACCAGCCCAAGAATAAGTAGCTCCTTCGAAACCAGTAGATCGCAACTCTATTTCTTGTCCTTCACAAACTAAAGCAGCCGATAAGCTGGCTTCTATTACGGGTAAATCCTCTACCATGATATTGAAAGAACAATTGATAGATTCTCCTGATGCACTAGTAATATCAAAACTCATCGCCGTTGCTCCAAATCCAAAAATGGAATTACTCTGTAATCCTTGGATTAAAGAACGAGAGATAGTGGAGCTGCAATTATCAAAAGCTTCTATATCGCCATATTGAATGCGGTAACTGCCACAATCATCAAATGTTACGGACTCTATAAATTCACTCGCATCTGCTAATACATTTCCACCTGCATCTACAGTGATATCCGTTGGACAGATAGCAATCAAAGATTGATCATCTATCACTGTTACAGAGAAATTACAGACCGATTGCTGCTGCACGTCATCCGTTGCTATATATTCTACTACGGTTGTACCTACTGGGAAAAAGTCATTGGGTTGAAAGTTACTTACTAAGACAGGTTGACCACAACCTCCCGTTGTAGTGGGCACTGACCATCCTACGGTAGCTCCACATTGATTTTGTAAAGCATTGACGGTAATCGTTCCTGGACAATTAACAAAAACAATTTCGCTAGACCCAGTAATCGTTACTTCAAATTCACAGGTTTGCGTATTGCCTCCTTCATCAGCAGCCGTGTAAGTTACCAATGTTGTACCTAGTGGAAATTGATCTCCTGGGTCAAAATTACTTGTTAGCAAAGTTTCCCCTGTGCTACAACCATTTATTAAAATAGGTGGAGACCAATTTACTGATAAATCACAGCCCGTCTCACTAGAGAAAGAAAGAACAATATTATCTGGACACCCTGCAATCCTTACAGGTGCTTCGCCAGTAATCGTTACTTCAAAAGAACAAGTTGTATTGAGGTTACCAGAGCCATCTATTGCTGTATAACTAACCAGTGTAGTTCCCATAGGGAAGGTATCTCCCGGTTGCATACTACTCGTTACAATTGGATTTGCACTACAAGCATCTGTTACGGTTGGTGCGCCCCAAGTTGCGGTCGCACTACAATCCGTTGCAGCAGATAAATCTTTAGTTTGATTATTCGGACAATTGGTAATTGCTGGTGCTATCGTATCTCTTACAGTTAACAAGAAACTACAAGGCGTAATATTTCCGGCATCATCTACCGCCGTATATTGGATAGTTTGCTCGCCTACACCAAATATATCACCGGGTATATGTGTACGTTGCACCTCAAAGCCGCTACAAACATCTATAAAAGTAGGCTCCGTCCAAGTACCTGTGACCAAACAATTATCGAAAGAGGTATACACCACGATTGGTGCAGTTGGGCAGTTGCTCGCAACTGGTCCTTCTGTATCTACTAAAGCAATCGAACCTACGGATAATTGAATATCAGTAACGGGTTCTACTGTGTTATTATTTACATATCTAAAGACCTCTATAGGAGTCCTATTATCTGTGAAACTAATTTCATGGGAACCTGCGCCAATTACATTATAGCATAAAGTAAATAAACGAGTGCCACTTGCTAAGGTATGTCCATCGCCTTCTACATCTGACCAAGTGAAATTTAAGATACCATCCGCTGTTTGGGTTTGCCCATATAGTACGCCAAGATTTGGGTCTAATGCCGCATCATTATTCGTAACAGAGACAAATTGTAAGTTAGCTGCATCCCAGTTAACCGAAAATTGTACATCCGATAGGGAGGTGAAATTATTCGCAAAAACATCTATACAAACATTATCCGTCATGGAGCAATCTGCATCGACCGCAGTCATGGCTAAGGTAAAATCGTTTGCACCTGCAACACAATCCGCCACACTAATCGTTCCTACATTAAATTGTAAATCCGTTACTTCTTCTACCGTGCTATCATTAATATATCTGAACACTTCTATGGGGGTCATATTGTCCGTAAAGGTAATAGTAGCCGTACCATTATTCCCTACTGGTTTAAAGCAAAGAGTGAACAAGCGAGTACCATTGGCTAAAGTATGCCCATCTCCTTCTACATCTGACCAAGTAAAGTTTAAGATACCCGCATTGGTTTGTGTTTGACCATATAATACTCCCAAATTAGGTTCTAAAGCTGCATCATTATTGGTAACAGAAATAAATTCCATAATAGACATATCCCAGTTAACCGAAAATTGTACATCGGATAGCATGTCAAAATTATCTGCTGTTACATCTATGCACACCATATCATCCGTACATTGTGCAGAATTACTGCCTGATGTTACGGCAAATGCATCTCCTACGGGTGTTGTATCACAATTATTAACCGTAATACTACCGGGAGCTAAGTTAACATTGTCAACTGCTACTACAGTACTATTATCTATGTATTGGAAAACTTCTATTGGGGTCGAATTGTCTGTAAAATCTATGCCCGTTGTTCCATTACCGATTGGCGTAAAACATAGGGTAAATAAACGAGTATCATCGGCTAGGCTATGCCCGTCTCCTTCTACATCCGACCAAGTGACATTTAAAATCCCATTGTTGGTTTGCGTTTGACCATACAAAACCCCTAGTGTTGGGTCCAAAGCCGCATCATTATTGGTAACAGATAAAAAGGATAAGACACTGGCATTCCAATTCACCGAAAATTGAATATCGGACAGCATTTCAAAATTATCTGCTGATACATCTATACATAATTGCGTATCGGAACATTGCCCGATAGTGCTGCTTGATTTTAAGGTAAAATCGGTTGTTGTGCCACCCGTAGTTGTACCGCCTGTGGTTGTGCCACCTGTGGTTGTACCGCCTGTGGTTGTGCCACCTGTGGTTGTACCGCCTGTGGTTGTACCCGTTGTTGTGCCACCTGTTGTTGTACCACCTGTTGTTGTACCACCTGTTGTTGT